>Ga0068860_100007475_pt1 | contig 10929 bp, 11 predicted proteins | sample KBSSwiS32_FD_66597 | JGI IMG/M metagenome (GOLD analysis project Ga0068860, IMG submission 66597) | Switchgrass rhizosphere microbial communities from Kellogg Biological Station, Michigan, USA - KBS Switchgrass S3-2 | ecosystem: Host-associated > Plants > Roots > Rhizosphere > Soil ...
CAACTGCCGGCGTCGTTGGTCGGCCTGTTGCTGTTGCTGCAGCCGACACTGTCGTTCGTGCTCGACGTGATCCTGTTCGCGCGCCCGACCAGCTGGCTCGACTGGCTCGGGCTGGCTTTGTCGCTCATCGGGATCTTCATCGGTTCCATGCGCGGCAAGCCCGCGCCCGTAGGGGAGCCCGCATGATCGAATTGCTGCCATACGTACGCGACGTGCCGGATTTTCCAAAGCCCGGCATCGTGTTCAAGGACATCACGCCGCTGCTGAGCAATGCGCAGGCTCTGCGGACTTGCGTCGGGGCGCTGGCGGAACCGTATCGCGCGACGCGGCTGGATGCGATCTGCGCGATCGAGTCGCGCGGCTTCATTTTCGGCGCGGCGCTGGCGCGCGAGCTCGGCATCGGCTTCGTGCCGATCCGCAAACGCGGCAAACTCCCGGCACGCACGATCGGCGCCGACTACGCGCTCGAATACGGCAGCGACCGCCTCGAAATGCACGCCGACGCATTGCCCACGGGCGCACGCGTGGCGCTGGTCGACGATGTCGTCGCCACGGGCGGTACGCTGTTGGCCGCACGTGCCTTGATCGAGCAGCTCGGCGCGGAGCTGGTCGCCGCATCGGTGGTGATCGAACTGGCTTTCCTCGGCGCCCGCGCGCGCTGGGCCGCGCCGGTGCCGTTGCACGCTCTGATCCGATACTGACCGGCAATTCCAATAAATAGACGTCTATACGTCTTGACATCCGTAATTTCGGAAGTTAATCTGCGCTCGCTCATCGAGATTGGCTGAGGGACAGGCCCGAAGACGCCAAGGCAACCGTCGCGCTGCGATAGGTGCCAAATCCTGCAGGCCCGCATTGCGCGGAACTCCTGGAAGATGCGGCGTACGCTTGCTGCGTGGCGTCTCGTCGTGGTCCGAAACGATGGAAAACGAGACGAACATGGCCGCGTTGCCGAAACTCCAAGCTGAATTCCAGCCAATTCCGTACGCGATCCAATGGGCGCAAGGCACGTTGACTCTGCCCGATCCGTTCGCGCTGGAATCGGGCGAGGCACTGCATGGCGCGCACCTCGCCTGGCAGTGCGTCGGACCAGAGGACGCACCGCTGATCGTCGTGCTCGGTGGCATTTCCGCACATGCTCGCGCCTGCGCGCAGGATGGGTGTGGCTGGTTCGAAGCACAATGCGGCGAGGGCCGCACGCTCGACACGCGGCGTTATCGCGTCCTTGGTATTGATTGGCTCGGCGGCGTCGACGCTTCGACCGGGCCGCGTGACGGTGAGGAGTTTCCATCGCTATCCACTGCTGACCAGGCGCGCGCGTTGCTACTGCTGCTGAACCGCCTCGGCGTGCGTCGTGTGCACCTGCTCGTCGGCGCCTCCTACGGTGGCTCGGTCGCGCAGCATCTGGCCGCTCTGCTTGGCGACCGTGTGCGCCGTCTCGTGCTGCTCAGCGCGGCGCACCGCACCGCGCAATTCGGCTTGGCGCTGCGCCATGTGCAGCGAGCGATTCTCGATCTGGGTGGTGATGCCAAGGCAGCGCTGGCGCTGGCGCGTTCGCTCGCGGTGCTCGGCTACCGCACGCCGGAAGGCGTCGAGGCGCGCTTCGGCGGCGACACATCGAATGAACAAGTACTTTCGTGGCTGGATCATCACGGCGGCAAATTCACGACTCGCTTCAATGCCGCGGCGTACCGATGTTTGAGTGCATCCATCGACTCGCATCGGATCGATCCGGCGACGATCACGGTTCCGACCACGTTGCTCGCAGTGCGCGAGGATCTGATTGTTCCGCTGACGCTGCTACGCGAATACGCGGAGCGCGCACCGCAGTGCGAGCTCGTCGAGATTGCGTCGCCATACGGCCACGATGCGTTCCTCAAGGAGGACAGGCTCGTCGGCAATATTCTGCGCGCAACATTGGAGGAAGGAGCATGAGCAGGGAAATCGCCACGATCGCTGCGCGCGCAGGAGTCGATGTCGACGCAGGGCACGGTGCGGTGATGCCGCCGCTGTATCTGTCGAGCAATTACAGCTTCGCCGGCTTCGGCCAGAAGCGACGCTACGATTACACGCGCTCGGGCAACCCCACGCGCGACACGCTGGCAGGCGCGCTCGCCGAACTTGAGGGTGGCGCGGGCGGCGTGGTGACGGCATCGGGCATGGCCGCGATCACGTTGCTGACTGCGCAGTTGAAACCCGGGGAACTGCTGATCGCGCCGCACGATTGCTATGGCGGCAGCTACCGGCTGTTCAAAGCGCAGGCCGAGCGTGGCCTGTACAACGTGGAATTCGTGGATTTTTCCGATGCGCTGGGGCTATCCGCGGCGCTGTCGCGCAAGCCCAAGCTAGTGTGGATCGAAACGCCGAGCAATCCGCTGCTGCGCATCACCGACATCGCCGCGACGGCACGGTTGGGACATGCGGTCGGTGCGCTGGTGGTAGTCGACAATACCTTCCTGTCGCCGGCGCTGCAGCAGCCGATCGCGCTGGGGGCGGACCTCGTCGTGCACTCGACGACGAAATATCTCAACGGCCACTCCGACGTCGTCGGTGGCGCGGTGATCTGGAAAGAGGCGGCGCTCGGCGAACAACTCGCATGGTGGTGCAACTGCCTGGGTCTGGCCGGGGCGCCGTTCGACAGCTATCTGACCCTGCGCGGCCTGCGCACACTGGGGCCGCGGCTGGCGGTGCACCAGGTCAACGCCAGCGCAGCGGCCGAATTGCTCGTCGCGCATTCCGCTGTCGAAAAAGTGTACTTTCCGGGCATCAGCACGCATCCGGGCCACACGCTCGCGCGCAAGCAGCAGCGCGGCTTCGGCGCGATGTTGAGTTTCGAACTCGCCGGCGGCCAGCCGGCGGTCGAGGCTTTCGTGGACGGATTGCAATGCTTCACGCTGGCCGAGTCGCTCGGCGGCGTGGAAAGCCTGATCGCGCATCCGGCGACGATGACGCATGCGAGTATGGATGCGGCTGCGCGCCAGCGTGCCGGGATCAGCGATGGCTTGTTGCGCTTGTCGGTCGGCATCGAAGCAAGCGAGGACTTGCTGGCCGATATCGCTACCGGTTTGGCGCGCGCCGAAGCCGTAGCGGCGGAGCCAAACAGGGCACGAGCTTAGGGTTCTTCGCTGCGGCGGCCGCCGTTTGTTCGGGCAGCTTAAGCATGTGTACGGTCCACGCTGTCGTCCAAGCATCGCCTTTCTTGAATTCAGTGACGACGTCGTAGGCATCTGCGCCGGAGTGGCTCCAGCGGCTGCGAAACTGCGCGCGTTCTATGAACACGAACGGGACGCGCCGAAGAAATGACTACGGTTGGCGGGCTGGATTCGATCAGCGTGGCTTGATATCGAAACGCTCGACCCAGACAAGTTCGCAGGCGCCAGCGCCGGAATCGCTGCGCGTAAGTGAACTGATCCACTTGAAACCGTCGGTGCCGTCAGCTTCGACCAGATAGCCCTCGAACGAGACGATGTCGCCGACGCGGGTTCTTTCGATGTCGCGCTGGACACTCGAATCGGCGGGAATCAGGTGCATGTTTGCACTCGACTCGATGATTTCCTGCTCTGGGATCGGAAATTCGCGCACGCGCCAATTGTAGAAACGCCCGGACTGCGAGACGTCGACCTTGTCGAGCACTGCGCTGTCCGACATGCGGCCCCAGCCGAGCGCCAGATCGACCGGCACCAGCGCGGCGCCGGGGTCCCAGCTGTAATCCGCTCGCGACAGTACCCGCGCAGAGAGCGAAAACTTCGCCAGTGGCTTGATCGTAAAGCCGTTCTTTTCGTGGGAAGCGGCTCCGGCGTCGATGCTTTCCTGCAGCGGCACCTCGGCGATGAGCACGCCCGGCTCGTGCGGGATCGGACGATGCGCGTGCTGCCACACAACGGCGACGAGGAGCGCCGCGAGCACCAGCAAGAGATGGCGAATGTTCAATCCAGATCGGCGATCAGCGCCGTGCGCGACTCGGCTGCCAGAATCGCTGCGGCGCCATATTGCGGATGATCGACGACGAGTCGTACATCGGCGCCGCCCTTCAGCGCTTGCGTATGAGCCGGCGTCAGCTCGAAGCGCAGGAAATGCACGGCGGATGTCTTGTCGTCGGTGCTGCGTTCCAGGTCCTCGTCGGCGATCGCAAGTATCGGCGGCAAGGAGCCAACGTCCAGCGCGATGCGATGCTCGATCCCATGCAGTTCGATCAGCTTGAGTGCGCGTTCGGCGGGATCGGCATACTCGATCAGCAGGGTCGCCTTCAGGTTGCTGCCGTCGGGTATCAGTGGATTGTAGGCGTCGAGTTCGTCCTGGATACCCGCGGCTTCGAAAATGCGTTCGATGCGCAGCATTTCCTGCACCTGATACTGGATCGTCAGCCGGTCCTCGAAGATCAGCGTCAGATGTGCGCCCAGATGCACTTTGCGCGCCTGTTTGTGCGCGAGCACGCGCTCGCGGAACGCGGGGCGCTCGCGCGCGTAGGCCTCGAGGGTGAGCAAGTCTGCGTGAGTAAGTTTGCGCATCTCAGATCCCATACGCCTGTCGCAACAGGCTGATCGGACTCTCGGCCGGCGGCTTGTCGCCGAGTCCGTGCGCGATATGGCTGGCGGCCATCGGGCAGTCGCTCGTGAAATGCGCTGGTTCGATCTGCTGCACACGCGACTCGACCGGCTTGGCGATCTTGCGCGACAGTTCGTAGGTCTTGAGCTTCACGCCGTATGTGCCGTCGTGGCCCGAACAGCGCTCGATCATCTGGATTTCGGTGCCTGGAATCAGCGCCAGCACGTCGCGCGTCTTCGGGCCGATGTTCTGCACGCGCTGGTGACACGGCGCGTGATAGGCGATCTTGCCGAGTGCGTTTGGAAAATTCGTCTTGAGCAGGCCGGCCTGATGGCGCAGCCACAGGTATTCGAACGGATCGAAGATGTGGCGCTTCACGAGTTGCACATCTTCATCGTCCGGGAACATCAGCGGCAGTTCCTGCTTGAACATCAGCACGCACGACGGAATCGTCGCGGTGATGTCCCAGCCGTCGTGGATCGCCGCGGCGAGGACCGGGATGTTCTGCTCCTTGTACTTCGCAACACTTTGCAGATCGCCGAGTTCGAGCTTGGGCATGCCGCAGCAGACTTCGCGCGCGACCAGCTTCACGACCATGCCATTGTGGTGCAGCACGGCGGCGAGATCCTCGACCGGCTGCGGTTCGGAGTAATTGCAGTAGCAGGTAGCGAACAGCGCGACCTTGCCGCGCGTGCGGCCGGCGGCCAGTGTCTCGCCGGAGCCGTCGAGATTTTTCAGGCGCTTGCGCGCGGTCTTGCGCGCATACGCAGGGACGCGCGCGTCGCGATGCACACCCAGAGTTTTCTCCAGCAGCTTGCGCCCGGTTGCGCTGCGATTGACCGCGTTGACCGCTTGCACAACGACCGGAATCGTCGACAGCTTGCCGACCGCTGTGGTTGAGGAAAGTATCTTGGCACCGAGTTTAGTCTCGCCGCGCTGGAACTCCGCCGCCTTCGCGCGCAGCATCAGGTGCGGAAAATCGACATTCCATTCGTGCGGCGGCACGTATGGGCACTTGGTTTGGTAGCACAGATCGCACAGATAACACTGGTCGACGACCTTGGCGTAATCGGATTTCGCTACGCCGTCGACTTCCATCGTCGACGATTCATCGACGAGATCGAACAAGGTCGGAAATGCCTGGCACAAGCTCACGCAGCGCCGGCAGCCGTGACAGATGTGGAAGACGCGTTCGAGCTCGGCGTCGATCGATGCCTGGTCGTAGAACTGCGGGTTCTTCCAGTCCAGCGGATGCCGCGTCGGAGCGTCGAGGCTGCCTTCGCGGGAGGTGGCTGGCGGCACACTGCTCATCGGCTTTCCTTCGAATGGTGGATCGCCGTCATCCCGGCCATGGATTGGCCGGGATCCAGTCCCAGGGACGGAGGAAGGCGCTGGATTCCGGCTTGCGCCGGAATGACGAGCTTTAAGTTCAGCCGATTTCGTTCAACGCCTTCGTAAACCGGTTCGCATGCGAACGCTCGGCCTTGGCCAGCGTCTCGAACCAGTCGGCGACCTCACCGAAGCCCTCGTCACGTGCTGTTTTGGCCATGCCCGGGTACATGTCGGTGTATTCGTGCGTCTCGCCGGCGATCGCGGCTTTCAGGTTGTTCTTGGTGTCGCCGAACGGCAGGCCGGTGAATGGATCGCCGCATTGTTCGAGATATTCCAAATGCCCGTGCGCGTGGCCGGTTTCGCCTTCGGCGGTCGAGCGGAACACGGCGGACACGTCGTTGTAGCCCTCGACGTCCGCCTTCTGAGCGAAATACAGATAGCGACGATTCGCCATCGATTCGCCGCCGAAAGCGGCCTTGAGATTGCCTTCAGTCTTGGAGCCTTTCAGAGTGGCCATGACACACCTCGTGATGGTGGATGAAAAACGCAGCCCGCGTGCAGGGGACGAGCGCAGCGTAGCGCGCCCGTGTGACGGAATTAAATTGATTGTACCGATAAATCCGATAGAGCCAATCTATTGCTCAACCGGGTACGGGCCGTGTTCGAAGACGGCATCGTGATAACCCTTTGAGCCGATCCGGATCGCCAGCGCGCTGCGCGGATCTGCACCGCGCTGAATGCGGTCGATGACATCGCGAAAATCGTGCCGGGGTTTCCAGCCCAGTATCTGCCGCGCCTTCGCGTTGACGTAGACGCGATCGATGCCCGGGAACATTTTCCAGCCGAGCTTGGCGTACACCGCTGAATAACCGGGCACGCGACGTTCGACCACGGCTGGCGCGTTCGTGCGCAGTTCGCGTAAGTCCCCGTGCTGGAACGGCGTTGTCGCACTGACGATAAAGCGGTCGAAGCCGATCGTGTGCGCGCGCTCGAGTGCACACAGATGCGCCTGCACCACGTCGTCGATGTCGACGCGACGATACAAGAACTCGTTCGCCTTCGCGTTGGCGTCGGCGAACGTGCTGCGCACCGCTGCGTTGTCGTCCTCCTCGGGAAAAAAGCGCGAGGTGCGCAACACCGGGCAGAACAGGCCGTGCTTCTTGTGGAACAGCTCGCACAGGCCTTCCGCGGCGGTCTTGGTCACGCCATAGATGTTCTTTGGCACCGGCACGACGTCTTCCGTGACCCATGCCGCCGGTTGAGTCGGCGGTGGGCGCAGCGCGTCGCCGAACACGCTCGTCGTGCTCGTAAATACGAAGGTCTTCACGCCGGCGCGCACGGCTTCTTCGAGCAGGACAAGCGTGCCGGTAACGTTCGTGTCGATGAACTCTTGCATCGTGTGCGTGGCCACGTGCGGTTTGTGCAACGTCGCGCTGTGCAGCACCGCGTCCACGCCCGCCATGCATTCGCGCACGAGTTCGCCATCCGTGATCGAGCCGACGTGATCAGTGCAAGGCGCGGCGAGAATGTCGATGCCGCGCACGTCGTGCCCCATCGCACGCAGCGTGTGCATGAGCGCTTCGCCGAGGTGACCCGAGCTTCCGGTCACTAAGTATTTCATCGTGCTCCTCTGCGTGCATTGTGGGCGGACGCTTGCGCGGCGACTGCCGTGCGTGTGTCGAGCAGGGCGGGCGGCAACTCGCGCAGCGTCGCCGCGAGCATCTTCAGGAATGCGGCCATCGCCGAACTCTTGCGCCAGACCATCGCGATGCGCCGACTTGGCGCATCGCCACGGAACTGCAATATATGGACATTTTCCGAATACGCCACCGGTGGCTGTACTGCAAGCGTCGGCAGCAGGGTAATGCCGACGTTCGCCGCGACCATCTGGCGTAGCGTCTCCAGGCTCGTCGCGCGGAAGCCGGTCTTCTCGCTGGCACCGGCAAGCTGGCAAACTTCGAGCGCCTGATCGCGCAGGCAATGGCCGTCCTCGAGCAGCAGCAGGCTCTGATCGGACAGATCGTCGAGTTTGAGCGCTTTGCGCTTGCTCAGTGCGTGGTGTTCCGGGACGGCCAGCAAGAACGGCTCCTCGAACAGGAACTCGGTATGCAGCTGATCGTCGTGGATCGGCAGCGCGAGCACGCCCGCATCCAGCCGCCCCTCGCGCAATTGGCGCAACACGACTTCGGTTTTCTCCTCGACGAGGAGTAGTTCCAGGCGCGGAAAACGCTCGCGGATTTTCGGGACGACGTGCGGCAGCAAATACGGGCCGAGCGTGGGGAAAATGCCGAGTCGTACCGTGCCGGACTCAGGATCAAGCGTGCGCCGCGCGATCGCCTTGATCTGTTCGACTTCATTGAGCACATCGCGAGCGCGTTGCGCAATCTCGCGCCCGACCTCGGTCAGCAGCACTTTGCGCGGCGTGCGTTCCACCAACGCGACACCGAGTTCGTCCTCGAGTTTCTTGATTTGCGTCGACAGCGTTGGCTGGCTGACGAAGCTCGCTTCGGCGGCGCGCCCGAAATGCTTGTGCTCGGCCAGGGCGACGAGGTAACGCAAATCGCGCAGGTTCATGACGTTCACCGATAGGGTATGGCTATCGAAAGCATACCATCAATCAATTTGAATGATCAAAGTGCGAGCCCTATCTTTACCGCCGTGGGCACGAGCCCGCCACCACCCATCCACAGGAGTTGTTTCATGCTAACCGTAGGCGACAAGTTTCCCGAATTCAATCTCAAGGCCACTGTTTCGACCGAGAGCGTCGAAAAAGCGTTTGCGCCGATCAGCAACACCACCTACGAGGGCAAGTGGCTGCTTGTGTTCTTCTATCCGAAGGACTTCACCTTCGTCTGCCCGACCGAGATCAAGGGTTTCGGTGACTTGAACAGTCAGTTCGCGGACCGCGACTGCCAGGTGCTCGCCGCGAGCACCGACAGCGAGTTCGTACATCTGGCCTGGCGCAAGGATCACAAGGACCTGCGCAACCTGCCGTTCCCGATGCTCGCCGATACGGCCAAGCGCCTGTCGAGCGCGCTCGGCATCCTCGACGCCGAGGAAGGCGTCGCCAAACGCGCGACATTCCTCGTCGATCCGGAAGGCATCATCCGCTTCGCCTACGTGACCGACGGCAGCGTCGGACGCAATCCGCAGGAAGTGCTGCGCGTGCTCGATGCGTTGCAGACGGATGAACTGTGTCCGTGCAATTGGAGCAAGGGCGAAGAGACACTGAAGGCGGCGTAAACCATCCGCAGTGAAGCCTGTCATCCCGGCAAGCGCGCCGGGATGACGCGAACTTGGAGATTCATACGATGTCACTTTCCGAAATCAAATCCGCGATCCCCGACTACGCCAAGGATTTGCGACTGAACCTGGACTCGGTGCTCACCGAAACCGGCGCACCGGGCCTGAGCGCGAAACAGATTGGCCTTATTGCGCTCGCCAGTGCGATCGCTTCACGCCACGAGCCGCTTACCATCGCGGTCGCGGCTGATGCGGCGAAATCCGCGACCGCGCAGGAACTCAACGGCGCGCGCACCGCGGCGGCGATCATGGCGATGAACAATGTCTATTATCGCTTCACGCACCTGGTGAGCGATCCGGAATATCAGACGCTGCGCGCCGGACTGCGCATGAACGCGATGGCGAACCCAGGCTGCGAAAAGCTCGACTTCGAACTGTGTTCGCTGGCGGTGTCGGCGATCAACGGCTGCGGCATGTGTATGGATTCGCATGAGCAGACTTTGCGCAGGCATGGTCTGAGCGCGCAAGCCGTGCAGAGCGTGGTGCGCATATCCGCGGCCGTCCATGCGGTTGCGGTGACGCTGGAACACTCGATGGCATGCGCCTTGCCGGTCGCGGCGTAGCAAGAAACCTCTCTCCCAAGCAAGTTTGGGAGAGGGTAGCCTAAGGAAAGTACAACGCATACTCGTACTTTTCAGCACGCGAGGCCGCGAGTAAGCTTGCCCGTTGCTTCCACGCATCTTCCGAGGTACGCATGCAAAGCCTGGTGAAATTCCTGGGCACGGTTCTGTTCGCGGCCGCGCCGATCGTTGCCGCCGCAGCCGGGCTGGTCCCCACCGGAAAACTGCCCGAGCAAGCGACGCCGCTGTTCTATGCGCTGAGCCTCAAAATCGATCCGCGCGAGGAGCGTTTCAGCGGCCAGGTGCACATCAAGGCCAAGCTCGCCAAGCCCGCCGATCACGTGTTTCTGCACGCGCGCGAACTCGATATAGCCAAGGTCGACGTGATCGACAAGGCAGGGCAAACACACCCGTGCGAGTTCGCCGAGCGCGATCCGTCGGGCGTGATCGAAGTGCGTTTCGGTACTACCTTGGCAGCGCAAGACATCGAGCTCGTCTTCGATTACAGCGCCTCATTCAACGCCAAGTTGCAAGGCCTGTACAAGGTCAAAGTCGGCGAGGATCCTTACGCCGTCACGCAGATGGAGGCGATCAGCGCGCGTTATGCGTTCCCCTCATTCGACGAGCCGCGCTTCAAGACGCCGTTCGACATCATCCTGACGGTGCCGGCGGATGATGTCGCGATCGCCAACACGCGCCAGACGAACGAAAAGGTATCCGACGATAAAAAGTGGAAAACGCTGACGTTTGCGCGCACCAAGCCGCTGCCGACGTATCTCGTCGCATTCGCGGTCGGTCCGTGGGACGTGGTGGATGGCCCGGTGCTGCCGGCGAACGATGTGCGCAAGGAAGCCTTGTCCCTGCGTGGTATTGGCCCGCGCGGGGCGGGGCCGCAGCTGAAGTGGATACTCGATCAGACACCGGCGACGGTGCAGTACTACGAGAACTACGCACACCAGCCCTATCCGTTCGACAAACTCGATCTGCTCGGAGCGCCGGACTTTTCTGCGGGCGCGATGGAGAACGCCGGGCTCATCGTGTATCGCGACGCGTTGCTGCGCATCGACGCGACCTCATCGGCGAACACCTATCGGAGCAGCTTCAATGTCAACGCGCACGAGATTGCGCACCAGTGGTTCGGTGATCTCGTCACGGTGCCGTGGTGGGACGACATCTGGCTCAACGAGGC
>Ga0068860_100007481_pt1 | contig 10927 bp, 10 predicted proteins | sample KBSSwiS32_FD_66597 | JGI IMG/M metagenome (GOLD analysis project Ga0068860, IMG submission 66597) | Switchgrass rhizosphere microbial communities from Kellogg Biological Station, Michigan, USA - KBS Switchgrass S3-2 | ecosystem: Host-associated > Plants > Roots > Rhizosphere > Soil ...
GTATCCCCGCAATCCTGAAAACCATGCAGCAGCACCACAGGGGCGTTGGAGGGTGGCCCCCACCATGTCAGGCGGTGTTTGAGGCCCCGAACAGTCAGTTGTTCGTGCCGAGGCGTGCGCAATGGTGTATATGTCACCCGCACCTCCCTATGGAGTGACGTCGATGAACGAGCCAAACCCTGTCACAGACGTGCCCACGCAGGACGAGCGTACCTGGGGAATGCTGTGCCACATCGCCGCCTTCGCGCTTTTCCTGGTTCCAATGCTCGGCTGCGTGCTCGGGCCGCTCATTGTCTGGTTGATCAAGCGCGACCAATCGCCATTTGTCGCCGACCAGGGCAAGGAAGCACTGAACTTCAACATTTCATTTCTGCTCGCCGGTGCCGTCTGTGGCGCCCTCGTGTTTGTTCTGATCGGCATACTGCTCGGCGTAGCCCTGTTCTTCTACTGGCTGGCCATGACCATCGTCGCAGGCATCAAGGCATCCGAAGGCATTCGCTACCGCTACCCGTTCACGCTGCGACTGATCAAATAGTCTATAGCGCGGTGACCCGCGACGTTCATGGCGCGGTGACCCGCGACACCTCAAGCGCCGAGGAACATCTTGTAGGCCGGGTTCTCGGTCTCTTCCACGTAGGCGTAATGCAGCTCATTCAGATGCAGCATGAAGTCCGCACGCTGCTCCTCCGGCACCTGAATCCCCGCCAGCACCCGACCATAGTCCGAACCGTGGTTGCGGTAGTGAAACAGGCTGATGTTCCAGCGTGAGCCGATCGCCTGCAGGAACTTCAACATCGCGCCCGGGCGCTCGGGGAACTCGAAGCGATACAGCAACTCATTCTGCAACCCGCGCGCATGCCCGCCGATCATGTACCGGACGTGGAGCTTTGCAACCTCGTTATCGCTGACGTCGGTGACGGTATAGTCCGCATCGCGCAGAGTCTGCACAACCTCATTGCGTTCCGCGCGGCCGCGCGTCAGATTGAATCCGACAAAAATCTGCGCGGCTTGAGCCGCCTCGTAGCGATAGTTGAATTCAGTCACGTTACGCTGGCCCAGCGTCTCGCAGAAGCGCAGGAAGCTCCCCGGCACCTCCGGAATCACAACCGACAACAGCGCTTCGCGCTCGGCGCCCAGGTCGGCGCGTTCCGCCACGTGACGCAGCCGATCGAAATTCATGTTGGCGCCGCTGTTGACGGCAACCAGCTTCTTGCCTTTGCAGTTCTCGCGAGCGACGTATTTCTTCACCCCCGCGACCGCGAGCGCGCCGGCGGGCTCAACAATGGAGCGGGTGTCCTCGAACACATCCTGGATCGCCGCGCAGATCTCATCCGTATCCACGAGCAGAATCTCATCGACGTAGGTGCGACAAAGCGCAAAAGGCTCTTCACCCACACGCTTGACGGCAACACCGTCAGCAAAAATACCAACACGATCCAACGTCACCCGTTTGCCGGCGCGCAGTGACTCATACATGCTGGCCGCTTCTTCAGGCTCCACGCCGATGACACGGACATTGGGATACAGATACTTGACGTACACGGCGATGCCGGCAATCAACCCACCGCCCCCGATCGGCACGAAGATCGCATCCACATTGCCGCCGGTCTGCCGCAGGATCTCGACGCCGATCGTGCCCTGACCCGCGATGACATCGGGATCGTCGAAGGGATGGACAAACACCAGGTTGCGATCGCGCGCGAGTGTCAGCGCGCGATCGAATGCGCTGTCGTAGTCATCTCCATGCAGAACAACCTCGGCACCCAGGTCCTGCACCGCCTGGATTTTGATCTGCGGAGTGGTCTGCGGCATGACGATGACAGCCGGGATACCCCGGCGCCTGGCGGCGAGTGCGACACCCTGGGCATGATTGCCGGCCGATGCGCAGACCGCTCCCCGGCTCGCAACCGTGTCGGAAAGATTCGCGATGCGGTTATAGGCGCCGCGCAGCTTGAACGAGAAAACGGACTGCAGGTCCTCCCGTTTCAGCAGAACCTGGTTGTTGAGCCTGCGCGAAAGCCGGCCGGCTTCGTCCAGCGGGGTTTCGACAGCCACGTCGTACACGCGTGCCTTGAGGATTCGTTCGATGTACGGACTGGCCACGGCGCATCTCTGGCGGAAACGGGGTCTGGAAGCTTAACGATTTTCCGCTGGCGACGCCGGGATCTCGAAGACACGGAACGGGGGCTGATTGGGGAAAGTGCGCATGAGCAGGGGCATGGCCACATTGAAAACCGGGATACCCGTGCTCGTCCGGCCCTCGAGCGCGCCGTGGTGGGCGTGCCCGTGGAACACCATGTTGACAGGGTGACGATTCAGAGGCTCCTCCAGCCGGCTGGTTCCCAGGTAGGAGTAGATCTCCAGAGGCTCCCCCTCGACAGTCGCCTTGATCGGTGAATAGTGAAGCATCGCGATGCGCTGGGTCGTCCGCAGCCGCGCCAGCGCGCCCTCGAATTTCATCGCCTCATCAATCGCTTCCTGCACAAACCGCTTGGTGGCAGGCTCACCCCAGGCTCCCAGGGTCGCGCGCCCGAACCCACCCGAAAAGCCCTTGGCTCCCGCAATGCCGGTGCCCTGCACTTCATGCGCCTCCCCATCGAGCACCTTGATCCCGGCCTCTGTCAGGATTCTGCAGACCTCGACATGTTGCCCGGACTCGAAGTCGTGATTACCCAGCACCGCGACAATGGGTATTTTGACGGCCTCAGCCAACTCTCCGACCAGGATGTGCGCCTCTTCGGGCAACCCGTAGTCGGTGAGATCGCCGCACAGCAGGAGAAAGTCCGCCTGCTCGTTGACGGACTGGAGCAAGGGGCTCAACGCACCCTTGGATGTTTTCTTGACGTGGAGGTCGCCTACAGCGGCCAGGCGCGTCGTTTGCTTCTTACTGCTCAGATGGAAGCCCTCATACGAGCACTGGAGAGCAATCTACATGCCCACGGGCGGCCCGGTTGATCCTGAAGCGGCGCACGATTTTTATCGCCGCGTCATGCAATCATTGAACGCAGCCGGCCTCCCCTTCCTCGTGGGTGGTGGGTTCGCGCTCAGTCACTACACCGCCGTTCAACGCGACACGAAAGACTTCGACATCTTCGTGCGTCGCGAAGAATACGATCCGATTATGAAGGTTTTGGCGGCGGCGGGGTTTGACACCGAATTGACGTTCCCACACTGGTTGGGAAAAGCCTCCTGCCCGCATGGTTACGTGGATGTCATCTTCAATTCGGGTAACGGTGTTGCCTATGTAGACAATGAATGGTTTCAACACGCCGCGCAGGGCAAGGTGTTCGGCATCGAAGTCCTGCTGTGCCCCGTTGAGGAGATGATTTGGTCGAAGGCGTTCATCATGGAACGCGAGCGCTACGACGCTGCTGACATCATGCACCTGCTGCTCGCACGGGCTGAAAACATCGACTGGGCGAGACTGGTGCGCCGCTTCGGACCGCACTGGCGGGTGCTTTTTTCACACCTGTTGTTGTTCGGCTTCGTCTACCCATCGGAGCGCAACAGAATCCCCGAATGGATCATGACCGGCCTCATGGACCGACTCGACCAGGAGTTGCGGACCGCGCCACCTGCGGACAAGACGTGTCAGGGTACGCTGCTGTCGCGCGAGCAGTATTTACCGGATATCCAGCGGTGGGGCCTCACGGACGTACGGCACACGAACGCCAGCTCAATGACGCCCGATGACGTGGTCCTGTGGACCAAAGCCATCGACGACAACAAGAAGCCCAAGGAGCCTAGCTAGCAGCTTGCGGCGGCGTCCGCGCCGGACGAATAGCGAACCGGAACGCAGTCTTGCCAATCACCACATTGTCGCCGTCTTTCAGCGGCTGACGTGTGATGCGCTTGTTGTTGACACTGACGCCGTTCGTGCTGTTGAGATCCTCGATAATCGCGTGCGCAGGGCCTGCGAGAATCACAGCATGGTGGCGACTGATGAACTTCGCATCAATCTGCAGATCGTTGTCCGGTGTACGTCCAACAGTCGTCTTCCGGCCGAGAACGTGCACGACCTCCGACTCGCCATCCGTGCGAATCAGCAACCGGGTTGCACCATCCGCGGCCGGCTCACTGACACGCGGCGGAGCGTCGCTGTCCAACCGGTTGACGCTCTTCTGAATATGACCGACGAGCATGGCGCTCGCAGCAGTCTCCTGCTCGAGACGCTCGATGAGCACGTCGCGGTCGGCAATTGCATGACGGGCCTCCTCGACGGTGGCACGCCAGTCGTTGTTGATCTTCTCCAGCTCCTCCACGCGGGCGCTCTTGTTGCGCGCCTCGAATTCGAGCCGGCTGACGGATTCTTCGGTCGCGCGCAGCTTGTCCTCGAGCTCTTTGACACGCGCCGCACTGTTACTCTCGAGCGTCTCAACGCGGGCCGCGTGCGAGCCTTCCAGTTCCGCGATGCGGGACGCGCGTGAGCTCTCCAGCTCGTGGACGCGAGCTGCGTGTGTGATTTCGAGCTCCTGGGCACGCGCCATATGAGCGTTCGACTCCGCCTGGAGCTGCCGAACAGTGGCCTGCTGTTCCGACATCCGCTGTTCCAACTCCTGAATCCGCGACTCGTTCGCGGCAATCCGAGCCACGTGCTCATTGCGCTCGACCGCCGCGGCCTGCAGGGCCGAGCTGGATGACTGCAGCTCGGCACGTACGGCGGCCAGCTCGGATTCGAGCTGTTCAACGCGACGACGCTGTCCCGGAACGGCAGCCTCCAGTTCGTCGATTTTGATCCGGGCGGCGCGGGCAACCGACTCCTGTTGATCGCCGCGGGCGGTCGCCGCTTTCAACGCAGCCTCCAGGGAGGCAGCGCCTGCAAGGAGCTGTGTACGTTCGGCAGCAGCCCGCTCGAGCTCCCCACGCAACTGCGCGGAGGCAATCGTGTGATGCTCAACAGTGCCTTCCAACACCTTGATGCGGTCATTGCGTTCGGCCAAGGTGCCGTTGAGCGCACTGAGGCTGTGCTGCATCCCCGCGAGGGTCCGCTCACCATCTGTTTGCTGCTCAGCGCGCTGGGCCAGCGCGGCAGTGAGGGCGCTCACCTGTTTGTCGAGCGCGGCGATTCGGGCAACCCGCTCGCGCAGCTCCGACTCCAGCTCATGCTCGTGGCCGGTATGTCTGGTGAGATTCTTCTCGAGCTCGGAAATCCGCGTGTCGCGTTGCGAGACCGCGTCCTCCAGGTTCGAGATCAGGTCCTCGAACACCGACCGGCGGCCTTCAACGGACTGCAGGGCTTCCAGATATTCGGTGTTGCGATCACGCGCTTCGGTCAGCTCCCTTTCGAAGCGGGCGAGTGCCTGGGCGTGAGTGGCAAACCGGTTCTGGAAATCGTGATTGCTGGCAGCCAGCTTCGCCTCAAACTCGCGGCCGGCGGCCGTGAGCTGGGCCTGGATCTGTCTGTTGCGCTCGTTGAGTTGCGCCTGGATCTCGGCATCGCGGGCGCGGCGCGTCGCATCGGCGGACTGGTGGTCGGCCAGGGCTTTCTGCAGCTCGAGGATGCGCGCGTGGGCGGCGGTGGATGCGGCTTCCGCCTTGGTCAGGTCATCTGTCAGAACCCGGGCGCGCTGTTCGGTGGTGTTGCGTTCGCCGATGGCCAGCTCGAGCTGCTTCTCCATCTCGGCGAGGCGCTCGCTCTTGCGAGTGAGGCGATCTTCAACATCACGAAGCGTGGTGGCCAGCGAATGGAGGTTGGCTTCGAGCTTGGCGCGGTTCTCATCGATGACCGTGTTGGCCACTTCGGAGCCCGGGGTCTTCGGGACCCGCAGCGACGGCGCCGGGATGTGCCAGGTGTCGGTATTGTTGAGAGGGTCGCGCTCAGTTGCAGGTGCAGGATGGGAACCCGTGGTCGCAACCGCCGCGGCGTTGTTGGCCTCATAGGCCGCAACGTCCAGGACCGGCAGTTCGGCCGTGATTTCCAGATCATCCTGTTGCTGTGCAGGCGGCGACGATTGGCGTTGTTGTAGGTTCATCGCAGGTCTCCTCGCGAGAGCGTCGGCCCACTCACCCGGGCCAGTAGCACCCCGTCCCCTGGTTCATATTCTTGTAGCAAACGGGCGCCCCGACGAAAGTCTAACGCTGCAGGGCACCCAACGCGGCTATTCAAGACCAAAGTGTGAGAGCTGTCCCGCGGAATTGACATAAACCGGCTCCGCGGGCTGCGGAAACCGGGGTCAACCGCGCAGAAATTCCCGGGTAACCTCGACCACGACCTCGGGGGCCGTTTCGAACAGGGCGTTGCCCTGGTCGGGCAGGTCAATGAATCGCGCTTTCGGCAACAGCTCGCGGGCACGCAGAGTGGCTTCCCAAAAATCATCTTTAGGGCGCAATACCAACGCAGATTGTGTGACGAGCGCAAGCCGTTCGCGTGACGCGTACTGCTGCGCTGCAGCCAACGCCCATGTTGGATGGATGCCGCTTTTCAACTTCTCCGCGAAGGCACGCGCACGCATTTCCAACGGAACACCGGGGCCATATGACTCCATTGTCCGCTTCCATTCAACCATCAAATGGCTGCCATCCTCGGTTGCCGCGGATGACCCGCGCCTGAATGCATCACGCTCTGCATCATTCAAAACAGGAACCGACACCATGACTACGCGGCGAATCTGCTTGGGCCGCGCAACCGCCATCTCGGCCGCAACCAACGCGCCGGCCTGATATCCGAGAATGTCGATCTGCCGGAAACGCATCGTGTCGAGGAAGTCGCCGATCGCGCCGGCGTAGTCCGCGACCGTGGGGCGTGTTGGCGGTGGATCCGACTCGCCGAATCCCGGCAGGTCGGGCGCATAGACCGAACGGTCCCGGCCGGCGAGGGCCAGAAAGCGTTCAAAGACTCTGCCCAGGCCCGCGGTCTGGTGAATACACAGGAGAGGGGTGCCCTCCTCGAATCCTCCACCAGGGGGGATGGCGTTATGAACATGCAACTGACCAAAGCGGCTTTCGAAATAGCCGCGTCGGACGCGCGGCTCTGCCGCGGTTCGGTTGGTGACAGTTCCCTTAGCCATCTACGTGCTCCGCCATGTAAGCAATACTGCCACGAACCGTGACCCGCCATATGCACCCGGTCACGAAAGTGAGTGAGCGTCCTTGCCGATGCCTTACACACGGACAAAGCTTCAGGCTCACTGGAGGTTCCCCCATGGCAAGGTCACTTCTTCTCCTGGCCCTCGCGCTGTCGATGACAGGCTGCGGTGTGGCCGAAACCGGCGCGGCAGCGGCGGCGGCCGCGGCATCGAAGGCCCAGGAAGCGCGTGAGGGACTCAAGACCGAGGCCCGCGTGCGTGAGCAGCTCGACGCGGCCATGAAACAGGCAGCCGATCAGCGCAACGCCGCCGAAGCCGACTCGAAATAGCGCCGGAGGCGGGAGCTTGCCAACGCCGGGCCAAAACCGCGTGACGCAACTGCGTCATCGTGCACCGCCGCCACTGTAGGTCAGTGACGGCGGCCGGGACCGGATGCAGCTGCAGCCGGCCCGGATCCCAACTTACTTCTTGCGCGCGGCCTTGCCCTTGGCCTTTGCCTTGGGCTTGCTCGCCTTCGACGCGGCTTTTTTGGCGGCCTTCTTCACTGCCTTTTTGGCTGCCGGTTTCGCGGCAGACTTCTTCGCAGCTTTTTTGGCCACTTTGCCCACAGCCTTCTTAGCCGCCTTGCCTGCCTTCTTGGCCGCTTTCTTCGCGGTCTTGCCAGCAGACTTGCCCGCGGCTTTGGCCGGGGCGGCCTTGGCGGGAGCAGCCTTCGCGGGAGCCTTCGCAGGCGGCGCCTTCTTGGCGGCCTTCTTTACTGTCTTCTTCGCAGCCTTCTTGCGCGGTGCCGCATCGTCGTCGGACTCGCCACTGGCCGCATGTGCGGGCTCGACGAGGGCAATCGCGCCCCCCTGTGGATCGAGAACCTGCACGATCCACGAACCGCCCGGCACTTCCATCGGGCCGTTCAGGACGCGGCCGCCCGCGGACTTGACCGCATTGGCTGCCTTGGAAGCGTCCGCAACGTGCACATAGCTCAGCCAGTTGGGCGGCGTGGAGTTGTCGCGTGCCTTGTAGACGCCGCCGACGTCTTTACCGTCCAGAGTCACGATGTGGTACGTCATATCGCCCATATCGTGAGCAGCACCCTTCGACCAACCGAACAGCTCCGTATAGAAACTCAGGGCTGCATCCGGGTCGGTCGTGGCCAGCTCGTGCCACGTAAAATCACCCACGCCACCGCTGGGCAGGACACCTTCCTCGGCGGGCATCGAAGAAGGAGTGAATACCGCGAACGCCGCGCCCTGCGGGTCGGACAGAACCGCAAACCGGCCGACGTTCGGAATATCGGCGGCAGGCTTCAGAACTTTGCCACCGAGTTTCTCCGCAGCCTCAACCGTCGCATCGACGTCAGGCGTGCCGACATAAATGATCCAATGTGGCGGCGTGGCGGGGCCGTCATTCTCCGGCAGGGCCATGAGCCCACCGGCCCGGACCTTCCCTGACATCCAGATTGAATACGAAGGCATCCCCGAGTCTTCCGCCTTCCACGGGACGACGCGCGAGTAGAAATCGCTGGCAGCGTCGGTGTCCGTAGTCATCAACTCGTGCCAGACAAACCGTCCCCGAATCTCCGCGTTGCTCATGGCGAGTTTTCCCCTTGTTTGGAGCTATGCGCGCGACATTCTGCACTGTCTAACGCGCGAACGACAGACTCACGACGCCGACAACAATGCAAACAGCACCAATTATTCGCTCCGGCGTGGTTCGTTCACTCAATAACTTCGATCCCATGTATGCACCGGCAAGGGTTGCGAGCTCACGCGCGGGCGCAATGTGACTTATCGGAGCAATCCGCATGGCGAACAGCACCAGGATGTAGCCAATGGGTCCCAGGACACTCACCACCACCGCAGGGCCAGCGTACTGACGCGCCTCACGTCTGACTTCAGCGCCGTCTCGCCAAGCGATAGGCGAAAGCACGACGATGCGAATCAGGTTGCCGGTGAAGTCGACGATGAACGGAGAAATGGCGAGCGCTTTCACCGCCCATCCGTCGTTCAGGGTGTAGGACGCGATGAACACCCCAGTCAAAAGTCCAAAGAAGATGCCCTTGCGCGGTGCCCGATGAGGCTCCCGAGTGAGACCGGCCACCAGAAGAATGCCGGCGACGATGAGGACCATACCTAGGGCCGACAGCGTCGTCGGATGTTCACCCAGCAGCGTGACAGCCCCGATAAATGACAGCAGCGGACCGAAGCCCCGCGCGATGGGATAAACGAGCGACAGGTCGGAGCTTCGGTAACCGGCCTGCAAAGAAAGCGAATAGCCCAGGTGCAGGACGCTGGTGGCGGCCAGCGCGATGTACTGTCGAGTATCGAAGTGGGGCCGATGCTGGATGAAGATCCAGAGGATGATCGGCAGGTACAGGAGAGCGGAGCCGACCGAGTAGAGCCAGACGAAGTGGCGTGCGCCAGCGGCTCTCTTCGCGGAGATGTTCCAGGTGGCATGCGCCGCCGCGGCGAGCAGCACCGCGACGAGGGCGATGGTCGGGATAACTGAGCCTCAGAGCAGGGTTGCGCGGCCGGCAAAAATCGCGCGGCGACTCAAATCAGCGCGACGAAGTCTCCCACAAACGATCCCATTTCGTTCGAGTCGTGCAGCAACTGCGCGTTGAGGGTCATTCGTGCCCTGCCGCGACGGTTCAGCATCGTCAAAAACCTCTGCCAGGCGGCGGCGTCCTCGAATCCGCACGCGGCCTCGAAGTCACCGACGATGGGCCGCTGGTATTCCATGGAGCTTCGCTGGATAACGAGTTGCGCATTCACGCCGTCCCGGACCAGGCGCACGTGCAACAGAGTCCACGCAGCGAGCGTTGTCAGCACCACGCCGCTGCCTCCGAACACGGTCCGATGATGGTTGATGTTGGGCCCCAGGGGCGCAAAGAGCAGCACTCGTTCCGGCGTCGCGAGCTTCACCCGTACCCCCATGGCCGCCGACAGGGGGATATTCGAGTGGAGATAACCTTCCATTTCCGAGATCAGCATGTCTCGCTTCGTTCAAGGCTGCGTCGAGTGCGCCTGGGTTTCGGCCGCGATGGGCGAGGCACGCACCACGTGTTCCCGCCAGATCAGATATAGGCCGCTGGCAATGACGATTCCACCGCCAACATAAACGCGACTGGTCGGAAGCACGCTCCAGACCACGCGATCGATGCCGATGCCCCATAGCAGCGCGGTGTACTCAAAGGGCGCCACGACGGAGGGCGCCGCGTTTCGGAAGGCCTCGGTCAGCAGATGTTGAGCGATCGCAGAAAAGAAACCGATGGCCGCCAGCAGCAGCCAGTCCTCACCGCGGATCGGCGTCCATTGCGGTGCGGAGAGGCACAGTGCCATCACCGACATGAGACTGATCATCCAGAACGTGACACTGACGGTCGAATCGGTGCGGGTAATGATGCGCAGCGCAATCGAATTGAACGCATACCCAGCCGCGGACAACAGGGCAGCAACAGCACCCAGTGATACCAAGCTCGATGCCGAGGGCTTCAGCATCGTAAGGACACCGACAAGGCCGACGCAGACGGCGATCCAGCGCCGCCAGCCAACGTGCTCACCCAGCAGGGGAACCGAAAGTGCCGTCACGATGAGCGGTGCACTCAGAAAGATCGAATAGGCGTCCGCCAGCGACAGCGCACGGACGGCGTACACGAAGGTCACCAGGACGAACAGCTGCAGCAAGGCCCGGAGGATGTGCATCCCCATGCGGACGGGCTTCAGTGCTTTGAGGCGGCCCATCATCAGCAATGGCAGGACCATGAAAGGCACCGCGGCGGCACCTCGCAGCGCCACTACTTGCATGGGCGGGTAGTGTTCGGACAGGAGCTTGAGCAGCGTGTCCATGCCACTGAACGCCGCGACGGCGGTCACCATGAACGCGATTGCTTTGAGAGACCGCCCGGC
>Ga0068860_100007483_pt1 | contig 10924 bp, 7 predicted proteins | sample KBSSwiS32_FD_66597 | JGI IMG/M metagenome (GOLD analysis project Ga0068860, IMG submission 66597) | Switchgrass rhizosphere microbial communities from Kellogg Biological Station, Michigan, USA - KBS Switchgrass S3-2 | ecosystem: Host-associated > Plants > Roots > Rhizosphere > Soil ...
CCTGGAGCGGGAGATCCACGGCATCTTCGCCGCGCAGCCTCGCGCGTACTGGGTGAAGCGGCTTATGGAAGCCGACGTCTGCGCCATCGAGCACCTTCGTCCCACGGGAGTCTTCGACGAGGCGCAGGCCCGTCATAACGGCATGGTCGTGCGGGTGGACGACCCCGTGCTGGGTCCGGTCGAGCAGGTGGCGCCGGGCGTGCGGTTCGATGGCGTCCTGCCGACCGCGCCGCAGCCGCAGCCGACGCCGGGGCGGGACACCCAGGCGATCCTGGCCGAACTGCGCCAGCCGCAAGCGACCTCCAAGTGGCGCTCGTCCGTCGACGCGTCCCACGGCCCGGACACGAGGCCTTTGCTGGACGGGGTGAACATTGTCGACCTGGGAGCCTATTACGCCGGACCCTATTCCTCGCGGCTGCTGGCCGACCTGGGCGCCGACGTCATCAAGGTCGAACCGGTGGTCGGCGACCAGCTTCGCGGCTTAGAGCGGCCGTTCTTCTCCGCCCAGGCCGGCAAGCGCTCCCTCGCCGCCAACCTGAAGGACGAAGGCCTGGCCAAGGCGGTGAAGGCGCTGATCGACTGGGCCGACATCGTGCACCACAACATGCGCCCCGGCGCGGCGGAGCGCCTGGGCGTGGGGCAGGCGCAGGTGAGGGCGGCGAATCCCGAGGTCATCTACCTCTATGCGCCCGGCTGGGGGTCCAGCGGTCCGCACATGATGCGCCAGAGCTTCGCGCCGATGCTGTCGGGCTATGTCGGCGCAGCCTACGAGGTCGCGGGCCAGTTCAATGAGCCGATGCCCTCCATCGGCAACGAAGATCCCGGCAACGGGCTGTTGGGCGCCATCGCGATGATCATCTCCTTGCTGGCGCGGCGGACGGACGGCGCGGCGTTCGTCTGCGAGAACCCCCAGCTCAACGCCTCGCTCGGCATGATGGCCCATGTGGTGCGCGATCGGGACGGCCACGCCGTCGGCGCAGGACGGCTGGATGTCCTGCAGACGGGCGTCGACGCGCTCGAAAGCCTTTATGAGACCGCCGACGGCTGGCTCTGCCTGGTGGCGCGCACCGACGACGAGATCCGGGCGCTGGAGCGCGTTCTCGACGTCCAGATCTTGGCCGATCCGCAGTTTGCGACGCTCGAACGGCGTCGGGAAGACCGGGAGGCTCTCACCGACCGCATCCGCGCCGCCTTTGCGAAGCGGCCGTCGAGCGCCTGGCTCGCGGCGTTCGAGGGCTCGGGCGTCGCGGTGGTCGCGCCGGCGGGCGCCAGCGCCACGCACGACGTGATGAACGACCCGCACCATCAGGCTTGCGGCCGCGTCGGGATGACGATGCATCCGGAGAAGGGCCTGGTGAAGGAGGTCGATCAACTGGTGAGGATTTCCGACGCCGAGGTCCTGCCGCATCGGCTGGCGCCGGGGCTTGGGCAGCACACGGAAGAGGTGCTGACCTGGATCGGGTACACCGCGGAGGAAATCCAGCTATTGCGCGCCCGGGGCGTGGTCCGATAGAGCGTCGACGGCGTCGCTTGGCGCCCTGACGGCAAGGGACCATTGGATGAGCAGGCGGCCCGCCACAGCGACACCGGCGCTGGCCAAGGTTCCGACCGACGTGAAGTCCGGGAAAACCGCGGCCGGCGCGGCATCCGACAAGCTCGGAACTGTCATCGCCAAGCAGATCGAAGCCGAAGTCCTGCGCGGCGGATGGACCGTCGGCCAGTCGCTTGGGTCCGAGCAGGAGCTCATGCGGCGGTTCAAGGTCAGCCGTTCAAGCCTGCGCGAAGCCATCCGCCAGCTCGAGATCCACGGCCAGGTCAAGATGGTCCGCGGTGTCGGCGGCGGGCTCATCGTCACCGAACAACCCCACCAGGCCGCCGAGCGGGCGCTGGCGATCTACCTCGAGCTGCTCAACGCCGACGTCGACGAGCTCTTCGAGGCGCGCAAGATCCTCGAGTCGCTCGGCGCGCGCCTCGCCGCCGAGCGGGCCAGCGACGACGAACTGCGCAAGCTGCGCGAAATGGTCGACGAACTCGACGCCATGCCGCCCAAGCTGGAGATCGTGGTTCTGCAGCACCTGGCGATCCGCAACATGATCGGCGAAGTCGCGGCGAACCCGGCCCTGACGATCTTCGTGGGCGCCTTGAACCGCTATACCGTCGAGGCGATCGCCCACGAGATCAGCGACAATTTCGGTCCGCGCAACCTCGTCAGTCCCAATAGCGCCAAGCGGCGCATCGTCGACGCGATCGTCGGACACGATCCGGCCGCGGCGGAGAGCGCTATGCGAACGGACCTGGAGAACCGCCACGCGATCCTGCGCCGGTATTTCAAGTCCCGGGCGACGCGGGAGCTGACGGACGCGCCCTCCCTGGCCGTCTCGGCGCCCAACGGGATCCACCCCAAGCTCGGCCAGATCGTGGCCATGACAATCGCCCATGAAATCGACCATCGCCGCATGGCGCCCGGCGATCGGCTGGGGTCCGAGCCGGACCTGCTGGTGAAATACGGGGTGAGCCGCGCGGTTTTCCGCGAGGCGATCCGCATTCTGGAAGTGCACGGGTTCGTGCGCACGCGGCGGGGCCACCTCGGCGGACTGATGGTGGCTGAGCCCAACCCGTCCTACACGATCGACTGCGCCATCGAATTCCTGCGCGCGAGCGGGATGAACCGCATCCATTTCGGGGAAGTGCGCAGCGTCACCGCGGTGAGCGCGGCGCAACTGGCCGCGGAACGCATCAACAAACCGCGCCGCGCCGCCCTCGCCTCGGCGCTTTCGGCGCACCAGGCTTCGGAAGGCGCCGACGTGATCCGCACGGCGCGGGCGTTGCACGCCCTGATCGGCGATATCTGCGGAAATCGTGCGCTGGCGATCTTCAATCGGGTGGTCCTGGAGCTCAACACCGGTCGCAACGAGGGATTGCCCGATGACGTCATCCTTGCGGTCAAGGCGAACGACGCCCGCATCTGCGAGGCGATCGCCGTAGGCGACGGTCCCCTCGCGCGCCGGCGCATGAGCGAGCACATGGCCGACGCCGCCCGCTGGGCCGAGCGTGGATTGACGGTCTTCCGCTAGCGACGGCTTCACCGCGAACCGGATTCTCGCGCGCCCGCGATTCGTCGCTTGATCGCCGACCCAAACGGGATACTGTTTAGGCGCTGGTCGGCCGCCCCCCCTTTGCGAGGGCGAGGCTGTTCATCCAGGCCAGCCAGAATTGCAAGGGTGGAGGCGCGCGGTGCGGGACTACAGGTTGATTTCTGCGGACACGCATCTGGAGATTAACCCGGAGCTTTGGCAGGACTACATCCCCGCGAAGTATCGCCCGTACGGCCCGCAGCTCGTGGACAACCCGGGGCCCGGCGGCGGCAAGGCCTGGAAGGTGGAGGGCGGCGCGAACCTCATCCCCCTGGGCCTCAACATGTGCGGCGGACTGCGCTTCGATCAGTTCAGGCCGTCCGGCTGGACCTATGAGGACAACCCGCGCGGAACCGGCGACGCCAAGCAGCGGCTGGCGGAGATGGACCAGGACGGCGTCGACGCCGAGGTCCTCTATCCCGGCGTCTTCGGCCCGAAGCTCTACACGCAGATCTCCAACCGGGAGGCGCAGCGCGAGATCATCTCGGCGTACAACCGGTTCGTGAACGATTTCTGCGCGACGGCGCCCGACCGATTCATCGGCATCGGCATCGTTCCCGAGACCGGCGTCGACGACGCCGTCGAGGAACTGCACCGGATCGCCGACCTGAAGCACCTGCGCGGCGTCTTCCCCAGCAACTGGCCGTCCGGGAAGGATCATCCGACGGACGAGGACGACAGGTTCTGGGCGGCCGTGCGCGAGACCGGCCTGCCGGTCAGCGTCCACATCAACTTCGGCGCGGGCCCTATGGCGCACCCCTTGATGCTCGAAGGCCGTCCCGTGCCGGGCGGCGGCGTCATCGGCCGCATGTCGGTGAGCTGCCCGCCGCCCGCCGGAACCTGCTCCCAGTTGATCGGCCTTGGGATCCTGGACCGCTTTCCGGAGCTGCAGTTCGTGTTCGCCGAGGCGGGAGCCGGCTGGCTCGCCTACTGGCTGGAGCAGATGGACGACCGCTACATGCGTCACCGCCACTACAGCGGCGTGCAGATCAAGCACCTGCCCAGCGACTATTTCCGCCGCCAGATGGCCGTGAGCTTCCAGATCGACCGCGCCGCCCTCGACAACATCGACCGGATCGGCGTCGACAACATGATGTGGGCCAACGATTTCCCGCATGCCGAGGGCGACTGGCCCAACTCGCGCCGCGTGGTCCAGGAACAGTTTACCGCCGTGCCGGCCGCCGCGCGGGAAAAGATCCTCTCGGGCAATGCGATCCGGATCTACAAGCTGGACGCCTGAGGTCGCGGTCGACCCCCGGATTGGAAGCGACCGCATGGAAGCCATCGAAGCGCTGTTGAGTCGGGCGTCGTGTCCGAAAGTGACCACGCCCGGGCCCACGCCGGAACAGCTCGGCGTGATCCTGAAGGCGGGCTCGCGCGCACCGGATCACGGCCGCATTCAGCCGTTCCGCTTCCTGGTGATCGAGGGCGAGGCGCGCCATCGACTGGGCGAGCTTACCGCCCAGGCGCTGCGGCGACGCGAGCCGGACACGCCCGACGCGATGCTGGAGGCCGAACGGGGCAAGGCCCTGCGGGCGCCGACCATCGTGGCGGTCGCCGCACTGCTTCGTCCGCACCCCAAGGCGCCCGACATCGAACAGGTGATCGCGGCCGGCGCGGCCTGCCAGAACATGATGCTGGCGGCGCACGCCATGGGCCTGGGCGCGGCGTGGCGCACGGGCCCGGCCGCCTACGACGCCGGCGTGAAGACCGGCCTGGGATTCGAAGAGGGCGACGCCATTGTGGGGTTCCTTTACTTCGGCGCCCCCGTCGCCAAGCCGCCATTGCGCCCGGTGGACGTCGCTGCGCTGACGCGGCGGCTGTGATGTGGGCCAACGCCAGGGAGGCAATGTGATGAGTGAGTCCGTCTCGCCATTGGGCGAATTCCGACTGTCACCGGAGGACGACAACTTCCATACGCCGCTGAGCGACCATCGCTTCGAGCATGAGACGGTGTGGCTGTGGTTCTTCGTCCCCGAACGCAAGATCGGCTGCTGGGTCTACCATTTCGTGCGGCCGAACATCGGCGTCAGCGGCGGCGGCGTGCACCTGTTCGACGAGACGGCGTGGTTCCACATGGAGACGCCCTACTACCTGAACTATTCCAACGCCCCGATGCCGCAGGACAAGGACCTGCGCGACTGCCGGTTCCCGACAGGGTTCCGCTGGACGACGCTCGAGCCTCTGCACCGCTACCACATGAGCTTCAAGGACCGCGACACCATCGCCTTCGAGCTCGACTGGAACGCGTTCATGGAGCCATGGGTCGTGCTGCGGGGCGATCCGCCGAGACCCCGGCATCTCGACCAGTTCGGACGGATCACCGGCGAGCTGATGCTGCATGGAGACCGCATCGCGGTGGATTGCCTGGCCATGCGCGACCGGTCCTGGCACCACGTCCGGCCGGAACCCTGGAAGGATGGCTGGGGCGGCGGGGAATACGTCACCGGCGCCGCCTCCACGGAGCTCGCCTTTTTCGGATGCGGCCCCGGCGGCTTCTTCCTGCAGGACGGCGTGCGCTCGCCGCTCGTGGCCGGCGGCCGCCTGGAGCGGATCCGCGATCCCGACCACGGCTACATCCGCCAGATCATCGTCGAAGGGAAGGACGAGCTCGGCCGCACGTTCCGTGCGGAGGGCGAGGCTGTGAGCCGCATGGGCATGCCGATCGCCGGCGCGCATGGCGTCTGTTGGACCAGCCTGGTGCGCTACACGATCAACGGCGTCCCGGCGTGGGGCGACGACCAGGACGCCTGGCCGATCAGCGCCTGGTCGACGATGCGCCGGCGCGAGCAGATGGGGCTGAAGGACGTGCGCATGGAATCGATCCGGCGCGGCACGGGCGTGTTCAATGGCTGAAGCCGATCTCGCCGACATGGCGCCGGAACTCGTCGCCTGGGTGGCGGCGGCCTCGGGGGCGCGGCCAGTCTACGCAAAACGGCTGTCCGGCGGCGGCTCGCGCCACACGATCCTGGTCGACGCCCAGCGGCCGGACGGCAGCGCACTCCCGCTCGTCCTGCGCCTCGAGGGCGGCGGGTCGCACTCCGGGACGTCGTTCTCGCTGGAGCGGGAATATCACGCCTATCGCGCGCTTGCGGGCCGCGACGTGCCGGTTCCCAGAGCCTACGGCCTGATGCCGGACGGCTCGGCCCTGCTCATGGAGCGGCTGGAGGGAACCTCCGAGTTCCGGCAGGCGGACGCCGCCGTCCAGGCGCGCGTGGCGCGGGCGTTCATGGAGGTGCTGGGCCGCATGCATGCGATCGAGGCGCGCGACCTCGACCTGCCGGGTTTCGCGAGGCCCGAGACCGCCCGGGACCACGCGCTGGTCGACCTGGCGCGCTGGGAGGAGCTGGCGCGCGGCGCATGCTGGGACGAGCCGCTCGTCCGCTACGCCTTCAGCCACCTGAAGGCCAAGGCGCCGCAGAGCGTCCAGAGGACAGTCCTGGTGCAGGGCGACACCGGCCCCGGCAACTTCATGGCGACGGACGACCGGATCACCGGGCTGATCGACTGGGAGTTCTGCCACCTCGGCGATCCCATGGACGACCTGGGCTGGCTGAAGTACCGCAGCCGCGAGCAATACGGTCTCTTCGAGGCGGCGTCGGCCGACTACGAACGGACCTCGGGCCTGCGCATCGATCCCGCCGCGGTGGACTATTACTTCAGGATGGTGGTCCTGCGGTGCGCCGTGACGGTGGCCCTGGGCCGCGCCAAGGGCGGCGCCCTGGGCCTCATTCCCTATCGCTTCTCGTTCCAGACCTACCTGGCCCAGTTGGCGGACTTGCTGGTCGCGGATGCGGGCCTGCAGGTGGAACGCGACGTCCTCCCCGACGCCGGCGGCGCGACGAGCCCGCTGTTCTCCGAAGCGCGCGGCGAACTGCGAAATTTCGTGTTGAACGACATCCCCACGTACCGGGGACGCGTCGCCGTTCAGGCGACGATGACGGCGCTCACCAGCCTGGAACTGCGCGAGCGTTTCGGCCGCGAGGTGGAGGCGCGCGACCGCGAGGATCGCGTGCGCCTGCTGGGCGACGCCGAAGGTTCACTGGCCGATGCGGCGGATCATGCCGGCGCCGCCGGGGATCCGACCATGCTGACCTACCTGGCGCGCAAAGCCTGGCGCGAGCGGTCGCTCTGGCCGCGCTAGGCGGGGGGAAACTTCGGCGGCCGTTTCTCGCGCATGGCGGCCAGGCCTTCCTTGAAGTCGGGCGTGGCGAGGGACTGGCGGGTGTCCTCGACGGATTCCGCCAGGGCTTCGGGCAGGGACTGGGTGTCCGCCGCCAGGATCTGCTGCTTGATGACCCGCGCCGAGCGCGGCGAGACGTTGCGGGCGATCTCGCGGGCGTAGTCGAGCGCGTGTTCCATCAGCGCGTCCGGGGCGAGGACTTCGCTCGCCAGGCCGGTGCGCAGCGCCGTGGCCGCGTCGATCCGCCGTCCGCTCAGCAACATGTCGGCGGCCGCTGCGCGGCCGATCAGCCGCGGCAGGGTCCAGGCCAGAGCCGACTCCGCCACCAGTCCACGCCGCGCGAAGATGGCGCAGAAGTAGGCCTCAGCGCTGGCGAAGCGCACGTCGCAGGACACCGCCAGGCTGAGGCCGGCGCCGACGCAGGCGCCGTTGACGGCGGCGATCACCGGCTGGGGGACGGCGGCGGCGGCGAAGTATCGGCGACGAAGGTGCTCCGGCGCGTCGGTGAGCCGCTCCAGCGACCCGGTCTTCAGGGACTCCAGGACGAAGCCATCCTCCGTGGCGAGCCTGTCGAGCGTGCCGGCGTCGGCGCCGCCGCAGAACGCGCGGCCGGCGCCGGTGATCACGATCGCCCTGACGTCACGGTTGAACGCCAGGTCGGCCATGCAGGCGTCATAGGCGCGCCCGAGGTCCGGCGAGATGGCGTTGAGGCGATCGGGCCTGTTCAGCGTGATCAGCGCGACGCCCTGGTCGATTTCGCACTGCAGGACCTCGTCGGCCATCGATCATCTCCGGGCGCCGCGACGCAATGTTTCGGCCCCTCTAGTGAACCTGATCCGGCCCCGGCGTCGAGGGGGCGAGGCGATCTTGCTGCTTGCTCCGCGATAGAAGAGTATCCTATTCTAAAGAACAAGACCAAAGGCTCGTGAACGACGCGCCGGACGTTCGAGGAGGAGCCCGATCATGCGTCACGCAGGCCATGTCGTCATCATCACGGGCGCGGGCAACGGCATGGGCGAGGCCTGCGCGCAGCGCTTCGCCGAGGAGGGGGCCGCGGGCCTGGTGCTCAACGACCTTGACGCCGAGGCGCTGGCGCGCGTGGCCGCCGACCTGGCCGCGACAGGCGCGCGCGTCGAAATCGTGCCGGGCAGCGCCGCCGAGCGGTCGGTCGCCGAGGCCATGGTCGCCGTCGCGGACCGGGCGTTCGGGCGCATCGACGTGCTGGTCTGCTGTGCGGGCGGCGGGGGGCGGGGCGAGCCGCTGCAGCCCCTGATCGGAGACAAGCCGAACGACTTCCTGAACGTCGGCGAAGAGACCTGGCGCAACGGCTACACGGCCAACCTGATGACCGCCGTCATCCCTGGGCAGGCCGTCGCCCGCTACATGGTGTCGAAGGGACTGCCCGGCGCCATCGTCAACATCGCGTCGGTGCAATCCGTCCTGGGCGTCGCGGACTCCGGCGCCTACGGGCCCACCAAGGCCGCGGTCGCCAACCTGACCCGCGGGATGGCGATATCGCTCGCGCCGCACGGGATCCGCGTCAACGCCATCGGCCCCGGCCCGACGGCGACGCGGATGCTCCTGGGTCCGATCCGCGACAATCCGGCGTTCTCTCATGACATGCTGTCGCGCACCCCGTTGGGCCGTTGGGCCGAGCCCGACGAGATGGCCGCGCCCATCGCCTTCCTGGCGAGCGAGGAGGCGAGCTTCATCACCGGCCAGGTCATCTATGTGGACGGCGGACGACTGGCGCTGAACTTCGTCGTGCCCGTGGCGGACGGTCCGGCGCGCATCGGCCGGACGGGATGAAACGCGTCGGCTCGACTTTGCCGCATAGCCGGTGCAAATGGTCAACTTCGCTAGCGCATTAGGCTAGATTGGGCGACCGGCCGTGGCCGGCGAGCTGTGAGGATTTGATGACGTTCGGTTTCAATGAGGAGCAACGGCTTCTCCAGGATCAGATCCGCACGCTTCTGGCCGATCACGCCGCGCCGGACGTGCTGCGCAAGACGATCAACGCCGGCGCGCCCTGGGTTCCCGAACTGTGGACCATGCTCGCCGAACTGGGCGTGCTGGGCGCCGGGGTTCCCGAGGAATACGGCGGCGTGGGGCTCGGCCCCGTGGAGGTCGCGATCGTCGCCCAGGAGATCGGGCGCACGACCGCGCCGGTCCCGTTCTTCTCCTCGGTGTGTTTGGCGACCGAAGCGCTGCTGATCGCTGGAACGGAGGCGCAGAAGGAAAAGTGGCTTCCGAAGCTGGCCGCGGGCGAAGTGGTGGGCACGCTCGCCTGGACGGAGGGCCGCACGCCCCCAAGCGCGGCGATGGTCCGCACGACCCTCTCCGGCGGTCGACTGCACGGGGTGAAGACGCCCGTGCCGGACGCACAGATCGCCCAGATCTGCGTCGTCGTGGCGAAGGTGGAGGGTCGTGCCGGCCTGGCGCTCGTCGAGCTGGACCAGGCCGGCGTGAAGGTGGCGCCGTTGCGCGGGATCGATGAACTGCGCAACTTCGCTCAGGTCGATTTCGACGGGGCCCAGGCCGAGCCGATGGACGCCATCGACGGCGCCGAGGCGCTGGAGCAGATCCTGGATCGCGCCGCGGTCTATGAGGCCTTCGAGCAGGTGGGCGGTGCGCAGGCGGCGCTCGCCATGACCTGCGACTTCACGCGCCAGCGCTACATCTTCGGACGCCCGCTCGGCTCTTACCAGGCGGTGAAGCATACGCTGGCCGACATCTTCGCCCGGCTGGAACTCGCCGTCTGCAACGCGCTCTATGCGGCGGGCGCCCTGGCGGACGGCAAGGAGGACGCCCGCGCGGCGGCCGCCACCGCCCGCATCGGCGCCACCGAGGTCTACGAGGCCATGGCGCGCCAGAGCGTGCAGTACCATGGCGGCATCGGCTTCACCTGGGAGGCCAACTGCCACTTCCACTACCGGCGGGCGCGCACCCTGGCGCTCAACATCGGTTCCAACGAATTCTGGTCGGATCGCCTGATCGCGGCGCTGGGGAGCGGCGGGGAGGAGCGGCCGGAGCCGGAACGTCCCGCGGTGCGCCTGGACGAAGACAAGGACACGCCGGAGGACGCGGCCTATCGCGCCAAGGCCCGCGCCTGGATCGCCGAGGCGGCTCAGAAGGTGACTGAGCCGCCGGCCCCGTCGGAGACCCCGGAGGGGGCGCGGCGGGCCCAGCAGTGGACACGCCTGAAGCACGCGGCGGGCTATTCGGCGATCGCCCATCCGGTCGAGTTCGGCGGCATGGGCGGCACGCGCCGGCAACAGGCGATCTTCGCCCAGGAGGAGGGGCGGGCCGGCATGACCATGCCGTTCGGCGGCCGGGGATACGCCCAGGCCATGGCGGCCATCACCAAGCACGGCACGCCCGAGCAGCGGCGCAAGTGGGAGAGCCTGACCTACGCCGGGGAGATCGACTGGTGCCAACTGTTCTCCGAGCCCGGCGCTGGCTCGGACCTGGCGGCGGTGCGCACGCGGGCGGTGCGCAAGGGCGACGAATGGATCGTCAACGGCCAGAAGGTCTGGACCAGCGGCGGCCACATGGCGGACTGGGGGATCCTGCTGGCGCGCACCGATCCCGACGTGCCCAAGCACAA
>Ga0068860_100007484_pt1 | contig 10924 bp, 13 predicted proteins | sample KBSSwiS32_FD_66597 | JGI IMG/M metagenome (GOLD analysis project Ga0068860, IMG submission 66597) | Switchgrass rhizosphere microbial communities from Kellogg Biological Station, Michigan, USA - KBS Switchgrass S3-2 | ecosystem: Host-associated > Plants > Roots > Rhizosphere > Soil ...
AAATAAAAAGAATGGTTTTCAGTGATTGCAATTTCACTTCAAACACAAAAAAATTATGCTGGTTTAGTTCTTCTGCACATTCTGTGGAGGAAAAATATCAACTCACCAACTGTTCATTTACCATTAATAATAAAAACCTTTCTGAAGGCGATTTTGTGGGTATAATACGTGGAGCCGCATTAAAGAACTGCATATTTACGTTTGCTGATCCTGAGGCCAAAAAGAAGCGATACTATTTGGGAGGGTATAGTGAAGCAAGCAATGCTGACCTGGGCGGGAATAAAATTATATATAAAAATCAGTGACCAAAAAAATTAATCCCTTTACTTATTTAAAAAAGATTCAACCGCAAGCAAATAGCCTTTCAATCCAAATCCAAAAATCGTCCCTGCGCATTTTGAAGAAATGTGGGAGTATTTTCTGAATTCTTCCCGTGCTTCGATATTCGAAATGTGTACCTCCACAACCGGAATTTTAATGGCTGCAATTGTATCACCAATCGCTATTGAAGTATGAGTATATGCACCTGCATTTAAAATAATACCGTCCATGGTTTGTGCGGCGCTTTGTATTTCATTGATGAGTTCTCCTTCCACGTTACTTTGAAAATAATCGAAGTCGATCATTTCATATTTTTTTCTGAGCTTATTAAAATAACTCTCCAATGATTCACCACCGTAAATATCCGTTTCCCTGGTACCAATCAGATTTAAGTTGGGGCCGTTGATAATTGCTATTTTCATAATCACAAATTAATTAAAATTCAGATATATAGAATTGGAGGTTCAAGGTTCAAGGTTTTGCACTTCGAGTATCGACCTTCAACCTTCAACCTTCAACTTTCCGACCATCCATCATTTCAAAAAACTCGTCAAACAAATACCTGCTGTCATGAGGCCCGGGTGTCGATTCAGGATGATATTGCACTGAAAAAGCGGGCCGGTCTTTTAACCGTATTCCTTCTATTGAATCATCATTGAGATTAACGTGAGTGACTTCAATATTTTCTGCGGCTCTTACTGCATCTGCATCCACACCGAAGCCATGATTTTGAGTAGTAATTTCACATTTCCCGGTTCTGATATTTTTGACCGGGTGGTTTAATCCCCTGTGTCCATGATGCATTTTAAAAGTGGGGATACCATTTGCCAAAGCAAGCAATTGCTGACCCAGGCATATTCCAAAAAGAGGTTTTTCGGAATGTAGGATTTCCCGGATTGTATTTAGGGCATAATGCAATGGTTCCGGATCTCCGGGGCCATTACTTATAAAATAACCTGATGGCTCAAAACTTTCGAGTTGGGAGAAACTTGTTTCAGCATTAAAAACTTTTACATAAGCTCCCCGCTCCAAAAGGCAATTCAAAATATTTTTCTTGATTCCAAAATCAAGGACTGCTACCCGTATCTTACTTTTTTCATCACCCCACGTATAATCGTTTTTAGTAGAAACCATCGAAGCCAGTTCAAGTCCATTCATTGAAGGCACGGCATCCAGCAGCTTTTTAAGCTCGGGTATGCCTGCAGGTTCACTGGAGATAATACAGTTCATGGCCCCCTGTTTACGAACATGTATAACCAATGCACGGGTATCCACTTCATCAATTGCGACAATATTTTGCTTAACAAAATACTCCTGTAATGAATCATTGGCAACGAAGCGGGAATATTGCTGCTCTAAATTCTTTCCTATTATTCCCTTTACTTTTATAGAGTCACTCTCAACATCACCGTCTTTCACTCCATAATTGCCAATATGAACACTGTTCATAATCACAACCTGTCCGTAATAGCTGGGGTCTGTAAAAACCTCCTGGTACCCTGTCATTCCTGTATTAAAGCAAATTTCACCGGTAGTAGTTCCGGTTTTACCAAAGGCTCTTCCATGAAAAATATTTCCGTCCTCTAAAATTAAAATTGCAGGACGCTGGGATTGTAATTCAGACATGTAAATGATTTAGCAAAGAAAAGAAAATGAAGACAAATACCGGATTAATTTTATCAATATTCTATTCACAGGTAATTAAAAAAAATTTAAAGCAAAAAAAAGCCTGCGATTAAGCAGGCATGGCAAAAAAATTATTCTTTTACTTTTGGTTTAGGTTGTGATGGTTCTTCTGCCGGTACTTCTTTTTCAGAACTTTCCGTTGATACTTTCTTGTCGGCACCATCAGCTGTGGAACTGGTTTCTGAAGTTTTTTTTCGGCCGCCGGCTCTGCGTGTCTTCCTTACAGTACCTTCAGTTTCTCCCTTACCTTTTCCGTATATATCGTTATAATCAACCAGTTCTATCATGGCAAGTTCAGCATTATCACCGGCTCTTTTTCCCAATTTAATCACCCGGGTATATCCTCCGGGACGGGAAGCTATCTTAGCACCGATTACATCGAACAATTCCTGTACAGCTGCTTTATCTTGCAAATGGCTAAACACTAACCGCCGGTGATGGGTTGTATTATCTTTTGCTTTGGTAATTAATGGTTCCACATAAGGGCGCAGGGCTTTTGCCTTTGCCAGTGTGGTTACTATTTTCTTATGCTGAAATAGCTGACAGGCCAGGTTGCTGAGCAAAGCCTTCCTGTGACTGGCTGTTCTGCTTAAATTGTTTGATTTATCTCCGTGACGCATGACTATTGTTTTAAAACCCTGTACCGTGTCAGGAATTACAGGATTAATTTGAAAATTTATTAATCTATTAATTTGAAAATTTGAAAATTTAAAAATTTGAAAATTAAATTCCAGCCGTTTAAACCGGCTCATCTTCAAATTAACTCATCTTCAAATTTTCAAATTGCTGCCTTATTCGTCGTCTAACCTCAACTTGCTAAGATCCATTCCAAAACCCAGGCCTCTTTCATTTAATACCTGCTCTATCTCACTCAAAGATTTTTGCCCAAAGTTCCTGAACTTCATGAGATCTTCCTGCTCATACTGAACCAGCTCGCTCAGTGAATTTATTTTTGCAGCTTTCAGGCAGTTGAACGCCCTTACTGAAAGATCAAGATCTTCCAAAGGTGTTTTCAATACCTTGCGAAGTTGTAAAGTTTGCTCATCCACAAGATCCTCTTTCTTTTCTTCCTTGCTGTCAAAAGTTATATTCTCATCTGTGATGATCATCAGGTGCTGAATTAAAATTCTTGATGCCTGCTTCACAGCTTCCTCCGGATGAATAGTACCATCAGTAACTACATCCATCACCAGCTTTTCAAAATCTGTTCTCTGTTCAACCCTTGTATTTTCAATGCTGTATTTCACATTTTTAATAGGGGTATAAATAGAATCAACAGGAATGTATCCAAAATGAGAACTCTTTTCTTTATTCTCTTCTGCAGGAACATAACCACGGCCTTTGCCGATTGTAATTTCTATTTCAAGCTTTGCTGAATTATCCATCGTACAAATCAGCAGTTCGGGATTCATCACCTCAAAGGAAGGAGAAGCATCTCCAATCATTCCGGCAGTGAATTCAGATTTATTTTTTAATGAAAGACTGATTTTTTCAGTACCCGCATCATGATCCACTTTCTTTTTAAAGCGAACCTGTTTAAGGTTAAGGATAATTTCAGTAACGTCTTCAGTAACGCCTTTGATGGTTGCAAATTCATGGTCTGCACCTGCTATGTTAATCCCGATTATTGCATAACCTTCCAGTGAATTAAGCAATACCCTGCGCAAAGCATTGCCAATGGTTACACCATAACCCGGTTCTAACGGGCGAAACTCGAATTGTGCTTCAAAATCTGTGCTTTTTTGAAGAACGATTTTGTCTGGCTTTACAAAATTTAAAATGGCCATTTTTTATTTTGTTTTGATTTGATTTAAAATTTGATCTGTTTTTATTCACTATTCACGACTCACTACTTACTATATAGTTCCACTATAAGTTGTTCCTTAATATTTTCCGGAACGCTTTCCCTTTCCGGGTACGCAATAAAAGTACCCTGCATTGTCCCTTCGCTCCATTCGATCCAGTTAAATTTTGGATTTTTGGGCCTCAGGTTTCCCGTAATAGAAGTATTTTCCGATGTTTTTTCTTTCAGCCCGATAACATCCCCGGGTTTTAAAGAATAGGAAGGAATATTTAAGACATTTCCATTAACCGTTATATGCTTATGCGAGACGAGCTGACGTGCTGCCTGGCGACTTGGTGCAATACCGAGGCGGTACACCGTATTATCGAGCCGCGCCTCAAGTAGTTTGATAAGGTTTTCACCAGTCACTCCTTTACGGCGGGAAGCTTCCGTAAATGTGTTGCGGAATTGTTTTTCCAATACACCATATGTGTATTTGGCTTTTTGTTTTTCACGAAGCTGCAATGCATATTCTCCGAGACTTTTACGCTTACGGGCTGCGCCGTGCATCCCGGGAGGATTGCTGTTTTTTGTTAACCATTTCCCATTGCCTGTAATGGGTTCTCCAAATATCCTGGAGATCTTTGTTTTTGGTCCTGTGTACCGAGCCATATTTTATTAATTGATTTTTTAGTGTCGGTGCATCATCAGTAAAAATCAAAAATCAATGATACACCCGGTTATTAAAATATGTACGATGTGTGATGTAAGATGTACGATGTTTTAACTTCGTACATCTTACATCGTACTTCGTACGTTGTTAAACTCTTCTCTTTTTGGGAGGCCTGCAACCATTATGTGGCAATGGCGTTACGTCTTTAATCATAACTACTTCAATACCAGATTGGGAAAGAGACCTGATGGCTCCTTCACGCCCGGAGCCCGGGCCTTTTACGTAAACATCAACACGTTTTAATCCTGCATCAAGGGCAACTTTTGCCGCATCGGCTGCCGCCATTTGGGCAGCATAAGGCGTGTTCTTTTTTGAGCCCCTGAAACCCATTTTACCGGCAGAAGACCACGAAATAACGTGTCCCTGCTTATTGGTTAAACTAATAATAATGTTGTTGAAACTTGCTACGATGTGTGCATCTCCGAAAGCATCCACTTTTACGATCCTTTTTTTAGATGATGCTTTAACATTTGTGCCTTTTACATTTGTCGCTTTTGCCATAGTTATATTAATAGGTAATCTTTAAAATTTTTCGGTCCCGATAGTATCGGGATCCGAACCAACCCTCCTTCCGACTTACAGGTTATCTGGTGTTGATTCTTTATTATTATGTAAGTCTCTTAATTAATATTGTTGTCCTGTCTCCCCATGGATAGGCAGGTTAGTGCCATTATTTCTTAGGTGCCTTCTTTTTACCGGCAACAGTTTTGCGTTTTCCTTTACGGGTCCGGCTATTGGTGCGTGTGCGCTGGCCACGTAAGGGCAAACCTTTACGATGTCTTAGGCCACGATAGCATGCAATATCAAGCAACCGCTTAATATTGGTTTGTACTTCACTGCGCAAGGCACCTTCTGTTTTAAATTCACCGCTGATAACATTCCTGATCGCCGTTTGTTCGTCATCGTTCCACTCATTTACCTTTTTATCATACACCACATTTGCCTTATCCAAGATATACCGGGCAGTAGAACGGCCAATTCCGTATATATAGGTGAGCCCTATTTCCCCTCTTTTGTTTTTTGGTAAATCAATACCGGCAATACGAGCCATATTTTATTCTAAATTTTAAAGTTTTCAATCCAAATCAGCAAGGCAATTGGCAACAGGCAAATTTGCTTATTGCTGATTGCCTTTCATATTATCCCTGCCTCTGTTTAAAGCGCGGATTTTTTTTGTTAATAACATACAACCTGCCCTTTCTTCTCACAATTTTACAGTCTACACTTCTTTTCTTTATAGATGCCCTTACTTTCATGATGTCAATTTTATGGTTGCCTTTTTCTATTTACTTATACCGGAATATGATACGCCCTCTTGATAAGTCGTATGGGCTCATCTCAACTCCTACCTTGTCACCGGGTAAAATCCTTATGTAATGCATGCGCATTTTACCGGAAATGGTTGCCAAAATTTCATGGCCATTTTCAAGCTTAACCCTGAACATCGCATTGGATAAGGCTTCCAGGATTGTTCCATCTTGTTTAATGAGTGCTTGTTTGGCCATACTGTTTTTGGGAGCGCAAAGATAGGTGTAAATATTTTAATTTTACAAAAAAAGGGTTAATATTGCATCCTCCGAAAAAAATCCTCTATATGAAAATTAAAATCTTGTTATTCCCCGCATTTATATTGATTGTCAGCTCCTGTAAAAAAAGTGAGAGTACGAATACACCGCCCACCCAGCAGGACACCATCTATCTAACCACTTCAGCAGGCAGCACCTGGAATTACCATGAAACAGATGCTTCAGGGACCACCCCTATCAATTCAGATTATACGCTGACGTCTACTTCCAGGGACACTTCGATTAATGGCAAAAGCTACCACATATTCAGTAATTCCGACGGGAGCACCCAGTATTTTAATGTTACCGGGCACGATTATTACCAGTTTGACTCATTACCTGCAACCTTAGGCACCTCAATTTTTGAAAGGTTATATTTAAAAGATAATGTGGCGGCAGCAACTACCTGGAGCCAGGATATTAACGTCAGTTTATCGGGGGTCCCCTTCCCGGTTCCCATTATAATTACCTATAATATATTGGAAAAAGGGATTTCAAGAACTGTAAACGGTATGAATTACACAGATGTAATTCATGTTGGCGCTTCCATTCACTCTTCCTTAATTCCCTCAGCCTCGCTTACCTCCGACATAAATAGTTATTATGCAAAAAGATATGGCTTAATAGAAGCCAGCACTGTTGTCGGGCTGGATTTTATGGGTATTGTTGAAAATGTTAATATCGAAACCAAACTCGTGAGTGCGAATCTTTTATAATTAAATCACGTCATCTGTAAGATGTACTTTGGTCATTTTAAGATGATGGTTTTGTAACTGGTGAACAGAAATGGGATGCAACATAATCCTCTTTTCATCCCGGTACCATATTTCGAAATGTGAAAAATTGTCCTGTTGTGGAGTTTGTATTCTAAAAGCCCCCTTTAAGTACTTTACGGTACCATCCTCGTTTACGTGTTTTTGAAATTTTAATTTAAATAACTGCTCTTCATCCAGGGGCAATGGATACAAATCTTCATCCTTAAACCAAAAATCCTGTACCCCATTATACACACTGACTTCTTTTTCATCATGATTAAAATCTGTTACCTCACCTTGCCATGCCTGCCCATCGCTTTGAGCAAGTACATAATCGCCTGTTTTTAGCTCGTTGAATTTTATCATGTCCCGAATTTTTAACTAAGATATAACAAGAAATAAAACTAAGAGAAAAAAGAGATAAGACAAAAATTTTTGCATTAATTCATGACCGTTCGCTTTTATAAAGTTTAACTCTCTACACCTCAGCTTCCTATTCCGCCCAACTCATCACATAATTCTGATCTTCAATTTCAAGAGCCTGTGTCGTAAGTTGTAGTGGATGAAAGGTGTCTACCATCACAGCCAGTTCTTTTGTTTCCTTCATACCTATACTTTTGTCAACTGCCCCCGGATGAGGACCGTGTGGAATCCCGCCCGGATGCAATGTGATCATGCCCCTTGTTACATGTTTTCTACTCATAAAATCCCCATCAACATAATACAATACTTCATCGCTATCGATATTACTATGGTTATAGGGTGCCGGTATGGATTGAGGATGATAATCATACATCCTGGGAACAAAGGAACACACAACAAAATTGTGCCCTTCAAAAGTCTGGTGCACTGGTGGTGGCTGATGCACGCGCCCGGTAATGGGTTCAAAATCATGTACAGAGAAAGCAAAAGGGTAACAACACCCGTCCCAGCCTATCACATCGAATGGATGATGCAGGTAATGAATCCCATACATCATTCCTTTCTTTTTTGTCATGATTAGAAAATCACCTCTTTCATCTATGGTTTGTAAGTTCTGCGGCTGCCGTATATCGCGTTCACAATAGGGCGAATTTTCCAGCAGCTGGCCATAATTGCTCACATATCTCTTAGGGTAACGGACAGGGCTAAACGATTCTATAATAAAAAGGCGGTTATCCTCTTGATCAAATACAACCTGGTAAATCGTACCCCGTGGAATTACAACGTAATCACCATAAGCAAAAGCTATTTCTCCATATTGGGTTTTTAATTTCCCGGTGCCCTCATGCACAAAAATTATTTCATCAGCATCAGCATTTTTATAGAAATAATTTTCCATGCTTTTTTGAGGAGCAGCCAGCGAGATATGACAATCATTATTCACCAGTACAGGTTTGCGGCTGATGATATAATCTTTGTCCGGCTTGATATTAAAGCCCTGGAAACTGCGGTGCCGCAGCATTTTTTCCTCCGCAACCGCTGGCATTACACTGTACGGATTATCAGTTTTAATGATCTGTGTAGGCGGATGGGTATGATAAAGAAGTGAGGAATCTGAAGAGAATCCCTCTGTGGAAAATAGTTGTTCAGAATATAAAGCTCCATCGGGCTTCCGGAATTGGGTATGCCGTTTATGCGGAACAGAACCTGCTTTATAATAATGAGGCATAATGATTTGAAAATTGAAAAATTTGAAAAATGAAAGAACCAATTCTCAAATGGATAATCGAAGGGTGCACTCTAAATTGTCGCTTCCATTTTGAGGCTGTGGTCGGTGAGGACACCGACCACGGCAATTTACCCCGGCTGGCGTCCTCACCAGCACGCGACAATTTGGAATAACCCTAATCGAAAATAACATTGTATCGTATTGTAAATTTACAGTAATATTAAAAACTTGACAAGAATCGGCCTGATATCAGACACTCATAATTATTTAGACGAAACAATTTTTGAACATTTCAAAAATTGTGAGGAGATATGGCATGCAGGAGATTTTGGCAACATTGAGATAGCTGTACGATTATCCAAGCTTCTGGCAACCCAAAATGGCCAGGCACCTTTGATGAGGGGAGTATATGGAAATATTGATGGCTACGATATACGAAACATTTACCCGGAACAAATTGTATTTATGTGTGAAGAAGTAAAAGTTATGATGCGGCACATCGGGGGATACCCGCCACGATACAATACTGAAACAAAAAAAGAACTTGTGTTACACGCGCCACAGCTTTTTATAAGCGGTCATTCACATATTTTAAAAGTGATGTACGACGATAAATTAAATTGCCTGCATATGAACCCCGGCGCGGCAGGGAAATATGGATGGCATAAAATTCGAACCATTATTCGTTTTGTAATTGACGGTACAGAAATTAAAGATTGCGAAGTGATAGAACTTAGTTAGCTGATCTGCCTGTTAAAAATCATTTCCCTCCATTCGCATGTAAATCGGATAAGCATTCCGAATCAAGTGTGGGAATATTTCCTGTAACCAGGAAGCCAAGCAGGTCAGTTGTTTCTGCAGCATAATACATGAGACAATTTTGAACATTGCAATGATTTCCATGTGTTGCATCTTTATGATTGGTTTGCATAGAAGTGCCCAGGTCTACCAGGCCAAGCAAATGACCAAACTCATGCTCTGCTACAGTTGTTTCAAGTTTCGTTCTGCTTGCCTGCCCTACTCCACCGGAATTATCAAAAACAGTTTTTCCAAAAAGGCATAAGGAAGTATTTCGATAAGAAATTCCTAAAACAGATGGATCAGTATAAGCACCATCGGTGATAAGAATATAAACAGACAGCTGGTTCCCAGAGTTAAAAGTTGTACGGTTTTTTTGTTCTATAGTCGCAATGTCATTGATGGAATAAGCAGATTTCCCGCCGGCTGCAATTTGTTGTTGGGTTATAGTTATACCCCCTGGCTTATTACTCACCGAATTTAAAAATGCGGTGACATTGCTAATCGAAGTAGCATCAGGCTGGAACCCTGTCATATATTGAATTTCAATTTTAACACTGCCGAAACTTCCCGAAGAAAGAAAATCGTGAGCGGAAGCACCGGTGGTTTTATTGTTTGCGGGATTAATTGACGGTAAACCAGTAACAGAATCCTTCGAACAGCCGGGAGAAAAAATAATTGTAAAAAATGAAAATAAATAGAAAGCAACCAGGTTTTTGAGGTTCATAAGATACATTTCCATTATTAACGAAAAAACCTTGTAAAAAGTCTTCCCATCAATGATTTCTATATTTTGCTATTCTGGCGGCTCTACACTACCCGCTCACACGTTACAACTCACTATTCCACCCAATCTGCAATAAATACATTCGTGTCGTGTCCTCCACCATTATTTCGGTTGCTGCTGAATATAATTTTTTTACCATCGGGGCTAAACATGGGGAAGGCATCAAAACCTTTGTCCCTGCTTATTTTTTCAAGTCCCTTGCCATTGATGTCAGTAAGGTACATGTTGAAAGGAAAACCCCTTGCATATTCATGATTGCTGCAAAAAATTACGTGCTTACCATCAGGAGTAAAATTTGGAGCCCAGTTCGCCTTATCCAGGAAAGTAATTTGGTGAACGTTACTCCCGTTGGCATCGGCAACAAAAACTTCCATTGAAGTGGGCGCCACCAATCCCTGTGACAGCAGATTTTTATAATCTTCAACCTCTTCCTTTGTTTTGGGCCTGCTGGCACGCCATACTATTTTCTTTCCATCAGGACTAAACCACCCTCCACCATCATAGCCCAGGGAATTCGTTACCTGTTTTACATTTTTTCCGTTTATATCCATTATATATAAGTCAAGGTCACCGTTACGGATAGACGTAAATAAAATCTTATCCCCCTTTGGTGAAATGGTGGCCTCTGCATCATATCCTTTTGTATGGGTAATTTGTTGAATAATCTTCCCATTGGTATCGGCCTTAAAAATATCGAAGCTTTCATATATGGGCCAGATATACCGCTTCATTTTTTGCCTGTCAGGAACAGGCGGGCAATCTTTGGAGACAAGATGGGTTGATGCATATAATATATGTTTTCCATCGGGATAAAAATAAGAGCAGGTAGTGCGGCCTGTACCTGT
>Ga0068860_100007485_pt1 | contig 10924 bp, 11 predicted proteins | sample KBSSwiS32_FD_66597 | JGI IMG/M metagenome (GOLD analysis project Ga0068860, IMG submission 66597) | Switchgrass rhizosphere microbial communities from Kellogg Biological Station, Michigan, USA - KBS Switchgrass S3-2 | ecosystem: Host-associated > Plants > Roots > Rhizosphere > Soil ...
GAGCGGATCTTCCCGCTGCACTCGCCGACGATTCAGAAGGTGGAAGTGATGCGTTCGGCGCGCGTCCGCCGCGCCAAGCTCTACTACCTGCGCGACCTGAAGGGCAAGGCCGCGCGGATGAAGGACACGGTCAAGAGTTAAACGTGAAAAGGTAACAGTTAAAACCAGAAATGCCAGTCTTCCTGGTTTTGACTTTTACCTTTTAAGTTTTAACTTTAGAAGAATGACCCGCGTTCCTGCGATGCGCACGCTCGAGAACGCGTTGCGCCGCGTCGGGTTCGTGCACGTCGCCGGGGTCGACGAAGTCGGGCGCGGCTGTCTGGCCGGTCCGGTTGTCGCGGCCGCCGTCGTGCTGCATCCAGACAAGCACATCCCCGGGGTCTGCGATTCGAAGGCCGTGCAGGCGCCCGAGCGCGAGCGGCTTTACGAACGGATTCTCAAACAGTCCGTGGCCTGGGCGGTCGCCGCGGCCGACCCGGCGGAGATCGATCGCATCAACATTCATCAGGCGTCGCTGCGCGCCATGCAGCGCGCCATCCTGGCGTTGTCGCCGCTGCCCGACATCGTGCTCGTCGACGCATTCCGCGTACCGGAGCTGCCGATGGCGCAGCGCGGCGTCCCGCACGGTGACCGCCGGTGCTCGGCGATTGCCGCTGCGTCGATCGTCGCCAAGGTGACGCGCGATCGTCAGATGCTGGAACTGCACGGCCGCGACCCGCGCTACGGCTTCGATCGCCACAAAGGATATGCGACCGCCGATCATCTCGACGCGGTTGCACGCTTTGGCTACTCGGACGTGCATCGCCGCTCGTTCCGCCCTCCATCCCTCTTTGATACGATGGACTAAGTGCCGATCGATCGCGCTCTGACGCTACGCAACGCCGAAAAGTTGATCCGGCAGGGAAAGCTCGATGCCGGCATCGCGGAATACGTGCGCATCGTCGAAGACTCACCCGGCGACTGGAACGCCAAGAACACGCTCGGCGATCTGTACGCACGCGCCGGCCAGACCGAGAAGGCAATCGAGCAGTTCACCGAGATCGCCGACAACCTGAGCGACGAGGGCTCGAGCGCCAAGGCCGGCGCGATCTTCAAGAAGATCCTCAAGCTCAAGCCCGATCACGAGCGCGCGCTCCTGCAGGTGGCCGAGATTCTGGCCAATCAGAAGCTGTATGCCGATGCGCGGACGCACCTCAACACGCTGATCGAGCTTCGCAAGGGGAAAGGCGACACGCGTGGCGCCCTCCATGCCAAAGTGCGCCTCGGATCGCTCGACCCGGAAGATTACGACGCGCGTCTCGAAGCGGCCCGGGCCCGCGTCGAAATGGGCGACAAGGCCGGCGCTCTGAGCGATCTCAAGGAAATCGCCGCGGCGCTCGCCGCCGACAAAGGGCGCCAGGCCCAGGCTATCGACGTCCTTCGCGAAGCCGCGACTCTCAACCCGGACGACGACGAGGTCAAGGAACAGCTGTTCGACATCTACCTGGCCGGCGGCGAACTGCCGCGCGCGCGCGAGCACGCGAGGACGGTCGATCAGTTCCGAAGCGTGGCCTCGGCCTTTGAAGCGCAGGGAAGCACGGAAGAAGCGCTCGACACGCTTCGGAGCGCGGTGGCGCTGAACGACGGCGACACCGAGCTGAAAGCGGAGCTGGCGCGCGCGTTCGTCGCGAAAGGCGACCTGGAGACCGCCGCGCAGTACCTGACGGTCGAGACCGCGGGCGACGATCCGGACCTGTTGCTGACGGTCGCCGACATCAGGCTGCGCGGGAACGCGGAGTCGGTTGACGAAGGGCTGTCGATTGCGCGGCGGCTGATCGAACAGGATCGAACGCGGCGCGATCGCGTCGCCCAGCTCGGCTGGACGATTGCGGAACACGCTCCAGAGGCGGGCTTCAAAGCCGTCGAACTCGCCGCGGATACAGCGGTCGGCGAGAACGACTGGGGCGCGGCCGCCGCCGCGCTCCAGGAATTCGTGACGCGCGTGCCCAACCATGTTCCCGCGTTGATGCGTCTCGTCGAAATCTGCGTCGACGGCGGGCTGGAAGCAACGATGTACAGCGCCCAGTCGCAGCTCGCCGATGCCTATATCGCCGCCGGCGCGGCGACTGAGGCCTTGTTCATTGCCGAGGACCTCGTGGCGCGCGAGCCTTGGGACAACTCGAACATCGAGCGGTTCCGTCGTGCGCTCGAACTGAGCGGCGAGCCCGACCCCGATGCCTTGATCGCCAGCCGGTTGAGCGGCGAGTCGCCGTTCACCAGCACCGACCTCCTGCTCGCCGGCGACTCGCAGCTGTTCGAGCCGCCTGTCGAGGCGAAGACAGATGAGGAGCCGGTACTGGAGGTAAACGTCGAGGAGCCGGTCGTCGAAGAGCCGCCGGTCAAGAAACCACCGAAGGCCCAACCGAAGCGTCACCCGCTCGAGGCCCACCAGTTCCAGTTGAGCGCGAACGCCATCGATCTCGACAGCATCCTCGGCGATCTGGATTCACCGGCGGCGTCGCCGGCCGCACACGCCGAGACCGAAAACGAAGGCGAAGTGGAACTGGATTTGAGCCTGATGCTCGAGGACAGCGCGACACCACCGCCGCCGAAGAAGAGTGGAACGGGAGGGTAGTTGGCCCGTCGTCTTCTCTACGTAGCGTTCTTCCTCGAGGTCGGTCTGCTGCTCGTCGTCCTGCCGTGGTCGGGCTTCTGGGAGAGGAATTACTTCGCGATGACCTGGCCGGCGCTGCGCGAGCTGCTGACGAACAATTTCGTCAGAGGCGCGGTCACGGGCCTCGGTCTCGTCAATCTCTACGCCGGTTTTGCCGACCTCGCCATCGTATTCGCCGGCCGCCCGGCACATCCGCCCGGACGCCCGGAGTTCGCCGACCGCAAGACCAACGATCTCTCGATCCGCGATCAGGGCACGCCACAGTGATCCGGTGCCTCGTGACGGATCGGCGGCGGCTCGCCGGAGCCGGCGCGTCGTTCGATCACGCCCGGCGCCTCCTGCTGGCCCAGCTCGAGAACGCCGTTCGATGCGGCGTCGATTTCATTCAGGTGCGAGAGCGCGATCTCGAGGCCGGCCAACTGGCCGGGCTCGTCGAGGCCGCCCTGGCCGTCGCTCGCGGCACGACGTCGCGAATCGTCGTCAACGATCGGTTGGACGTGGCGCTGGGGTGCGGCGCAGACGGTGTCCATCTGCGCGCTGACTCGATTCTTCCAGCCGACGCGCGCCGCATCGTTCCCGCCAGGTTCTTGATTGGACGCTCCGTGCACACGCCCGGCGAGGCGTCAGCGGCCGAAGGCTGCGACTATCTGATTGCCGGCACGGTGTTTCCGTCGCGCTCGAAAGCGGCCGGTGCTGCAGTGCTGGGCATCGAAGGCTTGCGAGCGATTGTTCGAGTGTCGCAAGCGCCCGTTCTGGCGATTGGCGGCGTCACCGCAGACCGGTTCGACGACGTGGCCGCAGCTGGTGCTGCCGGCATTGCAGGCATTGGGCTGTTCCTCCCGATTGACAGCCTCAGACCGGGCTCCCTAACATAGTCGACGGCCTATCGCGTTGATGTCTGCAGATCGAACGCCCGGCGACTTCGGCAGCAGACTGCGTGAAGCGCGGGAACGGCGCGGTATCACGCTGCGTCAAATCGCCAACGCGACGAAGATTTCCGTCGGCGTGCTCGACGCGCTCGAGCGCAACGACATCTCGCGCCTGCCTGGCGGCATTTTCGGCCGCGCGTTCGTGCGATCGTACGCCGTCGAAGTCGGCCTCGATCCCGAAGCGACCATCCGGGACTTCATGGCCGCCTTTCCCAACGACGCGGTGACCGCCGGCCATCCGACCTCGGAACGAAACGACGACGTCGCACTGCTCGAGAGCGATCGTCGGCGGGCGGGCACGTATCTCTCGCTGGTCGCCATCAGCATTCCCATCGCCGGCGCGATGCTGTGGGTGGGTACGGGCCGCCGCGTGTGGCAGGCGTTTCCGCCTGCGGTCGTCACGGCGAGACCGGCGGCGGCGCCACCCGCCATCGAACCGGTTTCGCTGCCAGTGCCATCGACGCCCCCGGTCGGCCCGACGGCCGCGCTGCCGGCCGAGATGCCCGCCGAGATGCCCGCGCCGGCCGCCGCGCCGCCGGCTCCCGAGCGTGACGGACTGACGGTTGCCTTGACCGTGAAGCAGCCCTGCTGGGTGACGGCGACGATTGATGGGCGAAAAACGCTCGACCGTCTCCTGCAGGCCGGCGAGCGGCAGACGATCGATGTGCGGCGCGAGATGGTCCTGACCGTCGGCGACGCGTCCGCCATCTCGATGACGCTGAATGGCGCCGCCGCCAGACCGCTCGGCAAGGCCGGCGAAGTCGTCACGACACACGTCACCCCGAACAACTTCCAGGATTACGTCGTCCGGTGATCGGCCCGACTCCGCTCCTCGATCACTTCAAGCGCGGCGAGGTCGAGCGCGAGGTGCGCCTCGAGGCGGCCCAGGGCGCGCTGGCGACGCGCGCTTACGAGCAGATCGCCATCCTCGCGCTGCTCGTCGAGGATCCCGACCGGGAGATCCGCGACGCCGCGGAAGCGACGTTGAGCCGTATTCCGCACGAGACGCTCGCCGCGTTTCTGAGCCGCTCGGACACCCCCGTCGACCTGCGCGAGTTCTTCGGCGATCGCGGGATCTTTCCTGAAGAAGTTGCGCCGGTGGTCGTCGATGCCGAAGAGCCGCTGGTCGCTCCCACGGTGGAAGAGGACTTTGGCAGCGAGGACGAGGATCGGCAAACCGCCACGCAGAAACTGGCGAAAATGGGCTTCTCGGATCGTCTGAAGGCGGCCGTCCGGGGCTCGAGGGAAATGCGTGCCCTGCTGATCCGCGATCCGAACAAGATGATCGCCGCCGCTGTGCTGAGCAGTCCGAAGTTGAGCGAGCCCGAGGTCGAAGCGTTCGCGCGGATGGCAAGCATCTCCGACGAGATCCTCCGCATCATCGGCAGCAACCGCGCGTGGACGAAGAACTACAACGTGCTCCTCGGCCTGACCAAGAATCCGAAGACGCCGCTGGCCTTGAGCCTGAACTTCATGCCGCGCTTGAGCAGCCGCGATCTGCAGATGCTGTCGGTCGATCGGAACGTGCCCGAACCGTTGCGCGTGGCCGCCCGCAAGCGGGTCGTCGCAAATACACGGGGTTGATCTACCCCGTATACTCCGTCTCCTCCGGAACGTCCGTCGGGCTCTCAAACTCCAGGCGATAGCCGTCAGGATCGTGCACCGTGGTCACCCACAAGCCATTGCCGACGAACGGGCGAGCCGCGGAAATCCCGCGCGACGTAATCTCGTGGTAGATCGCGATCGCGTCGGCGCACATGAAACAGACCGACACGCCCTGGCCGAGCGGTCCCGCCGGCGCTCCTGCCGGGCGTCCGTCCCGCCAGTACTCCTGGAGCATGACCGCAGCTTCGCCGAGTTGGAGCCAGCACCAGCGGACGCGTGCCTCGGGTGCCCACTGCATGGTCATCGCGAACCCGAGGCCGTCGACGTAAAAGCGCAGGGACGCCTCGATGTCGGTCACGTTGAAGAACGGGACCGCTTGCTGGACGTTCGGCGCGGCAGCGTAGACCCACGCCTGCTTGCCTGACGCCAGCTTCGTCGAGATCCGTTTGTAACCCGCCGGCTCGTACCGGTCGGCGCTGGCGAGCTCGCCTTCGGACAGCTCGAACACCGTGCCGCTCACTCGACTCTCGGTCTTCCCATTGAAGCGGACGATGGCGTGATGGGCCGTGCCGCTGGTTGCGACGAACTGGGGATCTTCAATCTTCAGCAGCGATTGCTCGAATCCGACAAGCTGGTCCGGTTGTCCGTGGAGTTGTCGGCCGAACGTCGACAGCTGAACGGCTTCCTGCTGCAAGGTGCCGTAGGAGAAGAGAAGAGGCATGGTGAAACAATCGCCTAGTCGCTCGCCCCGTGCTCTCGAAGGTACGCGGCGATCGCGAGTTGTTTGGGTTTCCCGCTGTGAAGAGCCCAGCCCAGCGGCGTGCCATGCCAGACAGTGTCTCTGATGTCGAGCCGCGCGCCTCGCTCGACCAGCAGGTGGACGACGTCGTCGTGGCCCGCGAACGCGGCCTGATGGAGTGGCGTCGAGTGACCGTGATTCCCGTCCGGATTGTACCGGTTCGGATCTTCGCCGGCCTCGAGCAGCCGGCGAACGATTTCGGCGTGTCCCAGCTGCGCCGCAAGAGCCAGTGCCCGGTGACGGTCAAGCGGCTCCGCCTCCGGCAGCAGCCGAATCGCATCATCGAGACGCCCCAGCCCCGCTGCGGCCGCGACGGTGCGAATCGGTGCGCCGCGGCGGACCAGCGCCTCGGCCGTGTCCTGATAGCCAAAGGCCAGCGCCGTCATCAACGGCGACTTCCACAACTCGGAGCCGAGGCCTTCGATGGCGGCCCCGAAGTCGAGCAGTAGTTCGGCGAGTGCCGGCTGCAGACCGGCCTTGGCCGGATGCGCACTCGAAACAAGCATGCTCATCGTCGCGTATTGCCCGCCGTACATCCCGGCCGTGGCATCGACCTCGGCGCCGGCCTCGAGCAAGGTCCTCGCGATTTCGACAGCGTTCGCCGGCGTCTTCTGCCGGTGGCCCTCGACGCCGTTAGCGGCGACGTAGTGAAGCAGGGTCGCGCCATGCACGGGCGGCTCGTGAGGCGACCTGCGTGTCGATCGCGCCCGAATCAGCTCCGGGTGGTCACGCAGGAGCGTTCGAAGAGTGGCGAGGTCGCCGTTGACGATGGCCTCGACCGCCGACTCGAACCACAAGACCGGGCCATCGACGCTGACGGCGTCGACGTATTCTTTGAGAGCCGTCCAGTCCGCAAACGTATACCAGCGCGCCAGCGCGAGCCGCGCAGCGTCGAGATCGAAGGGCGCCTGCTGAATGTCGGCGCTGGACATGAATTTCGGCCGCCACGTAATCGTCTCGTCCAGAAAACGCGGATGATTCTCGTGGATGATCCGAATCGCGTCGGCATCGCCGGTGCGATGTCCGTCGAGCAGCTGGCGCGCCTGCTGTTCGTAGTCCTCGAGTCGCGCGCGAAATGGCAACGGTTTCATCGTCCTCAGCCGACGCCTTGAAAATGCGCACGAACCGACTTCAATGACTCGATCGGAAATGTTCGAAGCGTCTCTGCCATCTCGATGACATCGCCGCCCGCGTAGTACAGCATCAATCCCGCAAACGATTGTTGCAAGGAGTCGGTTGCCGCGCTGTGCTGCGCGCGCAAGGCTTCCTCGGGGACGTGCTGGACCTCGATCGGCTTGCCGACGACCTGTTCCGCCAACCGCACGGCCTCGAGAGGACTCAGAGCCTCGGGACCGCCGAGCTTGACGATCGCATTCGGCGCCAGGCGGGGATCCAGCGCGGCAACCGCAAACCTCGCAACGTCCTGGAAAGAGATAAAGCTGATCTTGTGGTGTCCGCTGCCGTAAATCTGCGCTTTGGCATTCTTCGGGTCGAAACCGAGAGCTGGACTCAACCACACTTCCGTGAAGAACGTCGGCTGCAGGATCGTGTACGACATCCCGCTACTCTGCAGCCGATCCTCGACCGCCCGCTTCGCGCGTTGCAGCGGGAAATCGATGTCAACGTTCGGAAACGAGATCAGCACGAAGTGCGTGACGCCTGCAGCGCTGGCGGCATCGACGAGATTCACCTGTCCCTCGCGGTCGACGCTCTCGATGGAGTCCCCTTCCTGGCGAGACAGCGTCGACGAGGCTGTTGAAACAACGGCTGTCGCGCCGCGGCACGCGGCGTCGAGCGAGCGCCTGTCCTTCAGGTCTCCAAGGATCACCTCGGCCTTGAGGGCCTTTAGCTGCGCCACTTTGTCTGGATTCGACGTGCTCCGGACGAGCGCCCTGACGGACTCTCCCTTCTTGGCGAGCAGTCGACAGATCTCGCTGCCCAGGATTCCGGTCGCTCCAACGATCAGATTCATGGCGCCTCCTCGCTGCAGCTTCTATCACGAGCGATGGTTATCTGTCGCCGTGCCCGCATGAGCACACGCCGATGCGTCGAATCAGAGGTAGATCGCGTGACCGAGCGCGCCCAAGAGCGCGAGCCAGAGGATGGTCCACCCTTCAGGCTTGGTCGGCGCGGCCGAAATCCGCACCGAACGATCGGGGGCCACCTCGAACAGCGGACTGAGACCCTCCGCGGGGTGATCCCAGAATCGCTGCGCGATCGAGAGCGCCTGCGGACTGCCGGAGTAGTAGTGGACAGTGAGACGCGGCGACGTATCGCCGGCGATGGTGACCGCCAGACCCACCGCCGCTGTGTCCGGTTCGTTTGCCGCGCGTCGTGAGGTCGTCAAAGGCGATGTTGGATCGAGCTCCTCGTCATCACGGCTGTAGTGGCGGATCGCCCAAAGGGGAGCTGTCTTGTCGACCCCTGACCATTCGGGCAGGCCCTCCGGCAGAGCGCGACCACGGCCTCCTCGCCGAAGTCGGTCGAGAGTCTCAGCCAGAATGTTTTCCGCCGTCGCGATCAACAGGACGTCAGAACGAGGCCGGGCGACAAAGGCCGACCAATCAGCGTTCTCGGCGCGCCAGTTCAAGCGCACCGCATCGAATCCTGAGACGCTCGTCGCCAAACCGCCGGAGGCGGCGAGCCGCGTCATGAATCGATCGATGGCCGCCCCGTCGCCTTCTTCGAAGACCAGTGCGTGCACGCCCTCGTACTGCCCCATACCGAGTCGTCCGCCGGGACGCCGAAACGCCCGCGAACCCTCGACGACAAACCGAACATGCGAGCCTGTGAGCGCACGGAACAACTCTTCGCGTTCACGGCCGGCGATTGGACCGACTACGAACCAGCCGAACGCGGCGACGTCGTCTGGCCGCGTCGGACGATGGCCAGGATCAAATGGCCTGGTCGCGACGATCAAGGTCTCAGTGGTTGTTGGAAGCCAGTCGATGACCGTGCCAATCGAAAGGGGTGCGTCTGCTTGCCGCGGTTGTGACACGGCGCTCGACGGGACGAGAAGCATCGATCCGGCTGCTCCGAACAGAAACGTCCGACGATCGATCCCGTTGTCGACCTCGGTCATCAACCCTCCGCTAAGATTTCGGGTCTCGTTTGTTGCCTCTTCCCTTTCGGCTTTTACCTTTCAACTTTTCTCTTTTTGACTTTCCCCGTCCTCGCCCAATCCGACCGCATCTGCGCCAGGCCTTCCATGTAGACCGTCGCCCGCTCGCGTTCCTCTTCGCTGTGCATCGATTTCAGCAGATCGAGCGCGCGTGCCAGGTCGTCATGGATCGTCTGCCGCGTCGTCCGGAAGTACAAACGCCGGATCTCGGCGAGCTTGTCGTCCGCCGAAAGCATGGGCAGCTTCATGAGTGTCGCGTGTCTTCCGGCTTCGCCGCCGTGCGGCTTCGGCCGGACGAGGAAGCCCTCCAGCCTCCGCTCGACTCGCCATTACCGCGCTTCGGCCCGCCAGGCGCGCTGCGGCGCCTTCTCAACGACGCCATGAACTCATCGAACGGCCGCGTGTTCAGCACCTGGGCCGGTTCCAGCCACGCGCGCCGCGCGACGATCACACCCCACCGCAGCCGGGCGAATGCATCCTTGCCATGGGCGTCGCTAGAAATCACCAACGGCACGCCCCGGTCGCGCGCCAGCTTGGCATGGACATCGTTGACGTCCAGGCGATTCACCTGACAATTGATCTCGATCGCCACCCCATGCCGGGCCGCCGCGTCGACGACCGCTTCCATGTCGACCGGATAGGGCGGTCGCTTCAGGAGCTTTCTGCCAGTGGGGTGGCCCAGGATATCGACGTGGGGGTTGGCGAGTGCCTTCAAGATCCGGTCGGTCATCTCAGCGCGGTCCTGATTGAATCCGGAATGCACCGAGGCGACGACGATGTCGAGCGCCGCCAGGCAGTCGTCCGCCAGATCCATCGACCCGTCGGATCGAATGTCGCATTCGATCCCGGCGAGGAGCCGTATCCCGATCCCCTCGGCGTCGAGAGCGCGGACGCGGGCGGCGTGGGCCAGCGCCCGTCGCTCGTCGAGCCCATTGGCCATGGCCAGCGACTGACTGTGGTCGGTAATCGCGATGTACTCGAGGCCCGCATCGCGCGCCGCGGCCGCCATCGCGCGCAGCTCGTCCTTCCCGTCGCTTTCGGTGGTGTGCGTGTGCAGATCGCCGCGCAGATCCGTCCGATCGATGAGATGCGGCAGCGTGTTCGACTCGGCCGCCTCGATCTCGCCGCGAAGCTCGCGCAGTTCGGGAGCAACCCACTGGAGACCGAGCGCCGCGTAAATGTCCTCCTCGCGCTCGCCGGCAACCTTGGTCTCGTCCGTGATCCGGAACATGCCGTATTCGTTGAGTTTGTAGCCGAGGCCGATCGCCCGATCGCGAAGCGCGATGTTGTGCGGCTTGGACCCGGTGAAATACTGCAGCGCGGCGCCGCGACTGTCGGCAGCGACCAGACGCAAGTCTGCCTGGAAGCCGCCGCGAATCAGGATGCTCGACTTGGTGTCGCCATGCCCGAGCACGCGCTCGACTTCCGGATAGGCGACGAATTCGTCCATTAGCGACGCCGGAGCCCCCGACGCCAGCAGATCCAGATCCCCGCACGTCTCGCAGCCGCGGCGCAGGCTGCCGACCGCCTCGATGACGGCTTCGGGCGCGCGAGCGTGCAGAAATGCGACGAGCGCAGCCGCCGCGTCGTGCGAGTCCGGCAGAAGGTGGCGTCCCTCGAAGCGCTTCCGCTCGTCGAGCGCCTTCAGGATCAGCGCTTCTTTCTTCGATCCCATCCCGCGAAGCGATCGGATGCGGCCGTCGGCGCACGCGCGTTCGACGTCGTCGAGCGTGCGAATGCCCAGTTCGCGATACAAGGTCGCCACGGTCTTGGGCCCGACACCCTGCAGATGGAGCAGGTCGAGAATCGTCGGCGGG
>Ga0068860_100007486_pt1 | contig 10923 bp, 6 predicted proteins | sample KBSSwiS32_FD_66597 | JGI IMG/M metagenome (GOLD analysis project Ga0068860, IMG submission 66597) | Switchgrass rhizosphere microbial communities from Kellogg Biological Station, Michigan, USA - KBS Switchgrass S3-2 | ecosystem: Host-associated > Plants > Roots > Rhizosphere > Soil ...
AAAATTCGTCCCAAAGTCTGGAAAAGCACTTATGATCAGTTGCAAACGAATAAGTTGTCCAATTTCTGGCTTCACCGTAATTAAGATGATCCAGGGACAGGAGGTTGTTAATGTAAGCTATCGAAAATTTCATAACATCATCATGCCCCGCCTCATCAAAGGTATTATAAAGGGCATTTATAAGCTGAATGCCGTCCTCTGGTTTTTTAAACAAGGCATCCGCAGCAACATTCGACGTATCAGTTTTCTGCAGGAATTTTTTACAACCCGTAGGAGGCAGCAGTACCAGCACCAGGGCAAGCAGGTATATACTGTGTTTAATTTTCATATTCTAAATTTTTTTATTATTTTAAAATGTTACATTTAATCCAAATGTATAAATTTTGGATAAAGGATAGGTCCCTACATCTACCCCGGATGCTCCTACGCTCCTTGCAAGATCCCCGACGCCGGCGGGTCCGTATCTTCTTGCAGCGTCATACTCTTGCGGTAATCCAATTTCAGGATCAAGGCCGGTATATTTCGTAATGGTAAAGAGGTTCTGAGCAGAGAAAAACAGCCTGAGCTTTTCTATTGACAGCATGCGCGACAAATTTGAAGGCAATGTATATCCTATTTGAACATTTCTTAAACGCAGGTAACTTCCGTTTTCACAGTACACGTCGGATGGGCGGGTATTGTCATTATTATCAGCATTTGTAACTCTTGTATACCTGTTATTGTTTGATTTACCGGGCGTCCAGCGGTTTAAATAGTATTCCTCGCTTATGTTTGTAAGGCCGTCAAAGCTTTCAAGTGAGGCTTTCTGATAGTTAAAAATCTTATTTCCGGAAACACCGTAAAAAAATACATTCAAGTCAAATGATTTATAAGTAGCATCCAAATTTAAGCCTCCAAAAATTTTGGGGATGGGGCTTCCCAAAGAAATCCGGTCATCTGCGTTAACAAGCCCGTCACCATTTACATCAACAAACTTGCGGTCACCAGGCACGGCATCAAATTGGTATTTTGCACCTGCACCATTTTGCACTTCGGCCTGTGCGTCCAATGCATCAATCTCTGCCTGTGTCTGGAAAATACCTGCGGATTTATATCCGTAGAACTCGCCCACCGGACCACCAATTCTTGTCCGGCTAAACTGAGGCCAGCTGCCTCCCTGAAAACCTATGCCCGTACCATCGCCACTAAGTTGCAAGTCAGATAATGTGGTTATCCCCTGGGTGAGGCTTAATAATTTATTTTTAACTGTACTAAGGTTTACATTAATGCCATAGCTAAAATCTTTTTTTGATTTCCTGTAATCTAAAGCGATTTCTATACCACTGTTACGGATACTACCCACATTTCGTGCTGCTGTAGTAAAGCCTGTTTGAGTAGGCACCGGAATATTCAGCAGGAAATCTTTTGACTCTTTTCTGTAATAGTCAGCCGTCAGCGTGAGGGCGCCATTTAAAAATGTTATATCAAAGCCTATATCGGTCATCTTTGAGGTTTCCCATTTCAGGTCCGGATTAGGTATTGCAGCAAGTCGAAGCCCTGGTTGATAACTTCCGTTAAACGGATAGCCAAAATTAAGAGGGTCTATCTGCGGGCCCCCTGTACTGTACTGGGCTAAGTATTGAAACGGGCCAACACCATCCTGGCTACCCACCTCGCCATAGCTGGCCCTGATCTTAAGATCATCAACTGCCCGCACACTTTTCAAAAATGATTCCTCCTTAACCTTCCAGGCTATGGAGCCTGAAGGGAACACGCCATACTGGTGATTCTTAGCAAATTTTGAAGATCCGTCTCTCCTAACTGTTCCTGTAATAAGGTACTTATCCATAAACTTATAGTTGATCCTCCCAAACTGAGAAGCAAAGGAATAAGTTCGCTCGTTACCAGATAGATCCGTGATATTTACAATACTACCCACATCTCTTAGAACGTCGCTTATAGAGCCAAAGCCTTTTACACCCATCTGACGAAAAGTGTTTTCTTGAGTAGAAACACCACCCACAAAATCAATGCTATGATCTCCAAAAGTTTTAGTGTAGGAAATCGTATTTTCCCAGAGCCACTCAAAGGACTTATTAGCATATTGAGAATAAGTGTTTTGAGCTCTTGCGATCCCGTTATCACCATATTGTTCTAACGCACGCGTATCGGAAGGCTTGAATAAGTAGCCGGAGGCTTCATTAGTGCTAATTCCAAAATTTGTTTTAAGTTTCAAGCCATCCAATACAGTAACTTCTAATGAAGTAGTCCCTAAAAAAACATCATTTTCATTTTTTACATCATTGGTCTCTGCATCATAAACGGGATTCCCATAATCAGAAATTTGACCCTTATTAGGAGGATAGAAGCCATAATTACCCTTACCGTCCTTAACCTGGTCGGTAAGCTTGTTACCACCGGCCAGTGTTGGTGGCAGAAAACTTAAGTCGAGTATTCCTTTTTCTTCTGAATCTCCCACCTGGCCGCCCGTTTGAATACTAGTTTTACTTTTACCTCTTGTGTACTTAATGCTGGATGAAGATTTAAGCCAGGCAAAAGCGTTATAGTCCAGGTTAAGGCTTGCGTTAATTCTTTTAAAATCAGAACCCAGGACTATGCCTTTCTGATCAAAATAACCGGCTGAGAATGCAGATCGCACTTTATCATTGCCTCCGCGTAGTGCAATGTTGTAGTTTTGCTTCAATCCTGGCCGATAAACTGCATCCTGCCAGTCTATATTGCGTAAGGCTGATGGATTACTCCATTCCGGCAGGGGACTAACACCCTCTGCAACTATAGGCGCAAGCTCATTGGCCAGGGTAGCGTATTGCTGTGCATTCAATACCTTATACATTTTAGGTTGCGACTGAACAGATATTACCGGATCAAGAGAAAGTTGTACACCGTTTTTTGTACCGCGTTTGGTAGTGATGATCACCACACCATTGGATGCCCTGTTACCATATATAGCAGTAGCTGAGGCGTCTTTAAGGATATCAATAGAGGCAATATCATTGGGGTTGAGTGCATTAAGCCCCCCTGTGATAGGATAACCATCAACCACATACAAAGGAGTGTTATTTCCTAAACTGCCAATCCCCCTTATTTGAACGAACACAGGCGCACCTGGCGCACCATCGTTATTAGTAACATTAACACCAGCTGCTCTGCCCTGGATTGCCTGATCTAAAGTAGTTACAGGAACGCTTACAATCTGTGCTTCACTTATAGAACTTACCGAACCGGTTAAATCCTTACGTCTCTGTGTTCCATAACCTACCACAACAATCTCATCTACCTGTGCCAGTCCCTGTTTCAAAGCGATATTTAATGAACGGGTGGCTTTTGAAACACGTACCTCAATAGTTTGAAAACCTACATAAGAAATTACCAAAACTCCACCTCCATCGGGAACCTGCAATGTGAAATTTCCGCTGGCATCGGTGGGTGTTCCGATGTTGGTACCTTTTAATTTAACAGATGCGCCCGCCAGCGGTTTGCCTTCTGCATCAGTTACTTTGCCGGTAATGTCAGTAAGTGGCGGCGGAGGCGTGTCTATTTCTACCTGGGGAGTAGCTCGCGGCTTTACTATGATAGTTTTTTCCACGATCGAATAGCTCAATAACTGACCTTGAAAACAGAGATCCAACACCTCCTCAAGTGGAACAGTCTTTACATGTATATTTACTTTTTTTGCCTGCTTTAACAGCTTGCTTTCGTACCAGAAATCATAGCCGGTTTGCCGTTTCACTTCCCGGAATATTCTTTCCAGGGAAGTATTATTTTCCGATAGGGTAACTGTTTGGGAGTTCCCTGTGGCACTTACCTGCAGGCAGGCAGCGAGAAGAATAGTTGCTGTGAACTTCATAATTAACAGCGCTTTGGTTAATCCCGTTTTGGGTGGGTCAAAGAGAACTCTTAAATGCATAACTTTGTTTTTTGTTTGGGTTAAGAATAGCAGTCCTTGCAGATTGTATTTATTGGGTTAACCCAGACTATTTGCCGCTCCGGTCTCGAACGCCGGGGCGGTTTTTGTTCGGGTTAACTATAGTTCCTTTTATTTATATCCCTTTATTCCTAATTGATTTAGCCGAAATTTAAGGAGTTACCGTAAGTTTCTTTCCTTCCAGCCTAAAATCAACATCACTCAATTTTAATATTTTCAATACGCCGGATAAGGTTTTGTCTCTTGAAATAGCAGCCGTAAAATACCTGTCTGGTATATTGCTCTGGTATTCCACGTCAACATCATACCACCGCATTACCTGGCGTAAAATGGTTTTCAGATCAGCATCCTTAAACTCGAAACGCCCGTCTTTCCATGCTACAGCCTCTGCCACATCTGCATCGGGTATAACCTTTATTAACCCGCTATTATTAAGCTGGGTTTGCTGACCTGGCTTAATAATTGAACTACTTGTGCCCGTGCTCACCTTGACACTTCCTTCCAACAATGTGGTTTTAATAACGGGCTCATCATTGTAAGCATTAATGTTGAAGTGTGTGCCTAATACTGCTACTTCCATTCCATTGACGGCAACCTTAAATGGCATGCTGGCATCTTTCGCTACCTCAAAATAGGCTTCCCCGGTTATTTCGACTGCTCTTTCTTTGCCTATAAAGGCTGTTGGATAACGAATAGATGAAACGGCATTCAGCCATACCATGCTGCCATCCGGTAAAATCAACCTGTATTGACCACCACGTGGGGTGCTCATTGTATTGTAAAACACTTCATTTGCCTTAGCGCCTGCTTCCTTATAAACCACTTGCCCGTTGGTTAACTTTATTACTGTATGTCCCTGGTGTGCAAGTGTGCCATTTGCCGCACTGTCCAAAACAATTTGTGATCCATTTGCTAAGGTTAGTATCGCCTTATTACCTCCTGGCAATACATCGTTTTTTAAGAGTACATCACCTTTTAGGTGCCGGGCAGGTTCGATTTTTACTATTTCAGTTTTCGTGCTTCGATTAAAGAAGTAAGCACCGCTGCTGATCAAAATAATGACGGCTGCAGCGACACGCAACCATCTCATTTTCTTAACCGGGGTCATTGGCTCAATGGCAGAATGGTGAATCCTATCCCAGATACTTTCCCAATCAGCCGGGTGCAAGGAAGTATCACCATCCGGTTCCTGTTGCAGTTCCATCATAAAAGACTCCAGTTCCTTATCACCTTCCTGCCGGGTTAAAAGGCTTAACATTTCCTCTATCTCACGTTCTGTAGCTTTATTATCAGCGAAAAGTCTCAATAAGTGCCTTACCCGTTGTTCATAAAATGTCATAAAATATATATTCAGTGAAAGTTTATAAATAAAGGGTAGTACAGTAGCACTGTCCTATTTATAGAGTCACCTGAAAAGAAAAAGGATGAGTAAAAAGAAAAAAAGTTAGTACAAAACAAAATTGTTGAGGTTTGCCAGGACAACAATCATAACTGTATGCCCGAGATAAGTTCTTATGAACCCTATGGCTTTTGAAAGATGGCTTTTTACTGTATGTTGGGAAACATGTAACTGGCTGGCAATCTCATCATTGCTTAACCCTTGCTGGCGGCTGAGTTTGTAAACTATTTTTTGCCGCGGCGGCAATTGCCCAAGAGCCAGTTCTATCCGGTGTTGGGTTTCATGTACATCTACCAGTTGCTCTGTAGCATCAGCAGATGATCGAGAGTACTGTAAAGCAGCTTTAATAATACGTTGCTGATTAGCTTCTTTTTTTAAATAATTGCCTGTTCTGTTAAACAGGATGCGGTAGATATAAGAAGCCGGTTCTTCAACCTTGATTAAATGTTTTCTGCTGATCCATAAACTAATGAAAACCTCTTGTATTATCTCTTCAGCAATAACCTGCGACTTGGTTAACCTTATCACTACCCTGAACAACTCAACTTTATATAAATCAAAAATTGCCCTGAATGCCTTTTCATTGCCGGCACTAATCTGTACGAACAGGGTCCTGTCATTATGTGAGTCTGAAGCAATCACCTTTGTACTACTAAAGTTATGACTTCTTACCATTTGTAGAAAGAATTTTATGCGGTTACCTATAAGATGTTTTAAATGGTCATTAAACGAGTAGAATTTACTCAATTCAATAAATCTACAATTCCATTTGCGTTACCGGTGTGCCTACAAGGGTTAAATCTTTGCGCAGGAGGATTTTTTGAAGGACACTGGCAATGGTATAAAAACTTTGATTGATTTATTGCATTGGGTTTGTATTTTTATTTGTAAGAACTTTAATTTCATATCAGGCCGGCGGGGGACATCGACCAAGGGAGACGGCCCTGGCTCTTTTAATGTAACAACTTAAAAATAATCCATTGTGAAAATGTACTAAATCAGCTGGTATTAATTTCATAACCGTGTCAGCCTGCGAACACCTGCCACAAAAAGGGAGGATTCTGGCTATAATGTCTTTAGCTAATAAATTTTCACGGAAGCTCTATAATTTTTAGGTTACGGAATTGAATTTCTGCACCCTCCGATTCCAGGCACAGATAACCTTTTCTTGCAGTTGACTTGCTGATACCGTTTACGAACTTGCCGTTTACCGAAAGTTTAATGACACCATCCACGCATACAACCGTATAGGTATTCCATTCCCCTTTTCCTTTACATCGGTTTTCAATAGACATACTCCGGGTCCCTCTGGGGTTATCCGGAACCGTTTCTACCCCCCCAACACCAAAAAGTTCACCATGAACGTATGCGATGGGCGGCTTTATTCCGTCACGAACGTTCTGATTAACCCAGTCAAGTTCCAGCATTTGCACTTCGACTCCTCCAGGTAAACGGGATTTTTCATCAGGCCTGGCATCGCTCCATACAAACACACCCGAATTACCACCCGCTTCCATGTGCTTCCATTCAATCTGCAGGATGAAATTCCCGTATTGCTTTTCTGACCGCATAATGCCAATGGGCTTACCCGTACAAATTAGCAGATCTTTATTTTTTTTCCACGTATCGGGATTCGTATTCACGTTTACCCAGTTCAGTGGATCCTCTTTGTTCTTTGAACCCGGCCTAACCTGGGTGAGTTCCAGTTCAATACCGAACACAATGGATTGCGCATGCAAAAGGCAATTGGGGTTCAAGAGAAGAAGAAAGAATAGTACAACTTTTATGATCAATCTCATTTCGGGATATTTTTAGAAAAATTATCAATGGAATTGGGTAATACCCGGTTTAGCAATAGGAGGACCATTCCAGGTAAGATCCCAGGAATAATCCCCGGTCTTAGGTCCTAAAACTTCGTTAGAATTCAAAGCTTGTTCCCAGGTTATGGTTTGTCCGGAATAAGCGACCATCCGGCCTAAAATGGCAATCATAGTGCTGTTAGCCATCCACTCGCCGTCGTTCATTGGCTTGCCATTACGAATCGAAGCAAAAAGCTCATCGTGCTCTGTTTGGTACATATCGTTTTTAGGACCCGTATATTTCCAGGCTTCCTTGCCCGTGATTTCCTGATTACTGCCCACGTTTATCAATGCAGTACCTTCAGTACCCAGGATCTCCACGGTATTGCGGCTTGATGTTTTTTCCTGCTGCCGGGCAAAGTGAAATCCTTTAACCCCCTTTGCATACTCAAATTCTACGGCAAAATGATCATATATATTACCGTACTTATCATCTACCCGTACCTGCCGCCCACCCGTACCGGTAGCTCTAACGGGCATTTTATCGCCCATGGCCCACGACATCATATCTAAACTGTGAACTGCCATTTCAACGAGAAAGTCTCCGGAAAGCCAATTGTAATAGTACCAGTTTCGCATTTGATTGGTCATATTTGACCAGCCCGGCTGACGAGGTTTATACCAAAGTTCTCCTCCATTACGAAACGTAGATACCGTTTTGATGTCACCGATGTCTCCGTTCAAAACCTTTCCAAAAATCGCCCGGTTGGCTGAATCATACCGAAGGCAGAAACCGGAAACTAAGGAAAGCCTTTTCTCCTGCGCTTTTTTGGCGGCCGCCAAAACTTTACGCACCCCTGGAGCATCAACAGCAACGGGCTTTTCACAAAAAACGTGTTTGCCGGCATCAATTGCCGCTATTAAATGATCTGGCCGAAATGCGGGAGGAGTAGTTAATAAAACAACGTCTACGCCCGATTGGAGAACTTTTAAATAGGCGTCAAAGCCGACAAACTTATTTTGATTGTCTACTTTCACCTTGTCCTTAACTTCTTTCATGAGTTCCTCGTACGACTCGTTTAATCGATCTTCAAAAACATCACCCATGGCGGTTAACACCGCATCAGGGTCAGCTTGGACTGCCTGTAACGCAGCACCTGTTCCTCTCCCGCCACAACCAATTAAGCCAACTTTAAGTGTAGCTTTTTTTGCATTGCCCAATGGAGTTGATATGCCGGAATGATAAGCAAGCGTACTGCCGATCAGGGCGATGCCTGAATTCTTCAAAAACGATCGACGATTCCGGACTATGCTTTTGTTATTGCTCATGGTGTTTTATTTTACAAAGTATTTGATCTACCTGGCCTTTAAGTTTGACCAAAAACATTTCCTGGTAAAACTAATATTTCACCACAGTTGTATCTGTCGCCAGCATGGGTAATGAATAATTACCAAAATCCAGATTGGTGGCGGGGAAATTCTTTTTCAGTTCCATCTGCTCGGCAGCACTGATCCGGGTCCCGTACAAATACAGGTTTTTAAGGTCCTTTAGTTCCTTCAGTTTCACAACACCCTTTGCCGTTACCATTGTGCCTACAAGATTAAGCGAATGCAAATCTTTTAGCCTGATAAGCTTCGATAGCCCCTGATCGGTGACAGCAGTGTTACTGAGCTGAAGATTCCTTAATGCAAAGTATTCTGAAAGGGCTGCGATGGATGAATCATGCAATTGCGCCCCGTCCAGTTTAAGGGAGATCAATTGTTTCGTTAGGGGACGCAACTGCTTTAACAGTGAATCTGCCCGTTTGCTCACGGACACGAAATTGGCGGACAGATAATTGGTGTTGCGGGCGACAGGCAAAACCATCACACCCGCAGCGATCAGTTTCCTGATGACAGCTGAATCAGCAGGCGCCACTTTTTCGCCGGGCAATTCCGTTATTTCTTTCCCCATGGGAGCGCTTCCTTCCTGAAACGCAAGCAAAACTGACCTGATCTGTGCAGTTTGTTTCAGTTCGCTTACCTTCTTACTGAAATCAGCCCCCGTGCTTACCCACCAGTATAAAACGTCTTTCTGTTGCCTGGTAAGCTGTGGTTTCGCCTTTGGAGGCATATGGTCATCATGATCAAGTGGCAGCATCATTCTTTCGATCATCTCACTTGAATCGGGTTTTCCGGCCACAAAAATTTTTCCGTTTTTTCCACCTTTGATGATCATTTCTTTTTCATCGAGCCTTAATTTCCCCCTGTGCCTGCGGGGGCCATGGCAATTATAACATCTTGCTTCCAGTATGGGCTGAACGACATCTGCATAAAGAACAGCCTTCTGAATATCGGGTATGGGTTTTATATGAACAACTGATTCATCTATTCCTGTGAATGGTTCAATAAGGTACTCCGGCCCGCGTGTAACTGATCCCCCCAAATGTCCTGTTACGATTACCATGAGGAATACTACAATTGAAAATATTTTAGCCATTCTTTTGCCTGAATTGAATCGGTACAATACGTAGAAGATGATGCTGGTTATTGCTGTGGCTATTCCAAACCATTCATGGGGATCAACTAATTCATCTTCATATTCGCCGTTACCGGATAATATTAGTCCGCTTATTACGGAAAGGATTGCAGCGATCATTCCCCAGAATACCAGTAAGCGGATGGAGGGACGCAGTGAAGCATAGCGTTCGCGGCTGCTTAATAATTCAAATAAGCAGGCAATTAAAAGTATACCAATAGGTAAATGAACAATAACAGGGTGCAGCCGGCCCGTTAAATCAAAAAATATTGATAATTGCATTTAAAATTTCTGTTTAAGTGAAATTTTCATTTTTCTTATTGCGGTTGGTGGGGACACCAACCACAGCGCACAGCCGTAGCCTCCCGATAAATACCTGGACCGGCCACTTCTAGCCTATACTAAATCCCGTATATGAAATTTAAACAGTTTCTAAATTCTGTACTGATTTAAAGGGATGGTTGTATAGCAGTTCATTTATTTTTTATGCGATGATGTCGTGTATTACTTTACCTGCCACATCGGTGAGTCGGTACGGTCTTCCCTGGAATTGGTAGGTGAATTGTTCGTGATTGAAGCCCAACTGGTTCAGGATAGTTGCCTGAACATCGTAGCAATCTGTTTTTCCGCTTACAGTAGTATATCCTATTTCGTCTGTTTCGCCATGGCTATATCCTTTCTTTATACCTCCACCTGCCATCCAGATGGTAAACGCTTCAGTATGGTGATCCCTACCCTTATAAGGATTATCGTGACCGTTGCGTCTTTCCATCATTGGGGTACGCCCAAATTCTCCCCCCCAAACCACCAATGTCTCTTCAAGCAATCCTCTTTGTTTCAGATCGAGAATTAATGCCGTCATGGCCTTATCAACCGATCTGTATTTATTGATCATTCCGAGGTTAAGGGCGTTGAAAGCCCCATCGCCGTGTGCATCCCATCCCCAATCGAAAAGCTGGACAAACCGCACACCTTTCTCCACCAGTTTTCTTGCCAGCAGCGCATTGTTTGCAAAGCAAGCCTTCCCCGGTTTGGTGCCGTACAATTCATGAATATACTCCGGTTCATTATTAATGTTCATTACATCGGGAGCAGTGATCTGCATATTGTAGGCCATTTCATACTGTGAGATCCTTGACAGTATTTCAGGGTCCTTGTATTCATCAAATTGCTGATGGTTCAAATCATTTATCGCATCAATGGAAGCCTTTCTGAGGTCCCGGTTAACTCCTTTGGGATCATTGATGAATAAAACCGGATCGCCTTCGCTGCGGCATTGCAC
>Ga0068860_100007489_pt1 | contig 10919 bp, 11 predicted proteins | sample KBSSwiS32_FD_66597 | JGI IMG/M metagenome (GOLD analysis project Ga0068860, IMG submission 66597) | Switchgrass rhizosphere microbial communities from Kellogg Biological Station, Michigan, USA - KBS Switchgrass S3-2 | ecosystem: Host-associated > Plants > Roots > Rhizosphere > Soil ...
CGCACCGTGATCGCCAAGGACGTGTACGACCAGATCAGCGCGGTCTTCGGCGAGAAACTTTTCAAGACGACGATCTCCAAGAGCGTGCGCCTGGAGGAGAGCCCGGCGCACCGGGAGTCGATCTTCACCTTCTCGCCGCGCTCGTCGGGGGCGGCCGAGTATTACTCGCTTTCCGAGGAGGTTCTCTCGCGTGTCTAGCCGAAGACGGGGTTTACCGACGGAGGCGCGGATGCGCCACGACTCGCATTTCGTGGAGTCGCTGGCGGAGAGGTTCGGGGAGTCGCTGGGACGGTTCATCTCGATCGAGGAGATCGAGACGAACCCGACCCAGCCCCGGACGAACGTGGGGGATCTCCGCGAGCTCGTCCGCTCGATCGAGAGCAAGGGAGTCCTGGAGCCGCTGCTCGTCCGGCAGATCCCGGGAGGACGGTTTCGCATCATCGCGGGGGAGAGACGCTTCCGCGCCGCCATGGAGGCCGGGCTGGCCGAGGTCCCCTGCATCGAGCTCGACGTCTCCGAATCGGAGGTCCTCGAGATCGCGTTGATCGAGAACCTCCACCGCCGGGACCTTCACCCGTTCGAGGAGGCGGAAGGTTTCGCGGGTCTCTCCGAGCGCCACGGGTACACCCAGCAGCAGGTCGCCGACGCGATCGGGAAGTCCCGGGTCTCGGTGACCGAGGCGATGTCGCTCCTCGACATTCCGGAGGAGTTGCGGGACGAATGTCGGCGCGCCGACATCGACTCGAAGTCGGTGCTCCTGGAGATCGCCCGACTCAAGGATCCGGAGAAGATGCGGGACGCGATCCAGCGCGCCGCGACCGGCTCGACCCGGGACGACCTCCGCGCCCGGAAGAAGGAAGAGGAGCCGGACTCCCGACGGCCCCGCCGTTTCGCGTTCGTCTACAAGCCGAAGGGCGGACCGTACAAGCTCGCCCTTTCGTTCGCGAAATCACGGGTCGAGAAGACCGAGCTCATTCACGCGCTGAAAGACGTCATCCGCCAGCTCGAATCCGGGGAGATCAAGCTCCCGAAGAGATAGGGCGTTCGCCCATGCCCCATGTCCCCGAGTGGCCGGCAGAGCCACCATTCGCTCGAATGGACGCGCCACCCCCGTGAGCCCGCCCGCTCCCGTGCCGGAAGAGGCCCTTCCCCTCCTCGCCGCACTCTCCGGGTCGCCCGATCCGGTGTTCGTCACGGACCGACATAACCGCATCGTCTTCTGGAACCACAGCGCCGAGCGCCTCCTCGGCTACGAAGCCGAAGAGGTCGTGGGGCTCTCCTGCGCCGGCGTGCTGCACGGCACCGATGTCTACGGCAACCGGTACTGCTCGGAGAATTGCGCGGTGACGCAGATGGCGGTCCGCAGCGAGACGGTGAGACACTTCGACCTGCGGCTTTACGCCCGGGACCGCCACATGGTCTCCGTGGATATCAGCATCCTGAATCTGGCCCTGAGGCCTCCGGATCACTTTCTTCTCGTGCACATCCTCAAGCCTTCGGCGAGAGCGGAGGTGTCGGAGCGTGAGGCGGAGGAGGCCCTTCCGCCGCCGCGCTCTCCGTTGATCATGGTTCGGGAATCACCGGACGCTCGAGCCCGCAAGCTCACGGCCCGCGAGGTCGAAGTCATCGGAATGCTCGCAGCCGGACACACCACTCCGGAGATCGGCTCCCGGCTCCATATCTCCACCGTCACGGCCCGCAACCACATCCAGAACATCCTCGAAAAGCTCGAGGTGCACTCCAAGGCGGAAGTCGTCGCCTTCGCGTTTCAGAAACGACTTCTCTAGTCCCCGGCCGGGTCGACCCCCGAACCCTCTCCCTTCCCGACTGATGCAGGTTCCCCAGAGGAATTGGTGCGCCTGCGGGATCGCTCGCCGTCCAGTCCCGCCCGAGGATGGGCTCGAGCAAGTTGGACGAAAGGAGCGATCGCGTGACGACGACAATCCGGCGACTCCCGTGGGTCCTCTTCTGCCTGACGATCGGGCTGGTCCTTTTCGATGGGAGTCCGGCCCGCGCGGTTCCGGTGTTCTCCCGCAAATACCAGACCTCCTGCCAGACGTGCCACACGATCTTTCCCAAGTTGAATCCCTTCGGGCAGGCCTTCCGCTTCAATGGCTACCGCATGCCGGGGGAGACCCCCGAGCAGGTCAAAGAGCGGCCGGTCTCTCTGGGTGCCGAGGCCTGGGAGCGCATGTGGCCGGAGATGGTCTTTCCGAGTGATCTCCCGAGCAACGTCCCGTTCGCGCTGAACACGAAGATGGAGAGCATCTACTCTTCCAGCAAGGACGAGAGCGGCCACCAGATCGTCCACAACGATTTCCAGTTCCCGCAGGAGGTCAATCTCTTCTCCGCCGGGACTCTCGGAAAGATCTTCAGCTTCTTCGGGGAGCTGACCTGGGAGGAGCGGCCCGACGGCGGGAGCGACACCGAGATCGAACACGCGCGGTTCGACGTCATTTCGCCCTTCGGACCCGACCACGCCTTCAACTTCCGAATCGGGAAGCTCGCGCCGAATCTCTACGACGGCTTTCAGGAAATGTGGCTGATGACCGACAACGGGATCGACACCGTCTTCGCCTACAACCCCGTCGGTTTTCGAGGCGGCACGGGTCTCTCCGAGGACGGCGGGGGAGTGAGTCTTCCCGGGCAAGCACGGGCGATCGAAATGTACGGCATCCTGTCGCACCGCCTTCTCTACGTCGTGGGAGTCGATCAGCCGATCGCCGAGGGCGGACCCAACGACACCTTCGGGAGAAACAGCCGCAAGGATTTCTACGCCCGCGTCGACTACAAGATCGGAGGGATGGGGCTCGATGGCGACACGAAGGGAGTGACCCTTCCGCCCGAGAACTGGCGCGAGAAGTCGTTGCGCCTGGGCATCCTGGGCTACACGGGCGACGGGACGAACATCAGCTTCGACGTTACCGACGACGAGGGGAACGCTTTCAAGATGGAGGACCGCCGATACAACCGAATCGGTCTCTTCGCCTCCTGGTATTTCGGCGACCTGAACGTCTTCGGCGTCGCACTGCATGGGACCGACAAGCTGGACCTGCTCGACGACGAGACGCTGGCACGGATCGACGAGCACAAGCGGACTTACGACGCGTGGTTCGCCCAGGCGGACTACGTCCTCCGGCCCCCCTTCCAGGTCTCCGTCCGCTACGAGAACCTGCGGGTCGCGGACCCGACCGTCCCCTCGATCCAGTCGTTCAACGCCAACCTGAGCTTTCTCATTCGAGCCAACATCAAAGCCATGCTCGAGTATCACCGCGACCTGCGGCAATCCCAGAACTACACGCTCGCGACCGTTCTTCGGTTCGCTCTCTAGAAGGAGTCAAAGACATGAAAAGGATCCTCTGCCCGGTTCTCCTTGGCCTGCTCGCGGTTCCGCTGCTGGCGGGAGATCTCCACGGGAAAGTCGCCTGCAAGGGCGTCCGGGACAGCTCGGACGCCGTGGTTTCGATCACGGCCGTCCCGGGAAAGACGTACCCGGCGCCCAAAGAGCACGGGAAGATCGACCAGGCGAATCTCGTCTTCCATCCGCACGTTCTCCCGGTCCTCGTCGGCACCACGGTCGATTTCCTGAACTCCGACGCCGTCCTCCACAACGTCTTCAGTCCGGATGCCTGCGCCGAAAAGTTCAACCTGGGGACGTGGCCCAAGGGCCAGATCAAGAGCTACGAGTTCAAGAAAGAGTGCGTCGCCACGCTTCTCTGCAAGGTTCACCCCGAGATGGAAGCCTTCGTCGTGGCAGTCCCCACTCCGTACTTCGCCGTGACGAAGGCCGACGGCACGTACCACATTCCGGACGTGCCCGACGGAACCTACACGGTCAAGGTCTGGCATCCGAAGCTCAAGGCGACGCAGAAGTCCGTGACCGTGGCAGGAGCGACCGCCGCAGACTTCGAGATCTCGAAGTAGGCGACCCTTGGGCGAGTTCAACGCCGAGTGGCTCGAGCGCAACTTCCCCTGCAAGTGGGCGTGCCCCGTCCATACGGAGGCGGGCAAGTACGTCACGCTCGTGGGTGAGGGTCGCTATCGCGAAGCCTACGCCGTGGCCCGACGCCCCAATCCCCTCGCCTCGATCTGCGGGCGGATCTGTGCCGCCCCCTGCGAGACCGTCTGCCGCCGAGGCGAACTCGACGCTCCGATCGCCATCCGGGCCTTGAAGCGGTTCGTAACGGAGAGGTTCGGCGTCGAGAGCATGATGGACTTCTCCGTTCTGTCCGAGATCTACGGCGAGCGACGCGGCCGCTATTCGGAGCGCATCGCGGTCATCGGGTCGGGTCCCGCCGGCCTCGCCTGCGCGCACGACCTGGCCCTCATGGGTTATCCGGTGACCATCTTCGAAGCGTCACCGGTGGCGGGGGGGATGCTCCGGCTCGGAGTGCCGGAGTATCGCCTCCCGCGCGCCCTGATTCAGCTCGAGGTGAACGCGATTCTGTCTCTGGGTGTCGAGCTGAAGACCAACGCGCGACTCGGCCGCGACTTCACGCTGGCAGACCTGAAAGAACAGGGATTCACGGCGATCTTTCTGGGAGTCGGCGCAATGCGCAGCCGCGAACTGACCATCCCGGGAGTCGAGCTCGACGGGGTTCTTCGCGGGATCGACTACCTGCTCAACATCAACCTCGGCTACAAGGTCGAGATGGGGCAGCACGTCGTCGTCATCGGGGGCGGCAACGTGGCTCTGGACGTCGCGCGCACCGCGGCGCGCGGTGGCGAGCAGGTGAACCTCCAGCGGAATCTCTCGATCGTCCAGGCACTCGACGTGGCGCGCAGCGCTATCCGGTTCGGCGCGCGGAAAGTGACCGTCTGCTCGCTCGAATCGGAAAGCGAGATGCCCGCCGCCCGGGAGGAAATGGAGGAGGCCGAAAAAGAAGGCATTCGTTTCCTCCACCGCGTGGGCCCCAAGCGTCTGGTCGGCGAGTCCGGAACGGTGACCGGGATCGAGTTCCTCCAGGTATCCCGGGTCTTCGACGAGACGGGGCGCTTCTCTCCCCAGTTCATCGAGGGTTCCGAGTCGATCTTTCCGACCGACACCGTGATCATCGCCATCGGCCAGACGGGGGACTTCTCGTTTCTGAGGCCCGAAGACAAGATCGAGGCCCGCGGCGGGCGCATCGTGATCGACCCCGACACCCTCGCCACGACCGCGCCGGGCGTCTGGGCCGGCGGCGATGCGGCCTTCGGGCCGCGAATCGCGATCAATGCGATCGCCGATGGAAAGCGGGGGGCGAGGTCGATCGACGAGCATCTTCGCGGCACCACCCGCCCCGAGAGAGACGTCACCGTCGAGATCGACCTCCACGGCCGGTACGAGCGCGACCTGGACTTCGAGGGCATCGCCCGGCAGAAGCCGCCGACGCGACCGATCTCCCGGCGCATCGGGATCGCCGAGGTCGAGGAGTGCTTCGGCGAGCGAGAAGCGCGCCGGGAAGGCAAGAGGTGTCTGCACTGCTGGACCAACACCATCTTCGAGGAGGACCCCCGCGCCGGAACCGAGTGCATTCTCTGCGGGGGCTGCCAGGACATCTGTCCGGAAGACTGCATCGAGATCCTGCCCGTCGCTCTCGTGCGCGAACCACCCCCGGAGGTGTGGGAGCTCGCGCCGATTCTGGAGAACGGAAAACGCGTCGGCTCGATCTTCATCAAGGACGAGGAAACGTGCATCCGCTGCGGGCTCTGCGCCCGACGCTGTCCGGTGGGCACGATCACCATGCAGAGCTTCCACCGGAAGGAGGACGCTGTTGCGTGAGGATCTCGAGGATCTGAGCGGGATCGAGGAGGAGGGGCCGAACCGGCGCGATTTTTTCAGCCGTGTCGGTCTGGCCGCCTGCGCGGTTGCCGCGGTGGGGTCCGGGATCGTGACCCTCGACTACCTGAAGCCCAAGGTCCTGTTCGAGCCGCCGACCCGCTTTCGTGCGGGCAGCCCGCTCGATTACCCCGAGGGCGTGGTGCGGTTCAACCGGCAGCAGAAGGCGTACGTCATCGGTGCCCCCGGCGGCGTCTATGCCTTATCGGCCGTTTGCACGCACCTGGGATGCATCACGCGCTACCTGTCCGACGAGAAGTGCATCGCCTGTCCGTGCCACGGGAGCCGATTCGATCTCGAAGGAAACGTCATTCACGGGCCGGCGCCGCGACCTCTTCAATGGCTGGAGATGCAGGTGGATGCGACCGGCACCCTCCTCGTCGACACGAGCGTGACGATTCCTCACGGCCGGGTCTTCAAGGCATGAGAGAGATGTCGCTCGGCTCGCTCGGAAGCCGCCTGCGGGATACCGGTCTCTACCGCTCGATCGTGCGCCACGGCGTCGCCGACACGAACCGCAACCGCTCGCTCATCATCTTCGAGAATCTGTTCCTGCACGTCCATCCCGTCAAGGTTCGGGAGAAGACCCTGCGCTTCTCTCACACCTACTGGCTGGGCGGGATCACGCTGGCGAGCGCGCTCGTTCTGATCGCGACCGGAATCCTCCTGATGTTCTACTACCACCCTTCCGTACCGCAGGCCTACCGCGACATGAAGGAGCTGGCGTTCGTCGTCGAGAACGGCACCTTCCTGCGCAACCTTCATCGCTGGGCGGCGCACCTGATGGTCCTGGCAGCCTTTCTCCACATGCTGCGCGTCTTCTACCACCACGCATACCGCCCGCCCCGGCAGTTCAACTGGGTCGTCGGCGTGGTCCTCCTCCTGGTGACGCTGCTTCTCTCCTACACCGGGTACCTGCTGCCGTGGGACCAGCTCGCCTTCTGGGGCGTCTCGGTCGGGACGAACATGGCCAAGGAAGCGCCGCTGATCGGTGAACAGGTCCGGTTCCTCCTCCTCGGCGGGCATGCCGTATCGGAGAACGCCCTCCTGCGTTTCTACGTCCTGCACTGCGTCGTCCTGCCCGTCGCCCTGTTGCTGCTGCTCTCCGTCCACATCTGGAGAGTGCGCAAGGACGGAGGGGTTCAGGGGCCGCCAGAAGAACCGGACATCGCGGACCGCGGGGAGGTTCCATGAGCGCCTTGCCGCCTCTCGACGTCGTCGATTCGGCCGACCCGCTCGGAACGCCGCGCCGGGTCGCGCTCGTGCGGCCGGACATCCGTCCCGAGGTCCGCCGCCGAGAAGAGCGCTGGGTGATGACCTTCCCGCACCTGATCGTGCGCGAGGTGATCCTCTTCCAGATCGTCGTGATCGGGCTCGCTCTCGCCGCGATCCTCTTCGACGCCCCTCTCCTGGGCATCGCGAACCCTCTGGAGACTCCCAACCCTGCCAAGGCTCCGTGGTACTTCCTGGGGCTGCAGGAGCTGCTCCACTACTTTCCGCCGGTGGTGGCGGGAGTCCTGATGCCGACGCTCACTGTCCTGGCCCTCGCCGTCATCCCGTATGCCCGCATCAATCTGACCGCCGGCCCTCTCTGGGCGGCTCGTCCGGGACGAACCGCAGCCGGCGTCGGGGCCGCAACCGTTCTTCTGGTTGCGCTCTTCGCGGCCTTCGCATGCTGGCCGATCGTGGTTCCCACGATCCTCGTCGCTGCGGCGATCTTCGCCGCGCGGGGAGGGGAGAGCGGGGGACGGATGCGGCGGCGCCTCGCGCGGGTGACGCTGCCGGAATGGATCATGACCTGGTTCGTCGTAGTCGCCACGATCCTGACGGTCATCGGAACGTTCTTCCGCGGCCCCGGCTGGTCTCTCGTCTGGCCGTGGGACGCCGCGGTCTTCGGGTAGAGGGCCGACCTCATGGAAGTCCCTTGCCTCTGAAGCGCCTCTTCGCGGCCACGAGCCTCCTCTTCCTCGCGGTCCTGGCGATTTCACCGGCGAAGAGCGCCCTGCGGTCTTATCGGTCGGTGCAGCGCCACTACCGCCGGGTCGGGATGGTCCGCGCCAAGAGCCTGAAGGCGATGCGCGATTACCAGGAGCGACCCGTGGCGATCCAACAGATCTGGCTGCGCGACTTCGACAACCGGGTGGACCGCTGCACGACATGTCATTTGGGCGCCGCGGATCCCTTGATGAGGGACATCCCGGAGCCACTTCGCCTCCACGTACGGACCGCCCATACGCCGGAAGCATTCGACCAATTCGGTTGCACGTCCTGCCACGGGGGACAGGGACCGGCGACTTCCACGGAGGAGGCGCATGGCACGGCGAAGGACTCCGGGCCTCCCATGACGCCGGCCATGTACCTGGAGGCCGGGTGCGGCCGCTGTCACGGTTCGGAGACCGTCCCCGAGGCGCCGATCCTCTCGCGCGGGCGGGCGGTCATGGCGCGGTCCGGCTGCTATGCGTGCCACTCGGTCCGCGGCCAGGAGGCCTTCCGCTCGGAGGCGCCTCCTTTGACGAGCCTCGCCATGAAGACGGGAGGGATGTGGCTGCGTCGGTGGCTGCACGGCCCGCGGACGGTCGACCCGAACGCGACCATGCCGAACTTCTATTTGTCCGCCAACGAGATCGAAGAGCTCTCGCACTACCTCTTCAACCAGTCGGTCCCGTGGGATCTGGCGAAACGTATTCAGTCGGCGGAAGGGGAGCCGGCCGGCGATGCAGCCAACGGCAAGAAGCTCTTCGCCGAATCACGCTGCATCTCCTGCCATACGGTGGAGGGGAAGGGGAACGGCTCGGCACCCGAGCTCTCCAAGGTCGCGTCCGCCGCCACGCGCGGCTGGCTGCTGGCCTTCCTGCGCGAACCGCACGCTTTCTATCCCTCGACGAAGATGCCGAGCTACCGCTTCTCCGACACCGAATCGCGGGACGTCGTCGCCTACCTGGAAGACGAGCTCCGCGACTTCGAGGCCCCGAAGGAGATACTGGTGCCGCTTCGGGTGAACCAGACCCTGGCCGAGAACGGGGAAAAGCTATTCCGGCGCATGGGCTGCTTCGCCTGCCACCTGAAGCCGAGCGGTTCGGAGGAGAAATTCGGACCGGAGTTGAACGGCATCGGGGACAAGAAGCCGTCGTCGCTCGATTTCGGCAGGCGAACGGATCTGGCGCGGACGCTCCCGGCCTGGTTGGCAGCCAAGGTCGACTCGCCCCGATCGTTCGCACGGGGTCTGAGAATGCCCTCCTACGAGCTGAACGGCGAAGACAAGCGCGCCGTGGTCACCGCCCTCCTCTCTCTGGGCACCCAGCCGGTTCCCGAGGCTTACCGGTTCGCGCCACCGCGCACCGCGGCTCTCGTGCCGGGCGGTCCCGTGGGCGCATTGATCGACCGGTATCGGTGCCTGTCCTGCCACCGGGTCGGCGAAGAGGGGGGTGACATCTCGACCGCTGCATTGACTTTCGAGGGGAGCAAGGTCCAGCGCGACTGGCTGATCGACTATCTCGTTCTCCCGTATTCCCTGCGTCCAATTCTCGAGGAACGGATGCCCGTCCTGCGCGTGTCCCGGGAGGAGGCGACACAGCTCGCCGACGCGCTCGAGAGCTTCTACCGGGACCCGAGGATTCCCGAAGACCCCTTCGCCGGCCGGCCGGGGTCCGACGCCGACGTGGCCGAAGGGCAGCGCCTCTATGGGACGCTCGGGTGCCGCGGCTGCCACATCCTCGGATCTTCGGGTGGCTACTACGGCCCGCCATTGACGGACTCCGGCAAGCGACTCAAGCCCGGTTGGACCTACGCGTGGCTCAAGGGACCGCAAAACTGGCGGTCGGACGTCCGCTGCCCCAACTATGGCCTGACGGATACCGACGCGCTGCGGCTGACGGCCTACCTTTCGACGCTCCGATCGGCGCCGTCGTCGGACGTCGCGGGAGGGGCGAGATGAGAGGCCTCCGGGGATGGGGAGCGATCGGCGTGATTCCGCTGCTCGCAATGACCGCGTGCTCACGAGTGCCGGCCGTCTCCCGGCCCGCCGCCGCGTCCCTTCCGAACGGCTCGTACGAGCTGCGCCTCGGCAAGAACCTCTTCCATCACTACTGTCAGGCCTGCCACGGTGAGACCGGCGCGGGGGACGGCTTCAACGCCTACAATCTCGATCCCCGTCCGCGCGATCTCTCGGAACCCGCCTTTCAGAAGCGTAAGAGCGACGCGGAACTCGCCGACGCGGTCCGCCGTGGGGGAGCGGGCGTGGGGCTTTCCCCCCTGATGCCACCCTGGGCACACACGCTCTCGTCGCGCCAGATCGACGAGGTCATCCTGTACCTCAGAGCACTCCGGAAACGAACCGGCGCACCCGAACGATCCGCGGACGGAAGCACCGGGAGGCGTCTGCCATCAGTGGAGCGCTGACCTCGCGCACCAACCTTCCCGAGAAGTGAGGAAGGTATGTCGGCGCGCCGACATGCAGCGAGGTCGCGGGCTCTTCGAGACCGAGCGACGGTCTCCTATACTCGAGGAGCGGAGGCAAGCGTCCGGTGTCTCACCCGCCGATGGCCGATCCCGCCGACTTCCATCACCGTGTCCGAGCCGCGATCTATCGCTGGTTCGTGGAGAGGACGGAGGCGCCCGCCGTCGCCGATATCGCAGGAGTCCTGGGCGAGACGCCCGAGGCGATCCGCGACGCGTACGGTCGGCTGTTTCGAAAGCGCGTTCTCTTCCTGGAGCCGGACGGCGAGACGATCCGGATGGCGCCACCGTTTTCGGGCGTCCCGACGCAGCACCGGGTGCGCGCCGGCGGGAGGGAGTACTTCGCGAACTGCTCCTGGGACTCCCTCGGAATCCCGGCCGCGCTCCACGCGCCCGCCGAAGTGTTCTCCCGCTGCGAGCAGACCCTCGAACCGATCCACCTGACCGTGGGCCCCGACGGTCCCGCGGCCGAGCGGGTGGTCGCGCACTTTGCCGTGCCGGCCGCGAAGTGGTGGGCGGACCTCGTCTACACCTGACGAACCATGCTCTTCTTCCGGTCGGAAGAACGGGTCAGGGAGTGGTGCCGGGACAACGACGTTCCGGTGCGACCGATCCTGTCGCTCGATCAGCTCTGGCGCCTCGCCGT
>Ga0068860_100007490_pt1 | contig 10917 bp, 10 predicted proteins | sample KBSSwiS32_FD_66597 | JGI IMG/M metagenome (GOLD analysis project Ga0068860, IMG submission 66597) | Switchgrass rhizosphere microbial communities from Kellogg Biological Station, Michigan, USA - KBS Switchgrass S3-2 | ecosystem: Host-associated > Plants > Roots > Rhizosphere > Soil ...
TGCCGGCCTGATAATCCTTGACCTCGGTCCAATAGGCAGCCGCATTCAGCGTCACTTTCCGATCGAGGAACTGGCTCTTTACGCCGATCTCCCAGGCATCGACTTTCTCGGGCTTGACCACCGGAGAGACTCCCGAAGGAAGGTCGCCGAGGCTTAACCCGCCCGATTTGCTGCCGCGCGAATAGGTCGCATAGGTGAGAACGTCCGGCGCCACCTTATAGGAAATCGTGACCTGCCCGGTGAGTGCATCGTCCTTCAGGCCGGTGGTGTAGCGTTTTTCGGGATAGATCGCATCACGCAGCGCCTGCGCGGTGGCGCGGTCCGCAGGGCTCAGCACCGACAGATCGTTGCCGGCTGCGGTATATTGATCGAACAGCCCGGTCTTGTCCTCATGCGTGAAGCGCAGGCCGGCAGTCACGTTAAGTGCCTCGGTCGCGTGCCAGGTTGCCTGGCCAAAGGCGGCGTAGCTCTTCGTGACCGGTTCGATGATCGAATAGGACAGGAACCCCGTCAGGGCGTAATTCGCCAGCGCCCGGTTTGCGTTGGGATTGTTCCAGACTGCCGAGTCCGGGCCTTGCTGATAGTGGCCCAGTGCGTTGACGTTCTGCCAGAAATAATAAAGGCCGGCGACATAGTCGATCTTGCGCTCGCCGCTAGAGGCCAGGCGGAATTCCTGGCTGAATTGGCGCTGGTGGTTGTCGGTGCCGCTGTGCAACGTGACAAGCAGCGGCGTGCTGTCGCTGTCGTTGTCGGGCAGCCAGTCCCATCCGCGCCAGGCTGTGATCGATGTCAGCGCGACGGGGCCGAGATCCCAGCTGATTTTCCCGGAAACGCCATAGCCCTTCATATTGGCCTGGACCGGGCCGTTGACGTCGACGACGCGGGCGAACGGGTCGTCGATGTCGAAGCGGGGCACATATCCCCCGCGCGTGGCGCGATCGAGCCAGTTATTGGTCAAGGTCGCGCCATTGGCATATTTTGTGAACAGGCCGACGACGCTTGCGATGCGCGAGTAGGCTGTCTGGTTAGAATAGTCGCCGATGATACGGATGGTGATGTTCGAAGCGGGCGTCAGCAGGAGCTGTCCCCGCACCGAGAAATTGTCATAGTTATTGATTTTCTTGCCGTTGAAAATGTTGAACAAGGTGCCGTCGCGATGCGTGTCCGACACGGTGATTCGATAGGCCGCGAAATCCTTAACCAGCGGGCCCGTCAGTGAGCCGCGCACTTGATGATAACCGCCGTCGCCCAGGCTCGCCTCGCCGGTGAAGGCTGTCTCGAAGGACGGTCCGCGCGTCGTTATGTTGATTGCGCCGGCGGTCGTGTTCTTGCCGAACAATGTGCCCTGCGGCCCGCGCAGTACTTCCACGCGATCGAGATCGATGAAGTCGAACTGCGATGCACCGATGCGCCCGTAATAGACGTCGTCGATGTAGAACCCGACGCCGATTTCGAGGCCGTCGTTCTGATCGGAGTTCGAACCGAGGCCGCGGATATTCGCAAACGTGTTGCGAGCATTGTTGTTGCGGATCACCAGCGTCGGCGTGAGCTGGGCGATCTGCGTGATGTTGATCGCGCCGGTGCGTTCGAGCGTATCGCCCGAGACGGCGGTCAGTGCGATCGGCACGTCCTGGGCGCGTTCCTCGCGGCGGCGGGCGGTGACGAGAATCTCCGTGTCGTCGACCTCGTCGACCGACGCCGTCTCAATGTCTGCTGTCGCTTCTTCGGCGAAAGCGGGTGTGGAAAGCAGCGCAAGCAGGCTGGAACTTGCCGCAAGAATTACCCGTCCACGGGCTGTTGGGCGAAACATGACAAAATGCTCCCTGTACCGATCGCTTCGGCAGAGACGCGCAAACTCGTCGCCGCGAGCGGAGAGCTCGCGGACGGGCGCAAGGCGTCGCCCCGGCACGCGACCAGGCGATTGTTCGTGGTTGGCCACTCAGTGTGCTCGCAACCTGCTACGAGGTTTGACGAGTCAGCTACGTTGGCTCAGATTCCGGTGATTGTTTCGGCGGTCAGATGCTGACCGTCAGCCTGAATTGGTCTGCAAATTCTGTTCCTTCCTCTTGGGGGGAACACGGCACGTGGCGTTGTCGCCCGGGCGTCGCGCGCTTTAGCTTTATCGAACGCGGAGCAAGCTGCATCCCTGTCAAAATCCGCGGGCCAGACCCCTGAATTTGCGCCGACTCCTGACCATGTCGTTCTGCGCGGGTAAACCCTAGCTATTAGGTAGAGTATAAGCTGTCAAGCGAAGTTTGTTGCGCGATTCAAACACGCGCATTTCCATCCGTCAGCCGGATTTCTGCAAAGTGACCGAAAGTTGGTGAGCCCAGCTGGATTCGAACCAGCGACCTACTGATTAAAAGTCTGAGATCGAGCTTTACGCTAAGGTGCGCTCAATGTCGCGTAGCATAGATATTGCTTTGATTCCCGATGGTTGTCGGTGCACCACACTGCGCTGCGCATTGCTCAGAGTCGCTTTCGTCTGCTACCTAGGAGCTACCTGATAGAAGGTAGTGTTTATGAAAGTCAAACTCACAGTCCGATCCGTTGAAGCCATCGAGCCGTCTCAAAAGGACGTGATCGTTTGGGATGCGGATGTGCCAGGCTTTGGCCTGAAGGTAACCCCAGCGGGAAGGCGATCCTACTTCCTTTACTATCGCACTCGCGAGGGGCAGCAGCGCCGCCCGGCGATTGGCATCCATGGGGCAATTAAGCCCGAAGCGGCGCGGGAAATGGCGAAGCGTTGGTTATCTGAAGTTGCTCAGGGCCAAGACCCTTCGCGGTCGCGGAGTGATGATAGGCAGGCGCCCACGGTCGCGGCACTCTGCGAACGCTATCTGTCGGAACACGCTGAGACGCACAAGAAGGCGTCGTCCGTCCAGAATGATCGCCGCATGATTGCTAACCATATCGTGCCGATGTTGGGGTCGAAGAAGGCTATCTCCGTGAACAGTGATGATATTGCTAGGCTCCATCACCGGCTGCGAGCCACTCCGTATGAGGCAAATAGGGTGCTCGCCCTAGCGTCCAAAATGTTCGGACTGTGTGAATCACCATGGGGCATAAGACCCAAGGGGTCCAATCCAGCGAAGAATACCAAGCGCTTTCCCGAAAAAGGGCGCGAGCGATTTTTATCTGCAGCCGAAGTAGCGAGACTTTGGACCGTGCTTAATTCCAAGGAGGGCGCTCAGGTGGCATCTCCAGCCGCGATCTCGGCAATCAAACTGCTTATCATGACTGGCCGTCGCCTTAACGAAATTCTGAAGCTCGAGTGGCGATGGGTTGATCTCGAGGGAAAGGAGCTTCGTCTTCCAGATACAAAGGCCGGCGCGCTGACAGTCGCATTGGGAGAAGAAGCACTAACCCTCCTGACTGACCTGAAGACTGCCTCGGGCGGGGGCAGGTATGTGATTAACGGCGCGCGAGCCGATCGACCCTTGATCAACCTCCAAAAGCCATGGCGTCGGCTTCGTGCGTTGGCCGGATTGGACGATGTTCGCATCCACGATCTAAGGCACACCTTCGCTAGCGTCGGAGCCCGTATGGGAATGAGTCTTCCCTTATTGGGTCGTCTCCTAGGGCACTCTCAAGCGGCAACGACAGATCGCTATGCCCATATAGGACAAGATCCCGTTCGAGTGGCTGCCGATGCGATCGGAGCCGAGCTGAAACGAATGGCAGTCGCTATTGCAGAGTAGGGCGGTTTGCTGCCTCACGCCTGCCCGCCGATCGCTATTGCGCGCCCGAGCCACTTTTCCTCGGCGGTCATTCGTGCAGATGCATGCTCCCTTCATCGCCGATCACTTCCGCGTGATCGACGACGATCCGGTCCGGCTGCCCATCAAGGAGCGCGACGTGCCCGACCACCCGATAGCGCCCGCCGGGATGGATTGTGTGGTTCAGCATGACCGGATTCTCGTCGATCGGAACCCAGTATTGGTACCGGTCTGGACGGAAATGGAGCTTACCCCGGACGAGGTCCGTCTCGCCGGTCAGGACACCTTGGCTGGCGTCGCGAAGCAGGCCTGCCACCGGCGGGGACAAGCGCATCAATTGCTCGGGCCGATGCAGCACTTGTGGCCGATCGCGTTCCGCACGGCGCACCTCCGCTGCGGTTGCCTCATCCATTACGACGGTGCTGCTTTCATTTGTCACGATGGTGATTTGCGTGACTTGGTGAGTCTCAATTAGGTCTGCGCCGGCCTTGGCAAGCGGCGTGCTCCCACTCGCTGCCGGCGTCATCAAATGGATGATTCCGCCCACAATCGCCGCGACGAAGACCGAAGTCTTAATAGATGTGCTGATCGGTTTGTCCTTGAACTCTTTTATGGCCCCCTTCTTAAACACCTCGATGACGACGGCGAGGCTGCCTTCGCGCAGTCCGACGACGCGGAGTTCGCCGCCGCGCTGCCTCGCGACAGTCGCTGCGCGCTTCAGGAAGTTGGCGAGAATGTCAGCGTCGACGCCGTTCTGTGTTTCGAAGTGAAAAGCGAATTCATCCGGTCCAAGGTTAAGACTTTCAGCCAGTGCCATCACTTCACCTCGCGCCCCTGTTCGTCGATCTTCATCGACCCCACGGGCCGCCGGCGTCAAGCGTGCCCTATGCTGCAGCTGCTTGACCCAAATTCTGGAGTGCGCCTCGGTAATTCGCGACTATATCGGGTTGCCGCTAGGCCAGCTCCTGACGTGGCAGAGCTTAGCCTTAAGTGCAGGTTGGGAACAGAGTCGTCGGTGCGTTTAGCTATTAAGCAGGTATGCCGATGTCATAAAGCTTACGAGGGGCACGTGGCCGAGTGGTGGGACAACGATCCGGAGGAACGCTACTGGGTGGAGATCACCGCTCGGGACGACATTGGTGTCGACCTTCATGCACCAAGCACTAACGAGAAGCTCGCGTCCTTCTGGTCTTATGAGCTTCTTCGGAAGCCGCTCCCTGGTCACATCGTCTATCACTATCACAGCGGCAGGCAGGCGATTATCGGATACTCCGAAATCGTCGGCAATCCCTGGGACGACAAAATCGTCTGGGCGGCGCAGGGAACTAGCGCGCGTAAGCAAGGGATCGTGCCGCATCTTCGCGATGGCATCCGGCGCGGCCTCGGTGGATTTGCACTACTGGCGGTCCCGCTCACTAAGGCCCGACTCGTTGAATGCCGCAAGGAACTTATAGCGATTCGAGATGCGGTAGCTAGCCGAGGTACACCTTCGCGCTTCCCGTTCATCCCCTACGGCGACACGGATCTACGGGCCATTCAGGGGTATCTGACCAAACTGCCCCGTGCCGTGCTCGACATTTTACCGGAGCTTCGTCCGAAAACTGGCAATGTGGTAGCCATGCAGTCGCCTACCGCGGCTGCTCCTGTTTCGCTCGGAGCTTCCTACCGGCGCGCGAACGAGGTTCTTGCGGTTGGCGAGCGTGATCCTTTCGCAGTGGATCCTGCCTTGGTTGAGCGAGCCCTGAGGGGTCACGCTGCCACTCAAAACCTACTTGCCGCTTACATCGCCTCGACGGGCGCTACGCCGCTATCTCCCGTGCCCGGCGGCCCCAATTATGATCTTGCTTGGCGAGCAGGCGAGGAGATCTGGGTCGCCGAGGTCAAGAGCTGCACACCTTTGAATCAGGAAAACCAGCTTCGTCTCGGCCTTGGCCAAGTGCTTCGCTACCGATCGATCCTGTCAGCCGCGATTCGGCGGCCAGTTCGTGCAATGCTGGTGGCTGAGGTAGAACCGGATGACCCAGCTTGGCTTACGCTTTGCGCCGATCTCGATGTGGAGCTGCGTTGGCCGGACCTGCTCGTTCTACCCTAATCCTGGTTCGCGATTCTAGCCGCGCGCTCGTTTTAGACCGAACATATTGTCGGCTGAGGGTCAGCAGCGGTCGGTATGGTTGTCGTCTTGGGCGCCTCATATTGACCGTCTTCTTGCAACCGAGCCCAACGTGCGATCTCAATCATTGACCCGGCGACCATCGGAATATGCAGGCCTGCGCTAAAGAACATCGCTTCTCGGCCCTTGGTCCTGTTCCGGGCGGAATATCCAATCTGATACTGGAGCCAGCTCTCATTCGCATAGAGCGTGTGGATCGGCGCCACGTCGTCATAGGAAACAATCCAAGGCACGGCGCGCAATGCACGAACCGCGGTAGCAACTCCCGCGTGGTCGCCGTGCTTGTAGAAGTTGTAGTAAAGCTCAGGCCCTTTGTTGAAATATGGGGGGTCGAGATAGACTAACGTTTTGGGCGTCCACTCCAAAGCGTGCTCCTTCAAGAGCGCAGTCGCGTCCATATGAGTCAGCGTGATCCGGCGGCGAGCCTGCGCAATCCGCTCGATCCGAGCGACGAGCTCAGTTCGATTGTAGCGCGCGTCCATGTTCCAAATGCCGCTTTGTGCACGACCGCCGATCGGCCCGCCGTTTAAAATGCCGGAGCGATTAGTACGGTTGAGATAAAACATTGCATAGCCTAGCGACAGATCATCGGCATCATCGGGATGCGCAAAAGTCTGCTTCATGCGTGCCCAAGTATCGAGGTCGAGTGGCGTATCCGCAACCAACCGCGCAAGCTCGTCCGTCTGGTCAAGCACGCTCCGCCAGAACGCGTAGATGGGACGGCTGAGATCATTTACGTGGACACGACGGACCCGGCCGGTCAGCAGCAACTCCCAAGCGACCGCCGCGCCGCCCGCGTAGGGTTCGACATATAGCCCGTCTTCCAAGCCGTTTACTCGAATAAGTTCGGCCACGAATCGCGCCAGTTTCCCCTTGCCGCCCGGATAGCGCAGCGGTGAAAACCGCCCCGACAGTGGGGCGCCCTTATTTCGGGTTATGCTCATTGACCGGGTCGTCCGAGAGTCGCGACGAATAAGGCTGTTGCGTCGTCCCAGCCTGCCCGTAGCGCGTCAACATCAGGAATCTGGTAGCGGTCGTGATGATAGTCATTGAGCGCTTGAATCGAAGCGGGGTTTTTGTTCGCTTTCTCAGCTAAACGCCGTCTGATGCCGCTGAGGTTGCCCCGCGTGGCTTTCCTGCTGGAAATCAAGTGGTCGATGACTCGATCAGCTCTGACGCTTAGATCGAGCTGCTTACCGCCTTCCCAAAATTCGAGTCCATCGGTTTCTTCAATATAGGAATCGACTACGAACTGAATAAAGCCGCGGAGCAGGAACGCGGCACTTAGTGGCGCATCTTTCAGCTTGATGCGCGTCGCCTCGCGGATGAACTGCGCTCCCTTCGCGTTTACGGGCTGCTTGAACTCCAGCAGCTTTGGCGCGAGCGTATCGCGCAATTTTGACGTTCGGGTCTGAGGCGATTTTGACTGGGATGGCGAGGCGCTTCCCGCGGATGTCCGCGGCGTCCCGATGTTAAGATCATGAAACGCAATCGCGACGCCGCCGGTGGCATTGGCCGCATTTAGATCAGCTGGTAGATTATCGAAATACTTCTGGATGTCCGAGGCTTTATTGTAGGTGCGAGTATTGACCGCGCCCGAGACAACGTCGTTTAGCAACTGTGTCAGCAGCCCGATCAGGTATTTGGGCTCGCGGGTGGAGATCGGTCGGACCATTTCGCCTGCCGTTTCCTCATCAAGCCCGAGGGCATCGCGCCCGGCCTTCGACTCAAGAAAGCGGCGAAGAACTGACGACCGTTTGTCGAGCTTAGCGCGAATGCCAGCCCATTCATCTGGGCCATAGGCGCCATTACGGCCGACAAAGTCGAGAATGTCGAGTACGCTGCGATCGCCCTGAAAACGCTGGATCTCAAGCGGTCCCCAAGCGATACGACCAACACCTTCTTGGCCGGTGCCGTGGCGCCGTAGAATCCAGGCGTCCGCTTCAACTCGATTGTCGAACAGGACGCAGAGCCGTCGCTCCCCCACGATCGCGCTGTCAAATCCCTCCGCGGCGGTCCGAAGCCGGTTGATCGTCGAGTCAGCGAGTCCAGCGCCTACAAGCAGTGCCGGCTCGACCAATACCTTCAAGGCCGCGCAGCGGCGATTGCCATCGACGACGGTATATCCCTCGATTCCAGTCTCTTCGGATTCGTCGACGAGAAAGAACAAATCTCCGGGATCAAGCCCATTCGCCTTTACGCTTTCCATCATGGCGGCAAAATTACGGGGACTTAGCTCGACGAGCTCGCGAAGCGCTTCTGGCTGGCTTTCTACTGTACCAAGGCGTGGATTTTCATGATCAAGGAGCAAATCCTCTATCGCGACTTCGACCCGCTCCGACATACCATCCCCCAAAGCTTCGTAACTCCGCGGAGCGTAAGCTATCGGCGCGGCCGCTGGCAATGTTGGTATGGCAGCACTGAGTAAAGCGCGCCTCTTTTGGTCGTGGATCCAAGCCCTAGAGACTCGCACAGCACGGCGGGTGGTCCACCAGGGCGGGTTTGTCCCAAAATGCCCTGACGAGTCTGAACGAGCTTCCTAAGCGGTTTTAGACCCTATCGACGAGCTGTGGCTCCCTATGTAGGATGGCATCGCTCCCGTTTCCCGGGAGTGGGGCATGGAGACCCCAAAGCAAAGCGCCGGTCGATTTATCGGCCGGATGGCATGCGCGCATGTCCAGCCGGCAACGGTAAAGGCGCATGCGCTCTGCGCTTTGCCAGGGTTTCCAACATCCGGCTTCGGTCGCGCCTCAGCTAAGGAGGCGCGCCCGTGAAGCGACAGAAAAATAAGCAGATCCCATATCAACCCCCGATGCGAGACGCGAATGGGCGTCTAACCCGGCGAGAAAAGATTAGTCGTGCCGCTCTCGCGCTTCTCGGTGTGGGCACGGTGATCTTTATTGCGCTCCCCCAGCCTAAGGTTGATCCGAGAGCCCTCGATCGCTTGGAACAAGGCTTGAGAAATGACTTGATGCGGCAGTCCCATCTGTCTGAGGAAGACGCCACAAACCAAGTGCTAGAATGGCGCGCTTCCTCAAATTCACCAGAATTAAGGTACGACCGAAAGAGGCGGGAACGGGAAGAAGAGCAACTGCAACAGGCGGCCTGTCAAATGCAGCCGTACCTTGAGCGTTGTCAGTAGTGCGAGGCGGCGCCTAACTGCACATTGCTAGCGACCCATTACCTTCGATGCCAGCTGTCAGCTTCTGAAGTCTCAATACGACGCCTTTGGTTGCGTTTGGTTGCGCGCGGTTGCGTCATTTTCCCCTGACAAACTACTACCAATGCTTCAGAATCTAAGAATCTCGAAGAAGGAGAACTTAGATGACTGAAGGTTTGTTTGTGAACGAAAGCGCCGCAGCGGAATATCTCGGCCTCGCACCGAAGACGCTTCGCCGATGGCGATGGGCCGGCAAAGGTCCGCGCTTTCGAAAGTTCGGACGATCAGTCCGATATGGAACGGTTGATCTTGCAGAGTACGCCATGGGTGCGGCTAGCCATTAGTGCCAGCCGCCTTGTAACCATAAAGGAAGGATCGAATAATGTACCTAATTCCTACCGAGTTTGACTGGGCACAGGCCGACTTCAATGATTTGACGAGGCTCATTCCCCACCCCGGCGAGACCATCGCGGAGACTTCTGCGCGAATGAAAAAGATCGCGCGCTCCTTTAATAAGAGCCATGGTCATCACTTCATAGTGGAAGCCGATGAAGCATATGTGCTTATCAAGTGCACTTGAAAGCCGTACGCCAGTATTGCGGAAGAGTGCTTTGCGTTGGAAGTTGGCGAGTCTGCAGACGTATATCCCTGCATCGACTTCGAAGATGAAGAACATGTCGAATCGCTAGTCGAGCGCCTCAACCGAGATACAGACCGCAGGTTTGTCATGCTCGATCTCCGGCATAGCGTCTACGATGGCGGGTGCATTTGCGTTCAACGGGTGGACTAAGCACCTGTCGCGCATGCTGTTCACTCGGGTCCGACGCGCTGATTCCCAGATGTCGAATGTCCCATCGGGACCACCCACTCGCTGCCTCTATATGAAAATTTTTTATAAAACCTACCTTTATCGAACTAACCGTCGTCTACTCTAGGTTAAAGATATCTGGAAGAACTGCCCTCTATATATTTTAATTCATCCATTTTTATAATAATAATAAAAAAAATAATATAATAAAGATAGGTTTTATAAAATATTTTTGCATAGGAAACCGATGTTGATCAGAACTCTGGCAAAGAATACCCAGTAAATCGTAAATGCAGCAGAACCCTTTGTGCTGGCCTGTGTATTGTATGGCTGAAGGAGTTGCAAAATGGGAAGAAAGAAACATGTTTTGGCGACGATGGAGCTCGGCGAAGCTAGGTACTTCGATCCGAACGGGGGCGAGACGCTGGAAGCCGCGAAAGAGCGACTGTGGCGTCGGGGACGAGCTTATCGCGAGCAGGGTATGGCCTTCAGGTTTACGATCGATGGCGAGCGGGTCCGCGCGGAGCGGGTAAAGCTCGGCGAGGAAACAGAGATCGGCCTTTGGTTATCGATGAAGCCGGGCGACATGCGCATTCTGAAGGTGGACTTCGATCCGAGCGAGGAGGCTGCGGCTCATCGGAGAGCAGAGTATCTAAGAAGGCGTCGTGACCTCCCGTTCTTCGTCTACAGAGCTCGGGAGCGAGACGGCGCGCTCGGGGTCGAAAATGGCAATCTTCTAATTGTCTACAGAGACGGCAGCACGAAGGAGGAGTTGCGGCTGTTAGAAAATCGGAAAATTATGACGGGTTACCAAGCCGAACTATCTAGATATCGTGAATCGCAGCGCCAAAATAAGTGTATTACCCTTCGTCGCGCTACCTATTCGCTACTTGACGAGGGACGAGCATCGATGCCGGGTAGGCTAACCCATTGAATTTATTGGTGAGCCCAGCTGGATTCGAACCAGCGACCTACTGATTAAAAGTCAGTTGCTCTACCAACTGAGCTATGGGCCCGACCATGGCCGCACCTACGGGTGGTTGGGGCGGGGGTCAACCGG
>Ga0068860_100007491_pt1 | contig 10917 bp, 8 predicted proteins | sample KBSSwiS32_FD_66597 | JGI IMG/M metagenome (GOLD analysis project Ga0068860, IMG submission 66597) | Switchgrass rhizosphere microbial communities from Kellogg Biological Station, Michigan, USA - KBS Switchgrass S3-2 | ecosystem: Host-associated > Plants > Roots > Rhizosphere > Soil ...
GGGAGTTGAATTTGAACTGCGCACTACCGCTTCCATCGCTTCGGCTGTTTCAAGGTTTTTTGGATGAGGTAGACCATGCGCAATCACCGTTGATTCGAGTGCAACGACTGGTTTGTTTTCACCGATCGCGTTGGTGACTTCGTTGGAGAGTTTGAAATTAAGCATTAGTTCCTGATGGCCGGACATTAATTTAATATGGCACTCTCTGACATCTCGCGTGTTTTGCGAGTTAATGTAAAGGTTGTTCCACCCGACAAACGCTTTTCCCAGGCAATCTCGGCATCGATCAGTCCTGCACGTGCGCGCATGTTCGCAAGCCCTCGTCCATCGGCTTTTCGGTTCTGTAGGTCAAAAGATTTGCCGTTGTCTTCCAAACGCAAAAAGAAATCTCCAGCGTCGTTTGCTGTGACATCGAGCTTTACGTGTTTGGCGTCAGCATGTCGCCAGATGTTGTTCACTGCTTCCTGCACGATGCGATAAATCTGCATCTGTACGCTCGCTGCCAACTCAGATTTCTCCTCTATCGCATCATCACAGTGAAACTCATACTCGAATCTCTTCTCAGGTGGTGCGTCCTGGACGGCATGCGCCAAAGCAAACTCCAGAGCCGCCGCAAATCCGACATTCTGCAAAACTGATGGACTCAGATCCTCGCAAATCCTGCGCACCTCGTGAGAGATCGCTTCTATCTCACCTCGCAATGCGGTCGACTGAGCCTGATCACCGTTCGGTTTGATCTGATCGGTGAGTAGTGCCAGGTGACGCAGATCAGCCAACGTTTGATCGTGCAGGTCGCGCGCGATCCTGCGCCTTTCGCGTTCTGCTTCGTTAGCGAGATTCAATCGTGCGTCCGCTAGTTCACGGTTTGCACCAACCAGTGCTGCACTGGTCGCCACAATTCGGCGTCGTTCTAGAATGGCCCACAAAAGTGCGAGTAAAGCGAGGGCCAGAAGAATGGCGAGTGCAGTCGACGTCCACGGAAAAGGAGCTTTGGCAACCGTAAACGAAAACGAGAGTGGCTGCGACACAGTTAGATCTTTGCTGAACGCTCGCGCCGCAACTGTGTACTTCCCGGGTTTTAAAGCTTCCATCGTAAATTGCGATTCCCGAGACAATTTTTGTTTCACCATATGTCCGCCGCTGTCGACGAGGGTGAAAGCATATTGAAACTGCTCCGGAAAAGTGCGACTGCTGATGGCCGTAACATCGAGCAGCAAACTGTTCTGTGGATACTCGAGTGCGAGTCCGGACTGAAGTTCCGACGGCGCATGTACGCGTTTGCTGAGTACGCGAGTGGCGTAAAGCGTCGGTTCAGATTTTCCTGGCTCGTAGCGAGCTACCCCGCGATTGGTGCCAATCAAAACAGAGTCATCTTGAGGTAGTACGGCGAAGACGTTTTGTGACGGCAGACCTTGCTCTGAATCGAGTTCTGCGACGACTGGGCCAGCCGTGGAATCGAGCAGGATGCGCAACAGACCATTGCCGCGCGTACCACACCAAATCTCATTCTTGTCGCTCGACGAGTTTGTGATTAGGGAACGCGCGTCAACATTCGGCAGGATGGTTGTGCATGCCTGTTTAGGCGCGCAGAGAAATAGACCACTGCCTGTTCCAAACCAAAGGGAACCGTCTGCTGTCCGAGCCATCGCTCGAACGGCTGCCCCCTTGATCGGATCAAAGTAGGGTTCTGGCTGAATTGTTTTGCCGTCAGATGTAAAAACGCCATCGCGTGCCGTGCCGATAAGGAGTCGTGAATCGCCATCGGCAAGGAGGCTAACCACCTCGCGATTACTTCCGGTAGCGTTTGGCCAAGCAAGACTGGCGCGACCGTTATCCAGTCGTTCAATTCCGCGACCGTAGATGGCGAAATACGTTGCTCCGCGAAACTGAGTAATCGCTCGCACGCTTCCAGCCGCATCGGCAGTTCCAGAACTCGATTCGAGTCGCGTAAATGTTTGAGCCTCGAGATTCGAGTTCTTATTGGCGGCAACATAGAAACCGCTGGCTGCGGCTACGAGTAAACGCTCCTGTTTGTCTTCGTTAACCGAGTAGACGATATTTCGGCCGAGTTCGCTCACTGTTTTCCAGGTCTTGCTGTTCTCGTCGTAAACAAAAAGTCCACGGTTTGTTCCGGCAACAGTTTTTCCTGAACCAGTTTTAAAGAGTGCTCTCACAAAATTACTGTCGCTGCTGTCGCCAATTGATTCGACACGTGGCGCGTGGGGATCGAATCTACAAACGCCCCGATCAGTTCCAAACCAAATCACCCCTTCACGATCTTCGAAGATGGCATAGATGTGATCCGATCGGAGTCCGCCGGCGGTTCCATCAAAAGTGAAGCGTTGTATCTTTTCTTTGCCAATTCGGAAGACACCACGTCCATCCGTCCCGATCCACACCTCATCACCAATCGATCGCAGCGACATAACCGGTCCTGTCGGTGCATCGGTGCGTGTCAGTTGGGTGGGTTCTTTGCCAAAGAGTACGCCCGGCTCTTCTTTCTTGCTTCGGGCGCCGACCCACAAATCACCATTGGCACCGACCGTTAAAGCGTTGACGAAGTACGAAAGCGGTCGCATCGGCGGTTCCTTCGCGTTGCCGTTTTCGATTTGCAGAACCCCGCGACTCAGAGTTCCTACAAACAAACGATTGTTACTTAAAGACAGGCTTGTAATTGTCAGTGGACCAGGATGTTCGCGATCAGCGCTGTCGAGCGGTTTAGTTAAGAGTTGATGAGTGTCGACCACTTCTCGTGTAACTGTGGTTGGCGTGTTATTGCGGCTGAGGATATCGCTGCTTGTGTCAGAGTTCTCCGTTACAACTTTTGTGCGCGACTCGAAGACCTGGCCCTGCTCGGAACTGAAATATGCATGTCGCGGGTCGGGAGAGATTATTGAGGAGATGGTTTGACCGGAAGTCTCCTTAAGGAGAATGAACGTGTTTGCGGAGTAGCGTGAGGCTCCACCTTCAGTGCCGATCCACAGAGAACCATCCTGGTCTGTTTGCAGTGCAAGTACACGACCGGGTGGAAGTGCCGGATCGTTTATCGTTTGTGTTCGACGACCATCAAACTTGGCCAGTCCTGCTTCAGTACCAAACCACAACGCACCATCGGTTGTTTGTGCGATCGCGCGCACACGATCCGAAGGTAAACCGTGAAAGAGTGTTACCGCACCCCACTGGTGTAAGCCAGTCAACGGTGTGGGTGATGGTGATGGCGACGGTGATGGTGAGGGTGATGGCGATGCGGAACCAGAAGCCTGAGTCTCACCTGACTGCGCAATGGATGTTTGCAGGACGAGGTGGCTGCGAATTGCCAGCGCCGCGATCAGTAGAAGACTGAAGAAATAAAGAGGGCGCTTGAAATTCAATCGGAGATAACGCTGCTCGAATAAAGTTTTCACAGCAGTTTGTGAAAAGGTAATTCGGCGACTGTCTTATAGAGGGGAATCTCATTGTCCATAAAGTCGCCGGGCTTTTTGGGTTTCTTAGTTTGCAGATCGAGGAACTTGCGCGTCGATTTGATCAGGCCTCCCTTGGCATCGTAGTAACGATGACGGATAACGCTGAGGTCGCCATAAAAGGTGTTTAGTTGTGCCTCGATCTTCGCAAGGGAGCCGTCTTGTCGGAAATAGTAGTTAATGAAGTGGGCCCAATCTCCGGACGGACTGGTAAACATAAAATTCGAAGCAATCACCTTTCCATTACGGGAGTAGACAAACGCACTCTGATAGCACGCCGCGTTATCAAAAGTTTTCTGTGTCTTAAATTCCTTCCAAATAGCATCGTCAGAATTTTCGTTCGCGACATCACCAAAGATTCGATGCTTCTTATTGAGCTTGATAAAGCGATCGACTTCAGTTGTGTAGGAGTTGATCTCTGAAAATGATTTTGTTTGTGCGTTTGCAGTCGAATAGTGACTCAGAAACGCTATTAGAAAAAGTACGAACGCAAATGAGCAGATTGGTTTCATAGAAATGACTAGCTTACGCCTGCGTTCGCAGGCTAAGAGAGACTTTTTGTGCAAAGCAGAAGGCAATGGGCAGGCGAGGACGCCTGCGGCCCCAGTAACTACTTTTTCTTTACAACGCCTTCTTTCTTCTGTTCTTCTGCAAAACGTTTCTGGTCGCGCGTTAGCCAGGCTTCCAAATCCTGAGCTGCTTTTTCTAATTCGTCGCTGTTCAGTAGACCACGGCGCAGTGCTTCAAAAAACGCTCTCGTGCGGATGTTGTAGGCAAGTTTTTCGTACGCCTCTTGCTCGGTACCTTCAGCTACTGCCACAAACAACTTTTCATATAACGTCGCCAGCCGGCTTTCCACACCGCGCAAAGACAAACTGCATTTACGGGCGATGGCCCAGTTGGAAAGACCGAGTGCGAGATAATAAAGCGCTTCTGCTTCAAACTCTGTAAGCAGCGGACGCTTGAAGGAATCCTTGAACGCCGGATCGATCATGTCTGCGCCGTCTTCGAGCACAGCGGCTACAAACCGGAGAAAACGTGACTCAGGATTATTTTTATGAATGAACCCGTAAGCCGGAGGCGGATCGACAGCTTTGACGATCTTGCGGATCTCATTGATGTAGATCTCGTGTGGAAACTGAGTCCAAAAAATGATCCGCGCCGTGGGAAAGTCACGCCAGATTGCTCGAGCTGCTTTTACGCCCGAGAGTTTCGGCATTTGAATGTCGAGTATGCAGACGTCCGGCTTTTCATCGAGAGCAATCTTTACGGTCTCTTCGCCGTCACTGGCTTCGAAAACCGGAACGTGGGAGGGAAACTCTTTTTCTAAGATCTCGCGCAGGTAATGGCGCTGCGCCATGTTGTCTTCAGCAATTAGAATGGACACTTTGTAATCGACCTGTCATTTAGCAAGTGCCGTTAGCTTTCGTTGTTGTTCCGAGTTTACGGCGTATTGTTTGAGATAGGATTTTAGCCACAGTCGCTGATCTCTGTTTCCGTGCGTGGCCAGCTTTACTAATTCGTCGTAATTGTACTGTAAGAAATCGACATCGGTCATTGAATCGATGTAGTAGACGCTTTTGAGCTCATGGTTACTGACGGATGAGCGGGTGGTATTGAGGACTGCTTTATGGTTGCTGGTCTTTTCAAAGACGGCGATCTGACGCTTTACAAACAAGCTAACCTCTTTGTCGTCCTTCGACCAGACGGAATAGTCGACCGTGAATTCTACCGTAGCTACACTTCGGCCTCGATTGTTTTCACAGGAGATGATTTTGCTCGTAAACCATTTTGTGGGCCATGCTTCGAAACTGCTTTGGTAGCCCTCCGACTCATAGTCCACCACGAGTTTGATTCCTTTTGAGGTAAGTTCGTAGAGGCGCGTGTTGTAAAGTGCGACACCGCTTCCGGAGGCGGTTTGTCCCTGGACCACGAGCCAATTGTAACCACCACTTGCCAGGACCAAAGCTTGTGATGGGCGATACTTTCCCCGCGCATCCACATGGCCTAATAGCTTCCAATCGCCTTCACTTGACGTGCGGACCTGTTTGAGAATCAGATAGCGATAGGATTCCTGTAATTCATCCTCGATTCTTAATAACGCTTCGTCACCCGGTTCATTATCAAGGTCGTAGTAGCTCACCTCGGCGTTGCAGCCGTCACACTCAGAAAAGTCTGAGACAAAATCGAGTTCAGGTTTGATTCCGAGCCTTTCCCATAAGCGCTTCAGTTTTGCCTGGGGATGATTATCGATGAACATGGAAATCTCCCAGGGGATTAGTTTCTTAGTTTCAGGATACTCGTTGTCCTCAATGTCTTCGGAGAGTGGTTGGGGTTCAGGCGTTGGCGTTGGTGTCGCACACGGCGCTGGCGGTTCAGTTGCCGGAGCTGTGCGGACGAGTTTGAAGAGTTGGCTAATTATCAACCCTAGTAACAACGATAAACACGCGACGGTAAGACGAATAAAGAATTTTCGCATTCGTCGAGTTTCTTACTGTTACTGAGGGCGAACAACGTGGCGTACCACAGCAGAACAAAGGGCAGGACTGGTCAAGGAGTTCGCAATTTGGTTGTGTTGCGGTAGAGGTATCGATAGACGGGCTGTTCCTAAGTTTGAAAACGTTTTTATCCTGAAAGGATGCAAGTGAAAGGCCTGGTCTCGCTTGGTTCGAGCAATTTTTCATCCTGAAAGGATGCAAGTAAATAGCCGTGGGCGAGCGGCTTTGCGCGACGCCCACGGTATCGTTGTAAACGAATGAGACCTGTAAGGGTCAAACCCGTTGGTGGTTCGACCCTTACAGGGTCTCGGCTCGCTTGGTTCGAGCAATTTTTCATCCTAAAAGGATGCAAGTGAATAGCCGTGGGCGAGCGGCTTTGCGCGACGCCCACAGTATGCTCGTAAACGAATAAGACCCTGTAAGGGTCAAACCCGGTGGTTCGTTCGACCCTTACAGGGTCTCGTCTCGCTTGGTTCGAGCGTCCGTGGGTTTCGCGCAAAGCCGCTCACCCACGGCTATTAAAGTTCGTCCTTTCAGGACGTGGAGTTGGTTCTTTCAGGACTCAATGTTTCTTTCAGGACTCAATGTTTCCTTCAGGACGCAATCTTCTTTCAGGACGTATGGTTGGTCCTTTCAGGTCGGGCGGTCTTTTCATGACGCGACTTCTTCCTCACGAAAACAACAATTTGTCGATTAACCGCGCAAAGGTTACGCAGAGAAAGTTCAGACGGGCACTAATATCTGCTACCGCTGCTTGACGATATTTGTCATTGCAGTGACTATTTACGCCGATTTACTTATCGCTCTTCTCTCGCCCGAAAGGTGTCTAAATGAAGGTTCGACTGTCTCTTATTTTCTCGATTCTAATGGTCGGCGTTTCGTTTTCTCTCGTCACAACCAGCGCTAAACATTCCCCGTCAACACAAACAACGCCATCAACAGCGAAGGAACCGCGTGACGAAAAGCTTTGGCAGAAAGCACTTCAGATTCATCGGAAAGCGATCGTCATCGATAGTCACAACGACATCACCACGCCGATGACAAATGACGATTACGACCTGGGTGGCGCACCGCCCGTGCCGTATCGCACAAGCATCGACCGAATGAAAGAGGGTGGGCTAACGGCGGAATTCTTTTCTGTCTATATCAAGCCTGACTACGTCGCAAGAGGTGGCGCCGCGCGAAGAACGCTCGACATGATCGATTCAGTCTATCGGGCTGTCGAACGTCATCCGAAAGACCTGGTGTTTGCAACCTCAGTTGCCGATATTAGACGCGCCAAGAAACAGGGGAAAATTGCTGCCTTAATGGGAATCGAGGGTGGTCACGCAATTGAAGATTCGCTGGCGACACTGCGCGAGTTTTATCGTCTTGGTGTGCGCTATATGACATTGACGTGGAACAACACAAACAATTGGGCTGATGCTGGACGCGGTGAAAAGAAACACAACGGTCTGAACGAGTTTGGCAGGGAAGTGGTCCGGGAAATGAATCGACTCGGAATGATGGTCGACGTTTCGCACGTGTCAGATAAAACCATGAGCGACGCCCTCGAGGTTTCCAGGGCGCCTATCATCGCCTCGCACTCTTCAGCTCGCGCGCTTAGCAATGTGCCGCGAAACATTCCCGACGACTTGTTGAAGAAGATTGGTGAAAAGGGTGGCGTCATTCAGGTCAACTTCTACAGCGTCTTTGTCGACGAAGCGACAGTTGGACCACAAAGCGATGCCCGCAACGCAAGGTTGAAAGCCGAACAGGACGCAATCGATGAAAAGTACAAGGATGATCCGGAGCGCCGTTCGGAAGAGAGCGACAAGCTAGAAGCTGCTAATCCGCTACCACCTTTGCCGCTTTCAAAATTGATTGATCACATCGATCACATCGCCAAGGTCGCGGGAATTGATCACGTTGGTATTGGAGCTGATTTCGATGGCGCCAATGATATGCCTGACGGCGCTCGTGACGTTTCGATGCTGCCAAACATTACCTACGAACTGTTGAAGCGCGGCTACAGTGAAGCAGACATCCGGAAGATTCTGGGTGAGAACCTGTTGCGAGTGTTTAGCGAAGTCGAACGCGTTTCCGTGAGTATGAGTAAATCGATTAGTGGAGACGGGAGTACCAAACGGATCAAATAGGAACTACACAAATTGCTGAAAAAAGGCACGATGATAATCACGGAATTATCATCGTGCGAAAGCAGAAAGAAGAAGAAAGTTAATTAGCGTTTTTGACCCATGTCGCCCTGATCTTTTTGACCCTGGCGTCCACTCTGTCCCATTCCACCGCCACCTTCATGCGGTTCGTTGCCGCCACCGCTGCGCTGGCCCGTTGATTGATCATCTGGCTGGTTGCGGCCGGGAGATGATTGACCATAGTCCTCATCTTCGCTTCCACGTTTACCGGCTTGTTGATTGAGATCATCGTTTCTCATTTTGTCATCTGCCATTTGCGTTTTCCTCCCCAATGTTCGATGGTTCCTGACCGGAAGCCAAGAGCAAACGTCGGTTCCAGTCGAATAGCAAAGTTCGTTATTTCAACCTGCGTGCCAGGCGTGGAGCTGTCGGATTTCCGTCGTGAACTTAATATTTAGGATTTTGATAACGCTGAAAACAATACAAATGGAAAATGAAACCGTACACTCGATCCCAATCGCATAAGGCTTACGCTAGGTGGTATTGACCTCTTAATCGAAATTTGAGATCTGTCGCGCACAAAACTATCATTCAACAACTAATGACCGGCATCTACATCCACATCCCGTTTTGCAAAACACGCTGCTCTTACTGCGATTTTGCGACCGGTATTTACAACGAGGCGACCGCCCAGCGGTATGTGGACGCACTGATTCAGGAAATTAAGACGAGTGAGCACGACGCGCCGCATGTCGATACAATTTACTTTGGTGGCGGGACCCCCTCGATGCTGGCCCCGCCGAGGATTGCCCAGATACTCAAGGCGCTGCGGGAACGTTTCCCGCTAGAGTCCGCCGCTGAAATCACAATTGAGATCAATCCAGGCAGTGTTGACCAGGCAAAGCTTGTTGAATTGCGAGATCTCGGAATTAACCGAGCGAGCTTTGGCGCTCAAACTTTTGACGATGCAGAACTCGCGCGACTTGGCCGTTCACATTCCTCTAAAGACACGTTGCGAACTTTTCGATCACTTCGCGACGCTGGCTTTGATAACGTCAGCTTCGACTTGATTGCAGGTCTCCCGGCGCAAACGATGTCAGGTTGGAAAGCCAACGTCCAACGATTTCTGGAGATGAAACCGGAACACCTCTCCTTCTATTTATTGGAAGTACACTCCGGGACGCCGCTAGCACAGCATATCGAGCGCGGGATTCAGCCAAGACCGGATGATGATTTGGCAGCCGAACTGTATGCGTTCATGCTCGAACAAGCCTGTGAGGCAGGTTATTGTCACTACGAGATTTCAAACCTGGCTCGCCCGGGGTTTGAGTCGCGTCACAACACAAAATACTGGATCGGTGCCCCTTACCTGGGTTTTGGTTGTTCAGCTCATTCTTATGATGGATTAAGTTCTCGCTGGTCCAATGAACGTGATGTAATGAAGTACGTTGAAGCAATTGAACGTGGTGAGGGTGCGATAACTGAGCAACATGAATTGAGCAGAGATGAATTGAAGTCGGAGGCGGTGTTTTTGGGCTTGCGTTTGATGCAGGGTATCGACACGAGTCGTTATAGAAAAGATTTTGAAGTTGATCTACGAGAAGAGCACCGCGAAGATCTGGAACGTTTCCAGGAAGCTGGTCTAATCGAGTTTGATGGAGAGTTGTTGCGACTGACTCGCGCAGGTGCGTTGATGTCTAACGAAGTGTTTGCCAGTTTCATGTAGTTCTTCTTCCGACCTACCACAATGAGTAGAGTCTGACAGCGGATATGCCACTGATCATTGCCATTGACGGTCCCTCGGGTTCGGGTAAATCTACCCTCGGCCGCATGTTGTCGCACGCGCTGAAACTGCTCTACATCGATACTGGTTCGATGTATCGAGCGGTCGCGCTTGCCACGCTTGAGAACAAGATAAATCCAGAGGATCACGTAGCCGTTATCCATCTGGCTGAGCAACTCGACGTTAATCTCGAAGGCGATCCTGATTCACTTAAAACTTTGATTGGAGCACGCGACGTCTCGGAACTTATTCGCACTGAGAGCGTGACCAACATGGCGTCGATAGTTTCGGCTATTCCTGGGGTGAGACGCGCGATGGTCGCGCGACAAAGAGAGTTAGGAAAACGTGGCGCAGTTTTGAATGGGCGCGACATCACCACCGTTGTTTTCCCTGATGCCGATTACAAATTCTTTTTGACCGCTGATCCTAAAGAGCGAGCGGAACGTCGTTACCTGGAAGACAGGGTCAAGAATTTAGAAACGAGTTTAGCGGAAACACTGGCGGACATGACTGAGCGAGATCGTCGTGATTCGACGCGTTCCGATTCGCCTCTAAAGGTTGCGTCTGATGCGATCATTATTGATTCAACGGGTAAGTCTATACAGGCGACGTTTGAAGACATGATGAAATACATCAAGGACAACCCGGCCTCATTTGAACACTGTGAAGGAAAAACAAAGTGAAGGTCTTTAATTTTTCTTTTAAGCGCGAAGCTGTTTGGATATGGGTGTTTGCTGCGGCACCGGTAATCATCGGGTTGCTGGTGATGTTCGTCGTGCTGATGTTTCGAAAGTAGTTCCCGATCTCGATTTTGATACGACCTCAAAGGCGGCCATCTCTTTTTTATGTTTACTGGAATCATCGAAGAACTTGGTAGCGTTAGAAGCGTTGAGCAACGTGGTGATAATGCACGCATCGTTATTGACGCAAAGGTCGTCATCGACGGGACGAATCATGGAGACTCGATTGCGGTTAATGGTGTTTGTTTGACGGCGCTCGATCTCCAACCCGATTCCTTTGCAGCTGACGTTTCCATGGAG
>Ga0068860_100007494_pt1 | contig 10915 bp, 9 predicted proteins | sample KBSSwiS32_FD_66597 | JGI IMG/M metagenome (GOLD analysis project Ga0068860, IMG submission 66597) | Switchgrass rhizosphere microbial communities from Kellogg Biological Station, Michigan, USA - KBS Switchgrass S3-2 | ecosystem: Host-associated > Plants > Roots > Rhizosphere > Soil ...
CTCCGCGCAGGTGTTGAAGAATCGCACGATCGCCGGAATCTCGACGACGCCACCGCGCCCGGGCATCGCACGTTTGATCGGAGCGCGCGGAGGCGGCAACTTTCGCGCCATGCTGCCCGAAGCAATTCCTGACGACAGAGAGGCCGGCACGGCGCTCCACCTGTTGCTCGATGATCTCCCGGGCACCACGCTGATCGCCCCGTTTGGCTGGCTGCGAGAGGCGAACCAATCGCCGGGCGGCCCGATGTTGCCGGCAATGAGCACTGAGCAAATGCGCCAGACGATGGAAGGGGTCTGCTCCGGGTTTCGCCCGGGTTCCAGTGGTTTTGCAATCGCCGCGGAGCTCAGGCAGAACCTGGCGGAGGTGCCGGCGCTGGGAGACGTGACTGATCCCTGGAGTTGGCACGACGTGGGCACCCCTCCCACCGTCGCCATGCGCCGGGCCCGCCGCATCGACGTGTGGCGCGACGGCGCTCAGATCGGTATCGACGCGATGTTTCGTGACAGTTGTTGGGCCACTGATGGTCCGGAAGTCGCCGTGCACGAGTACCAGATCAATGCCGCAGTCGATGCCGTCACCATGGTGCTTGACTCCGTTGTAGCCACGCCGCGCGTGTTGCCCTACCCCGAGTGCCCGCAAGCGGCCGACAACGTGGGCCGGATGATCGGATCCGACGCGGCCGGCTTTCGCACCGAGGTCCTCGCTCGGCTGCAATCGGTCGATTGCTGTACGCATCTCAACGACGCCCTCAGAGCCTTGGCCGACGTGCCGGCCCTGGCGGCTCACCTGACGCTCGAGGAACCTTGAGATCTTCATGCGTGCACTCATTGCGAGGCGCGAATCCGTCGCGGTGCAATGGGAGCGGCATGATGAAAGCGGCGAAGGAGGTTGGTGGTGGCGGAGTGGCACGACGCGTTGGAGGAGCTTGAACAACGGCGGGCAGTTGCCGCGGCCATGGGCGGTGAGGAGCGGATTGCTCGGCAGCACGAACGAGGCCGCCTCACGGTTCGCGAGCGTCTGGCGCTCCTGCTCGACCAGGACTCGTGGCGCGAGATTGGAGGCTTGTCGGGTCGGGTGGAGTACGACCCGGGGGGCCAGCGTTGCTTCACCACCTCCAACGTGGTGATCGGGCAGGGCCGCATCGACGACCGGCCGGTGGCGATCCAGGCCGATGACTTCACGGTGAGAGGGGGCGCGGGGGACGCCGGCACCTTTCGGAAGCAGGCGTACCCCGAACGAATGGCGCGCGAGCTCGGCATCCCGCTGGTCCGTCTGGTCGATGGCACCGGCGGGGGCGGGAGCGTGAAGAACCTGCTCGAGATGGATCGCACTTACCTTCCGGGCGGGATCCTGGGCACCGAATGGCAGATCGTGATGGACCTCGACCGGGTGCCCGTGATCTCGCTGGCGCTCGGTCCGGTGGCCGGCTTGGGGGCCGCTCGGCTCGTCGCAAGCCACGTGAGCATCATGGTGCGGGGCACCTCGCAGATCTGTGTGGCCGGACCTGCAGTCGCCAAAGCGGCGCTGGGCGAGGACCTCACGATCGAGGAGCTCGGCGGCTGGCGGGTGGCCTCCCAGGCCGGCACCGTGGATCTGGTGGCGGACTCCGAGGAGCACGCCTTCGAGCTGGCCCGTTTGACCCTGTCGTACCTGCCGCAACACCGGGGTGATCTGCCGCCCCGCGTCGAACCTGCAGTGGACCAGCCATCGGTGGTCGATGCTCTGCGCGCGATGGTGCCGCAGGACCGGCGGATGCCTTACGACATCCGCCCGATCCTGGCCGCGGTGTTCGACGAAGGGTCGGTACTCGAGCTGGGCCGAGCCTTCGGGCCGTCGACTATCACCGCTCTGGCTCGACTCGACGGTTTCGCGGTGGCGGTAGTGGCCAGCGATCCTCGGATCTACGCCGGGGCCATCACCGCCGACGGAAGCGACAAGCTGACTCGGTTCATCGATCTGGCCGACAACTTTCAACTTCCGGTGGTCCATCTGGTGGATCAGCCCGGGTTCCTGGTGGGCGGCGCGGCGGAACGGGCGGGGACCATCCGCCGCGGGGCTCGCGTGTTGTCTGCGCTGAACGCCACCTCCATCCCGTGGGCGTCGGTGATTCTGCGGAAGGTGTTCGGCGTGGGCGGAGCCGCTCATCAACCACGGGGCCGTCACACCTTCAGGGTCGCCTGGCCGTCGGCCGATTGGGGCTCCCTTCCGATCGAGGGTGGGCTAGAGGTGGCCTACCGGCGGGAGTTGGACCAGGCGGGCGAGGAAGCGCCGGAGCTGAAGGCACGTATCCTCGACCAGTTGGAAGCCGTTCGCTCTCCTTTCAGAAGCGCCGAGGCGTTCGACATCGAAGACATCATCGATCCGGCGGAAACCCGGCTGCGACTGCTGGAATGGGTCGCCAGCTCCTATATGGCGATGGACGCGCACCGGTACGAACGCGTCGCTCCCAATCGCAAGATGAGGCCGTAGGCCGGCCGGCGATCGGCGGTCGTTAGGTGTCGCCTGGTGGGATCGTCGCACCCTTCAGGAGAACGTCCCGGATGTGCATGGTGTCGTTGTACTCCCAGATCCGCGATATGAGACCATCGCGGAGCTCGAACAGGAAGTGGTAGAGGTTGTTGTACTCCACGCCGTGCTTGGTCATGGCGTGACCCTCGCTCATCACCGCCACCCGGTTGCCTTCGGCGGTCATCACGGAGATGTCTTGCCGGATGGGTTCTTCCAGGAGCGATTCGCTCACCCAATTGATGCGCGCTTTCATGGCCGCTTTGGGGCTGAATCGCCGGCTGGTCAGGGAGAACCAGCCGACGTCGTCGGTCAACCGGTCGAAGGCGGCCTCGATGTCGTCCTGACCGAGGAGATCGAGGAATTCGGCGACGACGCGCTTGTTGCGTGCCAGTTCGGCTTCCCCGTCGGTCATACATAACCCTTCCGCTGGAGGGATCGAAGCGTGAACCAGCCGAAGATGGGCGGCAGGAGAAAAGTGATCCCGCGGAAAAGCAGCACCGATGCCAGCGCCGGTGCGCTGGCGATGCCGAAGCTGGTGAGCCCGGCGGTGAGCGCGGCCTCGGTCACACCCACGCCACCGGGAACCGGGGCCATGTTTCCGAGGAGGCCGGCACCGATCTGCACGGTCACCAATTCGGCGAATCCGAGGTGCTGCCCGAAGGCGAGCAAGCACACCCCGAGGATCGCCGGGTAGATGAGATTGCCGAGAAGGTCGCCGCCGACCAGCTGGCAGGCCTTGTGGGGATCGCGCAGTACCGCCCAAATGTCGCTGGCCGACCGCTTGACCTGCGGCACCACCTTGCCGCGCAGTTTGGGGATCGCCATCACGATGCCGGTGCCGGCGGCCACCAGCGCGATGATCCACAGGGTGGCGGTGCCGGCAGAGACATTCACGTCGAGCGCGGTCGATGTCAACGTGGCCGCAATGAAGAGCAGGCCGATCTGCAATCCGTAGCCCACACTGGTGCTGAGCACCATCGCGCTCCCGGCGGGCGCGATGGGTACTCCTTGCTTGTGGAGGTAGTCGAGTTGCAGGGCGGTACCCCCGACACCGCTGGGAGTCACCAGGTTCAAGAACGTGCACGCCAGCTGCACCAGGGTGGTCGGTCCGAGGGCGAGGTCGGTGTTCACCGCACCCATGAGTGCGAGGGCCCAGGCGGCGGGAACGATCGGGTACATCACCGCCGCCACAAAGGCCCACGCCCAAGTGGCGTTCTGGAACTCGTCGGCGACCGACGAGAAGTTGATGTCCTTCAGACTGAACACGGTGATGCTGATGGCGACCGCCAGTCCGACCATCATTCCGACGTTGGTCCACGACAGCCGGCGGATTTTGATAGGCGCGGCATCCTCGGCATCGGTGGCGGTCGCCAGCTCGCCGCGGAGTTCCTTGATCGTCTTCGAAAAGTGCTTTTGATGCTTGACCGGCCCATCGGGCACCACCACCGGCTGCACCGCCGGCACTACCTCGGCCATGCGCTCCTTGCCGAGGGCGGCTATGGCTGCCGCGATGGCCCGTTCGTTGCCGACCAGGGCCGCAGTCGCTACCAACACTGAGACCACATCACGGTCGCGCCATTCGCGAACGCCGCCCACGTCGGCCGCGGTGAAGCCGGCGAAGGCGATCGAGGAGTCGCTTCCCAGCAGGATGTGATGGGCGTCGAGGTGGCCGTGACTGATCGCCACCCGGTGCAGGCGTTCGAGGGCGGCCCAGCTCGATGCCAAGACTTGATCGGTGAGGTGACACTTCTCCAGCTCGTCGAGCGGTGTACCGGTGGGCTCGTGGGTTACCAGAATCGCCGCGTCCGGGCCGGCGACCCCGGTCTTGACCAAGGTCGATGCCGATACTTGAGCCCGTTCCGCCAGCATCAGCGCGTAGGCGATGTGCTCGACCTGTTGAATGCGGCTTCCGAACACCGGCGCGGCGGGATCTCGGTACATGATCGAGTGCCAGACTCGGGCGGCCGCTCGGCTGTCTCGCTGATCGCGCCCGAACACCACCGCGTGCATCCGTTCGCCGGAGGTGAGCGTGGCCTCCATCGCGGTGGCTCTCGCCACCGACCGGGCTGACGTTTTCACGTCGGCTACCTCGAATCCCAGTTCGGCGAGCGCCTCTCGTACTTCCTCCGGCGACGGCCGGCCCGCCGGGGATCCAAAGGCCACCAGGGTGGCGGCCGCGATGGCCGAGCCGATGAAATAACCGCCGATCACGTCGGCGAGAAACGCGGTCCCGAGGTACATCGAGGCGAGCGCAACTCCGATCAACGGAATCAGAAGCAGTCGCCGCAACGGACGGACGAGATACGGCGCCGCCACCAGCGCGACCGCCACCGATACGGCCACGTGGGTAGCGGGGAACGCCGGTCCGTCGGCGAGGCGCTGATTGATGTCGAGGCCTTTGAGGCTTTGGGAGCCGAGTGCATCTCGCAGTGCTTCGCTGAGGCCCCAAGCCACGGTTCCGGCCACGGCAACCGGCAGAGCCACTCGCCACAGACGGCCCAACAGGAGCACCGCGGTTAGCGCCAATACCATCCAGATTGAGCCCAGCGCGTACAAGACCCGGGCAAGTCCGTCGAGCGCGTCGGGAAGGTTGGTGATGACGCGCAGCAGATCTCCGTTCAAGCTTGTGCGCGTCTGCGCCCACAGTCCCACCAGAGCCGCCAGTACTGCTCCCACGATCATGCGAACGACGTCGACGGGCCGACGTTCGGGCGGCTCTGAGGCCATGCGAATCCAAGCGATGCCGCAGTCTAGGCAGGTTGTCGAAATGCTCTGGAGGATGACTCAGGGGCATGCTCGCCGCTTCGAAAACGGTGACGGTATCCGGGGCGCGCTCCCGATTCAGAAGCGAAACCTCACCGTGGCGGTATCGCCGCGGTGGCCAGTTCTCGATCTCGACCGGGACGGCTAGTGGCCGCCGGGACCGGGAGCCACACCCACGTTCCGGGCGGGGCTAGGAACAAATCCGAAGAAAGTGCTTGGTATAGTTAGCGGCTGCCTTGTATAGTTATGCCAACCCCCCGCACATAAGGAGTCTCGATGACCGCCAAGGCCAAGATGCCCACGAATCCGTTCGCCGCTCTTCCCATTGCCGATTACGCCGCTCAGGCCCGCGAGCAGTGGCTGACCTCCGTCAAGCAGAGCCAGGAATTGGCCCTGGGCGCCGCCAAGGCGTTTGCCGACCTCACCAAGTCAGTTCCGATGCCTGACCTGGGCGTTGCGGTGCCGACCCCGGTATTGGGAGAGGCCGTGACCTTCATGTACGACCTGGCTGCGGAGACGCTGGCCACCCAGCGGGATTTCGCCCTTCAGGTGGCCGATCTGTTCAAGCCGGCGGCCACCGCCTCCGTCTGATGCCCGAGTGGCGCGGTCCCGCTGCGGGCCGCGCCACTTGTCGCGTCCCACCGGCGATGTCTCTGCCAAGCTGACCCGGTGACCACAGGCCAAGACAACGAGCCCCTGCTCGGGCTGGGATCCTTCATTCGCGCCCAGCGACGGTTGGCCAACCTTTCGCTTCGACAGTTGGCCACCTTGGCCGAAGTGTCGAACCCGTACCTGAGCCAGGTGGAGCGCGGTCTGCATGCGCCGTCGGTGCGGGTACTCCGTTCAATCGCCCAGGCTCTCAATGTGTCGTCGGAGACCTTGCTTCGCGAAGCCGGTCTGGTCGGCGACGAGGGCACCGAGGCGGTTGCCGACACCGAGACGGCGATCCGGGCCGACCCGTCGCTCACGGAGCCACAGAAGTCGGCGCTACTGAGCGTGTACCGCAGCTACGTGGAAGCCAACGCCCGCGGCCGCTGAGCACCTTCCCCGGCCGTGAGGAAGGCCACGATCTCGGGCACAATCGGATGCGGCTGGTCGGAGTAGAGAAGCAGGTGACCGGCATCCGGAGCCACCAACAGTCGTGCCTCTGGGATGGAGCGAGCCAGGATCTCGGCCGTAGACGGCCCCGCCACTTGGTCGTTGGAGCCCGCGACCACCAAGCACGGCACCTTGACCTTATGCAGCCACCGGCGGCTGCTCCACTGGGAGATGGCGAGTAGCTGCCACCAGTAGCCGTAGAGCGTCGGCGGCCGGCTTCGGCGGGCGCGGTTGAGGCGCGTGAACGTGCCGGATGCCGCTCCGTCGCCGAAGGCGGCCGTGCCGAGCGAGTCGCTGATTGGATCAAGGTAATAGCGGGCCGGTGTCATCAGGTTGGCGAGCGCCATCGGGGATGGAAACGGCGCCCCCCAGCCCGGCGTGGTGGCCGCCAGAACCAGACGATGAACACGGTGGGGATGGCGGCGCACCAACTCCTGCGCCACCGCCCCGCCGAAGGAGTATCCGAGCACGTCGACCGGTTGGTGGATTGCCAATTGATCCAAGGCGTCGTCGATCACGTCGGCCACGTAACCGATCGACGGCTGACCGAGGGGCGCCCGAGACGCGCCGCTTCCGGGAGCATCAAAGGCCAGCGTGGTACGGCCTCCGAGGGCGTCTCGCAGAGGAGCCCACATCTCGATGTTGCCGCCGAGGCCGTTGATCAACAGCAAGGGGCGCCCCGTGCCGGAACCGATCGACCAGCGCGAGGGCTGCCCGAGCACGATGATTCGTTTTTCGATTCTCTCCGGTGGCGGCTCAGGTGAAAACGTAAGTGCCGGGTGCGTCGCAGAGCGGTATGTGATTGCGGTCTCCTAGGGCTGATACGTCCTTCAAATCCCCCGAGTGTCGGACGATCCATTCTGCCCAGTCATTCCACCACGTGTTGTGATGCTCCGTCGCTCCGGCCATCCATTGACTCGCATCGGATGGCAGCGCGTCGTTGGTCCACAGACGGGATTTGGGGCTGGGCGGATTCACGATGCCAGCTATATGCCCGGCCGAGCTCAACACAAACCTCACCTCGCCTTTGAAAAGCTGGGTGGTTCGATAGGACGCCTGCCACGGCACGATGTGATCCTCAACAGCCGATACCACATAGCTGGGTTGGCTGATCGCCGACGCCTTCAGGTGCTCGCCGGCCAACGTCAGCTCGTCGCGCGCCAACGCGTTGTCGACGTAGAACCGACGAAGGTAGAAAGCGTGCATCTTGGCTGGCATTCGAGTGGCGTCGTTGTTCCAGGTCAGCAGGTCGAACGGAGGCGGCTTCTCGCCCATCAGCCAGTTCGAAGCCACGTAGTTGAACACCAGATCATTGGCCCGAAGCAGATCGAACGTGTGGGCCATCGCGCTTCCCTCGAGATAGCCCTTCTCCTCCATGCGACGTGCGAGGCCGTCGATCGTGGAGGAATCCGTGAAGACCGCCTTCAGCGCTCCTCCCTCGGTGAAATCGACCAGGGAGTTGAGATAGGTGGACGTCTTGACCATGTCGTCGCCCGTGGCGTTGAGATAGGCCAGGGTGCACGCGTTGAGAGTTCCCCCAAGACAGACCGCCAGAGTGTTCACCTGCGGTGCCCCGGTGATGTCTCGCACCGCGTCGAGCGCGGCCAGCTGCCCATTGAGCAGATAGTCATCGAAGGTGAGATCGCGCATCGTCGCGTCGGGATTGCGGTAGCTGATGGCGAAGGTGGTGAGGCCCTGCTTGACCGCCCACTCGGCCAGGCTCTTCCCCGGGGCCAGGTCCATGATGTAGTACTTGTTGATCCACGGAGGACACATCAGCAGCGGTACTTCGCGCACCTTCTCCGTGCGGGCCTCGTACTGGATCAACTCGATCAGCTCGTTGCGATACACAACCTTGCCGGGCGTCGCCGCCATGTTGCGGCCAAGCTGGAAGGGGCTGGTATCGACCTGTCGTGGCCAACCGCCGTTGTTACGAAGATCGTCGACCATGGTGGCGGCCCCCCGAACGGCGCTGAGGCCTCCGGTCTGAAAGGCGCGGGTGAGCGCGGCCGGGTTCGTGAGCAGAAAGTTGGTGGGGGCGATCGCGTCGGCCACCAGTTGTCCCGCGAAGCGAGCCTTCGATGCCGCCGGTTCGGGCAGATTCGCCGTGGCCACGACGTCCATGAGGAGATCGGTCGAGCGCAGGTACGCCTGCATGAGTCCATGAAAGAACGCGTTCTCTCGCCAGGTCGTGTCGTTGAATCGCTTGTCTTTGGCGTGCGGGGGCCGAGTGTCGGGCGGATCGGAGCCGAGCAGTCGTTCGGTGGTGCTGGCGGCCACCGACATCATCGCCGCCGCGTAGCGCGCGCTCGTCAACGTGAGCCGCAGCGGGTGCGAGAAGGCGCCGAACAGGCCGGTCACGAGACTTCTTCCCAGCCCCACCGGATCAGCGACGTCCATCACCGCCTCTTCGATGCCAAGCCTGGCCTCTACGGCCTCGTCGTGGTCCTCCATGTCGTAGTGCTGTTCCATGGCGTGTCCCCCTTGATCGTCCCTGGCCCGAGTAGGTCAGTCATCGCGCCGTCCAACCACCGTCGAGCACGACAGAGGTGCCGTTGATGAACGATGCCGCCGGCGAGCACAGGTAGGCCACCGCCTCGGCAACCTCCTCCGGTTCGACCAGTCGCTTGATGGCGGGCTCGGTCAGCATGATCCGCTCCACCACTTCTTCTGGTTCGATTCCGTGAATCCGAGCCTGGTCGACGATCTGCTTCTCCACCAGAGGAGTGCGCACGTAAGCCGGATTCACGCAGTTCGAGGTCACCCCGCGAGGGCCGCCTTCCAACGCCACCACCTTCGACAATCCCTCCAGGGCGTGCTTGCCGCTGACATAGGCCGACTTAAACGGTGATGCTCGCAGGCCGTGCACCGAGGAGACGTTGACGACACGGCCCCATCCGGATTCGTACATGTGGGGTAGGGCCCCCTTGATCAGCCGGAATGGTGCCTCCACCATGATGCGCAAGATGTCCTGAAACTTCTCCAGCGGGAATTCTTCGATGGCGCACACATGCTGAAAGCCCGCGTTGTTCACGATGATGTGCATGCCCGATGCGGCGCCTTCCAAGTCGGCGTTCTGATCCAGCAGATCGAGCGCCTGCACGGTGGCCCCATAGGCAGTCGCGACCGCCTTGGCGCCCGCCTCGTCGATGTCGGCCACCGTCACGTCGGCTCCGGCTTCGGCCAATCGCTGGACACAGGCGGCCCCGATCCCGCTTGCGCCTCCGGTCACCAGGGCCCGTCGGCCCGCCAGCGATTGGTTGTTGAACGTCATCACATCTCGAGTCCACCGTTGACCGTGAGCACAGCTCCGGTGATGTACGCGGCGCGGTCATCGAGGAGGAACTGCACCGCATGGGCCACTTCGTCGGGCTGGCCGAGCCGCTGCATCGGAACCTTGGCCACGATGCCCGCCAGCACGTCGGGCGGCACGGCGGCCACCATCTCGGTGTCGATGAAGCCGGGGGCCACACAGTTCACGGTGATGCCCTTTCGGGCACACTCGAGGGCGAGGCTCTTGGTGAACCCGAACAAGCCGGACTTCGAGGCGGCGTAGTTGGCTTGGCCGATGCTTCCCGTCTCACCGATGACGGAGCTGATGTTCACCACCCGTCCTGACCCTCGCGACAGCATGTGTTCCAGCAGGGCCTTCGTCATATAGAAGGCGCCCGACAGGTTGACTCGAAGCACAGCATGCCAGTCTTCGACGGTCATCTTGCGGACTGTACGGTCGACGGTGATACCGGCGTTGTTCACCAGGTAATCCACGTGACCCTGCTGTTCGAGAACCTCGGCGACCACCCGCTCGCAGTCGGCCGGTACGCCCACGTTGCCCTGGTGGATCGAGCAGGACAACCCATTGTGCGTGAGCTTCTCGCGAAGCCGCTCGGCGGCCTCTCGGTCGCGGGAGTAGCCCGCGGCGACATGGATACCCGATGTCGCCAGGGCGTCAGTGATGGCCTCACCGATGCCGCGTGCACCACCGGTGACTAGCGCGACTCGCTGTTCCATGTCGCCCCCTGAGGTTGTAGGCCGGCCCTGACCCCCATCAGGCGTTCCGGTGACAGGACGATGCCACGTTCGGCGCGCCGCGGCAAGAGTCTTTGTCTTACAGACATATGGCGGCTAACAACGTTGACATCGGGGCTGTAGCGGTATGAGATGTGGCGCAGGGCTGGGAAGCCCTCTCCACCATCGCATGGGGGCGATGGCGGGAACCCGAAGGGACGGCGCGATGTCGTGAGCCCGTTCGTTGTAAATGCCGCAGGACGCCTTGTGTTCCCGTCGAGCTGTCTGGCAGAGCTCGACTTCTCCGTGTTGAGAACGATAGAACAGTGCACGGAGGTGATACAACGCGACTTCGAAGCCAAGGCACCCACTGGCACCGACATCCTGGAACGAGCGGAGTCGGGGAGCTACGCCACCCGGCTAGCGGTCCTGCGAGATCTCGGCCAGCACCTCTTTTGGGTCAACCGGTACGCGCTGCCGATGTACGAGAAGCGCCCGGTGCGGTGGCGGGACGTACCCAAGCATCGCGATGACGTC
>Ga0068860_100007495_pt1 | contig 10914 bp, 10 predicted proteins | sample KBSSwiS32_FD_66597 | JGI IMG/M metagenome (GOLD analysis project Ga0068860, IMG submission 66597) | Switchgrass rhizosphere microbial communities from Kellogg Biological Station, Michigan, USA - KBS Switchgrass S3-2 | ecosystem: Host-associated > Plants > Roots > Rhizosphere > Soil ...
AATGAGGCTTCTCCGGCTCGCGGCTCACGGTTGACGGCTCACTGTCTGGGCCCGAACAACGCCGTCCCGATCCGCACCAGCGTCGCGCCTTCCTCGATCGCCAGTTCGAAATCGTCCGACATGCCGAGCGACAGCGTATCGATGCCCGGATGCGCCGCGCGCAGCGCGTCGTACAGCGCGCGCATGCGCCGGAACGCGGCGCGGCGCCGTTCGAAGTCCGGGTGCGGCTGCGGAATCGCCATCAGGCCGCGCAGCAGCAGGCGTGGGGCGGCGGCGATCGCGGCGTCGAGCGCGCCGATCGCATCGGGGCTGCAACCGGACTTGCTCGCCTCGTCGTCGATGTTGACCTGGATCAGCACGTTGAGCGGCGGCCGGTCGGCTGGCCGGAAGCGATCGAGCGGCCCGATCAGCTTGGTGCGGTCCAGGCTCTGCAGCCAGTCGAAGTTTTCGGCGACCTCGCGGCACTTGTTCGACTGCAGCGGCCCGATCAGGTGCCATTCCAGCCGGGAATCGGTCAGCTCGCGCCGCTTGCCGAGCGCTTCCTGGACGTAATTTTCGCCAAAGTCACGCTGTCCCGCGTCGGCGAGCGCGCGGATTGCGGCCGCCGGCTGGGTCTTGCTGACCGCCAGCAGGCGTACTTCACGGCCGGCGCGCCGCGCGCCTGCTTCGATACGGGCCCGAATAGCGGTGTACGTCACGTTCGAAGAAGTCATGGCAAGAGATTGCGCCGGCTTGGTTTTATCGAGCTATACTGCTACGAAAGCCGCCGTCGCGGCAGACGTTGAAGGTTTCCGGGGGAGCTTGAATGGATATCGCCGAACTTCTCGCATTTTCGGTCAAGAACAAGGCCTCCGATTTGCACTTGTCGGCGGGCCTGCCGCCGATGATCCGCGTCGACGGCGACGTGCGCCGCATCAATATCCCGGCGCTCGACCACAAGCAAGTCCACTCGCTGGTGTACGACATCATGTCGGACAAGCAGCGCCGCGACTACGAGGAATTCCTCGAGGTCGACTTCTCGTTCGAGATCCCGGGCCTGGCCCGCTTCCGCGTCAACGCGTTCAATCAGAACCGCGGCGCCGGCGTCGTGTTCCGGACCATTCCGTCCGAGGTCCTGACGCTCGAGGACCTGGGCTGCCCGAAGATCTTCAAGGATCTGATCAACCAGCCGCAGGGCCTGGTCCTGTGCACCGGGCCGACCGGATCGGGCAAGTCGACCACGCTCGCTGCGATGTGCGATCACATCAACAAGAACGAATACGGCCACATCCTGACCATCGAGGATCCGATCGAATTCGTGCACACCGCGCAGAAGTGCCTGATCAACCAGCGCGAAGTGCACCGCGATACGCACGGTTTCAACGAGGCGCTGCGTTCGGCGCTGCGCGAAGATCCGGACTACATCCTGGTCGGCGAGATGCGCGACATCGAGACGATCCGCCTGGCCCTGACCGCGGCGGAGACGGGACATCTGGTGTTCGCGACACTCCATACATCATCGGCCTCGAAGACGATCGACCGCATCATCGACGTGTTCCCGGCCGCCGAAAAGGCCATGGTCCGTTCGATGCTGTCGGAGTCGCTGCGCGCGGTGATCTCGCAGTCGCTGCTGAAGAAGGTCGGCGGCGGGCGCATCGCGGCGCACGAGATCATGGTCGGCATTCCGGCGATCCGCAACCTGATCCGCGAGGACAAGGTTGCACAGATGTATTCTTCGATCCAGACCGGTTCGCAGTACGGCATGCAGACGCTCGACCAGTGTCTGCAGGACTTGGTCAAGCGCGGACTGATCACGCGGCAGAGCGCGATCGGCTACGCGAAGAACAAGGAAATTTTCCGGTGAAGACGGGAAGCGGAAATCGGAAATCGGGAATCGGAAAGGCAGTCAGCCACCAGTCGTTGTCGATGGCGCTTTCCGATTTCGGTTCCGGCCCGGCGCAACGCGCTTCTTTTTCAATTTCCGATTCCCGAATTCCGATTTCCGGGGGTAACCCATGAGCAGCCTCGATTTCACCTCGTTCCTCAAGCTGATGGTCCACAAGAAGGCATCCGACCTGTTCATCACGGCCGGCATCCCGCCTTCGATCAAGGTCCACGGGCGCATCGCGCCGATCACCCAGTCGCCGCTGACCCCGCAGCAGTCGCGCGACATGGTCCTGAACGTGATGACGCCGTCGCAGCGCGAGGAGTTCGAAAAGACCCACGAATGCCAGTTCGCGATCGGCGTGTCGGCGGTCGGGCGTTTCCGCGTCAGCTGCTTCTATCAGCGCAACAACGTAGGCATGGTGCTGCGCCGGATCGAGACGCGCATCCCGACGATCGAGGAGCTGAACCTGCCGCCGATCATCAAGACGCTGGCGATGACCAAGCGCGGCATCATCATCTTCGTCGGTGCAACCGGTACCGGCAAGTCGACGTCGCTGGCGGCGATGGTCGGCTACCGGAACCAGAATTCGACCGGCCACATCATCACGATCGAAGACCCGATCGAATTCGTGCACAAGCACGAAGGCTGCGTCATCACCCAGCGCGAGCTCGGGATCGACACCGACAGCTGGGAAAACGCGCTGAAGAACACCCTGCGCCAGGCGCCCGATGTGATCATGATCGGCGAGGTGCGCACGCGCGAGACCATGGAGCACGCGGTCAACTTCTCCGAGACCGGTCACCTGTGCCTGTGCACGCTGCATGCGAACAACGCAAACCAGGCGATGGACCGCATCATCCACTTCTTCCCGGAGGACCGGCATCCGCAGTTGTTCATGGACCTGTCGCTGAACCTCAAGGGCGTCGTCGCACAGCAGCTGATTCCGACACCGGACGGCAAGGCGCGCCGCGTCGCGGTCGAGGTCATGCTCGGCACGCCGCTGGTCCAGGACTACATCCGCAAGGGCGAGGTCCACAAGCTCAAGGACGTCATGAAGGAGTCGACCAACCTCGGCATGAAGACGTTCGACCAGGCGCTGTTCGAGTTGTATCAGGCCGGCGAGATCTCCTACGAGGATGCGCTGCGCTTCGCCGATTCCTCGAACGAGGTCCGCCTGAAGATCAAGCTCGCCCAGGGCGGTGACGCACACACGCTGTCGCAGGGTATGGACGGCGTCGAGCTCGTCGAAACTTGAAAGGGGACTCTCAATAAGAGCCCGACCGCAACGGCGTCGAAATCGGCGCCGTATCTCCGCAACGCTGAACTCCTTGCTGCGCAAGGGGTTCGCCCCCGTAACGCAAGGGGGCTGAAGATCCATGAGCGAACACGCACCGCCGCCCGATGTCGAGCGGCTGAACGCCGCACTCGCCGAATTCTCGCAGCTGCGGCCGCCCGGAGAGGACACGTTCCTCGACGCCAAGGAAACGCCGTTCGCGCGCGCCGAGCGCGTGCGCAGCTACCTGCTCGTGCGTCCAGGCCTCGCCGGTGCGCAGCGCGTGCTCGACTGGGGTTGCCGGCACGGCGCGTCGGCGCAACTGGTCCGCGCCGACCTCGGTGACGCGGTCGAACTGCACGGTACGGACTTCTCCGATCCGGCCCAGTACGCCGTGTTGCACGCCGCCGCGAACATGCGTTACGCGCAATTGCACCATCCGTGGTCGATCGAATTTCCCGAAGGTCATTTCGACGCGGTGATTGGCGCCGGCGTGCTCGAGCACGTCGCGAACATCGGTGCGTCGCTGACCGAACTGTGGCGCGTGCTGCGGGTCGACGGCACGCTGCTGCTGACCCATCTGCCGAATGCGCTGTCGTGGAGCGAGTGGCTGTCGCGGCGCGCGGCGCCCGAGATGGCACATGCGCGGCGCTTCCGGCCGGTGCCGTTGCGGCAGAAGCTGCTCGACCACGGTTTCGCGGTCGAGCGCTGGGGCTACCACCACTTTCCGCCGACGACATTGCCGGCGCGCGGCGAGGACGTCGCCGCCCTGCGCGGCGCCGTGCGCTGGGCGCAGCCGCTACATGTTGCCGAGCGAATCTGGCCGCTGCGCGTGTTCAGCGCGGCGATCTGGGTGATAGCCCGCAAGAAGTGGGGCTTCTAGTCAAAGGTCAAAGGTAAGAAGAGCGCGTTGCTCGTGCTTCCATTGACCTTTGACTCTTGACCTTTGACCCTGCCGCTTGCGCGGAACGACCATCAAGGGCAGTTCACGGACTGACCTGCGGATTGTTCAACTCGATCGTCTGGCGCATCACGATGCCGTTTGGCTCGGCGGTCAGCGTGAATTCGGTCGCGCGCATCCACTTCTCGTAAAGAGCGAACAACTTCTTCTGCTCGTCGAGATGGGTGCGGCCGTTGGCGGGCATGGCCGCCTGCAGCGTGTCGAACGAATGCGCCAGCCAGCCGTAGATCGCGCCGCCGAAGCGCATGCGCAGGAACGTCGCAGCCGGCGCGGACGGTGCGGCGAGGAATGCCGGCAGTGTGTCGCTCTCGCCGTCGCCGGTCGCGAGCGCGAGCGCATTCGCCGACATCGCCATGAAGACCGGCGGCACCTGCGGCGGCAGAGCGGCGGCCGGCACCGGCACCGGTTTGCCGTCGGCAGCGACCTTGAGTTTCTGCAAGGCCGGTATTGCGAGCTGGGCCATGGCCAGCGCGGCCATCGGGTTGGTGCTGCCGATCAGAAGCTTGCTAGAGACCTTCGGCACTGCGCCGGCGGTTGTATTGAATTCGAATTTGTCGACGGTCATGCGCACCCCTGTCAGGTCGCTGAACGGCGGCGGTACGGTCGTATCGATCTTGGCCGCAGACTGCGCGAATGATTCGTTGAGCGGTTTCAGGGTCGCGCACTGATACGGTTGGGCGCTCACCGCGGCAGCCTCGGCGAGCCAGAAGTCCTTGAGTTTCAGGATCGGCGTCGCGAGACTGAAGTCGAGCACGCCGACGTTCGCATCACCGCTGCCGGGAGCCGCGCCGACTGCGGCGGCAATCCGGCCGGCGAGGCCGGCTTCGATCTCGAACTGGGTACGGATCGCCATGCGTTGCGGCGACATCTCCACGGCGCCGATGGTCAGGCGCGGAAAGCGCTGCGCGATCTCGGCATATTCGCGCCGGCAGGTCGCATCGGCGGCGGTCGCCGGCAAGCCGAGCGTGCGCGCGAACTCGGCATCGCTGCCTTCCAGCGGCTTGCTCAGGCGTTCGGTCAGGCGGACGAAATCGACGTAGCCCTCGCCGTACGGCGAAAACCCCAGCTGCTTGGCCAGCGCGGCAAGCGTGCCGGCAGCGGCGAGGTCATGCGCTGGCCGCGTGATGCCGAGCAGCGTCTGCTTCAGACTGTCGGAGGCCTTCGGCGGCATGACGGTCACGACCAGATGCGTGCCTTCGATGGCGATCGCCGCAGCGAGCACGTCGTTGCCGACCTGCCAGTATTCCTGTGCGCCGGTATGCGCGACCGTCAACTTTGCGCCGGCGGCCTGTTCGACGCGTGCGACTTCGGCGCGAAACGCAGCCGGATCACCGAGTTCGATACGCAGCACCGGCACGATGCCGACGCCGTACAGGGCGACGCGGCCGTCGGGTTTCACGCCGATCGCGCGCAGCTTGTCCCAGTCGCCGTGGGTCTTGATCTCCTCGAACAGCGCCATGACGATCTTGCGCGTGTGTTCGTCGAGGTCGGTCTTGGCGTCGTTGAGGATTCCCTCGTACATCGAGAACAGGGTCGGCCAGTAGTCCTGCATCGGCTTCGACCATTGCTCGGTCACCGCCTTCGGGACCGGTTCGAGGTTCGCGTAGGCGTATGGCGTGTCGGCGGGCGCGAAGGCCAGTGGCGGGTCGTTGGCGGCCGGCGGCTTGTTGCAGGCGGCCAGCACGACGGCAGCGGCGGCGAGTGTCGCCAGGCGATGGATTCGACGCATCGGCAATCCCCAGTTGTTGAAAACCGCAGACGCGGCGGCGGCGATTATGCGGGAATTGCGCTGCCGCTGTCCGCCAGCAGTTCGGCCAGTACCGCCATGCGTACGAACACGCCGCTGGCGACCTGCTCGAGGATCAGCGATTGGGCGCTGTCGGCGACGTCGTCGGCGATTTCGACGCCGCGGTTGATCGGCCCCGGGTGCATGACCAGGCAATCCGGCGCGGCGCGGCGCAGGCGCTGGACGGACAGTCCGTAGCGGGCGAAATATTCGCTCTCCGAAGGAATTGCCGCGCGTTCCATGCGTTCCTTCTGCAGGCGCAGCATGATCGCGACATCGGCGCCTTCGATGGCCGCGTCGAAATCGTGGAAAGTGCGGCAACCGGCGAATTCGCCGTCACCCGGCAGCAGTTCTGCCGGTGCGCACAGACGCAGGTCGGAAACGCCGAGCGCGCGCAGCGCCTGGATGTCGGAGCGGGCGACGCGCGAGTGGCGGATGTCGCCGCAGATGACCACGCGCAGGCCGCCGAAATCCGGACGGTGCCGGCGCAGGGTCAGCGCGTCGAGCAGGCCCTGGGTCGGATGCGCGTGGTTGCCGTCGCCGGCGTTGAGCACGGCCGCCTGCGAGTGCAGATGGCGGGCGATGAACGCCGGCGTGCCGGACTCCTTGTGGCGCACGACGAACGCATCGCAGTGCATCGCCTCGAGCGTGTGCACGGTGTCCAGCAGCGTCTCGCCCTTGACCGTCGAGGAGCTGGCAATGTCGAAATTGATGATCTGCGCACCGAGCCGCTGCGCGGCGAGGTCGAACGACGTGCGCGTGCGCGTCGACGGTTCGAAGAACAGGTTGATCACGGTGCGGCCGGCGAGCAGATCGAGCGGCCGGGTACCGCCGCGGCTCGCCGCCCGCAGCGCCTCGGCGCGGTCGAGCAGTGCGGTAATGCGGCCGTGCGACATGTCGGCCAGCGTCAGCAAGTGACGCAGGCGGCCGTCGTCGCGGTACTGCAAGGCGGTTTCGGCGCCTCCACGTTCAGGCATGTTCAAGCCAGCGCTCCACGATGATTTCTGCGGCGACTGCATCGAGCGCCGCCGCGTGCTTGCGTTTCGCCGATCCCCCGGCGCGGCGTGCGGCGAAGCGCCGCGCCGCTTCCTGAGACGAATGGCGCTCGTCGACGAGCTGCACGGCGAGGCCGGAACGCTGCCCGAGTTCGGCGGCGAACGCGCGCGCCGCGCGGCTGTTGCTCTGCTCGCCGTCGTCGAGCGTCAACGGCAGGCCGACGAGCAGCGCATCGGGCCGCCACTCGCGCAGCAGTTCGTCGAGCCGCTGCCAGTCCGGCCCGCGTTCGCCGTTCGCCAGGACGCCGACGCCGCGTGCGCTGTTCGAGATCACGTTGCCGACGGCGACGCCGATGCGGCGCGCGCCGTAGTCGAAGCCCATGACGGTGGTCGCGGCGTTATCCAATTTGGTGTGCCGACAGTTGCCGAGCGGTCAGGGGGTTCGTCGTAAGCCGAAAGCCGGTAGCCGGCAGCGGGAAGCCGGTAGCCGGAAAGCAAGTGCGTAGCCGCTCTCCGGTTACCGGCTCCCGGCTACCGATTTCCGGCTCCTCAGCTTCGGCCATCGCCGTCAGCAGCAGTGGCTTCGCGCACGCTACGCGCGCCCCGAATAACTCGTCAGGTTGGCGATATTGACCCCGACCAGCGCCGCGGCCGCGTCCCAGCGCTGTTCGATAGGCGTTGCGAACAGGATCGTTTCGCTCGCCTCGACGGTCAGCCAGGCATTGTCCTTCAGTTCGGTTTCAATCTGGCCGGCGCCCCAGCCGGAGTAGCCGAGTGTCACGAGCGCGCGCTCCGGTCCGCGGCCTTCGGCGATGGCGGCCAGGATGTCGCGCGACGTGGTCACGCAGATCGATTCGGAAATCTTGAACGACGATTCCCACTGGCCGTGAGGCGCGTGCAGCACGAAGCCGCGCTCGGGTTGCACCGGACCGCCGATCAGCACCGGCGCATCGCCGACTTCGGCGCTGGTCGCGCTCAGGTTCATCTGTGCCAGCACGTCGCCCAAGCGGTATTCGGACAGGCGGTTGACCAGCAGGCCCATCGCACCTTCCTCGCCGTGCTGGCACAGGAACGCGACGCCGCGCTTGAAGCTCGGGTCGCGCATCGACGGCATCGCGATCAGGAAATGGTTGGTCAGCGTCATCGTTTCCAGCATGGCGCCATTGTACGCGCTCCCGCGTTCATTGGCCGCGAAGGCAAAAAAGCGCAAGATTCACCACGAAGGCACGAAGGACACGAAGTAGAGCGGTACGAGTGCCTGGTATTGTTGGAGCCGGTGTTTCGGTAACGTTGCGATTGGATCTGGGCGCGTTTCGCTCAAGAGAACCGTCTGATGGCAGGTTCGCTGCCGAGGCAGTCGGCAAGCGCCTGGCTCCTTGCCAGGCTTCGGCTCTTCTTCGTGTCCTTCGTGCCTTCGTGGTGAGTCTGATCTGTAGCAGCCGCTAGCGATTGCGCAGGATATCGCCGGGCAGGAACTGCCAGGTGCGGGTGATGTACAACTCGTCGACTTTTTCGCCGGCGGGAACCGGCGGAAACGGTGCAGCCAGGCGGACGATGCGTATGGCTGCATCGTCGAGCAGCTTGTGTCCGCTGCTCTGGATTACATCGGTGCTCTTGATGCTGCCGTCCTTGTTCACCCCCACGGTGAGGACGAGCTGGCCATGCAGCTGCTGGCGCCGCGCCTCGTCCGGATAGTTCAGGTTGCCGATGCGTTCGACACGGGCCACCCACGCCGACATGTAGGCGGCATATTCGTATTCCTTGGTGTTGGCCGAGATGAACTTCTTGCGCGGCCGCTTCGCGTACGCGGTCGATTCGCGCTGCACTTCCTCGGCCAGCCGGGCCATTTCGATGCGCCGTTCCATCAGCTCGCGCGCGGTCGGTTGCGGCAGCTCCGGCCGTTCGATTTCCTCCTTTTCGGTGTGCACGGAAAACGCCGATTTCTGCTGGGTCAGCAGCTCGTGCGGCGTCGGCGCGTGCGCCTTCGGCGCGCCGGCCTCGATCGGCCGCGGCGCGAGACCCGGATCGGGCTTGTGGATCGGACTCGACAGCGGCGCGGTCGGGCGCGCCGGCTTGTCGCTGTCGCCGCCGCCGGTGTTGTGGGCCTGGGCGAGGAAATCCGCCTTGTCCGGCTTCGCCCCGGAGGCCGATTGCACCAGGATCACATCGAGCGAGGGCAGGCTCGCCGCCGGCTTTTCGTATTCGAACGTCAGGCCCAGCGCGAGCACGCCGTGCGCGATCAGCGAGAACAGCAGGGTGACGCCGAGCCGGTCGCCGCTGCCGACGGCGGGAGCCGATGCACTCACGCGGTTCGGCTCGCCGCGTTCGACGCCGCGGTGCCGGCGCCGCTTCGACGTTCAGCCGGCACGGCCGGCCTCGATCGCATCGAACAGCATGCCGGCGATGTTCAGGCCGAACTGCTGGTCCAGTTCGCGAATGCAGGTCGGCGACGTGACGTTGACTTCGGTCAGGTAGTCGCCGATCACGTCGAGCCCGACGAAGCGCATGCCGCGGCGCGCGAGTTCGGGGCCGACCTGCGCGGCGATCCAGCGGTCGCGCTCGGAAAGCGGCCGGCCGACGCCCTTGCCGCCGCGCGCCAGATTGCCGCGGAAATCGTCGCCCTGCGGCATGCGCGCCAGCGCGTACGGCACCGGTTCGCCGTCGATCATCAGGATGCGCTTGTCGCCGTCGCGGATCTCCGGGATGTAACGCTGTGCGACCGTGAAGTTGCGCCCCTCCGCGGTCAGCGTCTCGATGATCACGTTGAGATTCGGGTCGCCGCGGCCGCTGCGGAAGATCGAGCGCCCGCCCATGCCGTCGAGCGGCTTGAGCACGACGTCGCCGTGCTCGGCCACGAAGCGGCGGATCTCGGCGGCATCGCGGGCGATGACCGTCGGCGGTATGCATTGTGGAAAATGCAGAGAAAACAGCTTTTCGTTGGCGTCGCGCAGGCCGCGCGGATCGTTGATCACGCGTACGCCGTCGCGCTGGGCCAGTTCGAGGACCATCGTGTCGTAGAGGAACTGCGCGTCGAACGGCGGATCGACGCGTGCGAGCACGATCTGCATCTCGCGCAGGTCGCGCCATTGCGCCGTGCCCAGCGTGAACCAGTCGTCGGCGTCGTCGCGAACCTGCAGCGGCGCCAGCCGCGCGTACGGTATGGCGTCGCGCAGCGCGAGGTCGGACTGGGTCATGTAGTGCAACGGGTGGCCGCGGCGCTGTGCCTCGAGCAGGAGGGCCAGCGTGGAATCTTTCTCGACATGGATCGCGGCGATCGGATCCATCAAAACGGCGACGGCGGTCATGGATCGTGCGGAGCCCGGCGGTGGCGAAATTCGTTAAGAAACGATGAAATTGGCACGCGATGTGCTTGAGGCTAGGGCGGTTACAGTTAACAGACGGCTTGCGAAAACCCGGTCTATACTAGCATCCACGAGGGGAATGTCCGGTGGTCCGAAAGCGTGTGGCGGCGTCACTGGCAGCCTCCGCCCAGGGTGACTTTCCTGAATCATGCCGGTGGTTTAGCGGTAAGCCTTGACAGGATTGCTAGGTATTGGTTAATAGGCGCGAGCAGTTGCTCAAGCGAAGCGTGGGTGCGGTCCGCCGCGATGCGGTGGTGCGCGCCCCCGCGCGTGGCCCGGAGTTTGCCCGCTGGTGCCGTTGCTGCGCAGCAGCGGCTATAGAACTCCGAAGTTAGGGGGTAGTGCGTGGAAGATACGTCAAGAAACGGCAGCCTCAACGGCCTGAAGGTCATGGTCATCGACGATTCGAAGACCATTCGGCGCACCGCCGAAACGTTGCTGAAGAAGGAAGGCTGCGACGTCGTCACCGCCATCGACGGGTTCGAGGCGCTGGCGAAGATCTCCGACCAGCAGCCGAACATCATCTTCGTCGACATCATGATGCCGCGTCTCGACGGCTATCAGACCTGCGCGTTGATCAAGAACAACCAGATCTTCAAGTCCACCCCCGTGATCATGCTGTCCTCGAAAGACGGCCTGTTCGACAAGGCGCGCGGCCGCATGGTCGGCT
>Ga0068860_100007496_pt1 | contig 10914 bp, 8 predicted proteins | sample KBSSwiS32_FD_66597 | JGI IMG/M metagenome (GOLD analysis project Ga0068860, IMG submission 66597) | Switchgrass rhizosphere microbial communities from Kellogg Biological Station, Michigan, USA - KBS Switchgrass S3-2 | ecosystem: Host-associated > Plants > Roots > Rhizosphere > Soil ...
GGATTACTTAAGCATAGCTGGGCCTCAGGTTGTGTGCCTGCTCCATCCCATGAAGGCACAGTGCCTGCATGGCGCTTACCATCATAAAAACTAAAATATTCAGGGTGAGATTCTCCATATTCTTTCGGGCTGAGCAAAGAAGCAAAAGTATGAACCCAATATCCCCACTCGCTTTTATCAGGGCCCACATGTGAGTCTAACTTATGCCAAACCTGGTACTCAGGATCAACTGCGTCTCTATAAAAAGTTTCCCTATAGGCAAAAGCGGGCAACTCGATATCGTTAATTGAACTCAAAACAATAGTTTTCTTTTTGGGCACATAAGTTACAGCCGATGAATACTTGCGACAGCCCATATACTTTTCAAGAAAAGTATAAACACCGTACAAAATTCCTTTGTCTGTTCCTCCGGTAATAACAAGATTGCTACCGTTATTTTTAATAAATAATCCGTCTTTACCAAGCTGTTCTTTTGGCACCTGCTTCAATTCAGGCCTGTTTACATTGCCTATCAGAATTTCACCTTCCTGCTGCTGAATACTATCCGCCTCAAGGGGCAAGCTTGCTCCTGAAATTCTTTGAACATAATCCTGTAACACCTTCGCAGCCTGTATCTCAATAACGGTAGCTTTTTCAGGAATAATAATCCTGCTTTTTGCGGTGCCTCTTTTTACCAGGGTAAATCGCTGAGCTTTTGCCGATTGAATTATAACAAAAAGGAAGGTGAAAATTATTGGTAGAATAAATTTTTTCACAAATGCAAGTTGGCGAGGATTAGGATTCAACGGAATAGTTTTAAAATTAAACAAAATATTTTCACCTGCTGTTGTTTATTATTTTTAGTAATGTAATAATACCCGCCCATAATAAATATGCACTTTCTTAATTGTTATAAATGCCTCTTATTTGATATTTAATTCAGATGGCCGTCTCATGAAAGCGACGCTCTTTACAACTATTTCTAACCCACTGTAAAGTTAAAGCATTGAGGTCTGTCACCTTCGGGTTTCGCCAGCTAATTTGGTGTTCAGTGATCGGGGGAACGGTAAAGAATGAATTTCGCCATCCTGTTATATTTGAAATCCGGTACCTAATATCTTTAATGAAACAACATGGAGGTATTTTAATAGCCTGCCAGTGTAGCATTTTTCACAACAGGTCAATCCTGACCATTTTAACCATCTTATTGTCTATTTAGACAAATAAGAGTTGCCACACCTCTATCTAATTTCGTATCGTCAAAAAATTAAAGACATGAAATTACCAGCGCTGACAAGCGCTACTCTTCAGGATCAAAATTCACAAAATCAAAAAACCCAAACACCCAACAAAATGGCAACAAACAAATCAAAAGCGGGGGCTATTAACAAAGCTGTTCAAAATGCAGACATAGAAGCTGCTGCCTCATTAGTAACCGAAAAATACATACAGCATACTCCAAATATTCCTGATGGAAAAAAGGGGCTGATTGCTTTAGTGACAAAAATAAAAAACAATGAAATTCCCGCTCCGGCAATAAAAAATATAAGAGTTTTTGAAGACGGCGACTATGTGGTATTACACCATGATGTGAACTGGCCAAACAGAAAAGCAATGTTTGAAGTCTTCAGGTTTGAAAACGGATTAGCTGCTGAACATTGGAGTGGAATTGCTGACCATCCCGAAAAAACCGCAAATGGACATACAATGGTTGATGGTACTTCAGAAATTGCCGATAAACAGCTTACTCAAAAGAACAAAAAGTTAGTAACGTCATTTGTTGAAACAGTTCTCATCCATGGACAATTTGAAAAAATATCAAATTTTTATCATCCTGAAATTATTCAGCATAATCCTTTTATTGACAATACAATTCCAGGTTTACTGAAAGGTATTGAAGGGTTACAGAGACAAGGATTAACTATTCAAATTGAAAAAATATTCAAGGTGCTTGGAGAGGGTAACTTTGTATTGGTGTGTTCCGAAGGAAAATTTGCAGGAAAACACACCGCTTTCTTTGATTTATTCAGAGTGGAAAGAAACCTTATTGCGGAACATTGGGATGTATTACAGGAAATACCAGATAAATTGGCACATGAAAATGGATTTTTTAAAGCATCCCTGTATAAACGTTTGGGTAGTTATGATGGGATTGCAGCTTATGTTGACCATGCATTCCCACAAGTTGCAAGCCATCAGGATTTACAACATCTTTTTATAGGCCATGCCACGGAAACCAGGATGCGGCAAAGACAGCTGATTATTGATAAGCTGGTAAGTACTTTAGAAGGTCCAACAATCTATCTTGGCAAACCATTAGCCAATATTCATAAAGGATTAAATATTACGAAAGCACAATGGCAATCGTTTATGAATATTATGAACAAAGCTATGGATGAAAGGGGAATTACCGGGGACAGCAAAGAAGATTTTATTTTCCTGTTTGAAAGTTTCAAATCAGTGACAGTAGAAGAAGAAATTGACAGATAGGATAAATCCGACCAAAATAAAAACTATTATTTTGTCTTGCGATTCATCTGCAAGGCTTTTTACATTTAAACCATTTGATGTATGAAAATTGGAATCATAGTTTATGAAAGTTGTACGGCTTCAATGATTTTTGGGGTATTGGATATACTTTCGTTTGCAAATAGTCAGCAAAAATCACAAAAAGGGAGGCAATTATTTGAACTTGAAATTATTTCTGAAACAGGTGAGCCAGTAAAGAGCTTTAGTCAATTTTCAATTCAGGCACGACGAAATATTAAAACGAAAGTTCATTATGACTTAATCTATATTCCAGGGTTTGTCGGTGTCGTAGAAGAAGTGTTGCTAAAACAAAAAAAGATAGTACAGTGGATAAAGCAGCAGAATAAAAAAGAAATTATATTGACGGCAGCTTGTAACGGAAATTTTTTGCTTGCTGAAGCAGGTGTATTTCATGGAAAAAGGGCTACTACGCATTGGAGTTTAATTGACGTTTTCCGGTCACGATATAAGGATATAACGCTTGAACCCGAAAAAATAATTGTTGACAACGGCAACATAATTTCTGCTGCCGGTGTTACCGCCTGCTGTAATCTTGCACTTTTTCTTATTGAAAGATATGGTTCTAAAGACCTGGCTTTAACAAGTGCTAAAGTTTTTTTGGTAGATTCCGGAAGAAAAGTACAAACACCTTATCAAATGTACCAGGTCTCAAAAAATCATGGTGATGATGAAATTTTATGCGTTCAGAATTGGTTAGAAAAAAAATACAATGAAAAAATTACCCTTGATGGAATGATGAATGTGTGTCATCTTGGAAAGAAAACATTAATCAGACGTTTCAAAAAAGTAACAGGCGAAACGCCATTAATTTATCTTCAGAAATTAAGAATTGAAAATGCTAAAAGAATTCTGGAATCAAAAAATCTCTCCTTTAACGAAATTACCTGGAAAGTTGGTTATAATGACGTAAGCTCTTTTCATAAGGCTTTTAAGTCTGAAACAGGATTAACTCCCATGGAATACCGTTCTAAATTTTCAATTTTGTAAATGATTTAGTAAGTCTGTTAACACATTGCCTGAAAAAAGTCTTGAAAGGTACTACTAACAAGGCTTACAAAAAATACAAGTACCCGAACCGAGATTTTAGTGTTTAAAACCTGAAGCATCCTCTTTCATCCCCAGAAATAAAAAAAACATTGAAACTCAACATTTTCAATGGTTTAAAAAATTTATTCGTGCCGGGTGCGGAACTTCATTTGAACACATCCTTAACTTTGCAGAAAAGATTTTAGAGATAAAAAATTAAATTCCAAAATTTGGAATAATTTCTACAAAGATATTTTGGGGTATTGCACTTTGTCAATCAACTGAACCGGTTGATGTTGCCGGATTTCTTGTTCATTCTGTCATGAAAATCTTTCGACTATTCAATTTTATTAAATCTTAAATGCATTATCCCCTCTGAGTTTACTTCAAATCCTGTAATATTCTTTTTTCTATCCCGTAACATATGTAAATAGCCCATCCACCAATAATCGTTTTTCAGATGATCGTTATTAAGAAAGGTTAGTTTTGAATTGTATTTTGCAGTGGTGAGAAGTAAATGATGATCTTTCAAAACCATATCATACTCACAATCCAACTCCGGGCAATAATAAGAACCTGTATATGTTTTTAAAGTCTTGTCTGTTTGGGAGGTATCTTCTATATACTTGTTGAGATGATACATCTGGTCCGGGGTCTTTACATCAACTGTGGTATCGTTTGCTTTAATGCTGAAATTAAATTTTTGTTCAGGTGCGGCCGCGGCAAAGAAACTGTTTTTTGAATCCCGGATCATCAAGGTACTTTGATCATAAAAGTGGCCATATAATTTACTTCCTTTCAGATCAAAGCTTAAGGACAGGCCACTGGTACCAATATAATCACCCAGGAATCTCTGAATTGCCAAAGTGTCTTTTAAAATCCCCGTTAAACTGTCTCCTAGTTCTTTCGGCACTTCCGATTTTTTTTCTGTACGGTCGTGGATAAAAAGATCAGCCATTGCATAAGCTTTCCATTGGGGGTCAAACTCCTGAAGATTACTAAAAACAAAGAAACCCATTTTTAGATCAGGAAAAACAGTCATATAGGTTTGATAACCAGCAACTTTTCCTGCATGCGAATATTGCCTCCATCCTTTATAGGTGTTTACAACTATGCCACTGGCATATGACAACTTTTCTCCGCTATTCAGTTTAACATTCTTTGTGAGAGTATCTACATCTTTCTGATTGCCGGTTTTATGATTATAAAAGTTCATCATCCACTTGCTCATGTCATTTATATTAGTAAAAAGGCCATTGGCACCTACAGTGGAATAGTTTAAAATACTGTTCGAAAAATGCGTTCCATCAATACTGGCATACGAATAAGAGCGGTTTTTTTCAATCTCTGTATAGTCATCATAAAAATGAGTATGACTCATGCCCAACGGTTTAAAGATTGCCGAATCGGTAAATTGTCTTAGCGTTTGACCTGTCACTGATTTTACTATTTCTGCAAGCATTGTATAGCCGCTGCTTGAATAGAGGTATTGTTCGCCGGGCATAAAGTTGAGCGCCTGTTGTTTACCTAAGATGTTTACAATCTGATCCTGCGTAATCACATCATCCAGTCTTGTTCCTGATATAGCAACCAGTTGCCACGAGTCTCTAATACCACTGGTATGGTTCAAAAGGTTACGGATGGTAATTTTTGCTTTTAGGTCAGGGAACCATGGAAGGTATTTGTGAATATCGTCATCAAGGTGAAGCTTTCCCTCTTTTGCCAATAAAATAATAGACCATGCAGTGAATTGTTTAGAAATAGAAGCTATTTCAAATATGGTTTCCGGTGTATTGGGTATATCATATTCCAGGTTGGCCATTCCATAGCCTTTAGCGTAAATAAGTGTATCATTTCTAATGATACCAATTGTGCACCCAGGGGTTTTAGTTGTATTCCAATTCGTATATAAGCTGTCGATTTCTTTTATTGTCGCAGAAGATAATGATTGCGAGAATGTATTTGTTGTAAGTCCAATTGCAATCGCCAAAGTCATTAACAACGGTCTTTTGTTAGTCATAGTAAATGAAGTATTTAATTAATTAGAGGCATTCTTGTATTTGACATTGCAGCAAAGGGTTATTGCTCACATTAAATTCCGTGTTGACTGTGCCATGCCCGTTCCTGAAAGTTGGCTCGCCTTTTTGCTAAAATAACTGTACCGGGTTCTCCTGGCTTATAATTTGAATTCATAATGTCATCCCCAAATTGCTCATCCTGTTTGGAACTGCTGCGCGTAAGTTGAATACTCACCATTATAAAAAAATAAATTATTAAAATGCGTTGCATAGATTTTTGATTTGCGTTTTTGTTTATTCTTATCTTTCCAAATGCATTTCGCTTTTAGTAGTCACTTTTTGCTTAGTTTGATATTGATTTGCAGAGATCACCTCCAGGTTAATCACTGGTCCTTCTTTTCCGTCATTCAATAGCCTGGTCTCAATATGCAATGACCCCGATGCCGAATCCAGGACGAACCGCCGGACAACAACATAGGGGTGTCCCTTGAAACCCAACTGGTTTTCGTTCCCAGGAGAAAAGACGGTAAAAGATTTTACAATTAAAAAGAAACCCCAAAAAGACAATATAAAAATTGCCAAACCTATAACCAACGAAACTAGGTTATACCGTTGCATATTTTATTTTTTAGAATGTAATCAGACTGCCTACAAAGATTTGACTAAAACAGCTACCATGAAATCCCACTTTTGAGTGAAATATTATTTCAAATAAATAATATTGCGAATGATGCCATTATTACGGAATGCAGTAACCAACTTGTGGGCGGGGTTTTAATTGTAAAAAGCCATGATACGAAACGAAAGAAGGTGCGTAACAATTATAACGCCGGGCTATAAGAATATTATTAAAGGATTCGGTCATTCAGCACTTTAGCAATAGCTTCCTTACCACAGTTTACATGTAGTTTATTATAAATGTTTTTAAGATGGGACCGAACAGTTTCAAAGGAGATGTATAATGTAGAAGCTATAATTTTTGTGCTGTGACCTTTTAACAGCAGTTGCAACACTTCCAGTTCCCTGGTCGAGAGATCATACTTTTGGTGAGCCGACTTTTTTTTAAATGAAGCAATTACTTTACTGGCAATGCTGGGATTCATCGGCGCTCCTCCATCCATCACTTCTTCAATGGCATCAAACAAACGGGCGGGTGGCGTTTTTTTTAAAAGATAACCATTGGCTCCCGCGCAAAGACATGCAAATAATTTTTCATCATCTTCAAAAACAGTATACATAATAACTGCTGTCTGGGGCCTTGCTTCTTTTATTTGCTTTACACCTTCAATACCGGATGTTCCCGGCATATCAATATCCATCAGTACAACGTCGGGTTGATATAGCCTCGCAACTGAAGCTGCATTATCACAGTTGTTACAGTCGTAAACTACGGTATACCGTTTATCACTGTTAAGAAGGAAAACAAGCGATTCACGTAGGCGATCATTGTCTTCAAATATGATAATGTTTGGCACGCGGTAAATTTATTTATAAAAAAGCATGCGGTAATCCCCCTTTTGAGTGATTATTATTTTAAAGGGAAAAATAAAATTACGCTAGTGCCTTTGCAAAGCACCGATTCAATTTGTAAATGCCCCTTCCATTTTTGGGCACGGTTTTGCATGTTTTTAAAACCGTTTCGATGTGAAGGTTTTGCATCAAAGCCCTTGCCATCATCTTTAATACGCATTACCAGTTGATGCGCTTCCTTATTAAGTTCTATTGCAACCTCGGATGCATTTGCATGTTTATAAATATTATTAACGGCTTCTTTGAAAATCAGGTAGAGATCACGCCGCTGGTCCATACTAAGTTTAATACCTGATAAACCATCATCAAACCTGAGTTTATATTTAAGCCCGCCTGCATCAAACAATTCTCCTGCGTATCTTCTCATGCGCAGCATTATTTCATCAACAGAATCATTACGCACATTCACACTCCATATAATATCATCCAGGGCCTGGCTGGTTGTGTTAATTTCTTCTGAAATGCGGGTAAGGAATTTACTTGCATTGTCTTTTGGATCAAGATGCTGTTTACTTAATTCTGAAAGAATACTGATATTAGTAAGCGTGGAGCCAATATCATCGTGCAGGTCATCTGCAATACTGTTACGCATGTTTTGCAGTTGTTTAATTCTCCTGTTTCTTATAATGATACCTGTTATAATTAAGGATATGATTAGTAAAGCAATCAGGAAATACATCCTGTAGCGGCTTTGTAATTCTGTTCTGGCAGCCTGAACTTCTTTCTGTTTTTCCTGTTCTTTAAAAAAAATATTTTGAACAGCAACGGTTTTTTCCCGGTTGAATAAACTATCCTTTATAGCTAATGCGATACGCAGGTACTTTAAGGTACTATCCGGCTTATTTTGTAATTTATAAATATCTGCTAATGTATTTGCTGCTTTCAGCAAGCCAACAGGATAGATTTTTATTATTTTTTCAGTTAGTACTTTTTTTGCATACCAGCTTCCGGAATCCAGGTTATTTTTTTCTTTATATACTTTTGCTATACCGTTGTAAACATCAATCTTGTTTATTTCCAAATGAATATCCTCGGAAGATGGCATGCTCAGCTGGTAATAAAACAAGGCCGAATCATAATCAGCTTTCCCCGCAAAAGCCTCTCCTAAATATCTGAATGCGAAACTTTTCGCATATTTACCATCAATACTCTCATTGTTTAGCAAGGGATTGCGTTTAAATAATTCATACCCTTTTTTAGCATATACCAGGGCAGAATCATATTGATGGACACTAATGAATACGGGAACCTGAACGCTATAGATGGAGGATAGATCAATGATTGAATTTTGTTCGGCCATTTTTATCACCTCCCGGTAATATCTTAGGGCAGTATCATATTCACCGAGGTTAAAATAACAATCGCCGAGCATTCCATTTGCCCAGCCTATTGTATAGGGGTCGTTCAATTTTTTGCCAAGCGGGAATGCCTTGAAAGCATAATCCAACTCTAAAGCATAATTCCCTAAAAAAAACAATGATTTATTTATGTAAACTATTGACCAAAATATACCCCTGTCGAAGTTCAGTTTTTCTGCAAGGGCTAAGGCCCTTTGTGCAAAGTAATAACCGGAATCAGGGTTATATAATTGATAAGCGTCACTTAAATTAATCAGCGTTTTAACTTTATTCGAATCCGTTTCTTCTATTGCCGCGACTTTTTTTAAAGAATCAATGTAATTATTTTGGGTATGTGCTCTAAGTGAACACAGCATTAGAATTGAGAACGGGAATATGTATTGGAGCGAAGACTTCATTTGTGAATGTACTGGCAAGGTAATTATTAACTCTGTTTCTTCCCCTTCTTTAGTTTTTTACCTTTATTATCACAATGTGCTTTTATTAAATCATACCTACAGATAATTCTAACCTTTTTACCTATGTTGGTTTTATCGTCTAGAATAATGAACCCTTTTGTATGAAAACATCTAACACTAATTTAATGTGTTTGCCCCTGCGTTGGCGCAAGTTTGGTAGTTTAGCTATGTGTGTTAGCCATACTTGTGCCATATAAAAGGCAGTTCGGGCTGAACTAATAAATCTCAACAAAAGAATTTAACTCCAACGTCAGTAATCCTTTGGTTTTTGTTCCAGGACGGATCACAGAATATCAGCATAGCGGAAAGCTCTTACCGTTAGCAAGTGAAATGGTGAGATCTAATAACAAAAACGCCCGGAGGGTCAATAGTGTCATAAAAAATAAAGAAGGCCCTTGAATGCTAATACTACGAGGCTTTTAAATTTAACCCGTATCGGGGATGGGAGTTTAGTGCTTAAATTCAGGTGCAAACGTTACCTCCCTCCCGTCCCCCAGAAATAAAAAAACCATTGAAACTCAACATTTTCAATGGTTTAAAAAATTTATTCGTACCACGTACGGGATTCGAACCCGTGATTCCTCCGTGAAAGGGAGGCGTCTTAACCCCTTGACCAACGCGGCAGTTTTTATTAAGGGTGGCAAAGATAACCTTAGGCTATTTTGCTGCCAAATTTTTTCTTATTCAAACAAAGCCATTATAAGAGGAAATACCAGGATTGGTGCTAAAACTTGGGACAAGGAATTCCTTTAGACCCGGCAGGACGCTTAACGTATATGATTGAAATTTCCATGCCACCGCGGCTCTGCGAACCGGCCCTTAAAGAAGATATATTAATATCGTAAGTAGCCCCGATCCTTAACCCGCCAAACTCGAGGCCAAGATAAGGAATGATAGCATCGCCGATACGATACCAGGAACCAGCATACACGTTTGAAGGGTTCTCACCTTGCGCATCAAGGGAAGCTGCTATGGCTCCGCCTAAAACTGTTTCTGACGATTGATTCTGAAGCTGGTAAATGCCACTTGTATGAAAAGTCAGTATATCTGTAACCGGGAAATAGCCGCCCGCGCTAATGGTAGTTCGTGTGGCAATGTTCCAGTTCCCGCCTTTAAAACTCTCTTTAGGCCGGTTAATATGGTACATAGATGCCCCCACATAAAAATTATTTTCTCCATTGGTTGAGCCGGAATAGAGCAACCCCGCATTTACATCAAAATAATTTATGTTTACGTTTTCAGTGTTGAATACGTCCCGTGTTACACCCGTGAATCCAAAAGGAGTTAATTGATCTTCAAACTTAAGATTGCTGGTATTTAATCTCTTTTGCCCATAGGTTCCCTGGAAACCAATACCTATCATTTGAAAACCATCTTCATCGAGAGCTTTATGATAGGATGTGGATAACCCGATATAATTATTGGTAAGAACCCCGGCACCCGCTTTATCGGTTAATGCTAAAATGCCTACACCCCAGGTATCAAAATCAGGCAGGCTCTTTTTTAAGATTGCAAAATCAACACTCAACGTAGACGTAGTGTACACATTATTGAAGGCAGGCCATTGATTGCGATAATTGCCAGCCACACGCAATGTTCCATCGAATTTACCAGTCAGAGCCGGATTTAATGTAAGGGGTGATGAAAAAAACTGTGAAAAGTGAGGGTCCTGCGCTTTTACGAAAAAAGTGGTGCACAACATCATCAATAAAATAGCCGGTTTTTTTTTCATCTATAGCAAAAGTTCTGATGGTTAAAGATAGGCGTAATTTTTTTATTCAGGAAGGTACAAATACTCTATAAAAGACTTCATTTTTCCCAAATGCGCTGCACAAAATAAGAAAGTGCGCTTATTATTATCGTTAAATATAACGGCAGTTACCGAAAAATAGTGCCTCCCTCGACAGGAAATTCACTGGTTTATATCTGCACCTTTACTCCATAAGCAAGGTCTCCTGCATCCCCGAGTCCCGGCACAATATATCCTTTGGCCGT
>Ga0068860_100007500_pt1 | contig 10912 bp, 5 predicted proteins | sample KBSSwiS32_FD_66597 | JGI IMG/M metagenome (GOLD analysis project Ga0068860, IMG submission 66597) | Switchgrass rhizosphere microbial communities from Kellogg Biological Station, Michigan, USA - KBS Switchgrass S3-2 | ecosystem: Host-associated > Plants > Roots > Rhizosphere > Soil ...
TCCTCGCGGGCGATCACACCCACCAACCCAAGACGAGCTGCGCCCGCACCAAGCCACTGTCCGGGTCCCTCGATCGAATCCGCGTAGTACGGCACGACTGCTGCCGCATCCTGTGTTGCGGGGGGAGACATATCTCTTCCGTGGGGCTTTGCCTCGTCCTCCGCTCCCTCCAGATACTCGACGATGTCAGCGGCGACGGCGGCCGCGTCCTTCGAGCTGGAACCGATTGGAGTGATCGTGACCTTCATCGTGCAATGGCCCGCAGTGATGGGCGCACCGTCAGGTGCGCCCAACCGCAGGTTCGCAACCGCGAACCTGCAAGGGTGCATAACCGAACGAAGCCGTGGAAGCGGACCCATAGACGCTCGGAACCGGCCGGACGAGCGTCGTCGCGTAGTACGTTGCAGAAACGGCGTACTTGTGGCTGGGTCCGGCAGCCCTGGTTGTATGAGCGCGGAGCGCAGCACGGATGCCAGGCCTCCGTCCGATCGCTGGCGGACTTTGCAACCGTCTGCCGCGAGCGCAAGACCGGAGTGCTGCCGGCGGGGACGCGCATGGTGAATCAGGTGGTCTGGGGAGCGCTTCCTGGGTCATGACTCGCAATGCCACCGACTCGTAAGTCCTTGGGACAGGGACGGCGGTTCTGGTCAGACACCTCGGCCGACATTTGGTGTATGCCGCTGTCAATGGTCAGCAGGATCTGCCCGTAGGCGGTCAGTAGAACTGCCCCTTGATGACCAACAGAAGTGCCCACTGGTGGCCAACAGAAATGCGCGGTGCTAGTTGGCCAAGGGGCTTGACCCCAAAAGTGAATCTTCCTACTCACCACCGCGAGCACAGTTCCTAGCCACCAACGAGGACTCTGACATGGCCAGGGACATGAAGTGATGTCGCGGAGGTAGATGCTGTCGAAGCCGAGCTCTTCCGTTCGCCGCCCCAGGTCGACGAAGCTGCAACGCTCGCTCTCGCTGACCTCGATACCGGTCCGAGGATCCGCAAGTGACCGCCGAGTGTGACTACGCCTACGTGCACGGCTCGCTGTCTGCGTCTGGATCGTCAGTGCGGAACCTGAGTAGGTATCTACTCGATCACCAGCGGACCCCAGACGCGGCGACTGATTGGTCCGAACCCGCGCACACCGACGAACGCAGCGCCGACGCCTGTGGAACCCGCTGCAGCGCGAAAAGACATGCGCGCTCAATAGCTCCATCGATCTCCGGCTGATTGTTCCACTCCCGATTCACTGATACGACAAGCAACCCCGCAGCGACGGTCGTTGCCACCATCTCCAGAAACGGACTGGCCCCGGCAAGGACATCCGGCATATGCGCGGGCGCGGCATCAATAATCCAGGCGGCACACTTTCGGACCTCGGCGAGGCCATCGAGGACCGCGGAGCAGGCTGGGCCCAGTCTACGGTCATTGCACGGGCGTGAAAGCTTCCTACCTAGCTCATCAAGCAGCGCTGTAAGCGCCTTTCCGTCGTCCCTCACAACTTTGCGGGATATGAGGTCGATCGCTTGGATCCCGTTCGTGCCTTCGTAGATCGGCGCGATCCGACTATCGCGCCAGAGTTGCGCAATTCCTGTTTCCTCGATGTAACCCATGCCCCCGTGCAACTGGATGCCGAGGGACGTCAGACGTACCCCTTCATCACTGGCCCAAGCTTTGGCAAGCGGAGTAAGGAGATCGGCGCGGGCCTGCGCAGCCCGCCGCTGTTCGACCTCAAGAGCCGCCTGGGCGTAGTCACTCGCCGCAGCGCAGTGGTAGAGCAGCGCCCGCATCGCGTCGATGCTGGACGCCATGTTGGCGAGCATGCGTTGAACATCTGGATGGTATGCAATCAATACCGGTTCCTTGCCACCACTGGCCCGGCCTTGCCTACGTTCGTGGGTGAACGCGAGGGATTGCTGATAGGAACGTTCGCTTACGGCGAGGCCTTGAACTCCCATTGCCAGACGTGCAGCGTTCATCATGGTGAACATTCCGGTCATGCCGGCACCAACTTGGCCCACCAGTTCCCCGTCGGCGCCCTCGAAGGAGAGCACGCAGGTCGGGCTCGAGTGAATTCCGACTTTTCGCTCCAAAGACTCGCACCGCACGGCGTTGCGGCGGACACGACCCGCGCCGGACCCTGGAAGAAGCTTCCGTACTAAGAACAGGGAGAGACCCTTCGTCCCGGCAGGGGCCCCGGGAGTTCGCGCGAGTACGAGGTGGACGATGTTCTCGGTCAGGTCATGTTCGCCCCACGTGATGAAGATTTTCGTACCGCTAATTGACCAGCGCCCGTCGTCCGTTGGTATCGCGATCGTACGTATCGCACCGAGGTCGGATCCCGCCTCCGGCTCAGTGAGATCCATCGTGCCGCTCCATTCGCCGCTGAGCAACAACGGCAGGTACGACGAGCATTGCTCCGGACTCCCCCACCGCAGAAGCAGCTCGATCGCGCTTTGCGAGAGCGTCGGGTTCAAGGACAGGGCCATGTTCGCGGCCGCGAACATCTCCTGGAGCGCGACGCCGACAAGCCTGGGGAAGCCCCCCCCGCCGAACTCAAGAGGTGCTGTGATGCCACACCATCCACCGTCCGCGTACTTCCGGTAGGCCGCGGCCACCGAGGGATCGATCGAGACGGTGCCGCTTTGCCGGTCGAGTGATGCACCGGTTCGATCCCCGACCCGATTGCTTGGCGCGATCACTTCAGTGGCCAGTGCGGCGAAGCCATCGAGGACGCCTCGCACGTCGCTCTCGTCGAAGTGAAAGGGGTCGAGGGCGAGTAGGTCGCGTAAGCCAGCCGCGTGGAGGGCCGACCAGATCGATGCGACAGGGACGGAGTAGTTGTGCACGTCTCGACAATACCTTGACGTCCTGCAATCCGGCTACGCCGAGAGGGGCCTCACGTTCACCAATGATGTGATAGATCAACGATCCATCCGGACCGCGTGCAGATCTTCGACCGACACGTGGGAATTCGTCGTCTCCCGCGCATCTCGCTCCACGGCCTCCGCCACACCAAGCGACATTGCTCAAGGCGGGGGTGCCGATCAAGGTCGTATCGAGCGGTTCGGCCACACCGCAATCGGGCGTTCATCATGCGCACATACCAGGATGTTTCAGGGGATGCAGCTCAGGCGGCGAGCTTGTTCGCGGGGTTGCGAGGCGGGCGTAACGGACGCGGAAGACGTGGCAACAAAGACAGCGGTGGACGTTCGCGGAGTGACAGAACTACTCCACCACTCGCGGGAAGAGCTACGAGGAGCCGAGCGGACTCATTTGTTTGACGCATGTTTGACCGGACTTTCGCACAGCACCAGGGCGAAACCCACATGATCCGACCTCCACCTGTGCCTCGACCTGCCGGGCTTCACCGTGCTCGGGGCGCTTCGTGTTCAGAACCGCGTAGTCGTTGAGGTCGTTGGAGGATTGGGTGAGGGTCGGGACCCTGGAGCCGTCGCTGGACACGAACAGTGGCGCCCCACCTCGTTCGTCTGGTTCGCCGGCGCCAGCGCCACTCGTCGCGGTGATCTGAGCGCGTCGAGCACGTTTCGGAGGGCGGACCTGACACCTGGCGCGGGCGAACGGTCGACACCCGCGCCCAAGCGCGCCACTAAGAACCTGCCCCGCTGCGTCCTGGATGGGGAAGGCGAGAGACTTTTGGCCCACCTCGAGCTGCTTACAAGCGGCCGCTTGATGGCACTCGATCGACGGAGGGCTTAGTTGGCTCGCGGTGAGGCCACGGCACGACGGATCTTATATACGACCTGATCGAACGCTTCAGGCCGGAGCAGGGTCGAGAGGTCGACGACGTCAGCCGTTCTTGCCCCCAGCACGGCCTTCTTGACAGGGAGCTCAAGCTTCTTTCCCGTCGCCAAACGAGGAATCGCCTCTACCTCCACGATGTGGTCTGGCACGTGCCGAGGGGAAGCCTTCGTCCGCAGCGCCTCTCGGAGCCGTCGCTCCAGATCGTCGTCGAGTCGGACGCCCGGCGTCAAAGAGACGCAGAGGACGAGGGCGCCCCCGTCTGCCGCGTCGAGATGGAGGATCAAGCTGTCGAGGACCGGCTCCATGCTTTCGACAATGGGATAGAAGTCGGCCGAGCCAAGTCGCACGCCGCCTCGATTCAGCGTGGCGTCCGACCGCCCGCTGATCACGCACGTGCCGTGGTCCGTGAATCGGATCCAGTCGCCTTGGTGCCAGAGGCCTGGAAAGCGCTTGAAGTACGCGTCTCGGCGGCGGCTCCCGTGTGGGTCATCCCAAAACCCGACCGGCATGGAAGGCAACGGCGCGCTGAGGACCATCTCGCCGTCGACGCCCGCTGCCACGTGCCGCCCCTCGCTGTCGACAGCGTCCACTGCGCACCCGAGCGCTCGACATGAGATCTCGCCAGCGTAGACGGGCACGAGCGGGCAACCGCAGACAAGTCCCGAGGCCACATCGGTTCCTCCGCTTCCTGACACGAGCGGTCGGTGGCCGTCGTCGATCGCGTAGAACCACTCGTACGCCTCGAGCCCCAGCGGTGCCCCGGTCGAGCCGACGCCCCGGAGCCGACTGAGGTCGTAATCGGCAAACGGGTCAACTCCCGCTTTCATCGTTGCCGAGATGATGCCGGGATTGCTGCCGAAAAACGTCACGCGCTCCTCGGCGGCTACCTTCCACAGAGTGCCCGGGCCGCTCTTGAATGGGTCACCGTCAAAGAGGACGATCCGCGCTCCCGTCAGGAGCGCCGAGACCTGGATGTGCCACATAATCCAGGATGTTGTGGTGTACCAGAAGAACGTGCTGCTTTTATCGGTGTCGTAGTGGAGCGCCAGCGCCTTGAGGTGTTCGAGGAGAATGCCGCCGTGGCCGTGCACTATGGGCTTCGGGAGACCGGTTGTCCCCGACGAATACACGATGAAGAGCGGCGTCTCGAACGGGACCCGCTCGAATTTGACATCCTCGCGTGCCTCGCTGAGAAAGTCTTCCCAGGTCCGGGCGCCTGCGATCTGAGCGTCCGGATCGAGGAACGGGACCAGTACGTGCTCACGTACAGCCAAGCGATCAGGAAGCTCGGCCAGGCGGTCCACCAATGGAAAGGCCTTGCCCGCGTAACGGTACCCGTCAACCGTGAACAAGACCTTCGGCTGGAGCTGACCGAGACGGGCGACGATCGATTCCACCCCCATGTCCGGCGAGCACATGCTCCAAACCGCACCCAGGCTTGCTGTCGCGAGATATGCGACCACCGCTTCCTGAATGTTGGGCACGACGCCGACAACTCGATCGCCGCGTACGACGCCGAGCGCCGAAAGTGCACCACGGGCGCGCGTGACTGCGGTCCGTAGCTCGGCGCCGCTGAGCTCGCTCCGGCCGCGTGTCTCGGAGATACCGACGATCGCCACGCCGTCGCCCAGCATCTGCTCGACCCTTTCGACGAGGTTTAGCTCAACGTTCGGGAACCAGCGGACATCGGAGATATCTCGACCCGTCAACGTTGGTGCAAGCTGTCCCTCGTATTGGATGTCGAAATAGGCGAACAACGATGGCCAAAACGCCTCGAGGGAGTCAACGGACCACCGCTGGAGTTCGTCGTAGGACGTCAACGGGACGTCCGCCGTCCTTTCCAGCCAACGGGCGTATCGGCCGATCTCGGTGGTCTGCAGTGCGTCCTGAGCGGGGGCCCACACCACCTCACCTGCCTTTATCGGCGTTCCGTGCTTCATTTCCCAGCCTCCCGGTGCTTCGACGGCCTTTGGAGCAGAGCGGCGACCTCAAGTGCTCCCTGGAAAAGTTCGACACCGATTGGCGGGGTCAGATCGTCGCCCGCACTCTGGTCGACAGCGGAACGAGCAGCTGAAGTCACCCGCGTCGGCATGAGCGCGTGTCCTGCGAGCGGAGGACACGCATGCCGGTAGCAACTCGTCTCGACGCGAACGTGGCGAACGGCAGGCAGCCGCTGCCAGCCCGTCATGCGTGCGAACACGAGGGCTGGGCTGCCGGCGAGACGCTGCGAGGGGCCGACGCCGAGCCGCTCCATCACGCCCGGCCGATGGCCCTCGATCAGCACGTCGGCGCGCTCGACCAACATCAGGAAGCGCTCCGGCGGGCCGAGCGAGCGGAGGTCGACGTCGACGGAGCGGCGGCCGCGGCCGAGCGGATGCGACGAGGCGCCGCCGCCCGCGCCGACCGATCCACCGCCACCCGCCCGGCTGATCTTGAGGACGTCGGCACCGTGATCGGCCAACATCATCCCGGCGAACGCACCAGGAGGTCCGCCGATCTCGACGACCTTCAAACCGTTGAGCGACTTAGTCACGCGTGTTCCACCGTGGCGCGATCAGCGAATGGCCCGCTGGGCGCGAAGGGCGGCGATCTCCTCGGCGGTGTAGCCGAACTGCAGGAGGATCTCGTCGGTGTGCTCACCCAACTCGGGCGCAAGCCGATGCGGTACCTGCGCCGCGTCAGACGCGCGTACGAGCACGTGCAGTTCCCGAACGTTGCCCTTGTCGGGGTGTGACAACTCAGCGACGCGACCGATGCGCCGCTGCGCGGGGTCGTTCATGAACCGATGGACGCCGGGACCGGCGGGCTCGACGGCCGCGACGCCGGCGGCTCTGAGCGCGTCGACCACGTCTGCCTTCGACCGGACCGCGATCGACGCGGCCATCGTCGCCGCTTGATGATCGTCGTCCGCAACACGAGCGACGGCGAGCGCGGTGACCGCGGCGTGGCGATCGCGCTCCTCGTACGCCACTACGCACACCATGCCGTCGGACGCTTGGTACAGCCGTTCGAATGGCCCGAATCCCATCTGGAGCGGGTCCAGGCGACCGGCCCCGATGACCTCGCCATCGAGTCGGCGCACCGCGTGCGCCATGTGGCCCATGGTGGCGTTCAGCTGCGGGTTCTCCACGAATTGCCCTTGGCCCGTGCGATTGCGGTGCAACAGCGCGAGCAACATGCCGACGGCCCCGAGGAGCCCGTTGCCGGGATCCTCGTTGGCGAACGGCGGCATGGGCGGGTTGAACTGGCCGGCGATCTCGAAGGTCACGCCCACATACCCGGACAGCATCGGCGCGAAGCTCTGACGTAGCGCAAAGGGTCCGGTGGCACCCCAGCCCGGCGCGTGTACGTACACAATCGACGGATTGATCTTCCGGACGCTCTCGTAGTCGAGCCCGAGTCGATCGGCCGCGCCGGGCCGCAGGTTGTGGTGCACCACGTCGGCCCACTGAAGGAGCGCAGTCGCGGCTTTGGCGAGCCCGGGGTCCTTCAGGTTCGCGGCCATGGCCCGCTTCTTAGCCTGCGCCGCGTAGAAGGGGCGCTCGATCCCGCGAAGCTGATCGCCGAGGACCGGCTCGACCTTGATGACATCGGCACCGAGGTCGGCGAGAAGCCGCGACGAGTACGGACCTGCGTAATAGGCGCCGAGGTCGAGGATCCGCACGCCATCGAGCAGCGGCACCGGCGGTGATGGCGGTTGGGGCGCCGACGGTTCCGCCGCCGGCCATCCCGCCAGTGTCGACACCACGTCGTCGGTGTGCTCGCCGACGCGCGGGGCGGCGCGCGTGACCTCGCCGGGACTCGCCGACAGCTTTGCGCCGATCCCCACTTGCTGCACGCGACCCAACACCGGATCGTCGAGTTCGACGACCATCTCGTTGTGGATCGCCTGCGGGGTGTCGTACACCTCCGTCGCGTGCAGGTGCTCGGTCGCGCACACGTCGGCGTCCATGAAAAGGCGGACCCACTCGGCGCGCGGCTTCGTCTTGAAGATCACCGGTAGCTCGTCGACGATGATCGGGAGCTGCTCGGGGGTGAGGGGAACGCCCATATCCAGACCGGTCTCGCTCGGCGGCACCCGATCGTCCAGTCCCAGCACCTTCATCGCCCGCCCGAACGCACCCACCGCGCCGGTGTGGAGCCCGAGGTACTCACCATCGGCGCATTCAAACGAGCGCGTGATGAGTCGCGTCGTCGAGGTCCGGGCCCACTGCATCGGCTGATCGCCAAACCCGGCCGTCGCGGCCACGGACGCGTCGGTCTCGCCCCACATCATGGAGTGGAAGGCCAGCGCGCCATCCACCAGCGACGTGGACACGTGACGGCCCGCGCCGTCGCTCTCACGGCGGTACAGCGCCGCAAGCAGACCGATGACCGCGAGATAGGCGGCACCGGCCGTCGCGAAGGGAAAGCCGATGAAGACGGGGCCCTCGCGATGGGCAACCTGCTCGGACATGGAGCCGAGCACCGCCTGCACGATCGGCTCGTAACCCGGCAACGCCGCATTCGGATCGTCCTCGCCGAAACCCGATATCGAGACGTAGATGAGCCTCGGGTTACGGGCGTGCAGCGTCTCGTATCCGAGCCCTAGCCGGTCGGCCACACCGGGAGCCCAACTCTCGACGAAGACGTCCGCCCGGTCCGCGAGCTCGAGCGCAGTCTCGAACGCGGCGCGGTCGTGCAGGTCGAGCACCACGCTCCGCTTGCCACGATTGAACGTCGACATGGCGGCCGGCTCGTGCGGTCGGCACGGATCCCCGCCGGGACGTTCGATCCACACGACATCGGCGCCGTAATCCGCCAGCAACCCCGTTGCTCGCGGTCCGGCCATGCCGTGGGAGCAGTCGAGCACCCGCAGTCCCTCGATGGGTCTGGCCACCGTCATTACCTCCGAACTAAGTCGCCACGTGCCACGGCACCGCCAGCATGTCATGCCTTGCCGTATCTCACTTGAACAATCGACGTCAGAAGTCTACACTACTGACGTCACGAGCAGCGATCGCACCCACCGCGGAGCGCCGGATCGTGAACGCGAGATGGACGGACGTGGGACGACTGCTGTCGGGAGGGTCGTGGGCCTGGTACCAGCAGACCAAGGTGACTGTTGCGCCGAATGTGCAGTCGGATGTGGGGGAAAGGTCGTGAGCAGCCCGCCGCGCTATACGCTCCGGAGCGTCGGCAGCGCCGCGATCTAGGCGCTCATCGCGCAGGGCACCGCGTTGATCTACCGACGCTCGGGAATCCTGAACTGCGGGCGGGGCGCGTTGTTGATGCTTGGCGCCTACGTCTGAAGGACTTCCACGCCAACGGTGCGCGCGCGAACGAGGGCTGGCTCCGTTGTGAAGCGTGTCGCCGTCGCGCTGCCAGAGATGTAGCAGCCGCACGAGTCGTGTCTGTCGTTCAACAAGCGTGCCGATCGCTGACTGCTGGTCTTTGCCGATGATCAGGTCTCCTTCCCAATTCCCCGCTTGGCTGCGGTTCTCGGGTGGATCGGCCGCTGATGAAGCAAGCGCATTGATTGTTCGAACCTGAGGCGCCGCCGGTCGGTGTGCGTTGCTGAGCTCGACGATGATCTCGGCCAATGAGCAACGGTGAGCGATGCTGGGGGGCGAGCGGCGACGGACGCATCAGGGGCGACTCGGGCTGATAGAGCGCCTGGTAGATGTTCTCATGACACAACCACACCGCAGGGTCGTGCGGGAAGCGTTGCCGTAGTTGCCTGCTGGTCTGCTGCGGGCCACACCGTTGCGCCAGCAGCTCTGCGATGACCGGTCGCAGCTCGAGGTGGGTGTCTACTCGTCGACGATGGTGCCGCGCACGCCGAGCGGTCCCTCGACGGTGCGCTCGAACGGGCGGTAGCACTTCGCCGGGATGTTCCGGCGCAGCTCGCGCGAAATCGTCGGAGGGCGCCCGACTCAGCCTGCGGGCGATGGCGCGCACGCTCAGCCCGTCACGGTGGAGACCAGCCAGCTGGATCCGCTCGTCCTCGGACAAGAACCGCCCGCTGATCTCGCGCAGGTCGAGCCGATCAAGCGCCGCGACGAACCCGACCGCCTCCCGGCGCGATGGTCTTTTAGTCGTTCGCCCGATTCCGGCCCGCGGTGCGTGACACGCCCACCTCGAGCGCTGCAGCGTCAATGGTCAACCCGCGTTCTCGAAGCTCCATGAACTTCCGGAGCTTTGCCGACCGCGGCCGACGACCCGGGCCCCTCTGATCCGACATGACGATGACAACGCGACCCGCACACTCGCGACGTGTTGCGACTATCCCTGGAAACCACCGTGGCGGGATCGCGCAGCTTCGGACCGGCAGCGACACGAGCGCCATGGCGTCGGGCGCGCCGCAGAATGCGCTTGTGCGTGCGCGCGCAACCTCAATCGAGGGCGGGACCACTGAAATTGCTAAGAACAATCCGGAGAGCGAGTCCTCGGGCTTCCCGCGGAGCCTCGGCCGGACAAAAGCCATCTGTGGCGAGCGGTACTCCCATGACTCCTCTTGCGTCGCGAGAACGTGCAACCGATCGAGCGCACCGCAGATCGTTCGGCGCTTGCGACAACAGTCGCACCACCAGGAAGCTCTGGCCGAGCCTTCTTGAGCTACTCGCTAACGTGCCGTCCACCCTCCATCGACGACGATCGTTTGGCCGGTGATGAAGGTGCTGGCGTCGGTCGCGAGCAGTAGTACTGCGCCGTCGAGTTCGTGTTCGTATCCCATCCGGGGAATCGGGGAGTTGCGCGCGATAAAGCGCTGGCTCGAAGGGTCGGCAACCATATCGGCCGTGAGCTCGGACGGGAACCACCCCGGGCACAGCGCATTGACCCGTATTCCCTTCCGGGCCCATTGCAGGGCGAGTTCACGGGAGAGGTTGATCACCGCACCTTTGCTGGAGCAGTAACCCGCCTGTCTTATTGGTGTTCCGCCCACCATTCCTAGTATCGAAGCGACGTTGATGATGGAGCCGCCCCCATTGTTGATCATTGACGGCGCACAGAGCTTCGCGAGATGCCACGGGGCGACTGCGTTGACCTCGAGCACCGATTGGAAATCCTCGAGTTCCTCCTCCTCGACAGGTGCGGCCACAGTGATGCCTGCGTTGTTCACGAGAACGTCGATGCGCCCACACGCGTCCAGCGCTTCGCGCACGGCTCGCTC
>Ga0068860_100007505_pt1 | contig 10909 bp, 9 predicted proteins | sample KBSSwiS32_FD_66597 | JGI IMG/M metagenome (GOLD analysis project Ga0068860, IMG submission 66597) | Switchgrass rhizosphere microbial communities from Kellogg Biological Station, Michigan, USA - KBS Switchgrass S3-2 | ecosystem: Host-associated > Plants > Roots > Rhizosphere > Soil ...
CGAAGCAGCGCGCCAAGGAAGAGATCTTCGCCCGCTATGCGAGTTTCGTGTACGTGGGCAAGGGGCAATACGGATTTGCACGGGCGGCGGAATACTATTTCGGCCGACCTCTCTCCACATTCACCGTCGCCGATGCCGATAAGGCGGCGCTGCTGGCGGGCATCGCAAAGTCGCCGCGCGACTACGCGCCCACCGCGAACGACACCGGAGCCGTGCTGCGCCGCAGGAATCAGATCTTGGCGCTGATGGCCGCCCAGCGATTCATTTCTCACGACCAGATGGCGGAAGCCGAGCAGCGGCCGCTTCCGGCAGCCGTGCAGCACGTGTCGCAACCACTAGGGCCGTCTGCCGTGGTGGAACACGTCCTCGACGAGCTCAAGAGAGTCCACACCGACCTCGACATCGACGATCTCTTGGAGGGGCACATTCAGGTCTATTCGACCGTGGATGCCCGCGCGCAGCTCATCGCGAGCGATGCGTTGGAGCACGGTCTGGAACGGTATGAGCAGCGACACCCGAATGCCCGAGGCGTAATCCAGGGCTCGATCGTCGTGATGAAGAACCGCGATGGGAGCATTCTGGCTGAAACTGGCGGCCGGCAGTTCTATCGCGGGCACGCGACGCTGTACAGCGATTTCAACCGCGTCAGGCAGTCGCTCCGGCAACCGGGGTCGGCCATGAAGCCGATCGTGTATCTGGCCGCTTTCCAGCACGGAGACGTGTCGCTCGAGACGCTCGTACCCGACGAGCCGATCAGTGTGCCGAACGGCGGCGCCACAAAATGGATTTCGAACTACGACGGTCTCTTCAAGGGCCTCATCCCAATCCGGGAGGCGCTCGCCGAATCGAGAAATGCGGTCGCGATCTGGATTGCAGGACAGGTGGGAATCGACAACGTCCTGCGCACGGCACACAGTCTCGGTGTGTTGACGCGATTGCGGCCCTACGCGACGACGGCGTTGGGGGCGTCCGAGGTCAGCCTATTGGAACTGGCAACGGCCTATCGCACGATTGCGTCTGGAATGCTCGCGCAGCCGTACGTGATTCGACAGATCGTCCGCGGACCGGAGGACGTCATCCCAGGAGGGCAGCAAGCCCAAATCCCTGTCGCGCTCGATCATGGTGCGCTTGCGCTTATTCAGGAAGGCCTGCGGGGTGTTGTGCGCATCCCTACGGGCACTGCGCATGCACTGGACTCCAGCGCATTTCCGATTGCCGTGATGGGAAAGACGGGCACCACGAACGACTTCAAAGACGCGCTCTTCGTCGGCTCCACCTACGGGGCCGACGGTGTCACCGTCGCGGTTCGAATTGGCTTCGACGACGATCATTCACTCGGCTTGAACGAAACGGGCAGCCGCGTGGCGCTTCCGGTATTTCGAGAAGTGATGTTGCGAATCTACCACGACCAGATAGTCGGTCCGGCGCCGTCGTTTCCGTTTCAGATGGAACAACGCATCACACGGTACTTGCACCGCGATGCTCCAGCGCCCGTCTTGGACTCAGCAACAGCGGCCGCGGAGCCCGGTGCTCCTGAGAGACGCGTGCCACCCACCGTCGCCAAACGAGCGTCCAGGACCGCGGATAAGCTTGCGGCCGTTAGGGTCCGATCTGACTAGCCGTATGCTTAGCGCCTTTGAAAACGCGTTCGCGCACGCACCGATCGGCATGGCCCTCGTGGACATGGGCGGTCGTGTTCTGCGCGTAAATAACGCCCTCTGTCGGATCACGGGCTACTCAGCTGACGAGGTCTGCGCCCACTCGTTCAGGGATCTATCCGATCCGCACGATGTCGATGTCGATGTGCCCCAGAATCTGGAACTGCTCGCGGGGCGCGTGCAGACGTATCAAGTCGAGAAGCGGTACCGACACGCCTGGGGCCATCAGGTCTGGGTGCTGTTGAGCGTGTCGCTCGTCCGTGACGACGAAGGCCGACCGCTGCACCTCATCGCGCAAGTACAGGACATCTCCGAGCGCAAGGAGTTCGAGGAGCGTCTCGAGCACCTCGTCGACCATGACTATCTGACGGCATTGTTCAACGGCCGGCGCTTCGAGGAGGCATTGGCGCAGGAGGTCAAGTCGGCGGCCCGCTATGGTGGCGGCGGGGCGTTGCTGCTGCTCGATCTGGATCACTTCAAAGCGGTCAACGATCAGTTCGGCCACAAGGCGGGCGACGACCTGCTCAAGACGGTCGCCGCGGCGCTTCGGGGTCGGATCCGCGAGACGGATGTCCTGGCACGGCTCGGCGGCGACGAGTTCGGGATCATCCTGCACCAAGTCGATGCGGAACAAGCGGACGTGGCCGCGGACGGCATCGTGAGGGCGCTGCGCCGCCAGACAGCGATCCTCGCCGAACACCAGATCCCGGTCACGGCCAGCATCGGCATCGCGCTGTTCGACGGCCTCACGAACATCGAGATTCTCGCGGCGGCCGACCTCGCGATGTACGAGGCGAAGGAAGCGGGCCGCAACCGGTTCGCCCGCTATCGACCGCCGACGAATGCGTCAACGTCGACCCAATCGTCGTCGCGGCTGGCGGAGGCTGAGCGCATTCAACGCGCGCTGACGCACGATCAGCTTGAGCTGTACTGTCAGCCCATCCTTGATCTCGCGACCAACGAGGTCAGTCAGTACGAGTTGCTCGTGCGGTTGCGCACCGATGACGGCGACCTGCTCCTGCCAAACGCCTTCCTGTACGTCGCCGAACGGTTTGGCATCATTCTATCGGTCGACTCCTGGGTGGTTCAGCAAGCGGTCGCGCTGATCGCGGCGCAAGCCAGGGTTGGACGGTCGCTCACGCTTAATGTCAACATCTCGGCAAAATCCATCGACAACCCCCAGCTCGTTGCGGTCGTCGATCGAGCGCTGGCCGATGCGCGGATCGATCCCGCGCGCCTAGTCTTCGAGCTGACCGAAGCGGCTGCGATCGGCAACATCGACCGCACGAAGACGTTCATGATGGAATTGAGGAGTCGAGGCTGCCGGCTCGCGTTGGACGACTTTGGCGCTGGCTTCGGTTCCTTCTATTACCTGAAACATCTCCCCTTCGACTATTTCAAGATCGACGGCGACTTGATTCGCGGCTTCCGCGACAACACCGCCGACCAGCTCATTGTCGAAGCGATCGTCGGGATCGCCAAGGGAATGGGAAAGAACACCGTGGCGGAGTTCGTCACGGATCGGGACATGATGGATCGGCTGCGGCGCCGCGGCATCGACTACGCGCAAGGCTTCGGTGTCGGCGTGCCGCAGCCCGCCGTCGAGACCTTTCGCGACGGTGAACCCCGGTGGTTGATTCCGGCGTCCTCCTGCGCACGGCAGGATCGAGTGACGCCGTCCCGCTGCGCGATCGGGTGACCGCACGGCACCCGACGCACGGCCTTCGCACCGCCTCGAGCTGCCGCTGTGCAATCGGATACATGTGACGAACCCTCGTGATCTATAGAGTGGTTCTGCGGTCGGCTGCCCGGTGTCGAAATCCGCGTTCGAGCTCAAGCGATTAACCAGGATACGGCTACAGCTCGCATCGCTCACTGCAGCGCGGGCCTCGGAGGTCGCACGATGAGTGATCAGTTCGTCGATGATCTGTTTGCAAGACTGCAGGCTGAACGAAGCGAGACGCTCACCAGGGCCGCCACTGCCACTCAGAGCCGCGAGCGGGTGGTCGCAGCTGCATACGTCTGGTGGGATGACTTCTGTCAGGCTATCGAGCGCAAGGCTCAGGCGTGGAACGCGAAGGACGCCACCGACGCCCATGTCACCTGCACTCGGAACGCGTCCGGCTCGATAGTGCTCTGGCACCGTAGCGTCGAAACGGAGTTGCGCCTCGCGGAGGCGCGCGTAGTGATGACGGGCCGGACCGGAGACACAAGGCCGCGCGAGTCGCCGTTCATCCAGTTCAACGAGGCGCGCGGGTCGGTCGCGGCCGTCTTGTCGTCTGACAGCACGGTGAAGTCGCCGACCGAGGCTGCGGATCATGTCCTGATGCCGATCTTTACTCGCGCGTTCAACGGCTGAGCCGCGGCGACCACATCATGAGGAGATATTGACGTGAGAAGACTCTTGATCCTGGCTCTGGGTGTCGCACTCACTGCGGCTGCATGCGGCACATCCGCATCTGACTCCGATGTCTCGCTGAATCCAAGCGCCGGCGCGACGCCCGGTGCGTCGGCGAAGCCTCAGACGTCAGCCGCGAAAACAGAGCCAGCGGGTCCCGTCTTTCGCGAAGTGACAATTCCTGCGGGGACTTCGCTGCCCTTGAGGCTGACCACCGCTGTGGCGTCGGACACCAGCCGCGTCGAGGATTCGATCAGCGCGGAGCTCACCAATCCGGTCACGATCGACGGCCGCGAGGTGCTTCCTGCGGGCGCGAAGGTCACGGGCGTCGTCGCGACGGCCGATGGCGCCGGTCGTGTCAAGGGGCGGGCGCAGGTTGCGCTTCTCTTTACCTCGGTCAGCGGCGGCGGCCAGCGATACGACATCAACACCGAGCTGTTCTCGCGTCAGGCATCTGCAACCAAGGGTGAGGATGCGACGAAGATCGGCATCGGCGCCGGTGCCGGGGCCGCAATCGGGGCGATCCTCGGGGGAAAGAAGGGCGCCGCCGAGGGTGCGGCCGTCGGCGGTGGCGCCGGTACGAGCGTCGTGCTGGCCACCAAGGGAGACGAGGTGCGTCTCGCTTCAGGCGCCGACGTCACGACACGGTTGACGGCGCCGCTGACGGTGCGCGTCCGAGTGACCAACTGACGTCGTCCTCAGGCGCTAAGGTTTGAGAACAGGCAATGCGTGGATCAATCAGCTCGTCGCGAAAGAGACGTAACGGGCATGGCAGATAGAAGGTGCAATGTGAAATTGATTGTTGCGACAACGATGGCGATGACTCTGGCGCTCACGCCGCTGCTGGCGGCCGACAACGAGCCGGGCAAGCGACTCGACGACGCGGCGGCCGTGTTCTCGGAGATCATGGCGACGCCGGATAAGGGTATTCCTCAGGAGCTCCTCGAGAACGCCCACTGCATCGTGATTGTCCCGGACCTCAAGACCGCAGCGTTTGTCGTGGGCGGGAAATACGGGAAAGGGTATCTGTCGTGTCGAAATAAGAGCGGGGCGGGTTGGTCAGCGCCTGCCACGGTCCGCATCGAGGGCGGGAGCGTGGGCTTCCAGATCGGCGGTTCTTCGACCGACTTGATCATGTTGGTCATGAGTGAACGGGGAGCGGACAAACTGCTTTCGAGCAAGTTCACATTGGGCGCGGAAGGCTCCGTCGCGGCTGGCCCCGTGGGGCGCACGGCCACCGCTCAAACGGATGCACAACTCCACGCGGACATTCTGTCCTGGTCACGATCGCAAGGGTTGTTTGCGGGCGTCGCCTTGGAAGGGGCCACGTTACGGCAGGATCTGGATGACAACGCCACGCTGTATGGCAAGAAGCTGGAAAACCGCGACATCGTGACAAAGGGAGTGCGCGCGCCGAAGGCCGCTGCGAAGCTGATGTCGCTACTGAACAAGTACTCGGTCAAGGAAGGCACGCACTAGTCGCACGCGGACCGAGGCGAGGGCGGTATGAGCAACGTCGTCAAGTCCGCCGTCGTGGCGGCGATGGTCGTGGCCGGACTGTCTGCGCCGAGGCAGGCGGCAGCGTATTCCGTGCTGGCGCACGAAGCGAACGTCGATGCGCTGTGGGACAGCACGATCGCACCAATGCTGCGGACGCGCTTTCCGGATGCGAGCCCCGAGCAGATCCAGGAGGCTCGGGGCTACGCCTACGGCGGATGCGTCATTCAGGATCTCGGCTATTACCCATTCGGGAGCCGTTTCTTCAGCAACCTGCTGCACTACGTGCGCAGCGGCGATTTCATCGATGCGCTGATTCGCGACGCACAGGATGTCGACGAGTACGCATTCGCCCTGGGCGCGCTCGGTCACTACTCGGCGGATAACGAGGGCCACCCGCTGGCCGTCAACCCCGCCGTGTCGCTGATGTACCCGAAGCTCAGAGCCAAGTTTGGAAATACGGTCACCTACGAGCAATCGCCGAAGAACCACGTGTTGGTGGAGTTCTCGTTCGACGTCGTCCAGGTCGCCTCAGGCGCGTACGCGCCTGAGGCGTATCACCGCTTCATCGGCTTCAAGGTGGCGAAGCCGCTCCTCGAACGGGCCTTCAGCGAGACATACGGGATAGAGATGAAGGAGATCTTCCTCAACGAGGATCTGGCGATCGGCACGTACCGGCACGCCGTCGCGACCACGATTCCCGGAATGACGAAGGTAGCGTGGGGCAAGAAGCGGGATGCGATCAGGAACGTCATTCCCGGAGCGCAGAAGACGACCGTCGTCTTCAACCTCCGCCGCCGGGAGTACGAGAGGGAGTTCGGCGCCGACTACGAGAAGGCGCATGGGTTCGCGCGCTTCCTCGGCTTCATGTACCGTCTGATCCCGAAGATCGGTCCGTTTCGCGCCCTCAGCTTCTCGGTGCCGCCGCCGGAGGCCGAACGACTGTTCCTGACGAGTTTCACAGCGACCCGAGAGCGCTTCAAACAGTCGCTCGATGCCGTGAGCGCCGCGAACCTGCATCTCGTCAACACCGACTTTGACACTGGAAAGCCGACGGCGCTGGGCGAGTACGCCTTGGCGGACGAGACGTACGACGACCTGCTCGGGAAGCTCGCCGATCACAAGTTCGCCAATGTGTCGGCAGACCTACAGAAGAACCTCGTGGCGCACTACGGGGATGTCCACTTGCTCCCCGCCGGTACGGACGCCGAGCGGGAGCGGTCGCTGAAGATCCGGCTGCGGCTTGGCCTGCTGTGGGCCGTGCAGAGGCCCTAAGTCGCGGGCCGCCGCCAACTGTCTTGCCGTCGATCCCCGACGGCCGAACCAGCGGCGCGAAGAGGACCTATGTTCACAGGCATCGGATTGCCTCAATTCCTCCTCATCGTGGTCATCCTCGTGATCGTGCTCATTTATACGCAGCGCCACCGATTTTGAAACTGAAACACGGTAGGAACTATTCCGAGCCGAACGGGACATTCACGCACGCCCTCTGAGCCGAATGACATGAGAAGCGCTCAAAGCGCACAGTTGTCCGGACAGCTGAGTCGGTACGCAACTTGCCTAACTTCGTCGACGAAGGCTTCCGCTCATGGGAGTCCCACGAGCACGCCGCTCTCAGGTGACCGTGGCGTCGTTCGGGCTGAGCGCACCGACGAACGCCCAACGCAGAGAGATCAAGGACACGGTAATTCGCCAGAACGGAGGAATCCCATGAGGCCCATCTCGCTTGTTGGTGTGGTGTTGATCGTGCTCGGCCTGCTGGCGCTCGTGTATCAAGGCATCAACTACACAAGTCGCGAAACGGTCATCGACATCGGCCCGCTGCATGCGACGGCGGATCGACAGAAGACACTGCCGCTTTCACCCGTGCTGGGAATTGCGGCGGTCGCCGGTGGCGTGGTGCTGCTCGTCGCCGGTGTGCGCACGAGGGCGTAGCGTCGCCTGCGCCCACAGCGGTGTGCCGGAATGGCCCGCGGTGGCGATCTGAACGGGCCATCGTCCGCTGCCGCCAGACGGTGAATGGATATGCCCGATCAGGCTAAGGAACCGCTGGAGTCCAAATCCTCGCGAAGACTGCGGATCATCGACCTGCTGCGGCCTCATTGGAAGGCGCTGACCGTCGCGCTGGTGGCCGTACTGGGCGAAACACTCACGGATATTCTCGAGCCGTGGCCCATCAAGATTGTTGTCGACAACATTCTGCAATCGAAGAAACTCCCGCCGGTGCTCGGCGGAATCGTGACCGGGCTCTTCGGCCAGAACACTAATGCAATCGTGAACTTCGCCGTCGCCGCGGTCGCACTCATTGCGATTGTCGGTGCGGTCAGCTCCTATTTCGAGAAATACCTGACGACCAGCGTCAGCCAATGGGTGGCACACGACCTGCGCAGAACTCTGTATCACCACATCCAGCGGCTGTCACTCGCCGATCACGACGCAGCGCGAACCGGCGATCTGATCACGCGGGTCACCAGTGACATCGAAGCGGTCCAGGACTTCATCAACTCCGCGCTTCTCGGAATGCTCGTCGACGTGACGACGCTGGTCGGGATGATCGGGGTGATGTTCTATCTCAACTGGCATTTCACTCTCATCGCGCTTTCGGTCGCGCCAGCACTCTTCCTGGTGGTGTACTACTACACGCGGCGCATCAAGACCGCCTCGCGCGCCGTTCGAAAACAAGAGGGCATCTTGCTCTCCGTCGTAGAGGAAGTGCTGACCTCCATCCGCGTGGTCAAGGCATTCGCCCGGGAAGACTACGAACAGCAACGATTCGAATCTGAAAGCCTGGCCAATGTGGAAGCGGGACTCCAGGCCCGAAGCATCAAGGCCAAGCTGTCGCCGCTCGTCGAGGTGATCGTTGCCATCGGGACGTGTCTCGTACTCTGGTACGGGGCGCGGCTTGCGCTCGCGGGAGAGCTCAGTGCCGGCCTGCTGATTGTCTTCTTGTTGTATCTGGGGAAGATGTACAAGCCCATGCGCGATCTCTCGAAGATGACCGACACCGTGTCCAAAGCGCTGGTCGGCTACGAGCGCATTCAGGAAGTCCTTGACGTTGAGAGCCGCGTACGCGATGTGCGCGGCGCGCGCCCGGCTCCCACGCTCAAAGGTCAGATCGAATTCAGCCACGTGAGCTTCAGTTATGGAGGGGACAAGGACGTACTCAAGGACGTCAGCTTCAAGATCGAAGCAGGACAGGTCGCGGCGATTGTCGGGCCCTCAGGCACAGGGAAGACGACGATCGTGAGCTTGATTCCACGCTTCTACGACCCGGTGTCCGGGTATGTCGGAATCGATGGGACAGACATCCGCAAGTACCGGCTGAAATCTCTGCGCGATCAGATCAGTTTTGTCTTGCAGGACACTCTTCTCTTCCGCGCCACGATTTGGGAGAACATCGCGTACGGCAAACCCAACGCCACGCCCGAAGAGATCAGGCGCGCCGCCAAACTGGCCGATGCGCATGAATTCATCGAGGAGATGCCCGACGGCTACGACACCATGGTCGGCGCGCGCGGCATAACGCTCTCCGGCGGTCAACGCCAGCGCATCGCCATTGCGCGCGCGGTCATTCGCGATACGCCGATCCTGATTCTTGACGAACCGACCGCGGGTCTGGATGCCGCCTCCGAGCAGGCCGTCATCAAAGCGCTGGACGCCTTGATGAAAGGGAGGACATCGGTCGTCATCGCCCATCATCTCGGCACGATCCGCCACGCGGACGTCATCTTCGTCATCAATGATTCCATATTGGTTGAACAAGGCACCCACGAGGCGCTGTTGGCGCTCAACGGCGTATATGCGGAAATGCACAGAATCCAGAATCCCGAGGGAATGGAGATCGCCACGGCGCGATCAGTCGCGTGATTGCGGTCTGTAGGCACAGGAAGAGATTAACGGCGATGCGACGACGTGCAACACGGTTGGGCTCCGTTCTGATGCTGGTGCTCGTGGCGCTTCCGACATCATTCACTGCACAGAAGAACGAGGAGAACAAAGCAAAGGGCGATGTTGTGGACCGGCCGGCAGTGATCTGGCGGGATCCGGGCGACATCGCTTCCTTGAATCTGTTCTATGGCGCCGGAGGAAAAGGGCATGCGCCAGACCCGAACGCCACATTCACCTTCGTCAGTGAAGACATGCAAGCAACCACACCGAAGTTCGATGTCGAAGACGAGCAGGGTATCGTGTGGAAGGTGAAACTCGGCGAGGAAGCCGAGGCGGAGACCGCGGCAACCCGCTTTCTATGGGCGGCTGGCTATTTCGTTGATGAAGACTATTACCTCGCAGAGATCAAAGTGACGGGTGTGCCGAAGTTGCACCGTGGCGAGAATCTGGTCTCACCAGACGGCACGGTCCACCGAGCGCGCCTCGAGCGCAAGCCGACAGCGGTGAAGAAGGTTGGCCTTTGGGACTGGTTCGACAATCCTTTTCTCGGCACGCGTGAACTGAACGGCTTACGAGTGATGATGTCCTTGTTGAATAACTGGGACCTGGCACAGACGAATAACTCGATCGAGGACGTGGGCGGCGATCGCATTTACCTGGTGACGGACGTGGGCGCCACGTTTGGAAGTACGGGCAACAGCATGACGCGATCCAAGAGCGTGCCCAAGGATTATGCGGACTCGGCATTTGTTGAGAAGATGACGCCAGACTTCATCGATTTCGTGCTGCACAGCCGCCCTCCCTGCTGTCGGAGGAACAGATCCGCGACGGTTTCCGCGCCGCGGGCTATACGAACGAAGACCTCGAGATCTACACGCAGGCAATGCGGAAGAGAATCGCAGAACTTGGCGCTCTCTGATCAGGTCGATGAGAGCTGACACACCAAGGCTGGAGAGCTTCATTCGTGAAACTGATCATTGAGCCCACCGACGGCGTCGGGCCGCTGCTCTCGGCCATCAAGAGCGCCAAAAAGAGCGTGGAAATTGCCATCTTCCGCTTCGATCGCACGGACATCGAGACGGCGCTGAAGACGGCAGTGGCGAGGGGCGTCAAGGTGACCGCCTTGATCGCATTTGCGAACCGCGGCGGCGAGCAACGCCTGCGCAGGCTCGAGCTGCGCTGCCTCGCCGCCGGAATCATTGTGGCTCGCACCTCTAACGACTTGAGCCGCTATCACGGCAAGTACTTCCTGATCGATCGACGTGTCCTCTGCATGCTGTCGTTCAATTTCACGCATCTGGACATCGACCACAGTCGTGGCTTCGGCATCGTCACGACACATGCAGACTGGGTACGCGACACCGCACGACTGTTCCGGGCCGACTGCACCCGGACGAAGTACGCGCCGAAGACGGAGACGTTTGTCGTCAGCCCTGCGAACTCCAGGAAGGTGCTCGAGACGTTTCTG
>Ga0068860_100007507_pt1 | contig 10907 bp, 7 predicted proteins | sample KBSSwiS32_FD_66597 | JGI IMG/M metagenome (GOLD analysis project Ga0068860, IMG submission 66597) | Switchgrass rhizosphere microbial communities from Kellogg Biological Station, Michigan, USA - KBS Switchgrass S3-2 | ecosystem: Host-associated > Plants > Roots > Rhizosphere > Soil ...
GATCACCACACTCGCCCCGGTCCCCTGCACCGTCGAGGCGGATCGGGCCCAGCTCGAATCCGCGGTGCTCAACATTGCCGTCAACGCCCGTGATGCCATGCCCAATGGGGGCCCGCTCGAAATCGGCACTGCGCCGGTGACAGATGCGGAGCGCGGCGAGATGATCGCTTTGTCGGTCCACGACAGCGGCACCGGCATGGACGAGGATACGCTCTCTCGGGCGTTCGAGCCGTTCTTCACTACCAAGATGACCGGCAAGGGCACCGGCCTCGGGCTCAGCCAGGTCTATGGCTTCGCCAGCCAGTCGGGCGGCGACGTCCGCATCGACTCCGCGCCGAACCACGGCACCACCGTCACCTTATTGCTGCCGCGGCGCCGCGGCGTGCGGGAAAAAGCGGCCGGCCAGGAGCGCCAGAGCCTGGAGCGCGGCCGCGCCGGCCGGATCCTGCTGGTCGAGGACAATGACGAGGTCGGCGAATTCGCGGCGCAGCTGCTCGACGAACTCGGCCATGAGGTGGTGCGGGCGTCGTCGGGCGAGGAAGCGCTGGAGCGGGCCTCGGCGGAAGAGTTCGACCTGGTGTTCACCGATGTCGTGATGCCGGGGATGAGCGGCCTCGATCTCGCCGGCCGTCTCGCCGAGCTTCGCCCCGGCCTGCCCGTGATCCTCACCACCGGCTATAGCGATGAAATCACCCGGTCCGGCACTGGCGGCCGCCCGGTGATCCTGAAGCCCTACAAGCCGGAGACGGTGGCGTCGGCGATCCGGCAGGCGATGGCCGGCGACAAATAGGTGGTCGGGGAGACAGGATTCGAACCTGCGACCCTCTGCTCCCAAAGCAGATGCGCTACCAGGCTGCGCTACTCCCCGCCTTCGCTTCCTGCGGACGCTTCGGCGGGCAAGCCCGCCTAAGCGTGGCTGCCCTCTAACCGAAGCCTTACTGGCTTGCCAGCCGTAGCTGCGAAAGCAGCGGAGGCTGGTGGGCCCGGCAGGACTCGAACCTACAACCAAGCCGTTATGAGCGGCCAGCTCTACCGTTGAGCTACAGGCCCCGCGCGCGCCATGCCATGGCGGATTTCGGACAGCAATGCGAAAGCGCTCAGACCGAGCCTTCGCTGCGCGTCGCCGGCGGCGCCTCGCCGGTCTCGGCCGGGAGGATGAGGACGAAGGCGTCCGGCTCGATTTCGAGCGAACCGCCGACCGCATCGGCGAGATTGCGGACCAGCCGCAATGCGAAGCCGAGGCCGAGCGCGGGCGCGCCCGGCCAGTCGCCATCGGGGCTATAGCCCGGGTCGAGCAGGTCGTTCTCGGCCAGGCCGGCGATCGCTCGCGGACGGCCGATGGCAAGGCGCAGCCCCGGCCGGCCCTCGGCGGCGCCGGCGAGGGCCAGCTCGATCGTCTCCCCTTCCCCCGCCAGACCGATCGTCGCGGCCAGCATTCGGCCAAACATCCGTTCGGCCGCGCCAGGCTCGACCTGCGCGCGCGGCAGCCCCTCGGCAATCCGCATCCGGATTTCGGCGCCGCGCTGGGCCGCGATTCGCTCGTAGCTGTCGTGCAGGCGGACGAGCAAAGCGACCGCGTCGGCCGCGCCCTCCCGCAGATCCAGCCGCCGCGATTCGATCCGGGCCGCAGTGTCGAGATCGTCGACCGCGCTGAGCAGGCCGCGCGCCTGCTCCATGATCGTCGCCGCGCGGCCGCGATAGGGCAAGGCGGCCGGGCCCATATACTGGCCCTCGATCATCTCCGCGAAGCCGATGATCGCGTTGAGCGGCGTCCGCAGCTCGTGGATCAGCTGGCGCAGCGAATCGGCGGGAAATTGCGTGCCGAAGATGCCCGTCTCCACCTCTTGCGTGGCGCTGCGGGCGACCTCGTCGGACCGCGGCCGGCGGGCGGTGCCCCGATAGCCGCGGAACGCCCCGGTCGCCGGATCGAACCAGGGGATGCCGGAAATGCGCCAGTCGCCCGAGGCGGGCCCTTCCCCCGCCACGGTGAAGCGCGCGTCGCGGAACGGGCTGCGTTTCTCGAAGCCGCCCGCGGCCTGGCCGTCGACGCCATGCTGGCCGCGGCCGGCGATCCAGGCGATGCTCTGGCCGACCAAGGCGCCGCGCGGCGCGCCCTCGACCCAGAGCAGCACGCCGTCCGTGCCGGTCTCCCAGCGAAAGGCCTGCGCGACCTGCTCGTCTGCCGGCCGCGCGGCGGCCGGCAGTTCGCGGCGCTGCCGATAGGCCTCGATCCGGTCGACCAGCTCCCGGATCTGGGAATCGCCGCTTGCCTCGGCCGGCGCCGCAGCGCCCTCCGCGACCGCGCCCTCGATCCGGAAGTCGCTGGGGCCGAAGGCCTGCAGCGCGGCCTTTACCTCCGGCGCGAGATCCTCGCGATTGCGCAGCAGCGCGCGCGCGGCGGGGCCGAACCTGGGCAGCAAAGCAAGCCAGGAGTCATTGTCCAGGCGGGTGTTGGCGAGCAGCGGCGCGGCGACCGCGGGCGTATCTTCGGCGAAGAAGAGGACCAGGCCCGGATCGATCTCCCGGCCGACCAGCGCCTCGGCGGACTCCCGGCGCACTTGGGGGTCGATCGCCCCGCGCGCCCCGCGGAGCCAGGTATAGGCCGCAGCCTCGCCATGGCCGGCGTCCGCGCCCGGCCGGCGCTGGGCCAGCAGGTCGACGAGCTGACGCCAGCGCGCCGCCTGCCGGTCCGGCCGATCGGCGGCCTGGGCCAGCACCGTGGCGAGCATGTCGTCATAACGCATCCGCACGGCCTAACCCGCGGGCAGGCCATGCGGAAGCGGCTAAATCGGCCCGCCTCAAATCGGGACGCTGGCCCTTGAGGGCCTAGCCGGCGCGCGTGGACAGCCAGAGCAGCCAGAGTTGCGCGAGCTCGGCACCGGGACCGGTGACGGCACGGAACGCCGCCTCGGCCGGCGCCCGTTGCCCGCCCAAAGCCAGGGCGGCGCCGAGGCGAAGATTGCCGGTGCCCGCGTCGGTGCCCTTTTGCAGCGCAGCCCGATAGAGCTCGGCGGCTTCCGCATATTGGCCATAACCATAATAAGCATCGCCCATGCCGAGCGCGGCGGCGGCCGTGCCGGCGAGCGCGCTCCGGCGGCTCTCCGCCAGCGAGGAGCGGTCGTCGGTGGCGCGACGCGTCGCCAGGGCAAGGCTCTCGCGCGCATAGGACGCATTCTGGGTGATCAGATTGCGCTGCAGCCCGTCCTGCAGGACAGCCTGCACCTCGCCAAAGGCGCGCACGGCATTGGCGGCCTGGTACAATTCCATGAAGTCGCGTTCGCTGGTCATCGCGCCGGCAGCGCGCATCAGCCGGTAGGAATCCAGCTTGAGCGGGGCATTCGCTTCCGCATAGAGCGCGATCGTGTCGTGCCAGGCGGCCGGGCTCGGCGCCGCGGCAAGCCATTCCCGCATGTAGCGCACCGTATCGGGCGAGTGGGCGCGGTACGCGATGCTGGCAATCTGCCGCCGCCAGTCAGCGGGGATCGGCTGGTTGGCGCGTTGCTGCGCCTGGATCGCCTGCTGGTAGAGGCCGATCGCACCGGCGGGATCGTTGGCGCTCACCCGGATCTGGGCGAGGCGGATATAGCGATTGGGATCGTTCGGGCTGATCCGGTCGAGCTCGGCCATGGCGCGCTGCGCCTTGGCGGTGTCGCCCGCGGCCATCGCGAACTCCATCTGATTCTCATAGAGCGCGCGGAGCTCGGTCGGCAGCGCCGCGCCCGAGGCGAGCAGCTCGTCGACGGCCTGCGACTGCATGGCCCGGTTGTTCGTGCCGATACCGATCCGCAGCCGGATCTGCCCGACCAGATATTTGGCGTCGTTGCCGCGCACCTGCGGCTCGGCGGCGGCCAGCGCCGTCGTCGCGGTCGCCCAGTCCGAGGCCCCGACCGCGGCCAGCGCGGGCTGGAGCGCCACCTGCTCCGGCCGGCTGAGATGATATTGGCGTTGCGGCTGGCCCGACGGCGCCGCCGGCTGCTGTGCGGCTTCCCGTCGCGGGGTCGGTTCCTGGATCGGCTGCGGCGCGGAGGAGCCTCCGCCATATTGCGCCAGCGCCGGGGTGGCGCCACCGATCATCAGCATGACCGTGAGGGCGGCCTTGGTGGTGGTCATCGAAACATCTCCTGTCGCACGAAGAGTAGAAATAAGGTCAGGCCGGGCGGCGCGCCAGCCAGGTCAGCCAGAAGCCGGCCAGATCGGCGCGCGGCCCGGTCACGAGCCCAAAAGCTGCCTCGGCCTCCGGCCGGCGACCGGCCATGGCGAGGGCAGCACCGAGCCGCAGATTGACCAGGTTCGGATCCTCGCCGCCCTTCTGGAGAGCAAGGCCGTAAAGCGTCGCCGCCTCGGCATATTGACCATAAGCGTAGAAATTGTCGGCCGCGGCGCGCGCAATGGCGCCGGTGCCGGCCTGGGCGCGGGCCCGGAGGCCCGCCAGAGCGGCGCGGTCGGCCGTCACCGCGCGCGGGGCGATCCGCGTGGCCAGAGCCGGGGCGATGCGCGCGGTCTCGACCATGTTGCGCTGCAGGCCCTCGTCGATCACCGCCCGCGCCTCGCCGATCAGGCGGGCGTCGGCGAGCGCGGTCGCGAATTCCATATAGTCGCGCTCGCCGGTCAGCACACCGGCCGCGCGCATCAGCCGGCCAATGTCGAGATCGAGGGCCGGGTCCGTCGAGAGGTCCCGATAGACGCCAAGCGCATCGCGCCAGTTCGCAGGGGTCGGATAGCCCGCGACAAGGTCGCGCGCGAACGAAAGTGCCGCCGGCGCGAAACTGGCATTGCTGATCGGCGGTTGCGTGCCGTCATAGGCGACGGCAAGACCACGCTGGTACCAGCTCTCCGGGGAGACCCGGCCCGCCGCCCGGTCGGCGGCGAAGGCGCGCTGGAACAGGCTCACCGCATTGGTGCGGATGGTGATCGCCGCCGGCCCGCGCGCGCTGGCCAGCATGCTCGCCGTATATTGGCCATAGTCGACCAAGGCGGCGCTGTTCGTCGGCTGCAGCTCCACCAGGCGGGCGATCAGCCGGTCGGTCCGCGACGCGTCGCGGCCGGAGCCGAGCGAGCGGCCGGCAAGATAGGCGACGAGGCCTGGCGTCTCCTCCGGCGTGGTCAGGCCGCTGTCGATCATCGCCTCGGCGGCCTGGCTCTGCATCGCATTGTCGTTGCGCTGCCGACCGATTTCGAACTGATAATGGGCGATCGCGTAGCGGGCCGAGGCGCTCTGCGCCCGCGTCCGCGCGGCGGCGAGCGCCGCATCCTGCGCCGCCCGGTCCATGCCGGCGGCCGCCGCCTGCAGTGCGACGATGGCGTCGCGCTCGTCGCGGCTGAACGTGAGCGAGCGCGGCGCCTGCGCCTGCGCATCGGCCGTGGCGACGGCGATGCCGCCCGTGACCAACAGCGCGGCGGTCAGTGCCGTCAGAGCTCTCATCCGGAAGCCTCCTGTCTCAAATGCCGGGCCTGGCGAATCCAGCCTGACCCGGCGATCGGGCGGTGGCTTCTAACGCTTATGAGGGCCGCTTTCTAGGGTCGCGCCAATGAACCGCCGTTGAACTGATCGAGCGCGGCAATATATCTGATAATAGACGCTTTTCCCCGGGCCATTCGCTGACGTCCCTCGCGCGCGCGTATACGCGCGGGCGCGCGGGGTGGTCAGGGGCATCCGCATGGGCTAGGGTCTCGCCTCGCCAGCGCTGTTGCGCGTTCCACCCAAGACAACAACCAGGAAAATCCATTGGCCAGCGTACCGCCGACCATCGAGTCCAGTGACATTTCTCCCATCTCCATCGTCGAGGAGATGAAGACCTCCTATCTCGACTACGCCATGTCCGTGATCGTCGCCCGGGCCCTGCCCGACGTGCGCGACGGGCTGAAGCCGGTGCACCGGCGCATCCTCTGGACCTGCTTCGAGAGCGGTTATGTCGCTGGCCGGCCCTACAAGAAGTCCGCCCGCATCGTCGGCGACACGATGGGCAAATATCACCCGCACGGCAATCTCGCCATTTACGACGCGCTCGCCCGTATGACCCAGGACTGGTCGCTGCGCGTGCCCCTGATCGATGGCCAGGGCAATTTCGGCTCGATGGACCCCGACCCGCCGGCGGCGGAACGCTATACCGAGGCCCGGCTCGCCAAGGTGGCGATGTCGATGCTCGCGGATATCGACAAGGACACGGTCGACTTCCAGGACAATTATGACGGCTCGGAGCGCGAGCCGGTGGTGCTCCCGGCGCGCTTCCCCAACGTGCTGGTGAACGGCGCGGGCGGCATCGCCGTCGGCATGGCGACCAACATCCCGCCGCACAATCTCGGCGAGGTCATCGCCGCCTGCAAAGCCTATATGGACAATCCGGCGATCACGATCGACGAGCTGATCGAGATCGTCCCCGGCCCCGATTTCCCGACCGCGCCGATCATCCTCGGCCAGCATGGCGCGAAGAGCGCCTATCATACCGGCCGCGGCTCGATCCTGATGCGCGCCCGCCACGAGATCGAGGAAGGCCGCGGCGACCGCCGCTCGATCGTGCTCACCTCCATTCCCTATCAGGTCGGCAAGAACGGGCTGGTCGAGAAAATCGCCGAGGCGGCGAAGGACAAGCGCGTCGAGGGCATTTCCGACATTCGCGACGAATCGAACCGCGAGGGCGTGCGCGTCGTGATCGACCTGAAGCGCGACGCGACCCCCGACGTGGTGCTGAACCAGCTCTGGCGGCACACGCCGGCCCAGTCGAGCTTCCCGGCCAACATGCTCGCCATCCGCGGCGGCCGGCCGGAGACGCTGACGCTGCGCGACTTCATCGAGACCTTCGTCCGCTTCCGCGAAGAGGTGATCACCCGGCGCGCCAAGCACGAACTGGCGAAGGCGCGCGAGCGGGCGCATTTGTTGCTCGGCCTGGTCATTGCGGTCACCAATCTGGACGAGGTGGTGCGGATCATCCGCGGTTCCGCGTCCCCTGCCGAGGCGCGCGCGGCCTTGCTCGCACGCGCCTGGCCGACGGCCGAGATCGCGCCCTATATCGCGCTCGTCGAGGCGGTGGAGGACGTCCAGACGGCCGACGGCTACCGCCTGTCCGAGGCGCAGGTCCGCGCCATCCTCGAGCTGCGCCTGCATCGCCTGACCGCGCTCGGCCGTGACGAGATCGGCGGCGAGCTGCGCGAGCTTGCCGCCTCGATCGGCGCCTTGCTCGAAATCCTCGGCGACCGGGTCAAGCTCTACGCGGTGATGCGCGCCGAGTTTGACGAGATCGCCGACGCCTATGCGACGCCCCGCGTCACCGAGATCGCGCCGGCCTGGGACGGGATCGAGGACGAGGATCTGATCGAGCGCGAGGAGATGGTCGTGACCGTTACCCTCGGCGGTTATATCAAGCGCACCCCGCTCGAAGCCTTCCGCACCCAGGCGCGCGGCGGCAAGGGCCGCGCCGGCATGGCGACCAAGGACGAGGATGCGGTCACGGAACTGTTCGTGACCTCGACCCACAATCCGGTGCTGTTCTTCTCGACCGCCGGCAAGGTCTATCGCCTCAAGGTCTGGCGCCTGCCCGAGGGCCAGGCCAATACGCGCGGCCGGCCGATGGTGAACCTGCTGCCGCTGGCCGAGGGCGAGACGATCTCGACGGTCCTGCCGCTGCCCGAGAATGAGGAGGAATGGGGCAAGCTCCATGTCATGTTCGCGACCGCGACCGGCACGGTGCGGCGCAATTCGATGGACGCCTTCACCAACGTCCCCTCCAACGGGAAGCTCGCGATGCGCTTCGACGAGGGCTCGGAGGATCGGCTGATCGGCGTCTCGCTGCTGACCGAGGAGGACGACGTCCTGCTTGCCACCCGCAACGGCAAGGCGATCCGCTTCGCCGCCACCGACGTGCGCGAGTTCCAGAGCCGCACCGCCACCGGCGTGCGCGGCGCCCGCATGGTGGGTGACGACCAGGTGATCTCCCTGTCCATCCTGCGCGGCTTCGACGCCACGCCCCAGGAACGCGAAGACTATCTGCGCGCCGCCCCGTGGAAGGAACGCCGGGAGGGCCAGCCGGAGCCGGAGCAGGTACTCAGCGATGAGCGCATGGCCGAGTTCGCGGCGGCGGAGGAGTTCATCCTCACGGTCTGCGCCAACGGCTATGGCAAGCGCTCGTCGGCCTATGAATATCGCCGGACCAATCGCGGCGGCCAGGGGATCACCAATATCGACAATCTCGCCCGCAACGGCCCGGTCGTCGCCTCCTTCCCCGCCCATCATGGCGAGCAACTGATGCTGGTCACCGACCAGGCGAAGATGATCCGGATGAGCGTGGGCGACACCCGCGTCATCGGCCGCAACAGCGCCGGCGTCCGCCTGTTCAACGTCGCCGAGGACGAGCATGTCGTCTCCGCCGCGCGGATCGAGGAGAGCGAGGAGGACGGCGAGACGGTCGCGGAGACGGTGGAAGGCGGGGATGGCGGCAGCGCCGGAACCGAATAGGCGCCAGCGGCTGGTCGACGGTCCGCGGCTGCTCGCCGGGATCGTCGTCGCCGCGCTTGCCGCTGGCCCGGTCTTCTTCATCGCCGGGACTTTGCTGTCGGCCGTGATCGCCTCGCCGGGCGGCGAGGTCTTCCGCTGGGCCGAGGCGCAGCCCCTGCCCTTCATCCTGCTGATGGCCGTGCGCTACGCCTTCCTGCCCGCCCTGCTGCCGATGACGCTCGGGGCGGCGGCGATGGCGGTGCTCGGAGCGATGTTCAGGACCGCGCGGTCATGGCTCGCCTGGCTGGCCGCCGGCGCCGCCCTCGCGGGGCTGGTCTGCCTGCTCTTCCCGGACCTGCTGAGCTTCCGGCTGCTGGCGGTGGCGCTGGTCGTCACCGGCTCGGTCTGCGGCGCCATCTGCCGCGCTTTCACCCGCTGGCCCGAGGATGCCGGGGCGGCCGAAGCGGCCGAGGATCAGGCGTAAAGGTCGACGGTCTCGACGTCGGGGAGCACCGTCTCGCGCAGCGGGGTGCGGTGGCAGCCCGCCGGATCGCGCTCGAAGCAGAGCAGGGCCGAGGGCTTCTCCTCCGCCAGGGCAATCATCCGCGCCGCCTCGGCGCCCGCCTCCGGCGTGTCGAGCTGGATGGCGTAGATCCGTTTCATCTCGTCCATCCGCCCCTTACGCGCGGCCTCACGGCCGGCGGGCGGCGTGCCCAGTGCCTTCAGGTGCACATAGTCGATCCCCGACTCCTTCAGGCCGGCGGCGAGGACGTTCTTCGAGAAGCCCGGTTTGCGTGACAGGGGCACAGCGCGCACGTCGATGACCCGCTCGACGCCCGCGCCCGTCAAGGCGGCGATCAGCTCCGCCTGGGTCGCGCCCTCATAGCCGATGGTGAAGATGCGCGCAGGGCCGGTCATCTCACGTCCGTATAGCCCCTGGTGGCGGGCTTCCCGCGGAAGACGATCGAGAAGAAGTTGATGAAGTAGAGGCCCGCCATCCGGAGATAGCCCTGCTTCTGCAGGCGGCGGCCGGAGGTCGGCATCACGAAGCGCGGCGAGAACAGCACCTTGCCATATTTCTTCGCGCGCTTGGCGATGTCGGCGTCCTCGCCATAGAATTCGATCTTCGGATCGAAGCCGCCCATATGTTCCAGGACGTCACGGCGGATCGCGAAATTGCCGCCGACCAGCATATAGCCGATGATCCCGTAGAGCGGCCGGGCGGCGACGAACCAGCCCGACGCGACCTTGTTCCTGAGGCCGGCCAGATCGTAGAAGCTGTACGGCCCGGAGAGCGTGGCGAGCTCGGCATGCTTGCCGAACTGCTCCCAGATCTGCTCGATCCAGCCCGCGGGCGGATGGGTGTCGGCATCAACATAAGCCAGGATATCGCCCTTGGCGGTCAGGAAGCCGCGCTGGCGCGCCCGGGTAATCCCCTTTTCCGGCTCGAACACGTAGGTGACCGAAGGATAAAGCTGCGCCACCGCCTTGGTCCCGTCGGTGCTGTTATTGTCGACGACGATGACTTCAAGCGCTTTGTCACCGATATTGGCCATCACCGAGTCGAGGCAGGCGCCGAGATAAGCCTCTTCGTTATAGGCCGGAATGATGAGGCTGATCGTCGGCCTGTTTGCCATGGTCTCGGCGGTCATGGTCTCGCCATGTGCCGGAATATCCCCACTCTGGCCAGAGCGGAAAGCCGCGTCGGCGGACCGTGACGGGACGGCTCTTCGGGCCTGGGGCATAAGCTCTGGCTACCCTGTTTTACCGCATCGCGGGCTCCGCATGCCCGGCCACGGCTTCCTCCTTCCGGCCAAGCAGACTATCGCACCCGGCCATGACTCACCAAGTGCATATCGTCGGCGGCGGTCTCGCCGGCTCGGAAGCGGCCTGGCAACTCGCCCAGGCTGGACTGAAGGTTCGACTCAGCGAGATGCGGGGAAGCGGCGAGATGACGCCCGCGCACCAGACGGACGGGCTGGCCGAGCTGGTCTGCTCGAACAGCTTCCGCTCGGACGACGCGGCCAGCAATGCGGTCGGCCTGCTCCACGCGGAGATGCGAGAGATGGGCTCGCTGATCATCAGCGCGGCGGACGCGCATCGGGTCCCCGCCGGCTCGGCGCTGGCTGTGGACCGGGACGGCTTCTCGGCGGAAGTGACCGCGCGGCTCGCCGCCCATCCCAATGTCGAGATCGTGCGCGAGCGGGTGGACGCCCTCCCGGCGACCGGCCTGACGATCGTCGCGACCGGGCCGTTGACCGCGCCCCTGCTGGCCGAGGCGATCGGCGCTGCGACGGGCGCCGACGCCCTCGCCTTCTTCGACGCGATCGCGCCGATCGTGCACCGCGACACGATCGACATGGACATCTGCTGGATGGCCAGCCGCTGGGACAAGGGCGACACCAAGGATTACATCAACTGCCCGATGACGAAGGAGCAGTATCTCGCCTTCCACCAGGGCCTGCTCGACGGCGAGAAG
>Ga0068860_100007515_pt1 | contig 10904 bp, 6 predicted proteins | sample KBSSwiS32_FD_66597 | JGI IMG/M metagenome (GOLD analysis project Ga0068860, IMG submission 66597) | Switchgrass rhizosphere microbial communities from Kellogg Biological Station, Michigan, USA - KBS Switchgrass S3-2 | ecosystem: Host-associated > Plants > Roots > Rhizosphere > Soil ...
AATATACGTACCCGGATTCGCTTTATATTATTCAGCATCAAATAAAATTAGCAAGAATTATGTTGTTAATTGTCTAATGTCCTGTTAAGTAGTAGTTCAGCGTTCACAGTTCGTAGTTCATATTTTCATAGTTCATAGTTTTAAGTTGATGATTCCTTTCTCTTTCTTCGTGTTTTGTTAAACTTCCAACTTTTGAAATTTTGAATAGTATAAATATTCAAAAAGGATTCAAAGTATAGGGCTTGCGAACTACGAAACTAAGAGCTAAGAACTACGAACTTGCTTACGGCACATTAATATATTTATGTATCTGTAAAGAGAGCTCCCATTGAGGATTTTCTTTGATATAATCGATTATCCAGGGCGTCACTACACCTGCCTTATCCCATTCGGGTTGAAGAAACAATTTACAACCGGGTGATACCCTTGAAGCATATTTTTCGGCCCAGGCAAAGTCAGACCTATTGAATATTATTATTTTCAATTCATTCGCCTTCGGCAGAATTCCCGGTAAAGGCGGCTTAAACTTTTTTGGTGAGAGGCAAATCCAATCCCATATTCCTGTAAGGGGGTGCGAGCCGGATGTTTCAATATTTGTCGAAAAGCCGTCCTGCCGCAAAGCCCTGGTAAGTTTATCGAGGTTATGCATGGTAGGTTCCCCACCCGTAATTACGGCCATCCTGCCCGGATGTTTTTTTGCGTTTGTTACGACTTGTTCAATACTTAATTCCGGGTATAAATTTTTATCCCAGCTTTCCTTCACATCACACCATACGCACCCAACATCGCACCCGGCAAGCCTTATGAAATAGGCGGCTTTTCCCTGGTGAAATCCTTCGCCCTGCAATGTGTAAAACGATTCCATTACCGGAAGAAATGTGGTCGTATCTGCAAAGGTTTCTACAATCATAATTTATAATCAATGGGCAATAGGCAATGAGCAATGAGCAATGAGCAATGAGCAATGAGCAAAATGCAAAATTAATAATCAATAATCAGTAATCAATAATCAATGACTCCCGTTTAACACATGCATTATAAGTATTAGTCAATAATGCTGCAATGGTCATTAATCCTACACCACCGGGAACCGGCGTAATGTAACCGGCTTTAGGAGCTACTTTCTCAAAATCAACGTCTCCCGTTAACGCATAGCCGCTTTTTTTGGTTTCATCTTTAACACGGTTTATGCCTACATCAATGACGACGGCATTTTCTTTTATCATTTCTTCCGTTACAAATTTTGGTTTTCCGATTGCCGCAATAATAATATCAGCTTCCCTTGATATGTCACGAAGATTTTTGGTGCGGGAATGGCAAAGCGTCACAGTAGCATTACCATAATCTGCATTCCTGCTTAATAAAATACTTATTGGCGTTCCTACAATGTTGCTTCTGCCAATTACCACCACCCGCTTTCCGCTTATTTCAATTTTATAGTGTTGCAGCAGTAAAAGGATTCCTAAAGGCGTGGCAGAAATGAATGAAGGAAACCCAAGTACCATATTCCCGATATTTACCGGGTGAAATCCATCAACATCCTTTCCCGGTGAAATGGTATTAATAATTTTCTCTTCCGAAATATGTTTTGGTAAGGGAAGTTGCACAAGAATTCCATCAATCTCGCTCCTTTCATTTAATTCTGTGATGTTTTGTAAAAGTTCCTGTTCGGAAATTGTGTCTTCAAATCGAAATAAAGATGAAATAATATCGATTTCATGGCAGCTTTTTACCTTCGATGCCACATAGGTTTCACTCGCAGGATTACTTCCAACAAGCACCGCAGCAAGGTGCGGTATTTTCTTATTATGAGACTTTAGGATGGAAATTTTATTTTTAAGATCCTCCTTTATTGCTTTTGATGCCAGCTTGCCATCTAATATTTGCATCCGGCAAAATTAGCCCGATGTATTCACTTAATATTATTTTAGGTAGCAAAACGGAAATATAATATTTAATCATTATATTTATTTGAACACTAAAACTATGCTTTGAGAAAAATTTACGCCCTCTTTCTGGTTATTTTAATATTAATAAACACAAATTTACCTGCGCAATCACTGCGCAGGCCCATAGCTGCATCTTATATTGGCCTCGGCGCATATAGTATTAATCATGTGGATGTATTTTCTTTTTCTTCAAACCAGGCCGCCCTTGCTCAAATAAAAAATCCTGCTATAGGGGTATATGGTGAGAAAAGGTTTATGCTCGATGCAACCAATATGTATTCTGCGGTGGCGGCCCTGCCCACAAAACAGGGAAATTTTGGAATCCAGGCAGATTATTTCGGGTTCAAAAATTACAATGAATCACAAATAGGTGTAGCTTATGCCCGGAGCCTGGGAAAACTGCTTGACATTGGACTAAAATTTAACTATTATTCTTTCAGAATACCTGCATATCAAAATTCCTCATCAATAAATTTTGAGATAGGAGCTATTCTTCACCTTACGGCCAGGTTAAATGCCGGAATCCACTTTTATAACCCGGTAGGGGGAAATTTGTCAAAAACGAATAACGAAAAACTAAGTTCCATCTACAAATTCGGATTCGGGTATGAGGCATCAGAAAATTTTTTAATGAGTGCCGAAATCATAAAGGAGGAAGATTTGCCTGTGAATGTAAATGCAGGGGTACAATATAATTTTCTGAAACAATTTTTTGCAAGAGCAGGTATAGCTTCAGAAAATGAATCTCCCTACGCAGGAGCAGGCGTAAGCTGGAATAGCATTCGCCTTGATATCAGTGCAAGTTACCATCCACAACTTGGTTTTAGCCCCGGCCTCATGCTGATTGTTAATTTCAAATCCAAAAAGTTTGAAAAAAACTAAGTATATAAAATCTTTTTTACCTCCTGTACTAGTTTTGCTGTTATGTAGTTCAATTGAATATGCTTACGCTCAGGCGGCACCTTCTGAACCCGCAGAACCACCTGCGGTTCTTGAGCAACAGCTCGAAAACTTGACAGAATCGGCCGACGACGTAGTAACGGAAGATGATTCTTACCTCCAGGAATTAGTTCAATTTATTAAAGAGCCACTCAATTTAAATTATGCAGATGAAGGGCAATTACAGGAACTCAAATTATTATCGCCCTTACAAATCAGTAATTTAATAGCGTACCGAAATCTGCTCGGCAATCTTATAAATATTTATGAACTGCAGGCCATACCAGGTTGGGATATAAGTTTAACAAGACGCATTCGACCCTATGTGACCGTAAGCAGCAAATTGTATGTTTTCAATACCATTGGCAGCCGCTTGCAAAATGGAGAAAATATGCTTTTGGTAAGGGGCGCTCAGGTACTGGAGAAATCAAAGGGATACTTGCCTGATAGTTCCGGCGCCACAAACTTTTATCAAGGAAGTCCACTGAAAATATTAGTCCGCTATAAATATATCTTCAAAAACTTACTGCAATATGGTATCACCGCGGAAAAAGATGCCGGGGAACAATTTTTTAAAGGATCACAAAAAAATGGATTTGATTTTTATTCTGTGCATTTCTTTGTTAGAAACCTTGGAATGATTAAATCCCTGGCAATAGGAGATTTTACGGTTAACCTCGGCCAGGGCTTAACTCAATGGCAGGGCCTCGCATTTAGGAAAAGTTCTGATGTAATAAATATTAAAAGACAATCAGATGTTCTAAGGCCTTACAATTCTGCAGGAGAAATTGCATTCAACAGGGGAATCGGCATCACCTTAAAAAATAATAAATGGGAGGCGACAGCATTTGCCAGCTACCGGAAACTGGATGCCAATTTTAATATTGACACGGTAAACTTTGACAATTTTGTTTCCTCTTTGCAAAACTCCGGTTATCACCGTACTGAAAGTGAAGTTGAAGACAAAAACTCGCAAACGCAGGTAAGTTTTGGAGGTAATTTGAGTTATTCCAGGGAGCGGGTTCACATTGGAATCAATGGCGTGCACTATAATTTCGAGCATGCGATTAACAAAGCCGGTTACTTATATAATGCCTACGCCCTGTCGGGGAAAACTGCAGGAAATTATAGCGTGGATTATAGTTATACCTATAAGAATCTGCATTTTTTTGGTGAAGCTGCCCTGGACGAAGATTTTGATAAAGCTTTTATAAATGGATTGCTCATAAGTGTGGATTCACATGTCGATATGAGTTTTTCTTATAGAAAAATTTCACGGAGCTATCAATCCCTCTATTCAAGCGCCTTTACTGAAAACACCTACCCAACAAATGAAAGCGGATTTTATTCAGGAATCAGCATTACACCGGTTGATTATTTACGCCTGGATGCCTATGCAGATTTTTATCATTTTCCATGGGTAAAATACAGGGTGGACGCACCTTCCTCCGGGAATGATTATTTGATTCAATTAACATATAAGCCAAATAAACAGTTGGAAATTTATACCCGCTACCATACCGAAAGAAAAGCCATCAATTATAATCCATTTGATCTTCCTTTAAACCCGGTGATTATAAGGCCAAAACAAGGAGTCAGGACCCAGTTTTCTTTCAAGCTTAACCCGGCAATTACCATAAGGTCAAGAGTTGAACTTTCCTGGTTTGATAAAAGGGGTAATGCCCCGCAGAATGGTTTCTTAACTTACCTGGATATACTATATAAACCCATGCTGAAGCCATTTTCCGGAAACATACGGTTACAATATTTCGAAACGGACGGTTACGACAGCCGGTTATATGCTTATGAAGACGATGTTCTATATGGGTACTCCATCCCGGTATTTTACGATAAAGGGTACCGGTATTTTGTAAACGTCAAATATGATATTGACAGGAGACTTTCGGTGTGGGGACGATTTGCCCAAACCATATATCCTGATAAAAATGCTATAGGCAGCGGGCTCGACCTCATTAATGACCACAAAAAATCAGAAATAAAACTACAGGTAATTTTTAATTTTTAAAAAAAGCGTTACGGTATGCAGCATACTTTAACTAGTACCTGTCTTGCTTAATAAATCATGTTAAATTTTCATTAATTAACAGTTTTTTGAGGTTTAATGTGATTTGTCATATTTTCGCAAAATCCTAAAACTAATTACGTATGAGAAAATTTCTAATGTTCTTTTCCATGCTAATGCTCACAGGAGCCTTGGCATTTTCACAAGCCCATACGGTTTCCGGAACTATAAAAGATGCCCAGGGCGGAGCTGTACCATATGCAACAATTACAGAAAAGGGTACAAAGAACGCGACAACTGCCGACGCTAAAGGCAACTTTTCCATTAAGATGAAAGGAAACGGGGATCTTATGATCACTGCTACAGGCTTTGAAGCCAATTCAGTTGCTTCTTCAGGCGACGTAGTAAACGTATCATTAAAAACAAGCACTACCGAATTAGCAACAGTTACTGTCACTACCGCCTTAGGCATACAGCGTAATAAAAATACACTGCCTTACGCTGCCCAGCAGATTAGCGGAGATGAAGTTAGCCGTGCACGTGGTGCAAATGCAGCATCGGCGCTTTCCGGTAAGGTGTCAGGCTTGCAAATCATTCAGGGTAATGGTATTGGCGGATCCACCAATGTGGTTATTCGGGGAATCAAGTCATTAACTGGTAATAACCAGGCTTTGTTTGTGGTGGATGGTGTGCCAATTAATAATGCTAATAATAATGCTATCAACCGCACTCCACCCGATCAGAAAAGAAAGGACCAGACAACCGGCGGCGGGGGTTATGATTATGGTAATGCTGCAGCAGATATAAATCCCGATGATATAGAATCAATTAACGTACTGAAAGGTGCGGCAGCCACTGCTATTTACGGATCGCGGGGTGCAAACGGGGTTATCATGATAACCAGCAAAAAAGCAAAAAGAGGCCTGGGAATCACCATAAACTCCGGTATTGTAGAAAGTTCAATCGATAAAACAACTTTTCCCAAATACCAAAAAGAATATGGCGCAGGATACTCAGATCCCTATGAGAAAGATGGATTCTTTTATTTTGATGTGGATGGAGATGGTGTTAAAGATTTAGTAACACCCACTACAGAAGATGCTTCCTATGGTACAAAATTCGACCCTAATTTGCTGGTATACCAGTGGGATGCGTTCGATAAGACAGGCCCATATTATCACACTGCAAGGCCCTGGGTCGCTGCTAAAAATGATCCTTCAACTTTTTATATTAGCCCTGTATCAAATAACAACAGTATCATGCTGGACGGGGTTAACGATAAAGGGTTTTTTAAATTAGGATATACCCGTAACGACGAAAAAGGCGTATTACCTAATAGCCATGTAATGAAAAATATCATCAACTTTGGCGCTGGTTATAATATTATCGATAAGCTAACAGCCACAGCGTCAGTGAACTATTCTAAAATTGACGGTAAAGGAAGATATGGTACCGGGTATAACGGAAGAAATGTTAATCAAAACTTCCGCCAATGGTATGAAACCAATGTTGATTTGAAAGAGCAAAAAGAAGCTTATTTCCGTAACCAGCAAAATGTTACCTGGAACTGGTCTAATCCTAAAGACGAACTAAATGGTTTAAAGCCGATTTATACCGATAACTATTATTGGATGGTGTATCAGCAATATGAAACCGATACACGTGACCGTATTTTTGGCAATGTTTCTCTAAACTATAAACTCAATAGCTGGATTAATGTAATGGGTCGGATATCTCTTGATACATATGATGAATTGCAGGAAGAAAGAATTGCCAAAGGAAGTAATATAGTGTCAATGTATTCACGGTTCAACCATGGTTACACCGAAAAAAATTACGACCTTATAGCAAATATGGATAGAAATCTTACTGCTGATATAAATTTAAAAGCCCTCGCAGGGGTTAATTTACGCCGTATAAGTGAGAATTCTATGTTGGCATTAACCAATGGAGGTTTGATTGGCCCCGGCGTTTATTCCCTTGGTAATTCCTTAAATCCAATCAATGCTCCTACCGAAACAAATACTCCAAGAGCCGTCGATGGATATTTTGCCGGCGCGACCCTGGGGTACAAAGAATTTTTAACATTGGATGGAACAATTCGCAGGGACAGGTCATCAACGTTGCCCGAGAAAAACAATGCGTATAATTATTATGCCATATCAGGCAGCTGGGTATTTTCAAAAAACCTGCAACAGGCGGATTGGCTTTCATCCGGTAAGCTAAGATTAAACTATGCTACCGTAGGCAATGACGCACCCTGGGGAAGTATTTTAGACGTATATAATCAGCCTCCTCCGTTCGGCTCCGCTGTTTTGTTTTCTCTACCAGGGACAAAAAACTTCAGCGATCTAAAACCTGAATATACCAAGAGTAAGGAAATAGGATTGGAAATGGCGTTCCTGAAAAATCGTATAGGTTTCGATGCTACTTTCTACCATACTAATACCACGAACCAGATCATCCCGGTTGCGCTTTCAACGGCCACCGGATTTACCAGCAAATTTCTAAATGCGGGTGACATACAAAATGAAGGGATAGAACTTACCGTATATGGATCGCCTTTTAAAACAAGGGAGTTTAGTTGGGATATCACTGTAAACTGGACCCGCAACCGCAATAAAGTTCTTGAGTTGTTTGGAGATAGTAAAAACCTTCAATTGGGAAGTTTCCAGGGCGGTGTTAGTATCAATGCGACATTAGGTCAGCCTTATGGAACCATCCAGGGTAAAACATGGGGAATGATTGATCCCAATGATCCAACCAAGATTGTACCATGGGATGGTTCAGGCGAAAAACTTGTAAAGAGTAATGGAAGGTATTATACGACTACCACCACTAATAACGTAATAGGAGACGTCAATCCAGATTGGATTGGAGGTATTTACAACACAGTCAGGTACAAAGGTATTAGCCTTGGTTTCCTGATAGATATTCGTTCAGGCGGAGATTTATTCTCACTTGACAGGTATTACGGGTTGGCTACGGGAGTCACCGTTGAAACAACTCAATTGAATGATTTAGGTAATCCATCCCGGAATACTATTGCTGATGGAGGGGGTGTAATTATGCCTGGCGTAACCGCCGATGGTAAGCCCAATGCCAAACGGGTTGAAAATACTTATGGTACATATGGATATGCTTACAATCCCAATGCAGCTTTTATATATGACGCCAGCTATGTAAAATTGAGAGAACTGGTATTGTCTTATGCATTACCGCAATCATGGCTTACAAAAACTAAAATCATCAAGGGTGCCGAGCTTTCTATTATAGGCCGTAATCTTTGGATTATTCATAAAAATCTACCTTATTCAGATCCGGAAGAAAATCTTTCTTCGGGTAATATCCAGGGCTACCAGAGTGGTGCTTATCCAACCACACGTACCATTGGTGCTAACCTGAAACTGAAATTCTAACCTATTAAAAAAATATTTATGAAAAAGATAATAGCATATGTAAGTTTTCTCTTTATCATGGGAGCTTGCACGAAAGATATATCGAGATTTAATGATGAAACAAAAAATTCTTCTAATGTTGCGGCAGAAACACTTTTTTCCAATGCAGTAAGAAATGTAGTGGACGGGATAACCACACCCAATGTGAATGATAATGTTTTTAGATTTACCGTTCAACATTGGGGAATGGCCACATACGAGGATGAAGTTCAGTATGATTTTTCAACCAGGGCAATTCCTGAAAGGTGGTGGGCCCGCATGTACAGGGACGTATTGGCCGACCTCAAAGAGTCAGCCAGGTTAGTTACAGCCGACGAAAAGCTCGACGCCACTGCTAAAGCCAATCAGTTAGCTATGATTGACATTATGCAGGTATATACCTTTCAGATTCTCGTAAATACATTTGGAGATGTTCCTTACACCGAAGCATTGGATTTTAATAAGCCTTTTCCAAAATATGATGATTCAAAAACGGTTTATCTGGATCTGCTCACGAGGCTAAAAGCCGATATTGCCGGACTGAATGACTCCGGAGCTGGATTTATTGCGGCGCAGGATTTAATAGGCCAGGGGAGCGTAAGTAAGTGGGTAATATTTGCGAATTCATTGTTGGTGAGAATGGGAATGACCATTGCTGACGAAGATGATGCCACAGCAAAATCTTCTTTCGAGGCAGGAGACCCGAAAGCCATTTCGAGTTCTTCAGATGATATAATTTTTAAATATTATGGTGGTTCTCCCAATACTAATCCTATTTGGGTTGATATTGTACAAAGCGGTCGCCTCGATTACGTGTCGGCCAAACCATTAGTTAACCTGCTGGATTCTTTTGTTGATCCACGATTGCCCTTATTTTACAAGCCAAACAGTGACGGCCAATGGGTGGGGGGAATTGTAGGTTCTGTAAATACTTTTTCAGCTACTGCCAGGCCCAGCGATAAAGTAGCGGCACCTGATTTTCCCGCTGTCCTTGCTGATTATGCGGAGATGGAATTTTACCGGGCCGAAGCAAAGGAAAGAGGGTATACTGTTGCAGGTACTGCTGAGGAGCATTATAATAAGGCCATAACTGCATCAATTGTTTCATGGGGTGGTACGGCTGCAAGTGCTGCTACCTATCTTATGAGACCGGAAGTAGCCTACACTACCGCCACGGGTACCTGGAAACAAAAAATAGGCACTCAAAAATGGATAGCTTTATATAATCGTCCTTTTGAAGGCTGGACAGAACTTCGCAGATTTGATTTCCCTGTTTTAAGTCTGCCGGTTGGTGCAAAATCCGGCTTCCCCAACAGGCTAACTTATCCCGGTAATGAACAGCAATTGAATGGTACGAATTATACAGATGCTGCAAGCAGGATGGGTGACGATAAAGTAGAGTTTAAAATTTTCTGGGATAAATTTTAAATACATAATTTATTAAAAAGCCGTCCCGTAATGTTTACCGGGACGGTTTTATTTTGATTACCTAAGCAGAATGAATAAATAAAAAAGAATATAATAAAAGATTCTTTTTTTGATGTTGTGTGCAGCAAATTCCTTTCGACCCTTGTCATTAATAGGTTAATGTGAAATATTCATTAATTAACAATTTTTTTGCTTCCTTTGGTAAGAGCCATATATTTGCGAATTCATAAAACTAAATTTACACATGAGAAAATTTCTAATGTTCTTTTGTATGTTAATGCTCAGTGGAGTGTTGGCATTAGCTCAAACTCATACTGTTTCAGGTACGGTCAGAGATGAAGCAGGAGCTCCCATACCTTTTGCTACCATTACGGAAAGTGGCACCAGAAACGCCACAAACGCAGACGGAAACGGCAATTTCACAATTAAAATGAAGGGCAATGGTAATTTGTCTGTCACTGCTACCGGATTCAATGGCACTTCAGCTACTCCGGCCGGTAATACGGTTGCGGTTGCTTTAACAAGGAATGCTGCGGAATTAACAACTGTTGTTATTACAACTGCCCTTGGTCAGCAACGCCAGGCTAAAGAGCTGGGTTATGCTGTAACAACTGTAACTAATAAAACTTTAACCCAGGCAAAATCAGTGGGCGTTGCCCAGGCATTGAACGGAAAGGTATCCGGGTTAAATATTTCCACAGTAAATAGCGGAGTTTTTGAAGAAGCTAAGATAAATATCAGGGGAATTCGCTCACTTACCGGTAATAACCAGCCAATGCTGGTTATTGATGGTGCGCCTACGCCTTTAGGCTATCTTGCTTCTATACCACCCGATGATGTGCAGGATCTAACTGTTTTAAAAAGTGCTGCATCTGCGGCGATCTATGGCCCTGATGCTGTAAATGGGGTTATTATTGTAACCACGAAAAGAGGCGGTAGAAGACCTTCCGTCACATTTAATTCGACGGTTGAAGCTACAAAAATTTCGTTTTTTCCAAAATTGCAGAAAACTTTTGGTGCCGGTGCGGGTGAAGTTGTAGACCAATATGGGAATTTTGGTTATGTTCCTTATGAAAATCAGCAATACGGGCCTATTTTTGACGGATCTATTAAAGAAATCGGGGTTCC
>Ga0068860_100007518_pt1 | contig 10903 bp, 10 predicted proteins | sample KBSSwiS32_FD_66597 | JGI IMG/M metagenome (GOLD analysis project Ga0068860, IMG submission 66597) | Switchgrass rhizosphere microbial communities from Kellogg Biological Station, Michigan, USA - KBS Switchgrass S3-2 | ecosystem: Host-associated > Plants > Roots > Rhizosphere > Soil ...
TCCGGAAGGCCCGCGGCGCGCACATCCGCGACACCGTCATCCTCAAGAACGACCCGCTGGGCGCCTACTACGAGTACGAGATCCAGTACGGCGTCCCCGGCACCACCATCACCATCACCAAGGAGTTCCAGCGCGGGAGCCTGAAGCTGACCGTGCTCCCCAAGCGGGTGCAGAACCTGTCGGTGGTGATGAACGGCCAGGAGATCGGCAAGTACCCGGCGATGAAGATCGACCTCTACGAGGGCAAGCACGACCTGGAGCTGCAGGGCGAGCAGCTCCGCGAGCCGGTGCCCTTCAGCGTGGAGATCAAGCCGGACAAGACCGCCGACGCCACGGTGGACGTCGGCAAGCACCTGCTGTAGCGCGCCTACACGGCGGTGGAGCAGAACTGCTCGTAGTCGACGAACTCGACCCGCCGGCCGGGGGCGCACACCGGGCAGTCCGGGTCGCGCCGCAGCTTCATCTCCAGGAACCGGGTGGTCAGCCCGTCGAACTGCAGGAGCCTGCCGGCCAGCGGCTGGCCCACGCCGAGGACCAGCTTGAGCGCCTCGTTCGCCTGGAGCAGCCCGATGATGCCCGGGAGCACGCCCAGCACGCCCGCCTCCGCGCACGAGGGCGCCATGTCCGCCGGCGGCGGCTGCGGGTACAGGCAGCGGTAGCAGGGGCCCTGGCCGGGGATGAAGGTGGTGACCTGCCCCTCGAACCGATAGACCGACCCGTGGACGTTGGGCTTCTTCTGCATCACGCACGCGTCGTTGAGCAGGTAGCGGGTGGGGAAGTTGTCCCCGCCGTCCACCACCAGGTCGAACCCCTCCAGCACGTCCAGCACGTTCTCCGCCGCCAGCCGCTGCTGGAAGGCGACCACCTCCACGTCCGGGTTGAGCGCGGCGATCGCCGCCTGCGCGCTGGCGGTCTTCGGCTGCCCGGCGCGCTCCACGGTGTGGATGACCTGCCGCTGGAGGTTGGAGAGGTCCACCACGTCCATGTCCACCAGGCCCAGCGTCCCCACCCCGGCCGCCGCCAGGTAGAGCGCCGCCGGCGAGCCCAGCCCGCCCGCGCCCATCAGCAGCACCTTGGCCTTGAGCAGCTTCTCCTGCCCCGCCTCGCCCACCTCCGGGATGGCCAGGTGCCGCCGGTACCGCTCCTTCTGCTCGCGGGTCATGCTGAACGGCCGGTCCACCGGGAAGCCGCGGTCCGTCCACCGCCCGTACCCGCCCGCCATGGAGGCGACGTTGGCGAAGCCCAGGTCCTGGAGCGTCTTGGCCGCCAGCGCCGACCGCGCCCCGCCCTGGCAGTAGAGGACGAGCGCCTCGTCGCGCTTCGCCTTGTCGTCGATCCGCATCTCCAGGTAGCCGCGGGGGACGGAGACGGCGCCGGGGATGCAGCCTGTGGAGTACTCCTCGCCCTCGCGCACGTCGATCAGCTTCACCCCGGACTTCTCGTCCAACAGGCGCTTGACCTCCTCGACCGCGACCTCGCGGATGTCCTTCTTCACCGACGACAGGTGCTCCTGGAACGTTTGACCCATGGCGCGACGGGTATAACCGGGGACGGGAGGGCATTTCACGCCATGGACGCTCCAATGCGGCCCCTGGAGGGGAAGGTGGTGCTGGTCACCGGGGGGGCGGTGCGCGTGGGCCGCGCCATCGCCGAGGCCGCCGGCCGCGCCGGGGCGAGCGTGGCGGTCCACTTCCACGGGTCGGAGGCGGCCGCGGAGGAGGTGCTCCGCGCCGTCCGGGCCGACGGCAACCGCGCCGCCCGCTTCCGGGCCGACCTCTCGGACCCCGCCGCCGCCGAGCCGCTCGCCGCCGCGGTGGAGGCGGAGCTGGGGCCCATCGCCTGCCTGGTGAACAGCGCCGCCGTCTTCGAGCGGGCCTCCTTCACCCAGACCCCGCTCGACGTGCTGGACCGCCAGTGGGCGATCAACGCCCGCGGGCCCTACCTGCTCACCCAGGCGGTGGCCCGGCGCATGCTCGCCCGAGGCGGGGGCGACGTGGTGAACGTCCTCGACATCGGCGGGGCGCTCCAGCCCTGGCGGCACTACTCGGCCTACTGCATGACCAAGGCGGCGATGGCCGGGCTCACCCGGTGCCTGGCGCTGGAGCTGGCGCCCGCGGTCCGGGTGAACGGGGTGGCGCCGGGGACGGTGCTGCCCCCCGAGTCGCTCGACGCCGCGTCCCTGGAGGCGATCCGCGCCAACATCCCCCAGCAGCGGGTGGGGAGCGCGGAGGACGTCGCCCGGACGGTGCTCTTCCTGCTCACCGGACCGCCCTTCATCACCGGGCAGATCGTCGCGGTGGACGGCGGCCGCTCGCTGGGCAGCGCGCGCGGGCCCGGTTGATATATACGAGTCCCATGGATGCCCCCGCCGTCGCCGTGCCCGAAGCCACGCCCGCTCCCAGCCCGGGAGCGCCCTTCCGCCTGACCGCCCAGGCGGTGGCCCAGGTGAAGCTCGTCTGCCAGCAGCAGGGCTTCGTCGGCCACCACCTCTCGGTCCGGGTGGTGCCCTCCGGCTGCAGCGGCTTCAGCTACGACCTGAACGTGATCAAGGACGCGCGGCCCGGGGACGCGGTGTGGGAGCAGGACGGCGTGAAGATCGCCACCGACGCCCAGTCCGCCCGCTCCCTCCAGGGCACCGAGGTCGACTACGTCTCCGGCCTCCAGGGCGCGGGGTTCAAGTTCCTCAACCCCAACGCCAAGTCCTCCTGCGGCTGCGGGAGCTCCTTCAGCACCTGATATGCGCGCGCCCGCGGCCGGAGCGCTCGCCGCCGCGCTGGCCCTCGCGCTGGCGCTGTCGCCGAGCTGCGTGAAGCGCCGCGACGTGAGCGGCAGCGGCGACGAGCGCCTGGACGAGACGGCCCGCGGCGACGCGCTCCCCGGCCAGGGCCAGGGCGACGCGTGCGGCCCGGACGGCGGCACGCTGCTGCTCCTGGACGCGGTCACCGCCTCCCCGCTGTCCTGCACGCTGGTCACGGTGAGCCAGGACGCCACCGACTGCCGGTCCGAGGACGGCACCTGCGCCAGCCAGGAGCTGTTCCGCGGGCGCACCGGGGTGCAGGGGCGCGCGCAGGTCCAGGTCGCCTGGGAGTCCGCCCGCGTCTCCGCGGTGGCGGCCGGCTACCGGCCCTCGTACCGCGAGCCCGGCGCCCCCCTGGAGATCGAGATGGTCCCCTCCGAGGGGTTCCTGCTGAAGTTCGTGGACCCGGAGGGGAACTACCTCACCAACCTCCAGGTCAGCTTCAAGCAGCGCGGCGAGGCCATCGCCCAGATGACCACCAACGAGCTGGCCAACGTCCACTTCCCGCACCGCTCGCCGTTCGCCGGGGAGCCGGTGATCGTCGAGGCCCAGGGCTGGGCCCCGATCACCGTCAACGGGCCCCAGGACCTGGGCGGCGACGGACACACCGTCAGCCTGCACAAGTAGCGGAGGTCGCGGAGGGACCTTTTTGATCGGCTACCCTCCGGCCGCCGTGGGCTTAGACGAGGTGCTGCCAGTCCTCGTGCCCGTGCGCCTTGCGCGCCATGCGCTCGTCCCGGCGCGCGTGCGCCTGCCGGAACGCGCGCTTCTCGCTCCGGGTGGTCAGCTTCAGCCTGGGCACCTGCGCCTTGGACCCGTCCGCCTCCAGCGCCACGAAGGTGAGCAGCGCGGTGGTGGCCATCTTCTTCATCCCGCGGAGGGGGTCCTCCGCCTCCACCACCACGCCCACCTCCATCGAGGTGTGGAAGGCGGCCAGCACCCGCGCGCGCACGGTGACAATCCACCCCACCTGGATGGGGGCGTGGAAGTGGAGGTCGTCCATGGAGGCGGTGACCACCACCTTCCGGCAGTGCCGCTGGGCGGCGACGGCGCCGCACATGTCGATCCACCCCATCACCGTCCCGCCGAACGCCGCGTTGAGGGCGTTGGCGTCCGACGGGAGGAGGATGTGCGTCATCACCACGCTCTTGGCCATGCGCGCTACGAAGCCAGGAACGTGGTGACCGTGTCCAGGAACTCCTCGCGCCGCCGCCCGTGGCGGATGTCCACCTTGGTCACGTCCAGGGTCAGGCAGTCCACCCCGTACTTGCTCTGCAGCACCTGCGGGAACGACGAGTAGTAGCCGTTGAGCCCGCGGAGGAACGACGCGTCGATCCCCTTCTCCTCTTCCCGGCCGCGCAGCCGGATCCGGTCCAGCAGCACCTCCAGGCTGGGCACGTTGAAGTAGATGACCTTGTCCGGCTTCTTCACCGCCGCGGCCACCCGCTGGAAGTACTCGAAGTAGAGGTCCAGCTCGGAGTTCGTCATGTGCCCCAGCCCGTGGAGGTACTTGGCGAAGATCTCCGGGTCCTCGTACAGGGTGCGGTCCTGCACGCAGTTCTTGCGGACGGTGTGGATCAGCTCGTGGTGCTCCACCCGCTTGATCAGGAACTCCAGCTGCAGCGTGAACGACCACCGCCGCATGTCGGCGTAGTAGTCGCGCAGGAAGCGGTTGTCGATCACCGGCTCGTCGAACAGCTCGAACCCCAGCGCCTGGCTGATGATCTTCGCCGCGGTCGTCTTCCCGGCGCCGATGTTGCCGGCCAGGGCGACGAACAGCTTGCGGCGGGGCAGGCGAGCGCGCAGGTCTCCGCGCGGGCCAATCTCGGGGGGGACCTCCTCACGCGTGCGGCTTCTGGGCGACATGGCCACCGCACGGTAACATCCCCTCCCCAATGCCCAATCAGAAGCGAGGCCCAGCTCCCCAGGACCGGCCTCCAGACCGGTGGCTTCGGCCGCCCGTCCGCAGGCCCGCTCCTCGCCAGCGTTGCCCAACCTGGACGAGTCCGACCTGCCGCTCCCCAGCGACCGCCGGTCCGCCGGCGCGAAGGCCCTGGGGGCGGCGCACGGCGCCTTCGCCGAGAAGCTGCTGGAGTGGCAGCAGGCCCAGCTCCCCGAAGAGCAGCTCATCCAGTTCCACCGGATGGCCTTCGGCGCGCTGGCGTTCTTCATCCTCCTGCAGGCGGTGGCGCCCACCGCGGTGCCCTCGCTGTGGTGGGCGTTCGTCTCCCAGCCGCTGATCCTCGGCATGCCCACCAACGCGCTGGGGGGCTTCTGGTACCTGATGGGCCTTTTGCTGTGGCTGTCCTACGGCGCGTACCACGTCACCCAGGGCGCGCTGCTCAACCGCACCCAGTCCCGCTGGCCGTGGTCGCCCATGCGCACGCTGGGGATGGCGCTCATCCCCATCTACAACGTCTACGGCTCCTGGGTGCTCTTCTCCCAGGCCCTCCAGCGGCTGGACAGCGAATCCGACAAGCGGGGCCGCGGCGGCCAGGCCCGGTCCGCGCTCCTGGGCGCGATGGCGATGATCGGCGCTTCCTGGGGCCTGGGGCTCGCCTCCAACCTGGGCGTGGACATCCCGGAGGTCGCCATCCAGTCCGTCGGCTGGGCGCGCGCCGCGGCCGAGCTGGCCACGCTCGGGCTGGCCTTCTCCATGATGTGGGTGGTCATGGACAAGATCGCCACCGACGGCCCGGTGGACCACGAGGAGGGCGAGGACGACCATCCGCTCTCCCGCGGGCCGTCCGGGCCGGCGCCGGGCTTCACCGGCACCGTCATGGTGGGGCTGCTGATCTTCGGGATCGTCGTCTACGTCGCCAGGAGGGAGTCGCTGCAGTGCGGGAAGGGGGCGTCGCTGACCACCACCTCCATCGGCTCCGGCGAGCGCGCGCTGTACTGCCAGAAGGACGGCATCCCCGAGGGGCCGTGGCGGGTCCGCACCAAGAATGGAGTGGAGCAGTACAACTACGTGGGCGGGAAGATGTCCGGCCCGTACGCGCTCTACTACCCGGACGGCACCATCAAGGTGCAGGGATCGCTGACGGACAAGAAGAAGAACGGCACCTGGATCACCTTCACCCCCGACGGGAAGAAGATCGAGATGCTCACCTACTCCCTCGACAAGCAGGAGGGGGTGTCGGTGAAGTATTTCCCGGACGAGAGCATCGCCGAGCAGCGGGAGTACCACCTGGACAAGCTGGAGGGGAAGTCCACCGCCTTCCACCCCAACGGCAAGAAGGCGGAGGAGGGCGTGTACCTGGGCGGCCAGAAGGTCGGCCGCTGGACCACCTGGGACGTGCAGGGCCAGGTGGTGGAGGAGAAGGACTACGCCAAGCCCGGCGCCCAGCCGGTGACGACCACGCAGGGCCCGGGGTCCCAGCCGGGCGAACAGGGCGGGCCCACGGAGACGGCGGCCAGGCCCGTGTCGCAGGCGCCGGTGCTCGTCGCCCGCGAGGTGACCGAGCGCCGCTTCTTCGCCGGCCGCCCGCTGGAGTGGTGGGAGGACCGGCTCACCCGCATCAAGCAGCGGGTCGGGTCCGGTGACCTGGACGCCAAGGTGTACGAGCTGACCAAGAAGCGCGCCCAGGCCAACGGGCTGGAGGTGATGGACGCGCAGCAGCAGGTGAAGGTCCGGGTCGCCCTCACCGCTTCGGCGCCGCAGGGCGGACAGCCATGAGGTTTGGCGCGGCGCTCGCGCTCGCGCTCGCGGGGCTGGCGCAGGCCGCGCCCCCGGTCCCCAAGGAGCTGGAGATCAAGATCGCCGGCGGGGAGGGCCAGCTCCGCCGCATCCTCGCGCCGCGCCCGACGCAGCAGGCGGTGCTGGTGGTGCGCTTCGGCGCGGGCTACGCGGACGAGGCGTCGGTGCACGGCGGCGCGGTGGTGGCGGTGCAGGCGCTGCTCTCCATGCACAAGCGGGTGAAGTACGGCGACCTGCTGGAGACGATGCACGGGGCGACGCCGCGGCTGACCACCAGCGTCGGCCCGCACGAGACCGTGTTCACCCTCCGCGCCCACCGCGACGAGATGATGCCCGCGGCGGAGCAGCTGGTCACCGCGCTGCTGGCGCCGGTCTTCGACGCGCCCGCCTACGCCGGGGCGGTGGAGCGCGCCATGGTGGACGGCGTCCCCCGCTCCCCATTCGACGAGCTGCTGGCCCGGCTGTCGACGTTCACCTTCACCTCCGACGTCCGCTACCGGCCGGAGCTGGACCCGGAGCGGATGGAGTCGCTCACCTGGCCCACCGCCAAGCGCTTCGTGGAGACGATGTTCTCCCCCGCCAACGCCACCGCCATCGCCACCGGCGGGTTCAACCCGGCGGCGATGGAGGCGCTGCTGGCGCGCCACTCCGGCGGCGAGCGCAACACCTTCAAGCCGCCCAAGCTGGCCCTCCCGGTGAACCACCGCTTCCACGCCCGCGACGAGTCGCACCTGTTCTACTACCCGCTGGACCTGGGGGACGCGGAGAAGGTGGCGGCGGCGCGGGTGCTGGTGGAGCTGCTGGAGGACCGCGTGGGCACGCGGCTGCGGCGGCTGCCCTCGTCCTACCAGGTGGAGGTGCGCGTGGTGGCCCAGGCGCCGTTCAAGGGCGTGACGGTGTGGCTGCCGGAGCACGCGTCGGCGGGGACGGACCTCTCGGTGCACGTGCGCCAGGAGGTGCAGGCGTTCCGCGAGGGCAAGGACACGGCCGCGCAGCTCACCACCGCCCACGACGACGCCGTCCGCCGCTTCCGTTTCGTGGACGGGCGGCCGGACCTCCTGGCGGAGGAGATCCTCGCCGGGCTGGACGCGGCGCCGGACTGGGTGGGCGCGGACGCGCTGGCCGTGCTGGAGAAGATGGACGCCAAGAAGCTGGTGGAGCTGCTGGCGCCGCAGCTTGAGAAGTCCGTGCACCTCTTCTTCTCGCCCGAGGTCTCCTCCACCGAGGCCACCGCCTTCACCGACGGGGAGGCCCCCAAGTGAGGCGCCGCGCCCTCCCGGCCGCGCTGCTCCTCGCGCTCGCCGCCGCCGCGCGCGCCGCCCCGCCGCCCACCCCCGTCCCGGAGGCGATGGAGGACGGCACCGAGCTGGTGGTGCTGCCGCTGCCGGCGGCGACCTGGTCCGCGCTGCGCCTGGTGGTGCGCGCGGGCGGGGCGCAGGACCCGGAGGGCAAGGGCGGGGTGGCCCGGCTGCTGGGGCGCGCGGTCATGGAAGGGGTGGTGGACGAGAAGGGCACCCGCCTGGAGGAGCTGGTGCGCAAGGCCGGCGGCACGCTGGCGCTGCGCAGCACGCCCTCCTCCACCACCTACGCGCTGGACGCGCCCTCCGCCAGGTTCGCCGAGCTGGCCGGCGCGGTGATCGCCCACGTCACCAGCCCCCGGCTGTCGCTGGTGGACCTGCAGAAGGTGGTGCCGCTGCTCAACACCGAGCCGCCCGAGCCGCGCGGCGCGCAGATGCCCTGGGCGCGCCTGGAGCGGCTGATCTTCCCACCCACCGACCCGAACTCGCCGGTGGACGGGACGCCGCTGTCGCGCGAGCACATCGAGAAGGACGACCTGGTGACCTTCTTCGGGAAGAACTACCTCACCACCGCCGTCACCGCGGTGTTCGCCGGGGCGATCACCCTGGAGCAGGGGCGGACGCTGATGGACCAGAACGTGCGGCTGCCCCCGACCATCCCCGACGACCGGCCCACGCCGCCCAAGCTGGACCCGGTGTCGCTGCCGTTGACGGAGAAGCAGACCGGGCCGTTCTCCTTCGCCGCCGTCGGCTTCAGGCTGGACAAGGGGAAGCGCCGCGCGTGCGAGGCGCTCGCCCGGGCGGCGGACCTGAAGGTGGCGCTGGCGATGGGGAAGGCGCGCAAGGCGCCGTGGGTGGAGGTCCGCTGCCTCACCCTGCGCGGGCAGGACTTCCTGGTGGCCACCTCCCCGGCGCGCAACCCGGACCCCTACGCCTTCCCGGACACGGTGGACCGCGCGTTCAAGGAGGCGGCCAAGGCGCCACCCAGGCCCAAGGACCTGGTCCGCATCCAGCAGGGGGCGCAGCGCGCGCTGGAGCTCTTGGCGGAGGACGCCCCGGCGATGGCGGACGCGCTCTCTCGACAGGCGGAGCCCGGCCGGCCGGCCGGCAGCCTGACCGACGTCTCCGCGGTCTTCCCCAGGCCGGGGCTGGCGTGGACGGAGGTGAAGGAGCTGGGCAAGAAGGCGTTCCGCGAAGACCAGATGTTCCAGGTCTACCTGTCGCCGCCCGCGGCCGAGAAGTGAAATGACCGCGGCCCCGCCCGGCGGTGAGCTGCCGGGGGAGCCGCGGTCGCGCTGCGTGCCGCGTCGACGGCTACCAGCTGTAGCCGAGGTTCACGGCCCCGTACGGGAACCACGACCCGGTGCCGAGGCCGTTGATCTGGCTCCCGGTCTGGCCGTGGACGCCGGCGCCCAGGCCCGCGGTGATGCCGTTGGAGGCGATCCAGTTGTAGCCCAGCTCGCCCGCCACCCCCACGGTGGCGAAGGTGTCATTGGCGCCCACCGTGTCTCGGCCGTAGCCCACGTCGAGCCGGGGCCCCAACCGCAGGCCCTCGTTGTACTGGCCGATGATGAACCAGTCCACGCCCACCATGGCGCCGAAGGCCGTCAGCGCGCCGTCCGCCGCGCGGGTGCGGGAGAAGTTGGCGCCCAGGACACCGGAGAACTTCTCGGTGAAGGAGCGCTCCCAGGCCGCGTTCACGCCCTGGCCCAGGAACAGGCCGGTGGCGTTGGTGGTGATCGAGTTCTTCACCGCCCGGCCGTCCTGGAGCTCGCCCATGGAGAGGGGCGACTGGTTGCCCCGGATGGCGGCCTTCCCCTCCTCGTAGCTCTGGTTCACGTCGCTGGTCACCTGGCCAGCGGCGGTGTTCCTGCCCGGATCCGGGTCGACGGCGGCCTGCGCGAGCGCCGCGCCTCCCAGCAGCATCAACCCTGCGGGTATCCACGTGTACTTTTTCATTCGCTCAGTCCCTCGTTCACGGGGTGGCGACCACCGCCAAACCTTCCCCGCGTCAGAAGCTGAGCACTTGCCGCGTCGCCGTCAGGCCACCAGCACAGAGACGCGAGCGCCGGATCGCCCGGCCGCTGGGCTTCAGGTCAGCTCGGTTCGCACGTAGGCGAAGTCGAGCGGCTTGGCGTCGATGCCGCGGGGCGGCGGGGCGATCCAGTTCGCCATCTGGCCCGGCGCGTACAGCGGCCTGGCCTGCAGGGACTTGACGTAGGCCTTGTCCGCCGCGGAGGGCAGCCATTCGCCCTGGCGCTTCTCCCACGCCTCGTCCGGCAGCGGGTTCCCCTCGGGGTCGAAGTGGTGGCCGGCGAAGATGCCCTGGTGCCGGTGGAAGCGGCGCGAGGGGAGCGCGAAGCGGAAGCTCAAGGAGGCGTCCGCCAGCACCTTGTTCCAGCGGTCCACGCCGCGCTGGCAGTCCTCCACGTAGCCGTCGCGCAGCACCTCGTTCATCGCCGAGCGCAGCGGGACCTCCTGGCGCTTGAAGGCGCCGCCCTCGAAGACCTCCATCGCGTAGCTGCCCTGCAGCGCGACGTGGTCCTCGAACTTCTCCTCCTTGGCGCGGCCCTTGAGGCCGGCGCCGAAGAAGGAGGCGGCGTTGGTGGAGATCTCGGAGCCGAACAGGTCCAGGGAGAGCGAGTACCAGAGGTTGAGGTACTTCTGGATGGTGGGCAGGTCGACGCCGCCCAGCTCGCGCGGGTCGCCGTTCTTGGACTGCTTGGTCAGCTCCGCGGAGCGCTGCACCACCCGCTGCACGCCGGCCTCGCCCACGAACATGTGGTGCGCCTCCTCGGTGAGCATGAAGCGCGTGGTGCGGGCGAGCGGGTCGAACCCGGACTCGGCCAGGGCCAGCAGCTGGTACTTGCCGTCCCGGTCCGTGAACATGGTGAACATGAAGAAGGAGAGCCAGTCGTCGATGGGCTCGTTGAACGCGCCCAGGATGCGCGGGCGGTCCTGGTCCCCGCTCCGGCGCGCCAACAGCTCCTCCGCCTCCTCGCGGCCGTCGCGGCCGAAGAAGCGGTGCAGCAGGTAGACCATGGCCCACAGGTGCCGGCCCTCCTCCACGTTCACCTGGAAGAGGTTGCGCAGGTCGTAGAGCGACGG
>Ga0068860_100007524_pt1 | contig 10899 bp, 8 predicted proteins | sample KBSSwiS32_FD_66597 | JGI IMG/M metagenome (GOLD analysis project Ga0068860, IMG submission 66597) | Switchgrass rhizosphere microbial communities from Kellogg Biological Station, Michigan, USA - KBS Switchgrass S3-2 | ecosystem: Host-associated > Plants > Roots > Rhizosphere > Soil ...
GCGTTGTCGCCCGCCTCCGGCAGCACGCGCGTCACCAGGTGGTAGGCGTCGGGCGCGATGAAGACGATCCGGTTCTTCTTCGGGAAGATGCAGCGGCCGAGGCCGTGTTCGAGCGCGAGTTCGTCGTGGCCGCCGAGGTGCAGCCACTTCCTCGCGTAGAACGCCTGGCCGTCGGCTTCGCTCTGCTTGCGTGCCGCGATCGCCCGGTTGGCGGCGTCGTCGAGGACGATGAGCAGGCCGCCCCAGTGCGGCTTCCATTCCGGGTTCAGGTAGTAGACGTAGGCACCGCTGTAGACGCCTGCGCCGTCGTCGTGCATCGACAGCGCCGTGTTCGGCGGGTACACCCACGACGTCACCGAGAAGTGGTGCCAGCCGTCGGGCCGCGGATGGCCGACCATCGCGCCGACCTGCGGCAGCGCGGCCTGGATCGCGTCGACGAAATGGTCGAGCGGCGTTGCGCTGGGATAGTGGAAATTGCCCTCGCGCGTCGTCGCGTGCGGCGCGTGGACGAACAGGTTCTTCTCGCTGCGCAGCGGAAACCCGCTGCTCAGGTCCCAGACGCGGCGCACCGTGCCGGTGGTGTTGATGTACTGGTAGTCCATCCGGCTCGCGTAGTCGAACAGCGCCTCGTACTCGGCCTCGGGCAGGAAGTCGTCGATCACGATCGCGCCTTCGGTGCGCAGCACCGGCGCGAAGACGCGCGGCGCCGTCGTCGCCGCCGCGGCGTCGTCGCCGAAGTCGCCGCGTCGCGCGTGCTCGCTCACCGTCCGCCGCGCGAAGTCGACGCCGCTGAACGCCTGGTACGCCGCGAGGCTGCGCGCGCGGCCGAGGCCGTAGCGCTCCAGCTCGTCGAGCGCCTCGCGATCGTCGCTCGACTCGATGCCGACGAGGTGCGCGACGCGCCGCTCGGTCATCTGCCGCAGCCGACTCGCACGCCCCGGCTGGTCGGTCCAATGTCCGGGGCGGACGTTGCGGTCCCAGAGGTGAAACAGCACCGGACGATTGGGCGAGAAGAAGTCCCAGCCCGACGTCCAGGCGCGCGTCGCGAACGACAGGTCGTCGCCGAAGAAATACACGTGCGGGTCGAACGGAACCTCGCTGAAGAGCTCCGCGCGCGCGAAGATGAAACCCTGGCCGACCGTCGCCGTCGGATACGGTCGCGATGGCAGCGCCTCGGGCAGGATCCGGTGCGTCTGGTACATCAGCTTCGGCGGCGTCGCCGGCGATTCGACGACGAACTCCTTGAATGCCATCTTGAGCACGCCGTTGCGGTCGCGCTCGTCGGGCAACGTGTACGGCGCCGGGTACGTCGAGAGGAGCGCCTTCCCGCTCGGGCACTGCGCGAGCATCTCGATCAGCAGCTCGTCCCAGCCGCGTTCGAAGCGCGTGTGCGCGTCGATCGAGAGGACGTATTCCTCTCCCTGCCAGAGCGCGAACGCCTGCGCGCGTGCCCAGCACGAGCCCTGGCTGCGCTCGGCAGCGACGGCGACCTCGCGCACGTGTCCGGGCCGCGGCGAAGGATCGGCGCAGTGCCGCGGATCGACGCCTTCGAGGTACTGCCAGCAGACGCCGGCGAAGACGCGGTCCGGGTGCGTTGCCTGCGCGAACATGTCGCGCAGCGTCGGACCGGTCTCGGCGTCGCGGTACGCCGGAATGTTGACGAAGATCCGCGGCCGCGTCGGCGGGGGCCGCCGCGGGCTCTGGTTCCAGCGGCCCTGCAGGGCGACCTCGGCGATCGTGCCGCGGCGCGGATCGACGCCGGACACCATCCAGAGCGCCTCGAGCGGGCGCGCGTCGCCGTGCCCGTAGCGCTCGAGCTCGGCGAGCGCGCCGGGGTCGCTCGACCGCTCGAGACCGAGCAGGTGGCGCACGCGTGCCGCCGAGCGGGCGACGCGCTCGCCCGCTTCGTGCTTGTACGCGTCGGCGTTGTGCACGTCGTCCGGCTTCCAGTAGTGAAAGAGGAGCGCGTCGCATGGCTGCCAGACGTCCCAGCCGTGCGTCCACAGTCGCGCCGACAGCGCGATCTCCTGGCCGTACATGAAGATGTGCGGATCGAACGGCACTTCGTCGAACATCGCGCGGCGGCCGAACACGAAGTTGCCGACGACGAAGGGCGTCAACGCCAGCGGCGGCACCTCGTCGCGGACGACGGCGACCGGGCCGAGACGGAGCACTGCGGGCTGCGTGGGTGCGGTCAGCTCGCGGGCGGCGATCAGCCATGTCGTGCCTTCCGGCGGCGGCTGCAGCGCACGCGGCGGCAGGTAGGCGGGCAGCCACCCCGTGAGCGCGACCTTCGTTCCCGGCGCCTGCAGCAGCCGCTCGACGAGGAGGCGATCCCAGCCGTCGACGAAGCGCATGTGCGAATCGATCATCAGCACGTACTCCTCGTCGCGCGCGAGCGCGAGCGCCTGCGCGCGCGCCCACGTGCTGCCGCGGCTGTCGCGCGCCGCGAAGCGGATCTCGCGCACCTGCTGCGGACGCGGATACGGACGCGCGAGGCAGCGCTCCTCGTCGCCCGGCTCGAGCTGCCAGCAGATGCCGACGGCGAGGCGCCCGGGAAGCTCGGCGCGCAGGAACAGGTCGTCGACCGTCCACTGCGTCTCGGCGTCGCGATAGCTCGGGATGCCGACGAAGATCCGCGGCGTCGGCGGTGCGTGGTCCATGAAGCGGTGCGTGAGCGACGCCCGCGAAGCCGCGCGTCGGCGGCCAAAGGCTAGCAGAGGCGGCGCGGACGCCGCCTCCGCATCTTCGCTAGCGGCTGCCTTCCTGGTACCAGTAGATCCGGTTGCGCGGCACCTTGATCGTCGGCGTGACCCGCGAGCCTTCGATCGCCGAGTTCTTCGGATTCGGCGCGCCGATGATGAACGGGACCTTCTTCGCGGTGTCGCCGCTGCCGACCGTCACGATCCCCGACACCGGGGTCGGCGGCAGGCCGCCGCCCGTCAGCGTCGTCCCCGTCGGCGAGACGCAGAAGAGCGGCATCGCATACGCCTTGGCGATGCCGAGGTTGGCCGAGCAGCTGAATCTGTCGGCGACGGTCGACGGCCGGTTGGTGCCGAAGTAGGTGTTGCCGGCGATCGAGGTCGCGGCGTTGACGACCTTCTCGCCGCCCGCCAGCGCTACGTAGCAGCCGGCACCGTCGGTGCTCGACGTCGAGCCCGTCGCGACGAGGTTGTCGAAGACGATCGCCGACGGCGTCGGCGTCGGCGCGCCCTTGGCGATGCTGCGGTCGAAGATCTGGAAGAAGTGGTCGTGCGTCGATTCGAGCAGCGGCTTCTCGCGGTCGCCCGAGCCGAGCATCAGCGCCGCGAACGCCCGCGTGACGATGACGTCGGGGCCGAAGAAGAACTTGCGCGGGCTCGACGTGCCGCCCGAGAGGTCGGCGAGCTGGTACATCGTCCATGTCGCCGGCCCGCTCGTCACGGCCGTCTCGAAGTCGATCCGGTAGAGCGCACCGCCGAGGTCGACGGCGTACGCGCGGTCGATGTAGCCGTCGAAGTCGGAGTCGATGAGGGCGATGTCCGCGGGCACGCTGCGCGACGTCACGAACGTGCGCAGCGGCGAGCCGCTGTAGGCGTCGAGGACGTAGATCGCGTTGCCCATCGTCGTCGTGCCCGGAGTCGACGCGTCCTCGGCGGTGGCGTCGTAGCCGCCGCCGAAGACGAGCACCGGCGCGCTGTTGCCGCGGATCCGCGCGATGCGCGGCTCCGACCAGGTCTGGCCGAGCGCGGTGAGATCGCTGTTGCTCTTCTTCCAGAGCAGGGTCGGCGAGCTCGGCGTCGTCACGTCGAACGCATAGAGGACGCGGCCGCCGCGGCGCATCGCGACGTAGATGATGACCTTCTCGACGCTGCCGTCGGTGCGCAGCTTCTGGTAGACGCCGATCGGACCGTCGACGAAGTAGTCGCGCGGCGCGGCGACGATCGCCGCCGGCGTGCTCGGCATCTGCACCTTCGGCGTGTTGACGCGCAGCCGGTTGAGCTTGCCGAACATCTCCTCGGGGACGAAGCTCCACAGCTCGCCACCGGCGCCGGTTCCGGTCTGGTTGCCGTTGATCGCGTGCAGCATGCCGTCGTTGCTGCCGTAGAAGACGACGACACCGGTCGAGCCGCCGTAGTTCACGACCGCCGGCCGCGAGTGCAGCACGTCGCCGTGCACCGACGGGCGCACCGTCGTCACCGGCGTCGTCGTCGGGCCCTGCTCGTCGCCGGCGTTGTCGGTGCCGCGCACCCAGTCGATCAGCGTCGAGCGGTCGGTCGCCGTCGGGACGCCGAGCGCAGCCGCGGTGATCGCGCTGTTGCCGCTGATGAAGCGGGTCGCGTCGGTCGCGCCGAGCGCCGTGTTCGCGCCGCAGCCGACGCACGTGAGGATGCCGCGCCCGCTCTGCGCAGTCGCGTAGGTCGTGCGGATGCGCTGCGCGGCGGCGCCCTTCTCGACGACCTCGCCGTCGGGCGAGTCGCCTGCGGTCGGCGGCGTGCCGAGCAGCTGGTTGCTCCAGAACGTGCTCGCGTCGGTCCAGAAGGAGACCGCGCTCGGGCTGATGAAGCCGGTCGAGGCGCTGATCGCCGGCGTCCCGTTGGCGTCGACGAGGCTGAGCATGCCCGTGGCATCGAGGCCGAACTTGTACTGCTTGAGGTTGCCGCGCCAGCGCGGGTTGCCGTCGCCGTCGGGGCGGAACATGCCCATGTAGACCTGGTTCAGGTACGTGCCGCGCGCGTTCACCGACACCGGCAGACTCGCCGCCGCGAACACGCTGTTGACCGCCTGGATCTCGTAGAAGATCTCGAGCAGCGCCTTGACGAGCGCGTCGGCGTCGCTCGCGGAATGGAAGCTGCCGCCGCCCTGGTTGGCGATCGCCTGGATGAAGTTCGGGTAGTTGCCGTCGCTCGACGCACCGGTCACGGCGATGCCGTGCGTGACGATGCCCTGCATGCCTTCGCGGCCGCTGACGTCGACGCCGCGGATGAAACGTGCCCACTCGTCGGACCAGTTGTTCTGGTCGGTGTTGCTGACGATCGAGGTCGGATAGCTGATCTGCGAGATGTTGCCGCCGACGGCCGTGAGCTTCGCCAGCGCATCGTTGTTCTCCGACGACTCGGGCGAGCCGTTGGCGATCAGGATCACGTAGTTGCGCGCGCACGAGGCGCCCGCCGGGCTGTTGTAGCGGCTGCCGCTGAATGCCGCGGTGTCGCGCTTGGGCGCGAGCGCCCCCTGATACGGGGTCATCCCCTTGAAGTAGAGGTACGCCTCGTACAGCGAGCGCGCGAAGTCGGCGTTCGAGCCCTTGTCGCCGCCGATCGTCAGGCCCGAGATCAGCGTCTTCAGCGCCGCCTTGTTGTTGGTCGTCAGCGCCGTGAACGCCTTGCGCGGATAGCCGCCGTTGTTCGGCGACTCGTTGAGCAGCATGAAGCCGACGTTGAAGAGCGCGTTGTGGTCGGCGTCCTGGGCCGGGTCGACGGGCAGCGCGTCGACGAGGTTGTAGAGGGCGCACTTCTCGATCGCCATCTTCTTGCCCTGCTCCTGGTCGGGGTTCGACGCCTTCGGCCCATTGGTCGTGACGACGCCGTTGTCCCTGTAGTAGCAGTTCGCCGCCGGGATGCTGCTCGACCAGTTCGCCGAGCTGTCGAGGATGAAGAGGACGTTCGGCCGGTCGGTGTTGCTGTTCGGCTCGCCGTAGATGTCGATGTCCTCGGCGCGCACCGGCGCGAGCAGCACGCACAGCAGCAGGCCGAAGGACAGGCCGCGCAGTCTCGATCGATGGGGACTCATGGTCATGGCGCTCTCCACGGGGAATCAGGGACACGCGTTGGCGGTATCTGTCGTCAGGGAGCGAATGGCCACGCCCTGGTTGACGGCGGCGTTGGCGTTGCTGCGCGGGTCGGTGACGACGGCGCGCACGTTCCATTCGCTGTCGGCGCACAGCGAATCTCCGGTCGGCGGTGCCGAGCCTGTCGTCTCGATGCCCGGGTTGGGCGACCCGCTCGAGCCGAGGCACTCGCGGTCGCCGGCGTTGCCGGGGTCGAGCTCGTTGACCTTGAGGACGCGCACGCGGTAGCACGACGGCGGCGGCGACAGCTGCACCTGGTAGTCGGACTGGGCGTCGCCGTCGACGTCGACCGGAATCGCCGACGCGGCGACGGCCACCGGGTCGGTCGCGAACATCTGCGAGCTGATCGTCAGCTCGATCGCCGCCTGGGCAGCGCCGACGACCTCCTGGCGCGCCTGGCTGTTGCCGACGACGCGCATGTTCATCTGGCTGCCGTTGAACGCCCAGGCGCTCAGCATCGCGAGCGCGACCAGCATGATCAGCGCGATGATGAGCGTCGCCCCGCGCTGCGCGTGGCGGCGTGCGGACTTCATTGCGCCTCCCGCACGCTGCTCGGATTGACGAGGCGGATCGCGCTGCTGTAGGCCTTGCGCGTGTAGCCGTCGTTGGGCGTCGAGACGACGCCGATGCCGCCGAGCTGGAAGTCCTGCGCCGCCGCGATGTTGTCGGCGAGCACGCGGTCGAGCGAGCGCGTGATGAAGTGCGCCTTCAGCGAGACGACGTTCGACCACGCCGACGTCGGGCCGATCGCGCCGAGCGCCGTCAGGTACGTGTCCGGAGAGCCGTCGCCGTCGATGTCGAAGCCGTACTCGAAGCGCAGCGTCTCGATGCCTTCGGCGAGCGGCGTCGTGACGAGCTGGTTGCCGACGAGGTCGACGCGCTTGAGCGTCGGCGTCGTGTCGCCGCCGACGCCGCAGCGGTTGCAGTCCGCGACGTAGTAGATCCGCGGCGTGTACGAGCGCACGAGGTTGACGGCGGTGCAGGCGCGGTTCTTCAGCGTGAAGGCCGAGCGGTTGGTGTCGAACATGAGGCGAGGCGCGCTCGCGTCGGTGTTGCAGTACGAGTACTGCACGTAGTACTGCGTGTTGCCGCCGGGAATCGTCGCCGGGTCGATCGCGTCGACGCCGACGCGGCGGATCACGACCGCATCGGTGCCGGCGCGGCGGTTGGCCAGGCACGCCAGCACGTCGCCGGCGCCGTAGCCCTGGATGCCGGCCGGCAGCGTCAGCGGCAGGCCGCTCCAGCCGACCGGTGCGGTGCTGCAGGGATCCGGCTGCGTGTAGAGCGCGCCGGCGACCGACGTCTCGCCGTAGAAGCCGGCCATCCGCAGGTCCTCGCGGAAGAGCTCGGCGACGTAGCGGCCGTTCTCGATCTGGATCGACGTGCGCTGCAGATCCTGGCCGCGCGTCGACGCGTGCGCGAGCACGAGCAGCAGCGACGAGACGACGATGAGGCCGAGCGTCAGCCCGACCATCAGCTCGATGAGCGTCATGCCGCGCTGCGCGCGCGGCGCCCGGAGCGTCGGTTGCCGCATCGCCATGCGCTCAGCAGCGCGAAATCGCCGGCGCCGAGGCGGCGTCGCGCAGGAGGGCGATGCACACCGTCGCCGACGCCGTGCGCCGCAGCGTGTCGTCCGGAAATGCCGCGTCGCCCTGGCCGCACGGGCTCGGCGGCGCGGTGGTCGGCGTGATGCCCTGCCAGGCGACCGCGATGACGTAGCGGTCGCTGCTCGTCGCCGGGCGCGTGATGCAGCCGCGCGCCATCAGCATCGCGCCGATCGCGCTGCCGCCGCGCTGCTCGGCGTTGCCGCGGATGAGGTTCGACCATTCGCAGATGTCGAGCGCGGCGCCGCTGAGCGTCGAGCAGTCGACGACCGCGCCCTCGCCGAGCAGCCCGGCGGAGACGTAGTCGCCGGCGTGCCCCCGGTTGGCATTCATTCGGCTCACCATGTCGTCGATCAGGACGAGCGCTTCGCTGCGCTGCAGCGTCTCGAAGTCGGTCGAGACGGCGCGCGCCTGCATCCCGGCGAAGCCGAGCAGGCCGAACGCGCAGATCAGGACCGCGATCAGGACCTCGATCAGCAGCGCGCCCGACTGCGCTCTGCGGCACGCCTTCGCAGCCGGGCGGCGCGCGCTCACGAGCACGCTCCGATGTGCGTGCGGACGCGCCCCGACGGGTCGAGCTCGAGACAGCGGGAGCTGGTACCGCCGCCGATCGTCAGTCGCACCGAGCCGATCGGCGCAGACACGCGGCCGTTCGGACCGAAGGTGATCGACGCCGGGACCGGTGAACCGGTGATGCTCACCGCCTGCGCAGCCGCGTTGCGCCGGCTGAGCTGCTCGGCGGTCGCGACGGTCGCGACCGTCCAGCCCTGCTCCCAGCCCGAGCCGGCGCGCGTGACCACCACGTTGACGTTGCGCTTGAGCGCCTCGTTGCGCGCCAGCATGAGGTCCGACGTCAGGTCATACGTCAGGCTCTTGGCCTGCTGCGACGCCAGGAAGCCGGTGAACGAAGGCGCCAGGATGCCGAGCATCACGGCGAGGATCGAGACGACGGTCATCATCTCGACGAGCGTGAAGCCGCGCGCGCCCCGCCTGCCGCGCGCGGCGCGTCGGGCAAGGCTCGCTAAGGCGCACGACGGGGCCATGGCTCACCAGCAGCTGGTCAGGCTCGCCGTCTTGGCGCCCGTCTGGTTGATGCTCAGCGTGCCGCACTTCTCGTAGACCTGGTCGCTGCCCGCCTTCGGCGCAGCGGTCAGCGTGAACGTCGGCGGCGGGCCGGCTGCGGCGGCGAGCGTCACGTCGTACGACCCAACGACGCTCGACGGCATGGGGATGTTGATCGTCGCGAGCGTCGCGGCGTAGCCGCGGCTGTCGACGAGAAACTGCTGCTGCCGGCCGGCGACCGCCATCAGGTACGCCTGCGCCTCGGCGCGGCGCGACTTGCGGACGTGGTCGCGGTAGCTCGGCATCGCGACGGCGACGAGCAGCGCAATGATCGCGATCACGATGATCAGCTCGATCAGCGTGAAGCCGCGCGCGCCGCCGGGACGACGGCAGCGATGCTGCGCCGGCAGCCTGCGCCGCAGCACGGGCAACAGTGCGAGCGGCGACGCCGCGATGGCGGCGATGACCGCGAGGTTGTCAGGTTCGATGAACATGTGCTGCAGAGGTGAAAGACAGGGTCCAGCCGACGCAGGCGCCATTTCCCATACCTTTTTCGGTCGGAAGATCGGGAGCATTAGGGGCGTTCGGTGCGGCGACGAGGTGCGCGAGAACGAAGTCACGACCTTGCTTGCGACCGAGGATGAACGGTGTCTGTCGGCCGACAGGCGCGCTTCAGTGCGGCGCCAGGGTCGCGTGCATCGACCGTGCGTCGCATGATGCCCGCGTGTCGTTCGCGATGGCGTCGGAAAAGCGTGATCGAGACGGCGCAATTCGGCGCGCCTTTGCCGAGTGGCGAGCGAGCGCCGACGAGCGGCGGCGATCGCCGTCCGTCGCCGCCGCCTAGCCGTTCGGAGGGGGCGCGCGCCGACGCCGCTTGCGACGATCGCGCCGCGTCTCCAACTGCAGGCGACTCCGATGGGCGCGAACGATCCGCTGCTGCTCGACACCTACTCGCAGGCCGTGAGCGCGGTCGTCGATCGCGTCGCGCCGAGCGTCGCCGCGGTGCGCGTCGCCAACGGCGGCGGTGACGGCGGCCACGGCTCGGGCCTCGTCTTCACTTCGGACGGCTACCTGCTCACCAACTCGCACGTCGTGCGCGCCGGCCGCGCCGCCGCGCCGCGCGGCAGCCGCGTCGCGGTCGCGCTCGGCGACGGCAGCGAGTCCGGCGCCGAGTGGGTCGGCGACGACCCCGACACCGATCTCGCGGTGCTGCGCGTCGTCGGCGGCAGCGCGTCCTCGACCCTCGCGACGGCGACGCTCGGCCGCTCCGCCGACGTCCGGCGCGGCGAGATCGCGATCGCGATCGGCAATCCGCTCGGCTTCGAGCACACCGTGACCGCCGGCATCGTGAGCGCGCTCGGCCGCAGCATGCGCGCGACGACCGGGCGGCTGATCCCCGACGTGATCCAGACCGACGCCGCGCTCAACCCCGGCAACTCGGGCGGTCCGCTCCTCAACTCGCGCGGCGAGGTGATCGGCGTCAACACCGCGATCGTTCGCGGCGCCCAGTCGCTCTGCTTCGCGGTCGCGATCGACACCGCGTCGTGGGTCATCCCGCAGCTGCTCCGCCACGGCCGCGTGCGCCGCGGCTACCTCGGCGTCGGCGGCCAGACGGTCGCGCTGCACCGGCGCGTCGTCGTCCACCATGCGCTCGGCCAGTCGCACGGCGTTCGTGTCGTCGCGGTGGAGGCGGGCAGCCCGGCAGCGCTGGCGCGCGTCCGCGAGGGCGACACGATCGTCGGCATCGACGGCGAGCCGATCGAGTCGGTCGACGCGCTGCACCAGGCGCTCGGCGAGCGGCGCATCCAGAAGGACTGCGCGCTGAGGCTGCTGCGCGGCGACGCCTCGCCCGAGGTGCTGTACGTCAGCGTGCGGCCGAGCGAGCGCGCCAGCTGAGCAGCGCATCGCCGATCGGCGAGCCGACGCCGGCGCCGAGACGGGCAGGCAACTCGCCGAGATTCAGTGAGACTTCTGCTCGTGACTTTCCTGACCGCAGTCTCTGCTGCCGGTCGGGCGGTCCCGCGAGCGCGCGGCTTCGCGGCACGATTCCCGCATGCGATTTCTCGACATCGATGTCGACCTGATCCTCCTGGCCCTGACGGTCGTCTTCATCGTGGCGACCGCGCAGCCGCCCAGGCAGCCGCCGGTCGAAGTGCCGACGATCTGCGTCGACACGGCCTGCTATCCAGCCTCGCTCGTATCGCCCGGAAGAAGCGCCTCGGAGGACGGCCGCGCGTCGGCGACATCGATTCCTTTGGTAGGCCCCATCATGGCCGGCAAGCCTGTCGTGGTCACCCCCGCCGAGTTGCGCCATGCAGACTTCGAGCCGCAATTGCCGGCTCCTTGAACGCGTCAGGGACTCGCGCCGGACGCAGGTCGCTGGACTTCGTGGCGAGGAAGGCTCAT
>Ga0068860_100007525_pt1 | contig 10898 bp, 8 predicted proteins | sample KBSSwiS32_FD_66597 | JGI IMG/M metagenome (GOLD analysis project Ga0068860, IMG submission 66597) | Switchgrass rhizosphere microbial communities from Kellogg Biological Station, Michigan, USA - KBS Switchgrass S3-2 | ecosystem: Host-associated > Plants > Roots > Rhizosphere > Soil ...
AGGGCTGGCTGGAGGGCGCCGCCGCGCGCGACCTGTTCCGGCGGGCGGGACTCGATCTCGATGCGCTGCGGGTGCAGGCGCGGCGCGCCGATTTCCGGCCGGTCGATCTGAAGGGCGCGGCCTTTACCGCCGAACTGCCGGTCAGCCACGCGATCGTGCAGAGCCGCAACATCCTCGGGCGCATCAGCGGCAAGGCGCGGCCCGACGAGGTGATGATGTTCGGCGCGCACTGGGACGCTTATGGCAAGGGTGTGCCCGACGCGCAGGGACGGACGGTGCGCGCGGGCGCCAATGACGACGCGATCGGCGTCGCCGGCCTGCTCGAGATCGCGCGCGCGTTCAAGCGCGGCCCCCGCCCCGACCGCAGCCTGGCGTTCGGCTTCTGGACCGCCGAGGAACGCGGGCTGCTGGGATCGGAGGCCTATGCGGTCGCGCCGCTCGCGCCGCTGGCGAAGATCGTCGCCAATCTGACACTCGACGTGCTCAACACCGGCGGCCCGGCGCGCGACGTGCTGCTGGTCGGCGACGGGCAGAACCAGCTCGAGGCAGATCTCGCCAGGGCAGCGATGGCGCAAGGCCGTCATCTGACGCCGGAAAGCCTGCCCGAGCGTGGGCTATTCTATCGCGCCGACCATTTTTCCTTCGCGCGGCGCGGCGTGCCGACCTTGCTGCTGATGCAATTGGGCGGCGCGCCCGATCTCATCGCCGGCGGCCGTCCCGCGGGCGAAGCGTGGCTCAAGGCCTATATGGCCTGCTACCATCAGACCTGCGACCGCTGGGATCCGTCATGGGATTTGCGCGGCGCGGTGCAGGATGTGGATCTGATCTACACGGTGGGGCGCGACCTGGCGAATTCGACGCGCTGGCCGGACTGGAACGACGGATCGGAGTTCAAGGCGATCCGGGCGGCGAGCCGGGGCAAGTGAGCGTGGAGGCGCCTGATTCCCATTCCTCACCGGGACGGGCTAAGGTATGCACATATCTTCGGATCGCGCCGGATTTAGCCCCTCCCCTTCAGGGGAGGGGTTGGGGTGGGGGCGAGCGAAGCGAGCTATTGCGCCATTCTTGGCGCGTTACCGTCGATATCGAACGGCACATCTGACTCCCCCACCCCAACCCCTCCCCTGAAGGGGAGGGGCTTAAGCAGCATTGCTTGGCCGGGATGGGGAGGGGGTAGGTGCAGGGATGGACGCTCGGGCGCGGATCCCCTGCCCCTCCACCACCGCTGCGCGGCGGTCCCCCTCCCCGTTCCGGGGAGGATTTTGCCGTTCAGATCATCACCTCGGCCTCGCGCAATGCGCCCGACTGGCTGTCGAACAGTCGGCGGTAGCGACCGCCTTCGCGCCCGAGCAACGTGCGGTGGTCGCCGTCCTCGACGATGCGGCCATGATCGAACACCAGAATGCGATCGAGGCTGCGCACGGTCGACAGGCGGTGGGCGATGACGATCGCCGTGCGGCCGGCCATCAGCCGGTCCATCGCCTGCTGGATCAGCAGTTCGGATTCGGAATCGAGGCTCGACGTCGCCTCGTCGAGGATCAGGATCGGCGCGTCGGCGAGGAAGGCGCGCGCGAGTGCCACGCGCTGGCGTTCGCCGCCCGACAGCTTGACGCCGCGTTCGCCGACCAAGGTGCGATAGCCGCGCGGCAGTCGGGCGATGAAGTCGTGCGCGTTGGCGAGCGTCGCCGCGCGTTCGATCTCGAATTGCGTCGCGCCGGGCCGGGCATAAGCGATGTTCTCGGCCAGGCTGCGGTGGAACAGGATCGGTTCCTGCGGCACGATCGCGATCTGCGCGCGCAGCGATTCCTGCGTCGCGTGCGCGATGTCCTGCCCGTCGATCAGCACGCGGCCGCCGCTGACGTCGTAGAGCCGCTGGATCAGCTTGACGAAGCTGGTCTTGCCCGACCCCGACGGCCCGACCAGCCCCACGCGCTGACCCGGCGCGATGACGACGTCGAGGTCCTGGTAGAGCGGCGTCGCATGCTTGCCATAGCGGAAGTCGACATGGTGGAAGCGGATGCGGCCGGCCTCGATCCGGATAGGTTCCGCGCCGGGCCGGTCGGCAACACCGAGCGGCTCGGCGAGCAAAGTCACCATCTCCTCCATCTCGTTCACCGAGCGCTGGAGGTGATGCACGTGCTGGCCGATGTCGCGCAGATAGCCGTGGACGACGAAGTAGCTGGTCAGGACATAGGCGACGTCGCCCGGACTGGCCTTGCCTTGCCACCACAGCAGCAGCGCCATGCCGGTCACCGCCGAGCGCACGAGCCAGAGCAAGGCGAGCTGGCCGCTGCCGCTCCAGGTATGGCGCATCCATGTGCGGCGCGTGCGGCGCTGCCATTTGGCGACGGTGCGCGCCAGCCGCGCATCCTCGCGCGCCTCGGCGCCGAACGCCTTGACGACGGCGTTGGCGCCGATCGCGTCGGACAGCACGCCGCTGATCCGTGTGTCCCACGCGTTGGAGAGCCGCGCGGCGGGCGCGATCACGCGCGTCGCCAGCACCACCGTCAGCGCGACATAGAAGACCGCGCCGACCGCCATCACCAGCCCCATCACCGGCCAGTGCGATGCCAGCAGCGCGATCGTGCCGACCAGCACCACCAGCGACGGCAGCAGCGCCAGCAGCAGCACGTCGTCGAGCAGGTCGAGCGCCCACATCCCGCGCGTGATCTTGCGCACGACCGAGCCCGCGAAGCTGTTGGCGTGCCAGTCGGTCGAGAAGCGCTGGACGCGGTGGAAGCCGTCCTGGACGATGTCGCGCATGATGCCCAGCGTCAGCGGCACGATCCCCCAGAAGGCGAGGAAGCGCAGAACCACCATCGCCAGGCCGAGCGCGACCATCGCGCCGAAGGCCGACGCCGCATCCTCGATCGCGACGGGTCCGCGCGTCAGTGCGTCGACCATCCGCCCGGCGAACAAGGGCACGAACACTTCGGTGAGCGTTGCCAGCGACATGGCGAGCGCCAGCCCGGCCGCGAGCGGCTTGCGCCGCCCCCAGTGGCGGAAGGTGAAGGCCAGGACGGCGCGCATCGATGGAGCGCGGGCGGGCGGTTTGCGATCGGCCATGACATCTCCGGCGCGGCACGCGCGCCGCTCCTCGGCAGTTCAGCGGGGAATTGCGGAATTCGGGGCGGCGGCGATCGTGTCGCCGCCGGCGGCGTCAGGACCGCGAGCGGTCGAGGCGCCCGGGCCGGCCGTCTGGCGATCCTGTCATCGTCGGCCCTCCCTCGTCATGCCGTGAACGGAGCCCGCCGATACCAGCTTCTCTCGAAACTGCCAATCGGGGTTGTTCGATCGACGAGATCAAACGGCCGAATGCTGCGATCGTTCCCCTGCCGATACACTGTTCGATCAACGGCACTTGAGCCGGGTGGGCGACTGTGAAACGCTGTACCGGCACCTCATGGGGGACTTCCGATGCATCGCAATTCCATTGCCGCCGTCCTCGGCGCGTTCCTCGCTTCATCCGCGATCGGCGCGCAGGCGCAGATGCCGGCGGACCAGTTGCTCAAGCCGCCCGCCGATGCCGAGCAATTCGCGATCATCTCGTCGGCAGGGCAGCATGGCACATCGTCGGCGTGGACGCTGCCCGACGGCACGCTGGCCTATCGCTTCAGCATGAACCTGCGCGGCCAGATATTCGAGGTCGACCAGACGATCCATCTCGGCGCCAACGGCCAGCCCGACCGGCTGGAGGTGCGCGGCGTGACGCCGAGCGGCGACGCCGCCGAGACCTTCGCGATCGAGAAGGGCAAGGCGCGCTGGAAGAACAAGGTGGAGGATGCCAGCGTCGCCTATGACGGCAAGGCGCAATATTCGAGCTATGGCGGCGCCTGGTCGGCGAACAAATACTGGACCGAATCGCTCTACAAGGCGCCGGGCAAAACCCTGTCGCTGCTGCCCGGCGGCACCGAGCGGATGGCGAAGCTGGTCGACATAGCGATCGGCAGCGGCGCGACCGCGAAGACCGTCACGGCGTGGACGATCGAGGGCGTCGACCTCGAGCCGCTGCCGGTGCTGATGAACCAGGACGGCAGCTTCTTCGGCTTCGTCGTCGGCATGGGCCTGCTCCCCAAGGCCTATGCCGGCGATTTCCTCAAGATCCAGAAGGCGCAGATCGATGCGCTCGCCGCGCGCAATCCGGCGAACATGGCGCGGTTCGGCAAGGTCTCGCCGGTGCCGGTGGCCTTCACCCATGTGAAATTGTTCGATGCGCAGCGCGCGCGCTTCGATGCCGACCAGACCGTCGTCACGCAGGGCCGGCTGATCGCCGCGGTCGGCCCGGCCGCGCTGGTCAAGGTGCCGGCCAATGCCCGGATCATCCACGGCAAGGGCAAGACGTTGAGCCCCGGCATCTGGGACGCGCACATGCATGTCGGCAGCGACCTGCAGGGCATCATGCTGCTGTCGATGGGCGAAACCTCGGCGCGCAATCCCGGCGCCGACATCCAGCCGACGGTGCTGCGGAACGGACGCATCGCCCAGGGCAAGTTGCTGTTCCCGACGGTCTATTCGTCGGTGCTGATCGACGGCAAGGGGCCGCTGGCGGCGCAGGGCGGCATCGCGGTGGAGTCGGCCGACGAGGCGATCGCCGCAGTGCGGCTGGCCAAGGACAAGGGCTTCACCGCGATCAAATTCTACACCTCGATGAAGCCCGAATGGCTGTGGCCGGCGATCACCGAGGCGCACCGGCTGGGGCTGCACGTCCACGGCCACATCCCGGCGACCCTGCGGCCGACCGACGTGATCAAGGGCGGCTATGACGAGATCACCCATATCAATTTCGTGATGATGCAGGCGCTGCCCGACAGCGTGGTCGATGTCGACAACGGCATCGCCCGGTTCGAGGGACCGGGCAAATATGCCAAGGACGTCGATCTCGACGCCGCGCCGATGAAGCCGCTGATCGCGGAGATGGCGGCGAAGAAGATCGCGGTCGATCCGACGCTGTCGACGTTCGAGAGCCTGTATGTGCCGGAGGATGGCGACCTCTCGCCATCCTATGCGCCGTTCGTCGGCACGATGCCGCCGCAGGTGGAGCGCGGCTTCAAGGAGGGCGGCTATACGATGCCCGCCGGCGTGACGCGCGCCGACTATCGCGCGAGCTTCGCGAAGATGATCGCGCTGACCGGCAAGCTGCACGAAGCCGGCGTGCCGATCGTCGCCGGCACCGATGGCGGCGGGCTGGAGATCATCCGCGAACTGGAACTCTATGTGCAGGCCGGCTTCACCACCGGCGAGGCTTTGCAGGCGGCGACTTTGGTGCCGGCGCGGCTGGTGGGCGTGGATAAGGTCACCGGATCGATCGCGGTCGGCAAGGAGGCCGACCTCGTGCTGGTGGCCGGCGATGCCGAGCGCAATATCGGTGCGATGCGGCATACCGACTGGGTGATGAGCGACGGCGCGCTGATGAATGCGGACGAGCTGCGCGCGGTGGCGGGGTTCAGCGGGCGGCCGAAATAGGCGGAGGAAGGGTCTGGGGCGGCACCTGTTCGGAGCCGAAAATCGGCATAACAGGGCGATTTTCGCGATTTTGGGGACTTATCAGGGGGAAAACGGCGTTCGGGCACCGGGCGTCGGACATTTTCGCTCATGATTACAAATGCTTGTGCTCGAACGACGCGCATTACCTATTATCGTGCAGAACAGGGGATGATTTTTTGCAGAACAGGTCGAAATTCGTGCGGAACAGGTCGTTTTCGCTGCATAACAGGTCCACCTGCGCGGCCCTGTCCGGGCGGCAAATCGGTGTGGCGGCGAGGCGGTCGTGACTCTATGCAACCGCCAGATGGAGGCATGAGTGAGCGTCGTCGATGGCAAGAAGGATCGCGTGCGCCCTCCGGTCGATGAGCTGGAGCGGACGATGCGGAGCGACACGGACCGGCCGGACCTGGTCCGCTGTCTCGAACAGTTCGATCTCGACGGGCTCGACCTCGATCGCGAGGCCGATCGCGGACGTGATGTCGCGTATTGAATGTCGGCGGCCAGACAGATCCTGTGCCCGAGCACCCGACGGAGCCTGAGATGACCACGGAATCCTTCCCCGAAGCGCTGTCGCGCGCGCTCGCCGACGCCGGCGACCGGCCCGTCCTGTCCGCGGACGCGCGCGTGCTCAGCGGCCGGCAGTTGGCGGACGACATCGAGCGCTGGGCCGCGGGCCTCGCGGCGCTGGGGGTGCGCAAAGGCGAGCGGGTGGCTGTGCATGCGGAAAAGTCGCTCGACCTGATCCTGCTCTATCTGGCGACCTTGCGGCTGGGCGCGCTCTATCTGCCGCTCAACACCGCCTATCGGGCGGCCGAGCTGGCTTATTTCCTCGACGATGCCGAACCGGTGCTGTTCGTCTGCGACCCCGCGACGGACACAGTGGAGACCGCGTCCGCGCCGATGGTGCTGACCTTGGGTGCGGACGGCAAGGGCAGCCTGGCCGCGGCGATCGCCGGTTCGCATCCGGCGCCGCCGGCGGTGACGATCGCGCCCGACGATCTCGCGGCGATCGTCTACACCTCGGGCACCACCGGCCGCTCCAAGGGGGCGATGATCACGCATGCCAATCTGGTGTCGAACGCGCGCGCATTGATCGATGCCTGGGGGGTGGTGCCGGACGACCGGCTGCTGCACGCGCTGCCGCTCTACCATATCCACGGCCTGTTCATTGCGCTGAACACGATGCTGCTGGCCGGCGCGCGGACCGATCTGCTGCCCGGCTTCGACGCCGACACGGTGCTCGACCGGCTGCCCGATGCGACTTTGTTCATGGGCGTCCCGACCTATTACACACGGCTGCTGGCCTCGCCGCGGCTCGACCGCGCGGCCGTGGCGGGCATGCGGCTGTTCGTCTGCGGATCGGCGCCGCTGACGCCGCAGACCTTCGCCGCGTTCGAGGATCGCAGCGGCCTACGCATTCTCGAACGCTACGGGATGTCGGAATGCGGCATCATTTGTTCGAACCCGCTGGACGGCGCGCGCATCCCCGGCGCGGTCGGCCGGCCGCTCGCGGGCGTGGCGGCGCGGATCGCCGAGGGCGCCGCGGTGGGCATCCTCGAAGTGCGCGGGCCGAACGTCTTCGCCGGCTACTGGCGCCAGCCGGACAAGACCGCGGCGGAATTCCGCGACGGTGGCTGGTTCTCGACCGGCGACGTCGCGACGATCGACACCGACGGCGTGGTGCGGATCGTCGGCCGCGACAAGGACATGATCATCTCGGGCGGGCTCAACGTCTATCCCAAGGAGATCGAGGAGATGATCGACGCGCTGCCCGGCGTCGGCGAATCCGCGGTGATCGGCCTGCCCCACCCCGATTTCGGCGAGGCGGTGGCGGCGGTGATCCGGCCCTTGCCGGGGGTGGCGGTGGACCTTGAGTCGGTGGTGGGGGCGCTGCGGCCGCGGCTGGCTTCGTTCAAGCTGCCGAAGGCGGTGATCGTGGTCGACGAACTGCCGCGGAACGCGATGGGCAAGGTGCAGAAGGTGGCGTTGCGGGGGCGGTATGCGGGGTGGTTTGAGGGTGGGTAGTTCATCGGACATTGGCCGTCAAATGTGGCATAGCGCCCCTGAAATTCACGGGTCACCATAACCACCAGCGACATCCCGACGATGTCGCTCCGCACGCGTCAAATCTAAAGTTAGTGCTTGCACACGACAAATCGTGCGAACATAGTAGAAATATCGTGATTGCAGATTCTCATCCTGATTGTCGCGCTCTCTCGCCTTGATTGTCGCGCTACGGACATGATTTAGAGAACGTGATAAAAGGAGGGTTATATGCGGTTATCGTGCATTGCGATGGTAATAAGTATTTTATTCTCAAGCTCTGCATGTGATATCCATCATACTTCTCCAAGCAAAATTTGCTCTTCGGATGATACTTACGGCGAGCTACTCGGAATCATATCAGAAAACTCGAATGGAGCTCTTCGCTTGCTTGATGCAAGTCCGAATAAAAATAACAAGACTACGGCCAAATTTCTTTCTGTTCTAGATTTACAACATGTTAGAAAGAACGTGGTATTATCGACTCCGCTGGTTACCGGCGTTAATAAGGAGATCGGATCCGTATCGTGCAGCGTGCACCTGTCTCTGAAAATTCCCAAGACCATTGTAGCGAACTTGAACACTTCTAGTTTAGGGGCATCAGACATTGTAGTGAAGGTTGATGATGCCGGCATGGATTTGAAGGCATCATATGATGTGCAAAGTGCCGCTGATGGGTCGCGCGATGTCGTATCCCTTCAAAATGCCCCAGCTATTTCCGCGCTATCTGGAGTTGCAACAATTTATAATGAACTGATTAAGGGAAATTTGGGCAAAGCAGATGAAAATCTAATTGATTCTGCCTCTTCTATCGAAGATAGCCAAGAAAGAACCGATGCAACAGCCGGTGATACATCAGAGCGCGGATGCTTCGGGGATTGGATTTATGTTCCAGCATCCTTCGAGAGTGACACGGGGGCGGCTGTCCATGTCGATTACAATACAGGCAAATATCGAATTGACTTCAGTGATTATAGTAGCGCCGAGGGCAACTACAGCCAGAACGGCAGACCGGGCGAAACGAAGACAATGTTAGGCGGAGATGCGACGATAACAAACTGCGTGGGCGGCTCCGCCGAACTGATTCTCCATGAACCCGATCGAACGCTGCCCCTTCGTCGCTTCAAAGGCGATCGGTTCGAAGAATGGAAAAAGCGCGGCTGGAAACCCGAAGACGATTGACTCCGTTTGGCTCTTGGCTGTTTCAAGTGGGTACGCCGAGATCGAGCTTGAGTTTAGGACGTAGAGTTTCGGGGACGCTATACCAATTTCCATTGCGGCCAAATCCGGACCTGCGGGAGTTTCGGTGACGCTATACCAATTCCCTTCGTGGGCGGGTTCCTTGGAGCATGTCGATCGCCGGCCGTCTCGGATCGGTCTCCACGAGTGCGACGGCTCGGCGGCCCGCACCCTCATGGCGAGGCTCGACGATCAGTGCGATGTCATGCCCCAGCTTCATGAGAAACTCCTGGAGCATCTCCATGCTGAAAAGGTCGAGCTTGCCGGCGCTGAGCTTCGAATAGCGCGGCTGGGTCGTCCCGAGCAGCTCGGCTGCCTGCATTTGCGTCAGACCCATTTCACGCACCGACGTCTTGACGAGCTGTGCGAGCTTGGCCTTGGCGACATAGGCTGGGTCGAGGTCGAGATCCTCGAGAACGCTTCGCCCGGCCGGTGTGCTATGGCCGATGACGACCTTATCGTCGATCCTGGTCATGGTTCGGTTCCTTGTAATTATCGCTTCAACTTCATGGCCTTGGCGGATCGCTCGCGCGCTTCCCTCGCCGCAGCCTCGATCCAGACCTGACGCACTCCGTATCGGAAACCTAATCGAACTCGCAATTGTTGATTTTGGCGATCCAGTGAGCATCGAGGTTCAACAGCGCCTCGGCGACGTCGACATGCCCTTTCGCGACGGCTTGCGCTGCCGCCGCGGACAACAGCATCGACTGATCCCACGCCTCGTTTCGGTGAAGGCTCACATTCTCCATCAGTCGCGCGATCGCGCGGTGGTAATCGTCGGCATGGACTCCGGGTATATCCGGTCCGCGCCCCGCGTGGCGAGCGACCTCGATGGCCGCGGGTAGTTGGAAGAACGAGAAGTCAACCGGACCTTTTGCTTCGCCTGCGATCTGCACGATGTGGGGAACGGCCACGTAAGATGCGGTATACACATCGCCCTGATGGCACAGGCTCGACCAAAGGCTGAACCATGGCTCATCCTGGTAACCCGCCTTCGGCTCCGTGGATGAAGCCAGTGCTCGCAACATGTTCGGAATATCAGCGGCGTCGCCGTAGGCGTGCTGCAAGTCTCTCCAACCGGGATCATCAAGGGTGAGCATCGGGTCCTTCTACCGCTTGTCGCTAATCCATCAACCTCGCGCAGGGCGGCAACGCTACGGAAGCACACCGCCTTACCCTGCCCGCGCGGTGAACCCGATGACGTCCAACGGACAACCGGCAGAAGGGCATCGCGACACGATTTCTCGACAAGGGGTGGCAACAGGCGGTATGCATAAGTATGCAGATACACCCCGAGTGGAGTCGGCCATGTCGAACGTTGAACGCATAACGGTCACGCTGTCATCGGACATCGCCGCCACGCTACGCCATACCGTCGAGGACGGCGAATATGCCTCCACCAGCGAAATCGTGCGCGAGGCCTTACGTGATTGGACGCGCAAGCGCGATCTGGAGCAGCGCGACCTTGAAACGCTGCGCAGCCTCGTCCGCGAAGGCGATGAAAGCGGCGCCGGCATCCCGGCGCAAGAGGTTTTTGCCGAACTGCGGCAGCTTATCGCCGAACGCCGTGCCGCTCGCCGATGAAGCCGATTGTGTTCGCACCGGCTGCCCGTGCCGACCTGCTGACCATCGGCCTCTACATTGCCGATGACAACCCGGAACGGGCCGAGAGCTTCGTCGCGGCGTTGGAAGCGCACACGGCGAAGATCGCGGAGCGTCCCTTGAGCTTCCCTGCGAAAGACGAAATCAGCCCCGGCTTGCGCGGAGCCATTTATGGCCGCTACCTGATCCTGTTTCGCGATCTGGCCGACACGGTGCGCATCGTCCGCATTCTGCATGGCGCACGCGATGCCGTGGCCTTGGCAAGACATAGCAGCTTTGAATGACGCAACGTCATCGGTCCGACTTCACACCCCACCGTGCCAGCAGGGGCGATCGAAGTCGAACCTCCCGAACGGCAAACGCGTAACGGCGAACCGAACCGCGGCGGTTCAGCGATCGTCGGCCGGTCGCGCAGGATTTTCTCTGTCGCCGCGTTCGCCGTTCATGCTAGTCCGCCGCATGGCCGACGCAAGCCCGCATGCCGCAAATGGCCCTGCCTATCTGGCCCTCTACGCCCGTGCCTTCGACGC
>Ga0068860_100007533_pt1 | contig 10890 bp, 6 predicted proteins | sample KBSSwiS32_FD_66597 | JGI IMG/M metagenome (GOLD analysis project Ga0068860, IMG submission 66597) | Switchgrass rhizosphere microbial communities from Kellogg Biological Station, Michigan, USA - KBS Switchgrass S3-2 | ecosystem: Host-associated > Plants > Roots > Rhizosphere > Soil ...
TATTGATCCTTGTTCCGGCTAACCGGTATTTTTCGGTTGATGTCTTACGGAAACCATCACTCGAAGTTACGCGCATCCCATCCTGGATGATCGACATCTTCAAACTGCAACTGTGTATTATTTATTTTTTTGCCGGACTATCGAAATTGACTGCGGACTGGTTACTGCAGGCAATGCCATTGGGCATTTGGCTCCCGGCTAAGTCTGACATTCCGGTAATTGGTCCGTTGCTTTCACAGCACTGGGCGGCGTACTTCTTTAGTTGGGCGGGAGCATTGTTTGATCTTTCTGTGCCGTTTCTTTTATTGAACAAAAGAACAAGGCCGGTTGGTTACCTGCTCGTACTTATCTTTCACACACTCACAGCGATTTTGTTCCAGATTGGAATGTTCCCATATATCATGATCAGTGCGACGCTAATTTTCTTTTCCGAAGATTTTCATCTCAGGATCGTTAACAAAATCAAATCTCTATTTATTAACCGCCAAGAGTCAACATCATATGATATATTTTTGCCGGCTCAAACGCGAATCGACCGGTTCGTTATGCTTTTGCTTGCCTGCCATTTCTTGATCCAACTGCTGATGCCTGTAAGGTTCCTGCTTTACCCGGGTAAATTATTATGGACTGAAGAGGGATACCGATTTTCATGGCGCGTGATGTTGATGGAAAAAAGCGGAGCCGCGTTTTTTTATGTAAAGGACCCATCGTCAGGAAAAAAGTTCGAGGTCAATTCATCCAATTTTTTAACACCGTACCAGGAAAGGATGATGGAAACACAACCGGATATGATGCTGCAATATGCGCATATCCTGCACCGTGAGTATGAACGACAGGGCATCGATGATCCCGAAATTACCGTACAGAGCTACGTTTCACTGAACGGAAGTGAAAGTCGACTTTATATCGACAGCACGATTAACCTTGCAAACCAGAAAGAATCATGGTTCGGTCACAAGTCCTGGATTCTGCCGTTTGTCGACAAAAGAAAATAATAATGAGATTTTTTTCGACTATATTTTTTATCATCATCATCTTACATGCCGAAGCGCAACGTGGAGCTATTTCGGGAAATGTTACTTACGGGAAACAACCTGTCGCGGGTGCATCTGTTTTGTTACAACGCACCTCGTATATGATGATCACCGACGAAAATGGAAGATTTGAATTTCAAAATGTTCCTGCCGGTCAATATGTACTGGAGGTAAGTTCTGTTGGATACGTTACAATTACCAAATCCATTAAACTTGAAACGAACAATCTCGTTATCCAGGTGCCATTGTCGACAGATATCAAAACACTCGACAGTGTAATTGTTCAATCAGGTGAAAAAATGAATTCAGGATTCACGCGCTTACATGATGTCGAAGGCACAGCCATTTATGCTGGCAAAAAAACAGAAGTGGTTGTGATGAAAGATGTCGTTGCAAATAAAGCCACAAATAATAGTCGCCAAGTGTATTCAAAAGTGGCGGGACTAAATATTTGGGAGAATGACGGAGCCGGGATACAGCTCGCCATTGGAGGAAGAGGGCTTAGTCCGAACCGTGTTTCCAATTTCAACACAAGGCAAAATGGTTATGATATTAGTGCCGATGCGCTGGGATACCCGGAAAGCTATTATACACCGCCGGTAGAAGCAATCGACCGAATTGAGATCGTTCGTGGCGCCGCGTCATTGCAATATGGAACCCAGTTTGGCGGCATGATCAATTTTAGAATGAACAAAGGAGTGGACTCGCAAAAATTTGCAATTGATACACGCCTGACCGCGGGGTCGTGGAATTTTTTTAATACGTCAACCGGAATTGGCGGTACAGTTGAAAAATTAAATTATTACGCTTTCTATCAACATAAATCAGGGGATGGCTGGAGACCCAATTCAGAATTCAATACAAATACAGCATATGGGTCCGCGACTTATAGTTTAACTGATCGTCTTGCGCTGACACTCCAGTACACATACATGGATTACCTCGAACATCAACCCGGTGGATTAACGGATGCTGATTTTGCAAAAGATCCTCGTCAGTCCGTTCGAGAGCGGAATTGGTTCAAAGTAAAATGGAATCTGGGATCGGCTTCATTGGATTATCATCTTGGGAGAAAATGGACATTCAACACCCGTTTCTTTGGTCTGCAGGCCAGTCGCGATGCGTTGGGTGTGCTGACATTTATCAATCGTGCAGATGATGGATCAGATCGAAACCTGTACAAGGATCATTACAACAATTGGGGAAATGAGACAAGATTATTGTATCAATACCGTATCGGTGACATCTTTTCAACTGCGTTGATAGGTTTCCGTTATTACAGTGGTCATACACATCGCCAACAGGGATATGGCAACAACGGATCTGGTGGAACGTCAGATGACTTTACTTTCAATCCAAAGGATTCTCTTCGTTATTCCGACTATCAATTTCCAAATCACAATACGGCCCTCTTTGCGGAGAATATTTTTCGTGTAACGGGACGATTAAATATTATCCCGGGTATCCGTTTCGAATCGATCACCACACGTGCGCATGGCAATTACACCAATGCGATTTATGATCTCTCCGGAAATCCCATCAATCCACAAAAAATAACTGACAACATTGAGAACACCCGCCACTTTTTATTGGGGGGAGTAGGTGTCACTTATAATGTAACTGCGCCAATTCAGGTGTATGCAAACTTCTCACAAAATTATAAGGCGATTAATTTTAACGACCTGCGTACGTTGAATCCAAACCTTCGCGTTGATAGCGCATTACAGGATGAGAAAGGGTATTCTGCGGATATTGGTATCCGTAAGAGCACCGGTATTTTTAATTTTGATGCGAGTTTTTTCTTTATCAACTATGATAATAAGATCGGAAGTATTTTATCCTACGACACTGCGACTTTCATTATATATAATTTACGAACTAATGTCGCCCGCTCAATACATGTCGGATTGGAAACTTATGCGGAAGTAGATATTTGGAAATGGATTCATGGACCGAAATCGAAAACAAGTATTTCCGTCTTTTCAAATTTCTCATTGATTAGCGCAAAATATGTCGACGCCAAAGATCCCGCGATCGAAAACAATAAAGTTGAATTTGTTCCTGATATTGTTTTTAAAACAGGCGTGTCTTTTAGAAGAAAAAGATGGTCGCTCACCTACCAATACTCTTATACTGGTCAGCAGTTTTCTGATGCCACCAATGCCACATATACAGACAATGCCATCGGCGGAATTGTGCCGGCTTACAGCATCATGGATATTACTACTGAATACCGGTTCAACAAACACTTCAGTTTATTCGCATCCATCAACAATCTCGCGGACGCAAAATATTTTACGCGTCGTGCCGATAGCTACCCCGGCCCCGGGATCGTGCCTTCGGATGCAAGAGGATTTTATGTTACGATGCAGGCGAGGTTTTAGGCAAATGTGAAGCAAATGTGATGAATGTGATGAATGTGGGAATGTGATAAATGTGGAAATGTGGAGATGTGGAGATGTGAAAACGAATCGCGGATTTCGCGGATTTAAGCGGATCTCGCGGATTCTAAAGTTGAATACTGATTATGGGTTTGTAAAATGAACTGTGTCAAAAAATTTTGACGTAGTTTAAAGGATGCGACGAGAAAATTCTTAATTTTCGTTTTCAATGTTCAACTTTAGAATCCGCGCAATCCGCGTAAATCCGCAAATCCGCGATTTGTTTTACTTTCGCTCCAAAAAATTAGACAATGCAATACCGAACTTTTGGTCGTACCGGTTGGGAAGTTAGCGAAATAGGATATGGAATGTGGGGAATGGCAGGTTGGACTGGCTCCGAAGAAAATGAAATCAGGAATGCGTTAGACAGATCAGTGGATCTTGGCTGTAATTTTTTTGATACAGCCTGGGCATATGGAGATGGTTTAAGCGAGCAAATATTAAATGCGCTGCTTAAAAGATATAAAGACAAACGCCTGTACGTTGCGACGAAAATTCCACCAAAAAATCGCAAATGGCCATCACGCCCCGGGTTTACTTTGAAAGAAGTTTTTCCCGCTGACTACATTATTGAATACACAGAAAAAAGTTTGAAGAATCTCGGAGTGGAAACAATCGACCTCCAGCAATTTCATGTTTGGGAAGATGGATGGGCAGAACAGCACGAATGGAAAGAGGCGGTACAAAAATTAACGAAGCAAGGTAAAGTTCGTGCATGGGGCGTGAGCGTGAATCGTTGGGAACCTGATAACTGTTTGAATACACTTCGTACCGGGCTGATCGATGCTGTACAGGTTATCTACAATATTTTTGACCAGGCTCCGGAAGATAATTTATTTCCATTATGCAGGGAATTAAAAATCGGTGTGATTGCACGCGTCCCTTTTGATGAAGGAACACTAACCGGTACATTCACCAAATCGACAAAATTTCCCAAGAACGATTGGCGCTCGACATACTTTGTCCCGGAAAATTTAAAATCAAGCGTGGACCATGCGGATGCATTGAAGCCGCTTATTCCGTCCGGAATGTCAATGCCTGAAATGGCGCTGCGGTTTATATTAAGCAACCCGGATGTTGCTACAACGATCCCGGGTATGCGAAAATTGAGAAATGTAGAAGTGAACATGGCCAGCAGTGACGGCAAAGGACTGAAATCATCTTTGATGAACGAGTTGAAGCATCACAGATGGGATCGTACACCAACATCATGGTCACAGTAGTTTGACATCTTCATCGATGGTTGATTTTTTTTCACAATGTGCCTATGTAGTCTTTTTTTGACGACAGATGTATATAGACACGTAGAAAAAAAATGCTCAGCATCAATTCTCAGCAGGTAATGTTCAATTTTTATTAATCATTAAATTTTTCGTATGCCCTCTTCTCTAATCGATACCATTCAGCAGATTATTTCCGAGTCTGAAAAGCTTATGCCCGAATACATGCAAAACGAGGACGACAAAAGAATTGCAAATGGAAATTGCGCTGTCTGCATTATTGATCCACAAGGTGGCATTCATGGAAGGATTTTTGGAACGAACAAGATACGAAACCGCGAAGCTTTCCGTGTTGCATGGACAAAAGCCTCCCAGGTTTATATCACAGGAATGAAGACAGGTGACTATGAAAAACTTGCTTTCAACAATGAAATTGACGAAAGAAAATTTGGCATTGAAAGACCCGATTATATTGGATGGCAGGGCGGGCAGCCCATCACGCTGAAAGATGGAACCATATTGTCTGTCGGCTTTAGCGGGTTCAGGGGAATCGTGGATCTGGAAATTGTAATAAGGGCTCTTGAAATCGTTAACAAAAAAAACTTATAAGACTTTCTCATTATTCTCGGGAAAAACTCACCTTTGCATAAGGATTCCATTTGCAACTCATCTTTTTTTTCTGCTACACTGAAAATTTATAAAGGAGGAAATGGTTTTTGCCTTGGCAAAAAGTGTTCGGTAATGATACAACTTGTTATTGCAGCGACATCAATTACATTTTTTTTCAGTAAGAATTTGCCAATTACAAATCAATCTTTCCCTCCATCCCATTTTAGGTTTTTGTTTCAATAAATGGTTACAAAATTCGTTTACTGTTTCTTCAAAAAGTACCAAGCTGTTTGTATGAGAATTTTAACCCTGATATTTTTATTGAACATAGTTGGCTTCGCGGCATTCGCTCAAACGAAGACGGGGAAGATCAAAGGCTTGGTCAAAGATGGTGACGGGAAGTTTTTAGATGCAGTCACTGTTTCACTGCTTAAAGATGTTGATTCTTCGGTTTCGTCAGTAACCACAACTGATAAAGCGGGAGCATTTGAGTTTGACCGGGTAAATTTTGGTAAATATATTTTATCCATTACGCATGTTGGATTCAGAAATTGGTACAAACCAGTAGAGGTAAATGCCGGTCATCTTACTGTTTCAATGAATGATATTGCTCTTCAATCTTCCAATAACACGCTTAGCCAGGTAACGGTGGTGGGTAAGCGCCCGTTAATAGAAAATAAGATCGATAAGATGGTTGTAAATGTTGACGCGTCTCCGACGAACGGTGGTCTTAATGCCCTTGAGGTGCTTGAGAAATCGCCAGGTGTATCAGTTGACAACGACGGAAATGTAAGTTTGAAAGGGAAATCAGGCGTAGTTATTATGATTGACGGCAAGCCTACATACCTGAACGCAAATGACCTTGCGAATTACCTGAAAAACATGCAATCAAACCAGATCGATCAAATTGAGATAATGAGTCAACCTCCGGCAAAATACGATGCGGCCGGAAATTCGGGTGTCATAAATATCATCACTAAAAAGAATAAGAACAACGGATTTAACGGGTCATTTACCACCAGCGCCATTGTCGCGATATATTTTAAGAACACGAATAACCTGACATTTAATTGGCGGAAGGGTAAGATAAATATCTACGGAAATTATGGAGTGGTTTATTGGGAAGGTTTCAACGAAGGGAATTTAAACAAGAGTTTGCGTGAAAATGAAAACCAGGCCTTCAACAGGTACACGATTCAAAATACTTTCGGGAGATATTCAGATCGCGGCCAAAGTTGGCGAGCAGGCATCGATTATTTCGCGACTAAGAAAACCACGATCGGCTTTTCGGTAAATGGTAACTACGACAAAGAACAGTTTACTTCGAAATCGAGGGCTGATTTTTATGATAGCCTCCACAATTTTGTTCAATATAATCTTGCTGAATCGCAGAATAAAACCCCACAACTTCGCTTGGGTTTCAACGGAAACTTCGTGCGTAAGCTGGACGATAAGGGCAGTGAGATATCCGTTGACGCCGATTATATTTTTTATAATACAAATGGTACAGCATATTCCAATAACTACTTATATAATGCAGACAAAGTTCCCTCCGAAGATCCATATTTATTAAATGGATTGCTGCCGTCAAAAATTGATATATATAGTTTGAAAAGCGATTACAAAAAGAACATTACAAATGACGTCACAGTAGAAGCAGGGATCAAGTCGAGTTATGTTAAGACAGATAATGACGCCGCATATACTCTTTATAATACCGTGAGTCAGAAATGGGAAACTGATACATCCATCAGCAATCATTTTGTTTACAAGGAGAATATCAATGCCGGTTATATCAACCTGCAACAGAAAATCAAGAAATTTTCAATGCAGCTCGGACTCCGCGCTGAGCAAACAAATGCGAGTGGCGACCAGACTGTCAAAAGCGTTAGCTTTAAAAAGAACTATATACAACTTTTTCCGACCGCCTATTTTACATATAAATCAAATGACAACAATACATTTGGATTATCATATGGCAGGAGAATTGAAAGGCCCGACTACCAAAGCCTAAATCCGTTTCGCTGGCAGATCGACCGCTACACATATGAAGTAGGCAATCCGAATTTGCAACCCCAGTTTAGTAACAATGTTGAACTCAGCTGGAATTATAAAGGGCAACTGAATATAAGCGCAAATTATACAAAGACGACTGATATCATCAGCGATGTGCTTATTACAGTAAAAGAGCCGGCCGATTCTAATTACACCACTTATCGCACCACTCAAAATGTCGCATCCCTTAGAAATATCGGTATTGCTATAAATTATAATAAGCAGATTACAAAATCGTGGACGGTGAATCTCTTTTTAAATGTTTACAATAATCACTACCTCGGTATAATTGACAGTACGAACATTGACGTATCGTTCACCTCTTTCAATGCAAACTTTAATACCCAATACGCTTTCAAAAAAGGATGGACCGCGGAGCTTAGCGGATTCTATTACGCCAAGGACTATCTCAGCGGCGCATTACTTGCGGACGGACGAGGCATGTTCTCGCTTGGTGCATCCAAGCAGGTATTGAATGGGAAAGGTTCTATTAAACTAAATTTCCGGGATCCTTTTTACCTAATGAGCTTTACCGGTCATACCAGCCTGGATAAGGGAATTACTCGATCTCATTTTGTTTGGGATAACCGCAGGATCATTCTCACGCTGATTTATAGATTCGGAAAGAACACGAATCAACAGCAGCGCAGAAGGGAAGGCGTGGATGAACTAAACCGGGTTGGGGGAAGGGGAGGCCAACAATAAAACTGAAATTTTTTCTGGTTATACAGGGCGCAAATCTAATTTGCGCCTTTTTTGTTTTATTATATGGGGAAATTTGCTGCCATTTTTTCATCCTGATTTTTGGCACTTTTTTTGAAAATCGATTATTAATCGGTCCGTCGCAAACCCGAGATTTTATAGTTGCATTCAATACTTGATTAATCTGATTTTAAGTAACCATTTTAAAAAGTGTTTTATGTTGCCCGAAAATCTAAAACTCGAATTAGAATCACTACAGAAACAAATCAACGAACATCTCGACAGTTTCTCGCAGTCATTAAAAAAAGATCTTCCCTTCCACGTACTGAAGGATATTCACGTAAAAATAAAGGAGCTGAAAACGGCCATGGAGCAATTAAAATCTGAGCTGCCGGTTGGCAACGACAACTAGATTACTGCTTCAGAAATTTTCCCGCCTTTGTTGGGTAGCAGTCTCTATATTTGCAATCCAATTAAAAATGTGCGGGGAATTAGCTCAGCTGGCTAGAGCGCTTGCATGGCATGCAAGAGGTCGTCGGTTCGACTCCGATATTCTCCACTGAAAAGGCTCAATGACTTGAGCCTTTTTTATTTTCGCATTTCCGAACTTTCTGTGTTGTTGTGTAATTTATGCCCCGTAAAATTATTCAGCTTGAGCTCCAACAACGGCGAGGTTACTTCAAAGAAAAACTAAAACCAGGTGTATTGGTAAAATAATGTAATCGCGGTATAATTTTGCCCTGCTTTCGTTGCAATGCCTGTATTAAGCAAAAGTTTAATCGACGTATGCTGCTCTTACATTAAAGAGATATGAAACTGCCTTGAGACACGCAAAAGAATTTATTAAATGGAAATTTCGCGTTGCCGATATGAAATATCAAAATTAAATTATGAGTTTCTTTCTGACTATGAGTTTTATTTAAGAAGCGTTCGAAAATGTGGTCACAACTCCACTATGAAATACCTTGCCAATTTTAAAAAAGTAGTCTTGCAATGTGTGAAAAAGGGATGGTTACAGAAAGTTCCATTTTATGGTTTTAAACTCGCAACAAAAGAAGTGGTAAGAGAAATTTTGACACAAAAAGAATTGGATATTATCGCCACAAAACAATTTTCTACGAGCAGGTTAAATATTGCTAAAGATATTTTCTTGTTCAGTTGTTACACTGGTTTGGCATATATTGATGTATACAACCTGGAAAGAACTGAATTTCTTATTTTTTAATAATCGCATATACCTGCTCGGTAGTTTATATTTGAGCACAACCTTTCTATACAATTACCCCTTTTTAGAATTACCATATGAAACCTTGTCAAGTGAATTGTCGACGATTGAAAATGAGCAATTCGACATTCTTGAAAGAGCAGTCAAATCATTAAAACTAATCGAATCTGTTTTAGCTACGTGATGATGATAACTAGAGAAACGCGAACAGTGCAAACAATAAATGTTGAGCAGATTTACGTGTTCAAAAGTTGTCCTCAGTATTATCAAAATTTATTCCCTGTGTTTATGGATTTATCGGAAACATTGGGTTTTTACTTGCTGTATTTTCCGCAGGATTTCCTCCCGCAAAACATCGCAGTATTCAACTAATTTCCTCCTTTAACCCAAAGAATATCTACTCCGATTAACGGCTGCTGGCTGACGATTAAAATAACTTTGATAGCATTAAGTTTACTCGCCACAATTACAAGTGTGATTAATTGTCAATTTGACGCTTTTTGTCGCAACTTTTCTGTATTTTGTCTCTTAAATTAGCACGGTTTGTTGCATAATGATAGTTTTGGTAGCGCAGACTTTACCAAACGGCAAGCTAAGTGCATATATGCTGTCTCGCTCATCATTAAATCAAAATAAACAATATGAAAAAGTGTTTGCCCCTTCTCTTACTACTTACAGCCATCGTGCTGGTAAAAGCACAAACAACTTCAATACCGCATTTGGAAAGAAAAGGAAATTCCACGCAACTAATAGTAAAAGGCAGACCTTTTATTGCATTGGCGGGTGAGTTGCATAATTCCAGCACCTCCACAAGCACCTATATGCGCGACATATGGAAGAAGATGGCGGATAAGAACCTGAATACGGTTATTGCGGCCGTTTATTGGGAGATGGTTGAACCACAGGAGGGCAAGTTTAATTTTGATCTTGTTGACAGTATGGTTAACGGGGCCCGGAAGCAAAACCTTCACCTAGTGTTGTTGTGGTTTGGATCCTGGAAAAATGGGTATTCTACATACCCGCCGGCCTGGGTGAAAACAAATTTTGCCAAATTTCCAAGGGCTATGGATAAAAGTGGCAAACCGTTGCAAATGCTGTCGGCCCTTGGCGAAACCACCATGGTTGCAGACGCATCAGCATTTAAAATGCTGATGCAACACGTAAAGCAGGTTGACGCACAATACCAAACGGTAATTGCAGTGCAGGTTGAAAATGAAATGGGGCTGTTTGGTACCCCACGCGACTATAATGATGCAGGTAATAAAGCATATGCTGAGCCAGTACCTGCTGATCTTGTGAGGTACTTCACCAGTCATAAGAATGCTATACAGCCTGAAATTGACAGCGTATGGAAAGCGAATGGTTATAAAACCAGCGGTAGTTGGGAAGAGCTATTTGGCAAAAGTATTTTTGATGGGAAAAACTGGAAAGCATTGTCGTACCTAACAGAAGAATTATTTACTGTTTACCATTATGCAAAATATGTAGGCACGATAGCAGCGGAAGGTAAAAAAGCTTACCCCCTGCCGATGTATGTAAATGCATGGATAAAGCAGGACGGTTTTGCGTGGCCAGGACGCTACCCTTCAGGCGGACCCATACCG
>Ga0068860_100007537_pt1 | contig 10886 bp, 5 predicted proteins | sample KBSSwiS32_FD_66597 | JGI IMG/M metagenome (GOLD analysis project Ga0068860, IMG submission 66597) | Switchgrass rhizosphere microbial communities from Kellogg Biological Station, Michigan, USA - KBS Switchgrass S3-2 | ecosystem: Host-associated > Plants > Roots > Rhizosphere > Soil ...
TATGAAACTAAAGAAAAACTTCTATATCAGTGGTGGGTACGAGGAAAACTACCAACAGCCGTTTAACAGTTTCCAGGACATCCGCGATCTGCATTCGTGGCAGCAAAGCGGGTTGATCGGGTTGATGAAAATGGTTTCAATACGCAATAAAGTGATTAAGAAAACAAGGTTGCAGTTGTTGTGGGATTTTCTTAGCTATTATCAGTTACCAAGAACTCAACCACTGAAGTTCCGGGTTGGATACAATTTCTAAAAAACAAAACGATATAGATTTCTAAATAAAAAAACTCATGAAGCGAATCAATGTCTTTTTTCTCTTTTTCTTTTCAGCATTTTTCATGAAAGGCTTTGGACAAATTACCAACTATGATGTGACGCAGAATTACATTAACGTGAACACACCACGTTCTCCTGAGTCTGCTGCCTTTGAAAAATACGGAAATACGCAGGTCAATGAATTTACCGGCACCACGAATATTACCATTCCGATCTATACTTTAAAAAGCAGATTTCTCGAAGTGCCGATCACACTTTCATACCAGGCGACTGGAATAAAAGTCAATCAGGAAGCGTCATGGGTTGGACTTGGTTGGGATCTGATGGCCGGCGGAAGGATAACTGTGGAAGTAAGGGGTTGTGCGGATTTTAATGGAACGACAAGAGGTCTTTCAAGTCCGACAACACTGGCGAGTGGAATGCAAAGAATTTTTAATCGTCTCGGAATTGGGCGTGAAAACGCAGTACTAACACCGGCCACACTCTGCGAAGATGGTAGTTCTGGGTGCACTACAGACACAAATTTTGCAGTGCTCGCTGCAGTTCAGGAAATGACAACTTATGGAACAGGAGAGCCTGATATTTTTAGGGCGAATTTTATGGGTCACTCTCTCACTTTTTTTGTTGATAAAGTTAGCGGTGCTGTGAAATTTATTGGCGAACAAAGTCTTTTTACAATTAATTACGTAGTCAATGGTTTTAATGAGATAACGAATTGGACGTTGACTGATAATGATGGAATCGTTTATACTTTTACCCAGTCAGAAACTACGACGAGCACAATTCTCAGCCCGGTCGTTCCTTCCACGACGACAACTGCGTGGCTGTTGACTAAAATTACACACCCGAGTAGCGACTACATTATATTTACTTATAACAGTTATGGATATGCGATTCCAGCATTCACGATGAACGGATGGGTCAACAGTGTAGCAGGATCAACTTCTGCTACGGTGTCGAGCGACCTTAACCAAAATGTAAGTATGCAGACACCTTGCTACCTGTCACGCATCGAGAGCAGAGACGCGGTAGTTGATTTTACATTGGATACCCGCACCGATTTGTATGGACCCGGAGCCAGGAAGCTTACTCAAATAAGGGTTTCTGATAAAATAACCAGCACTGTAAAAAAGACCGCAAATTTTTACTACAGCTATTTTAACAGCGGAACCAATCTTGCGTCCAGTTACCTAAATACTTTGAATTACTCCTTGCCATCACCGCTCACCACGAATGCGTACATTGCCTGTTCGAACACCAGACTAAAGTTAGATTCTGTTAGTGTCAATCTTACGACGCACCAGCCTCCTTACCGATTCTCATATAATTCATCCGTTCCCGATAAATATTCTCTGAGCCAGGATCATTGGGGATATTACAATGCAGTTGGTAATGCGTCAAACGGATATTCTTTTACACACTTAATTCCTTTCGGTGGCCTCGCAGGTGTAGGAAATTCTATTCCGGCAACTGCTTTATCAACCACCGTTATTGGGAGTAGTAGGGACTGTGATCCAACATTTGGTCAGGCGATGATGCTTACAAACATTGTATATCCGACGGGCGGTAGTACATCTTTCACTTATGAACCACACACATCAGTTGGTGTACCCACGATATCAATAACAGGAGGCGGATTTCGGGTTAAAACGATCAGTAATTACGAGTCCGGCAACTTACTGAGCACAAAAACCTACACATATACCGGCGGAAAATATATGGGATCCATTCGGTATTTCACAACTGCAAATCAATTGGGACGGTGTGCATCTGATGGAACCGCTCCTCTTTTGAAGTATGGAACAACCGGGGCAGTAAATTTTAATGATATGCTGGTCGGCTATACGCAGGTGTTAATAGCGGAGCAAAGCGCGTCAGGAATGTCGAACGGTTATGTTGTAAAGACATTCAATGTGAATACTTCATCGAATTTCTATGCGAACAGTGTCGGGTACGATCTTGCACCTCCTTATTTTCCGAGTGGAGAAAATCCTGTCGGCCTTACCGGAATAACCTATGATCAGTGGCTTGATTGCACACACAAGGATTTACCGCCGACTCCATCATCGAGCCTCGAAGGCAAATTGATTCAGGAACAATATTTTGATAGTCTGAATAACCAAATGAAGTCGGTCAATTACTATTATCATCTTGCTAATTATTCGAATGCTTTATACGATGTCCGCGCTATTGAAAATAGAGTTGGCGGATTTACAAGTATGTGCTCGAATCCAAGCCCGGACGAAGGTTCCAATACGGGAGGACTCAGGCCCGTTAACTTATTTGTTTCGCCGGCAAAATCATTTCATACACTTCAAGACAGTGTAGTCGAGCTTACTTATAGCGGAAGCAACTTCATAAAAAAGAAAATTACTTACCAATATAACGGTTACTATCAACCGATGTTTGAAACCTTGTACAATTCGGATGGGACACAAACGATTACTTACACGAGAACGTCTGCTGAAATATATAATCCTGGCGGTTCTGCAAATGGATTAATTGCAACGCAAATGAACCAGATGCTAACCCAGCATATCCTGAATTCTCCGATCGAACAAATCGTAATTCATAGAGGCACCGCTGGAGATTCAACGGTGATCAGCAGCCGGTTTAATGTTTATAAGAATGCATTGCCGTTGCAGACATACGTAATGGAATCTGCGACGCCACTAACGTTGAGAACTCAGTTCGTCCCGTGGTTCTTTGTTGTATCGTCTGGTTACTCCGTATCAATCGACAATCATTACAATTTGTATAGCAGTGCCGATTATGGATCGAATAATTTGATTGGCACACTCCATACGCTCGCAGGTAACAAAGCGTACATCTGGGATTCGACTTATAATCTTTTATTAGCACAATGTACAAATGCAGATTCTGCAAATGTTGCTTTCAGTTCATTTGAAACCGCCGCAAAAGGGCGATGGACATATAACCAAGCGGGAGTAGTCGCTGACAATACATCTCCTACAGGAACCAGCGCCTACAACTTGACGACAGGCGGTGCAATCACTTTAGGCAGTCTGACCAGTTCCAGTATATATGTTGTTTCGTACTGGAGCAAATCGGGAAGCAGCTATACAGTAGCCGGAAGCACATCAGTGAAGCAGGGAAAAACTATTAATGGATGGACATTTTTTGAACACACCGTTACCGGCATCACGTCAGCTTCTATATCAGGAACTGCAAACATCGATGAAGTGAGGCTATATCCTGCGACGGCACAAATGACCAGCTACACGTATTCACCTTTGATCGGAATGACGAGCCAATGTGATGTCGATAACCGAATCACATATTACTTCTACGATCCTATCGGTCGCCTTGCGTGGGTAAAGGACCAGGATGGCAATATCATTAGGACAATGCAATATCATTATCAAACGATCCCAGGAATACAATATTGATTTTAAAAACAGGTAAAATATGCAAAGCATCTTTCAAAAAATTTTTGCAATCTCAACCCTGCTTCTCTTTGGCAAGATGGGTTTTTCCCAGATAATTATTTCAGGCCCAACATGTGTTGTGCCGAGTACGATATATCAATACGTAGTGAGTGGTTTAGATTCTTCTTCATCTGCGCAAATATGCATCACATCCGGTTCGATTGTAGATTCGCCAGCAAATTGCGCTCAGTTTCCGCTTGGCAACATCAAAGTTCTCGTAATATGGAATGACTCTGCTTCTGATGCGGGAACATTGAACTTCTCCTCGTCGGCTGGAAACGCATCGCTTAGTGTTTATTTTACGCCGCTTCTCACTCCTGGTTCTATCGACTCTGCATCAAAAGCGCAATTGATCAATTACAATGCGATCCCTGCAGTCATTATCTGCGGGCCCGATTCAGGTGGATCTTGCACACCTTCTTTTATTTACCAGTGGCAGCAATCAGCAGACAGGGTTACATGGGTGGAGGTTCAATCTGGACAAGGAGTAAATCTGACAATAAATTCTGCGCTTACACAAAGCACTTATTATCGAAGAAACGTGACAGAAGTCAACTCGGGAACAATTGGGTATTCCGACGAAGCATCTGTGTTTGTTATCGTACCACAGTCAGATTCAACTCTACACACAGACAGTGTGTCAACGGGATTTGTCGATACGCTGGTCTTTCATTCTGTTGACACGGATATTCAACTTACCAATTGCACCAACGACAATTCATTGCCTAGGCTGCCAATCTGGGTGAGAAGATGGAATAAAATTTCAAAACAAATTCAACGGATTTAACGGACACGAATAACCGAAAATTACTATGTTACGATTCATTTCCTTTAGCTTCAGGACATTCCGCAAATCCACATTCATTGTGATCTGCGCGATACTATGTAGTTGGCAATTAAACGCACAAAATAATATCACTGGACCCAACTGCGTAACAGCCGGCGTGCAATATTCCTATGTTCTTTCCGCTTACTATTCCGGCAGCTCGAATTATAACTATACAATTTCGGGAGGAACACTTTCCACAGGCGGTACCAACGGAACTCATACCGGCCCCGGTGTTACAAATATTATAGTTACCTGGACTAGCAGCGGATTTGTTGGCATCACGTCTCCAAATGGCTTCACACAATACAGTGTTACAGTTGCACCTAATTTTGTTACAGGGAGTATTACATCGGGAGGAACACAAAATATAAATTACAATACTGTTCCTGCAACGATCAATTGTTCCGCGGCAAGTGGAGGAACATGCACTGCTCCTAATTTTGTTTATCAATGGCAAAGTTCTCCGGATAATGTTAACTATATAAATGTAGCGGGAGCAACCTCACAGAATTTTGCATTTAGTTCCGGCGCTACGCAAACTGCTTATTACCGAAGATTTGTTACTGAAACAACGACCAACAAAACCGGATATTCAAATGTTGCTTCGGTCATTTTGAATCCACCGAGTCCAATTCTTCCGGTAGGCGGAGGAAGTGTAGCTCCCGCCACACAAAACATCAACTACAATACGACGCCATCAACACTGACAAGCACCGGCGTCACAAATGGGACGTACACTTACACTTTCCAGTGGCAGAGTTCGCCGGATAACAGCACCTGGACCAACGTCGCTTGTAATGCGACGGCATATAGTCCGTCGAATCTAACTGCATCTACTTATTATCGCGTCGGAGTAACCAGTAATGGAGTAACCGCATATAGTACGTCCGCATTTGTAAATGTCTATCCGCAATTAAAAGCTGGAGCTATCAATCCATCGGCTATCACAATTGCTTCCGGTGGTAATCCCGGTGGAATTTCAGGCACCATACCAACTGGTGGAAACGGCGTTTATACATACCAGTGGCAAAATTCAACGGATGGAGTAAACTTCGCCAACATTGGCGGCGCAGTGTCATTATCTTATCTACCCGGAACGCTCACATCCACTACATGGTACCGTCTGGTGGAAACTTCGAATGGAGTTTCCGTTAATTCTAATATTGCAAAGGTCACTGTGAGTAGTGCAACGCCAGATGTAAATTTTATTCGTATCCGGGACATTTTGAAAGCGGGAGTGATGGACACAACAGCAGCGGGTGCGCTTACCAATACGAGTGATGTGGCACAAACAACGCAATATTTTGACGGGCTTGGACGCCAAATACAAACGGTGGCTATGAAACAAAGTCCGCTGCAGAATGATTTGGTAACCGTCAATCAATACGACGGATTTGGACGTGAGATGTACAACTATCTTCCCTATCGGGCATCCACAACCGATGGCAATTATAAAACCACTGCCATTGCCGATCAATATAATTTCAATACTGGACAATTTCCGAACGAGCAATACTACTATGGGCAGATTTATTTTGAGCCGTCACCGCTTAACCGTCCCATCGCAACGATGGCACCTGGCATAAGTTGGGAAGGATCTAACAGGGGCGCCACTTTGCAATATCAGGTAAATGCTACAAGTGATAGCGTTCGCGTTTGGACAATTGCGTCTGCGGTTGGAAGCATACCTGCGAGCACCAGCATTTTCCCTTCAGGCACTCTTTACAAGACTGTCACAGTCGATCAGGCCGGTCATCAGGTAGTTGAATACAAAGATTTGTTGGGGAACATTATTCTAAAAAAAGTCCAGGTTGCCGCTTCGCCGGGAACAGCACATGTTGGTTGGCTTTGCACTTACTATGTATTCGATGTAAAGAATAACCTTCGCTTTGTGATCCAACCGCTCGCTGTACAAGCTATTAACAGTAACTGGTCGATCACAACTGCAATTGCAAATGAACTTTGTTTCCGTTATGAATACGATTTGCGGCGACGGATCATCATCAAAAAAATACCAGGCGCAGGTGAAACAAGAATGGTGTATGATTCCAGGAACAGACTGGTGATGACGCAGGATTCAGCTCTGCGTATACAGCAGAAATGGCTCTACACAAAATATGATTCTGAAAACAGACCCGATTCAACAGGACTGATTACGGATCCTTCGCACTATAACGACTATGTATATCACGATACGCTGGCAAATAAAAGTACAAACTATCCGGTTGTAGCTTCGTACACCAATGAGCTGCTTACCCAAACATTTTATGATGATTACAGTTGGGCGGCCAGTGCCGGTATGCCCTCTGCGATGGCAACTGCCGTAACGAGCAACAGCAATTATTTTATTACAAGTTATAATGCTTCACCGGTGTACGCCGTAAACCCTTCTCCATTCATAATAACAAGAGGAATGGTTACAGGGACACAGGTAAAAGTTATTGGAACCGCCGGCCAGTATTTGTATTCTGTTAGTTTTTATGATGACAGGGCAAGAATAATTCAAACACATGACATCAATTATACTAGCGGGAAGGATACTACTACAACCCAATACAACTTCAGTGGAAATGTGCTGCGTACTCTATCGCAACATAAGAAAGCAGGTACGAACGCGCAAGGTCATTTGATCTCTACTAAAATGAATTATGATTCCCGAGGCAGACTCCTGACACTATATAAAAATATCGATAACTCTGCGAGCGACCAGTTAGTGGTCACCGATACATACAACGAATTAGGCCAACTGCAAAAAAAGGTTTTGGGCAACAGTCTTGACAGCCTCGTATATGCATACAATATCCGCGGATGGCTAACCAGTATCAATAAGAATTTTTTAACAGGGAGCACGACCAATTATTTTGGAATGGAGTTGGCTTATGATAAAACAACTGCGGCCATCGGCACTACATCTTATATATCTGCTCAATATAATGGAAATATCACTGGTACTATCTGGAAGAGTGCAGGTGATGGAGTGGGAAGAAAATATGATTTCGTCTATGACAATGTGAACAGACTTACGGCTGCCAACTTTGTTCAAAACGCCACTGGCTCTACTTGGGATAATAGTTATATTGATTTTACCACCAGCAATCTTGCCTACGATGCCAATGGAAATATATTCTCAATGAATCAAAAAGGATTCAAGGTTGGTGGTTCAGCATTACTTGATCAGCTCACCTACACTTACCAGGCGAACAGCAACAAACTGGCAAAAGTTACCGACGCAGTAAGTGATGCAACGACTAAACTGGGAGATTTTCATGATGGCACCAACGGCAGCACCGATGATTATAGCTATGACGGCAATGGAAATTTAACACTGGATAATAATAAAGCGATCAGCGCCATCACGTACAATTACCTGAACCTCCCGCAGCAACTAACGGTGACCAGTAAGGGAAATATTACATACACATATGATGCTGCTGGCAACAAACTTTTGAAAACAACGGTGGATAATACATCGGTACCTTCCAAAACAACTTTGACAACTTATATCGGCGGTGTGATCTACCAAAATGATACGCTCCAATCTATAGCACATGAAGAAGGGCGCACGCGCTGGGCCTGGCACAAGTATGTAAATGGGACCACCGCTTATGGTTACGAGTATGATTTCTTTGAAAAGGACCATTTAGGAAACACGAGAATAGTTCTTACGCAGCAGAAGGACACGGCGCAATATCTCGCTTCGATGGAAGCAGCTTACCGTAATACCGAAAAACAACTCTTCAATAATATTACGAATACAGGTTATCCACGTGCCTCTGTGAGTGGATACCCGAACGACATCTCTATCACGAACCCCAACGATAGTGTTGCCCGGGTTAATGGCAGCGGACAAAAGACAGGTCCTTCGCTTTTGCTAAAGGTTATGAGCGGCGACAAGATAGATATTGCAGTCCAATCATATTATAACAGTGGTACAAACTCTTCACAGAATGCTTCTATAACAGACGTACTGAACTCTCTCGCAAATGGAGTAGTAACGATGGCAGGAGGGGCGAAAGGTTCTGCTGCTGATTTGAACAATACAGGTGCGAGTCCTATTTATGCAGCGCTGAATAGTTTTTTACCGAGTAATGATCCGAATCCCGGAACAACGAAACCTAAAGCGTACTTAAATTGGATATTGCTTGATGAGCAATTAAAATATGTAAGTAGTTACCCGCAGAGTGGTGCAGTGGTGGTTGGTGCTGCGGCTACACTCAATACGATTGGATATACCGGAATTCCGATTACCAAAAGTGGTTATTTGTATATTTGGGTCAGTAATGAAACGGTAAGTTGGGATGTGTTCTTTGACAATCTTGCTGTAAAACACTATACGGGACCGCTAGTAGAAGAGACGCATTATTATCCGTTTGGATTGACAATGGCGGCGATCAGTTCGAAGGCGCTAAAGCCGAATTATGCGGAAAATAAGTTTAAGTATAACGGAAAAGAATTGCAGACGAAGGAGTTTACGGATGGAAATGGTTTGGATTGGTTTGATTATGGAGCGAGAATGTATGATCCACAGATTGGAAGATGGGAAGTGATTGATCCTATCTCAGAAAAATATCGGAAATGGTCTCCATACAATTATGGGATTGATAACCCCGTGAGATTCATTGACCCTGACGGCATGGGCGTCAATGATCCAAAAGACGATGAAAGTCGCGCAAAAAAACGCTTAGAGAACCAGAAAAAAGTTAATGATAAACTTGATCAAGCCGCAGATGAATTTAAACAGGTGTTTTCAGGATCCGCAACTCTTAAGGGAAGTGTTGACGGTATAGGAGGAGGAATTACGTTAGGGCCTGCTAAAATTAAAGGTTCGATCGATTTATTCAAGGGTAAGGTGTCAGTTGAAAATACAAAAGTAAAAGCTTCAGGGAGTTGGATATCTGTGGGTACCGAAGCGGGTTTCGGTGGAAATAAATTTGCAGGAGGCTTTGAAGTATTAAAAGTAACATTAGATGCTGATGCGCAAACGCGAAAATTAAATGGAGACATAAAATTAATAGATACCCATGTAGAAGCCCAAAAAGGTGACTTTTCAATAGATAACTCAGGCACTGTCGGCGGTTCCTTTAAGGCGGGACCAGTTGATTTAGAGGGAAGCGTTAATGTCGTTCATGCAGTGAAAGGCTTAGTCAATTTAACCGAAGCTGCCGTTGAATATGTCAAAGGAAAAGCATCAGAATGGATTGATTTTACAAAATTTTCGTTATGATTACTGAAAAGTCAAAAATGGAAAAAAAATATTATTCTTTTAAGAAACTGTTTTTTGCCTACTTGTTTTTCACAATTCCTCTTTCATTGCTATCTGGCATTTTGGGCGCATTTAATGTGCCTGTTGTGTACTTTAACGATGCTCCTGTATATGGATGGCGAGCCATCATCATTACTATATTATTTATTCCTCTGATTGCAGGGATAGCAAGCAGTTTCAACTGGCTCATTTTGAATATTGGAGTATTCCTTTACGATTCGTTTATGAGCTTGGTTAAAAGGAATAATCGTGCGTTGAGACCGAAGAGCTAAGACTTGGTGTATTAGTTGGATTCAGCAGTGATTGCTTTTGTTGCTTTGCTTGCCTCTTCTAATTCTTCATCCATTTTATTATCAAATTTAAAATTTTGAACCTGCCATATTTCATTTGGTTTATAAAATAAAATTCGGAAAGTCAAGGGATCTCGGTCATGTTTCACTAGAAATGTCATCATCAAAAAATCTCTGCCGGCTGGTTTTTTAACGATTAATTCGTAGCCCCAAAATTTTCCATAGCTCATAGAAGCTCTCTTTAGATTTCGTTTTAGTTCATCGATGGCATCCTGACTATTTGCGGCGTACTTATTCGTAGAGAAAATATATTCGACAGCGTCGTCACTTCCTTTTGATTGATAAAGTTGAAAAAACTTGTTGGCAATTTCGTCGGGAGTGCTTTGAGCAAGGGCAAAGTCAATGTCGGTTCCTACGAACACTATAAGCATAACAATTGTAGGATATTTCATTTTATTTCGTTTGACTACAAATTTACATTTTTTGAATTAAAATTATTAAATATCTCTAACTAGCGCGAGTATGCGATAATAATTCCCTAATCCGGCGCGAGTGTTCGACTAGAAAGACGTTGTTAGTGTTGTCACGAGCTCTGCAAGAGGGATTAAATTAGAACACCAACAACGGCGAGGAAGCCGTTAAGTTTTTTTGATAGGAAAACATTAAGGTATACAACACTTCGGTTCTCAGGCGAGTCTCGCAGTGGCGACCTACATTCGCAGCATGCATTGCGGACTCGCCGTGGCCATTCTGGGTGAAAAAACGCTACTATAAATTCG
>Ga0068860_100007540_pt1 | contig 10884 bp, 7 predicted proteins | sample KBSSwiS32_FD_66597 | JGI IMG/M metagenome (GOLD analysis project Ga0068860, IMG submission 66597) | Switchgrass rhizosphere microbial communities from Kellogg Biological Station, Michigan, USA - KBS Switchgrass S3-2 | ecosystem: Host-associated > Plants > Roots > Rhizosphere > Soil ...
GCCCGCCAGCCCTCGCCGGCACGCAACGACGCCACGGCGACGACGACGCGACCGCTGCCGATCAGCGCGACGGCGCTGATCCGCGCGATGTTCGTGCGGCCCGGCGACAAGGCGATGCCCGGGCTCGGCACGTTGCCCGCCGAATGGCTGGACGCGCCGATGCTCGGCGCCGCGATGCGGCGCGCGACCGCCGCGCTGCACAGCGACGCGACCTCGCTGCGCTACGGCGATCCCGCGGGCGAGCCGCGCCTGCGCGCCGCGCTCGCTGCGAAAATCGCTGCGTTCGGCATCGCCGCTGCGCCCGAGCAGATCGCGACGACGATCGGCGCCACGCATGCGCTCGATGTCGTCACCCGCACCCTGCTCGCGACCGGCGACACCGTCCTCGTCGACGAGCCCGGCTGGTCGGTCGAGTACGCGCGCCTCGCGGCGCTCGGCATGCGCGTGCTGCCGGTGCCGCGCGGCGGCGACGGCCCCGATGTTGCCGCCATGCGCCGGCTGATCGAAGCACAGCCTGCGCAGTCACGACCGCGCCTCTACGTCACCGTTTCGGTGCTGCACAACCCGACCGGCGCGTCGCTCAGCCTGCAGGCCGCCCACCGCGTGCTCCGCCTGGCCGCCGAGTTCGACCTGCACATCGCCGAGGACGACACCTACGCGCACCTCGCGCCGGTGCACGCCCCGCGTCTCGCCGCACTCGACGCACTCGAACGGACGATCTACATCTCGGGCTTCTCGAAGATCCTGACGCCGAACTGGCGTGTCGGCTTCCTCGCCGCGCCGCCGGCGCTGTTCGACCGTCTGGTCGACACCAAGCTGCTGACGACATTGGCGACGCCGAGCATCGGCGAGCTCGCGCTCGCCCATTGCCTCGAGCACGGCTGGCTGCGCCGCCACGCCGATCGTGTCCGCGACCGGCTGGCAACGGCGCGCACGCGCACCGTGCGGCTCGCCGAATCGCACGGCTGTCGCTTCGCGGCGCCGCCGAACGGGCTGTTCGGCTGGGTCGACACCGGAGTCGACACCGAGCGCCTCGCTCGCGAGCTGCTCGACGACTGGCTGATCGCGCCAGGGACGCTCTTTCATGCGCAGCCGCGACCGTCGACGATGATGCGGATCAACTTCGCGACGTCGCAGGATCCGCGCTTCTGGAAGGCGCTCGTGGCCGCGCGAAGCCGCCTGCAGCGCTCGCCGCCGTCGTCGCCGGAGAAGAGCTAGGCCGACGGTTCGTCGGTCGACTCGCGCGCCGCAGGCGTTCGAGCGGGCGCGCCTCGAACGCCGTTTCGCGGCCGCGAGCTTGCGCTGCGCTCGCGGCCGCCTTCGCTCGACGGCACGTGTGGTCGTGGGGAATCCGTCGGCGACAGCCGATCCGGCGCTCGGTCCGAGCACTGGTTCGTCGCGGTGCCGATCGGATGGACCTGACGGGCGGCACCCCGGACGGAGCGACGTTCCAGGCGCTGCATCATGATGCGCTCCGGCGTTGCAGAGCGAACAGCTGCCGCTCGCCGGTCAGGCCGCGCAGGGCGTGCCAGTCGCGGTCGAGGAACGCAAGCTCAGAGCCGGCGACGAGGTCGCGGACCGTCGCGGAAACGAGAACCTCGCCGGGCAGGGCCATTTCAGCGATGCGCGCCGCCACATGCACCGCGACGCCGTTCACGCGCCCCTCACGCACCGCGCACTCGCCGGCGTGGATCCCGGCACGAACGGCGAGGCCGATGCGCGCGAGCGCCGCATCGATCGCCTCGGCGCAGCGAACCGCACGCGCCGGCCTGTCGAAGGTTGCGAAGAAGCCGTCGCCCGCATTGTCGACCTCGGTGCCGCCGAAGGCCGCGAGCTCGCTGCGCACGATCTTCCAGTGCTGTTCGAGCAGTCGCTGCCAGGCGCGGTCGCCGAGGCGCTCGACGGTTTCGGTCGACGAGACGATGTCGGTGAAGAGCAGCGTCAGCAGCATCCGATCCGCGTCGCCGCGGTCCGCACCGGCAGCCGCATCGATGGCGCGCTCGCGCGGCGGCGTCATGCAGGCCGACGCGGGCAGGGCATGGCTCGGACCGAAGACGAGAAACGTCGGCGCGTCCGCCGCGCCGCGGACGATCACGCCGCGATCGGCGTCCCGCAGCGCCGCAGCGACGAGAGCGGCCAGGCGCGCGCCGTTGATCGGCTGATCCGCATCGATGTCCGCGACCGATGCAAGGCGTGCCGCGACCGCATGGTTGACGTCGCGTTCCACCGGCGTGATCTCTGCGGAGCGCAACGTGCGGCCGGGTTCGCGGACGTTGTCCAGCGATTGCAGCGATGGTTTGACGGCGAGCATGCGAATCTCCGGGTTGGGAGCTGAGGGTGCGGCCCTGATGGGGCTGCAACGGGAGCGCGCCCACTGTCCGCCCGGAGTCCGCGAGCTGTCCTTCAGCGCTCCTAAACGTTCCGGCGCACGTCCTAAACCTTCCTAAGGGCACCGTCGTCCGCATGGACGAGATCGACTCTGGACGGTGCCCGGCATCGCCGCTACAGTCGCTCGGCCCGCCGTCCTCGCCGTTGCGAACCGGCGAGGTCCGTCCCGGTCCGACTCGGAGCACAGCATGGCCACGAGCAAGTCAGCGAAGAAGAAGCCCGCCAAGGGCGCTCGAGCGACGGCGAAGACCAAGACGGGCAAGAAGGCGGCCGCGGCGAAGACGCCAGCGACACCGCGCGGCACGGCGAAGTCCGCCACCAAGAAAACCGACGCCAGCACGCGCCGTCCCCCGAAAAGACCCGGCTCGACGGCCACGGGCAAATCCCGCGGGACGCCCTACACCCTCAGCCTGGCGCCTGACAGCCTGACGCTTGCGCCCGTCGGCGGGGAGCCGGTGGCTTACGACATCCTGCTCTTCGTCGACGACAGCAAACTGACGGCGGAACAGCGGTCGGAGATCGACGCGTTCGCCAAGGCCTGCGGCCTGCGCGAGCTCGTCGCCATCGGGAAGGCCTGGGGAAGGCCCTGACGCAAGCGCGCCCGGCGCGCCGGAGCGCAACCGCCCCTGACCGGGCGCTGCATCGGCTGGGGTCGAGTTTTCGCAGCTGCCCTGCCGCGGAGACCTGGGGGCGTGTCCAGCCACTCAGGCACCGGCTCGGCGTCGCGCGCGTCACCGACGTCACCCGCCTCGATCGTCTCGCTGTTCCGGTCTTCGCGAGCATCCGGCCGCGCGGACTGGCCCTTCGCGTCCACGCCGGCAAGGGACTTTCGGCGGTGGATGCGCGCGTCGGTGCTCTGATGGAAGCGCTCGAATACGCCGTCGCCGAGCCGCATGCCAGCGCATGGGCCGGGGTGACGACGACGGTGGGAGCCCTTGTCTCCGGGCTGCCTGCGGGATTGCGCTTCGTCGATTTCGCACCGAGGTTCGGTGTCCGGGTGGCGGTGGACCAACCCGTGCTCGCGGTCGAGTGCGCGGACCTGACACGCGGCGGGTCGGTGCTGCTGCCGGAGGCGCTGGTGTTCGTGCCGTCGCCGCCGTCGGCGCCGGAACTGCCGCTCGGAGCGACAACGACCGGCCTGGCCTCGGGCAACACGCTCGAGGAGGCGACGCTGCATGGCTTGCTCGAGGTGATGGAGCGCGACGCCGTGTCGATGAATCAGGCTCACGACCGGTCGCAATGGGTCGCACCCGACGACTTGCCGCAGCCCTTTCGAACCATCGCGGCGCACTGGCGAACGCTCGGTATCGAGCTCGCCGTCAGGTCGGTGCCGAACGCGTTCGCGCTGCCCTGCTTCGAAGCCTGGCTGCACGAGCCGGCGAGCACGAGTGTCGATCTCGCGAACGGCTCGGGCCTCCACCTCGATCGACGGATCGCTCTCGCACGGGCGATCTGCGAAGCAGCGCAATCCCGGCTCAGCCACATCCACGGCGGCCGTGACGACATCACGCGCTTCTTCGCCCAGTACGCCGACCGCCCGACGCCGGCGCTGCGCGAGCGAAAGGCAACGCTGCTCGGCCGCGTCTTCGACCGCAGCCGCAGCGCTCGTTTCCGCGACCTGCCGCACGCGGCGAGTCGCCGCGCGTCGATCGCGGCCGTCCTCGACGATGTCGTCGACAGGCTGCTGCAGGCCGGTTTCGACACCATCTTCCGGCACCGGTTCCGGCGCAACCTCGGCGGGCTGGCGGTCGTCAAGGTCATCGTGCCGCGCTGCGAAGACGTCGAGAGCGACCCGCGCCGCATGGGACCGCGGTTGCTCTCGCGCGTGCTCGCCGGTGCCTAGCGTCTCGCTCTTCGTCGGCCCGACGGCGTACGGCGTCGCTCCGTCCGTCCTCGCAGCGCCGGGAATGACGATCCGCCCGCCGGCGCGTCGCGGCGACATCGAAGCGCTGCTGCAGTCGACGAAACGCCCGGCAGTCATCGTGCTGTGCGACGGCATCTTCCACGACCATCCGGCGGTGTCGCACGCGGAGCTCTGCCAGGCGCTCGACGCCGGCTGGCAGGTGTGGGGTGTATCGAGCCTCGGGGCGATCCGTGCATTCGAGCTGCGCGACGAAGGAATGCGCGGGTTCGGCTACGTGCGCGCGCAGTTCGATCGCCACGACGACTTCACGGACGACGAGATGAGCCTGCTGTACTTCCCGGAGCCGCCCTACTTCCCCATCTCGGAGCCGCTGGTCAACCTCCGGTACGCCCTCGAAGAGCGTCGATCCGCACTCGGCATCGAGACGGCGGCGGCGAAGCGGGCGCTGCGATCGCTGCGGGAGCTGTGGTTCGGCGACCGCACGCTCGCCCGGATGCGGCAGGCGCTCATCGAGGACGGACGCGTGGCCGCCGCAACGGCCGACGCCCTCCTCGCCTGGTTGCAGGCCAATCGGGCGAAGACGCTTGACCTGATCGCCGTGCTCGACGCTCGGCCGTGGCAGCGCGTGGTCACTCGTTGAGGGCCATGGCCAGGACACCGTCGACGTCCATCGCGGCCCCGACCTGCATCAGCTCGGCCAAGCGACCCGGCGACAGCGCCGTGCGCAGCAGCGACAGCGTTTCTTCGATGGCCTCCGCTTCAGCCGGATCGGGCAGCTCGTCGCGGTCGCGCCGGACCTTCGCGCCGTAGCCGGCCATCACCGCGGCGTCGACGAACCGACCACGCCGTGCGGCGGCGAGCGCGAAGGTGTCGACCAGCACGTACGACGCACTCGGCAGCGTGCGCAGAGCCTGACGCGCCGGCGCACGCGCCTCGCGCTCGCGATCGAGTCGAACGAGCGCCAGCGCCTGGTTGGTGAGAATGAAACCGCGCGCCCGCGGGCGCAGTTCGGCGTGGCCGAGCGCCTGCTCGGCGACCGTCAGCGCTTCCTCGAATCGGTGCTCCACCAGCAGTCGATCGGTCATCTGCACGCGGCAGACCGAAGCGAGCGCGTCGAATCCGGCATGCAATGCGAGCTGCTCGAGCTCGGCCAGGTCTTTCACGGTGACCGTGTTCTCGTATCGAAATCCGGCCGAGATCGCGCACGCGAGGCGCGAGCGCAGCGGCACTCGCCGCTCGTCGATGGCCTGCAACGACCGCCACGCCTCGCGCGCTTCGGCCAGCTTGTCCGGTCGCGATTCGTACAGGCGAATGAGCTGCGCGAGCGCACGATAGACGCCGGCGTCGTCGCCGGTGGCGCGAAAGTCGTCCAACGCCCGCAACGCGAGCTCGGTTCCGAATTCCCGGCTGCCGTCCATGTAGTGCGCCCAGCTCGTTTCGAGGCAGGCATTCGCTCGCAACCCCGGCGCCGCACGGTCGAGCACTTCCATCGGGATGTCGCAGCGGACGACCTCGCTGGTCGATTGCACGAAGGTGTCGATGAGCGCGAGCGCAGTGACGAGCAGTGCGAGCAGGTCGGGCTCGCGCTTCTCGCCCGCCCAGGCCAGCGCGACGCGAACGTTGTGGCGCTCGGGCTCGTAGCGCTCGATCCATTCGTGGTCGCCGAGCCGACCGGCGTCCTCGGCCGCCGTGCCGATCCATCCCGCCACGGCCTGGGCGTGCAAGCGGCGGATCTGGTCCATCTCGCCGCGTTCTTCGAGCACCTCGCGCGCGTAGTCGCGAGCGCTTTCGAGCATCAGGAACCGGCCGGGAGCGTCGCCGTCGCGGTGCAGGAGCGACTTGTCGACCAAGGTGCCGAGCAGCTCGCCGGCGGACCACTCGTCGGCGGCTGCCGACGCGCCGACGAGCATTCGCTGCGCCAGGTCGTCGCAGACCCCGCCAAGGAACGGCTGCAGGCACAGGAAGGCGGTCTGCTCGTCGTGCGCCAGCAGCCCGAAGCTCCAATCGAAGGTGCTGCGCAGCGTGTGGTGCCGCGCAGCATGGCCGCGCGTGCTGCTCGGCAGCCGCAGCCGCGCACCGAGCTGCTGATGAACACGCTCGAGCCCCAGGTTGGCAACGCGTGTCGCTGCCATCTCGATCGCCAGCGGCAGGCCGTCGAGTTTGCGGCAGAGGTCGACGGCCGTGCGGATGTTGGCGTCGGTGAGCACGAAGTGGCGATCGGCCGCGGTGACGCGCTCGCGAAGCAGCTCGAGTGCGCCGCACGTCGCCGCCTCGGCAACACCGCAGTCGCCCCGCGGCATCGGCAACGGGCCGAGCCGGTAGACGACCTCGCCCGCGACGTGCAGCGGCACTTGCGAGGTCACGAGCCAGCGCACGGCCGGAGCGCGCCGGATCGCCTCGTCGATCAGATCGGCGACGTCGATGCGCAGATGCTCGCAGTTGTCGACCGCGATCAGCGCGCGCGCGTGCGAGAGCGCCGAGAACATCTCGTCGCGGGCATGCGCGAATTCGTCGAGCTCGATGCCGAGCGCCTTCGACAGCAGCGGGGCGATCTGCCGGCCGTCGCGCAGGGGTGCCAGGTCGATCCAGTGCAGGTCGTCGCCGCTGGCAGGCACGGACGCGAACAGCGAGCGCGCGAGCGCCGTCTTGCCGACGCCGCCCGTGCCGACGACGCTCACCAACGGCACGTGTCCCACCCGACGCAGCAGCCAAGCCAGGTCTTCGTCGCGTCCGAGCAGCCCCGCAGCGGCGCGTGCCACGGCAGCGGCCGGCAAGGAAGGCGAGGCGGCGGAACGCGGTGCGGTCGCCGATCCGTCGCACTCGTCCTGCACGGGCGTGCTCAGGCGGTAGCCGATCCCGGGCACCGTGCTGATCGTTGCCGCGCCGAGCACCTTTCGCAGCGCGGCCACCTGCACGGAAATGTTGTTCTCCTCCACGACCAGACCCGGCCATGCGGCGTCGAGCAGCGCGCTCTTGCGGACCGCCGCGCCCTGGCCTGCGATCAGCGCCAGCAAGACGTCGAACGCCCGACTGCCGACCGCGACCGGCGCGCCGGCGACGAGCAACAGCCGCTCGATGGGGCGAACCTCCCAGCCTGGGAAGCAGATACGGGTGGCGTTGACCACTGACGGCGCCATCCACCGGTCCTCGGGAGGTCGACGGTGGGCACTGTAATGGCATAGGATCGCTGCACAAAACAGCAGCGCGTCCGTCGGACCGTGTCGTCGGGCGTCTGGCGACGCAGCGAGGGAGCGTGCGAGGTTCGAACCGTCTTCGCAGCTGCAGAGCCCTGAGCCTGCTCGCGTGTCTGGGCGCGACGGACCTCGACGCGCTCGCCGCCGATTTCCCGATCGGGCTGCGCCGCGCCGACCAGGCGGCGGTGGCGATGTCGCGGTTGGCACGTCGAGCGGACTTGGCTGCGCTCCCCACGCCGCCGCCGCCCCCGCCGCCCGAGAAGACGATCGTGGTCGGTCTGGCCTGGGAGCACGACCAGGACGGCAGCCATGCAGTGACGACGCCGTTCCTGTTCGACTACCTGGACGGACCGTGGGAATTCGCCATCTCCGGCGCCGGCTACACGCATGCCGTGTCAGGCGACAAGACCTTGAGTGGCGTGGCGGACGTCGACCTCGCCGGCCAGTACGCATTTGCGGTCGCCGATGGCTGGAGCGTCACGCCCGGGCTCGGCGTCACCGTGCCCGTCGGCGGCGAGGTCGGGACGCGTCATCTCGCCGAGACGGGGCAACTGCTCTTGGCGTTCAGCCCGGACGCGCAGTGGACGATCCTCGCGGGCGGCACGGTCAGCCACAGCGGCGGCGCTCCCCCGGGGGTCAGCGCGTACAGCAACGCGTTCCTCGCCAAGGCGCGCTACGCGAGCGACACGACCCACGTCGCGTTCATCGCGTTCAAGCGCAGCTATACGCGCGGCGCGGGCGGCAGCTCGACCGTGATCGCGGAGATCGACCTCCCCTGGGCCACGACGAAGGGCGTCGCCCTGTCGGTGAGCCAAGGGTTGTCGAGCGGCAAGCGGTTCACCGCGATCGAGTTCGATCTTGCGTTCTGACCCCGGAGTTCAGGAAGCGAGCGCCACCCAGCGCTCCAGCGCGACGAGCAGCTCGTCGTCGATCTGCGCGTAGCGCATCTGCACGGCTTCGGCGCGCACGGGATCCTCGGCGTACAGCTCGGCGCTCGCGAGCAACGCGGCAAGGTCCTTCTGCTCGCGCTCGAGCGCCTCGATGCGCGCCGGCAGCGCGTCGAGCTCGCGCTGCTCCTTGTAGCCCAGCTTGCGCGGCTTCGTCGGCATCGCCGGCATGGCCGCCGGCTTCGCCGACGCCCTGGGCGCGGGCCTGGCTGCGGGTCTCGGCGCCGCCGCTTCGCGCGCCGCGCGCGAGCGCTCGCTCTGCAGCTTCCAGTCCGCGTAGCCGCCTTCGTACTCGCGCCACGCTCCCGGGCCGGCTTCGCCTTCCCAGGCAATCGTGCTGGTGACGACGTCGTCGAGGAAGCGGCGGTCGTGGCTGACGAGAAAGACCGTCCCCGGATACTTCTGCAGCATCTCCTCGAGCAGCTCGAGCGTGTCGATGTCGAGGTCGTTGGTGGGCTCGTCGAGGACGAGGACGTTGGCCGGCAGCGCGAGCAGCCGCGCGAGCAGGACGCGGTTGCGCTCGCCGCCCGAGAGCGTGCGCAGCGGCGAGCTGGCGCGCTCGGGCGCGAACAGGAAGTCGGCGAGGTAGCCGATGACGTGCTTCCTGCCGCTCGCCGTCTCGATCCACTCGCTGCCGGGGCTGACGCTGTCGGCGAGCGTCGCATCGAGGTCGAGCGCGCTGCGCAACTGGTCGAAGTACGCGACCTCGAGGCGGGTACCGCGCCGCACCGTGCCGGCGGTCGGCGCGAGCTCGCCGAGGATGAGCTTCAGCAGCGTCGTCTTGCCGGCGCCGTTCGGGCCGATCAGCCCGACCTTGTCGCCGCGCAGCAGCGTCGCCGAGAAGTCGCGGACGACGGTGCGCGCCTCGCTCGTCGGGCGCCCGGGAGGCGGCGGATAAGCGAACGACACGTGCTTCAGCTCGGCGACGATCTTGCCGCTCGGCACCCCGGAGTCGAGCTCGAGCGCGATTCGGCCGAGCGACTCGCGCCGCGCCGCGCGCTCGGCGCGCAACGCCTGCAGGCGCTGGACGCGGCCGACGCTGCGGGTGCGCCGTGCCTCGACGCCCTTGCGCACCCAGACCTCCTCCTGCGCGAGCAGCTTGTCGGCGCGCGCGTTGGCGAGCGCTTCGGCGGCGAGCTGCTCGTCCTTGCGCGCTTCGTAGGCGGCGAACGCGCCCGGATAGCTGCGCAGCACGCCACGGTCGAGCTCGACGATGCGCGTCGCGACGGTGTCGAGGAACGCGCGGTCGTGGCTGACGACGACGACGCTGCCGCGAAACCCGACGAGCAGCTCCTCGAGCCAGGCGATCGCGTCGAGGTCGAGGTGGTTGGTCGGCTCGTCGAGAAGGAGGACGTCGGGAACGGCGACGAGGGCGCGCGCGAGGGCGACGCGCTTGCGCGTCCCGCCGGAGAGCTCGGCGATCGCGGCTCGGCCGTCGAGCCCGAGGCGGGCGAGCGTCGTCTCGACGCGCTGCTCCCAGTTCCAGGCGTCGAGCGCCTCGATGCGCGCCTGCAGCGCATCGAGCTCGGTCGCCTTCGCCGCCGGGTCGAGGTCGCTGCGCGCCGCGACCGTCTCGTAGCCGTCGCGGACGACGCGCGCCTCCGCGACCCCCTCGCCGACGGCGTCGAACACGGTCCCGGCGAGGTCGAACTCGGGCTCCTGCGCGACGTAGCGGATGCGTGCGCCCTGCGCAGTCTGCACGACGCCGTCGTCGAGCTGCTCGAGCCCGCCGATCACCTTCAGCAGCGACGACTTGCCGGTGCCATTGCGGCCGATGAGGCCGATGCGCTCGCCGCCCTCGACCGCCAGCGATGCGCCGTCGAGGAGCGCGACGTGGCCGAACGCGAGGTGCGCGTCGGCGATCGAGACGACGACCATCGTGGCTGCGGTGGACCGCTCAGACGACGCGCGCCTGTGCGAGCGCGCGCTCGAGCGCGTCGACGAACATCGCCGCGACGTCGAAGCCGCTCTGCTGGGTGATCTCCTGGAAGCCGGTCGGGCTCGTCACGTTGATCTCGGTCAGGCTGTCGCCGATGATGTCGAGGCCGACGAGGAGCAGCCCGCGCCTCGCGAGCACCGGGCCGATCGCCTCGGCGATCTCGCGGTCGCGCGCCGAGAGCGGCTGCGCGACGCCCTTGCCGCCGACGGCGAGGTTGCCGCGGATCTCGCTGCCCTGCGGGATGCGCGCGAGCGCGTGCGGCACCGGCACGCCGTCGATGAGCAGGACGCGCTTGTCGCCGGCGGTGATCTCCTTCAGGTAGCGCTGCGCCATCACCGTCGTCGCGCCGTTGCGGTTCAGCGTCTCGGTGATGCTGCCGAGGTTGAGGCCGTCGGGGCCGACGCGGAAGATTCCCATCCCGCCCATGCCGTCGAGCGGCTTCAGCACGATGTCGCCGTGCTCGGCATGGAAGCGCTTGATCGCTGCCTCGTCGCGGGTGACGATCGTCGGCGCGATGAACTGCGGGAACTCGAGGATGGCGAGCTTCTCGGG
>Ga0068860_100007541_pt1 | contig 10883 bp, 6 predicted proteins | sample KBSSwiS32_FD_66597 | JGI IMG/M metagenome (GOLD analysis project Ga0068860, IMG submission 66597) | Switchgrass rhizosphere microbial communities from Kellogg Biological Station, Michigan, USA - KBS Switchgrass S3-2 | ecosystem: Host-associated > Plants > Roots > Rhizosphere > Soil ...
GTGATGTTTTTTAACACCGGGCATCATTTTGCAAAGCCAGCAAAACGTCATAACCATACCTACAGCCGACATTAACACGGTAAGCTCAAATACAATAGGTATAAAAGCAGGAAGTGCAAAGTGTGGTTTGCCTCCAATGTTCAATGGCCAGTCTGTTGTAAAAATCCAGCCCATACCGGCAACTGCAATGGTTGTTCCTGTAATTCCATAAATAAATCCCATCGTATGCAGGCTGGTTTCCCTTAATCCCAGTGCATGATCAAGACCATGAACAGGAAATGGTGTGTATACATCATGAATCTTATATCCCGCTCTCCTGACATTTTTAACGGCAGGAAATAAAACCTTTTCATCATCAAAGCAGCCTACAACAAATTTTTTTCTCATATAAAAGGCCTCCCAACCCTTCCTCAAAGGATTTTTTTTAAAGTATTGTTATGAATTCACTCCCCATTCTATTAACTTTTAAGTATTCCCTCCTTAATGTGCATGGGCTACTTCTTCTAAATAAAATTTCTCAGCGTCCAGTTTCTCTGTTTCAGTCATTTTCACTTTATAATTCTCGCCACTGGTCTTTAAAATTGCCTTAATTTCTGCAACAGCAATTACCGGGAAATATTTTGCAAACAGGAAATAGCAGGTAAAGAAAAGCCCGAATGTCCCCAGGTAAAAACCAACTTCCCAAATACTTGGGCTATAATATGTACTCCATGAGGAAGGAAGAAAATCCCGGTAAACGGAAGTAACAATAATCACAAACCGCTCGAACCACATCCCCACATTGATCAAGACCGACATAAAGAAGGTGAAAGTTATATTCCTACGCAATTTTCTTGACCAAAACATCTGCGGCGACACCACATTGCAAAACATCATGCCATAGTACGCCCAGCCATAAGGACTGAAAATGTTCACCCGGTTCTGGCGAAAAGCCCACCATTCATATTGATTTTGCCCATACCATGCAATAAATAATTCGGTAAGGTAGGCACAGCCCACAATAGAACCGGTAAGTACAATAACTTTATTCATTGCTTCAATGTGACCAACTGTTATATAATCTTCCAGTTGCAAAACCTTGCGGGTTATAATAAGCAGACTTTGCACCATTGCAAAACCCGAAAAAATCGCTCCGGCAACAAAGTAGGGCGGGAAAATAGTAGTGTGCCAGCCAGGCACCACCGACGTTGCAAAGTCAAAAGAAACTATTGTATGAACAGATAATACAAGTGGAGTACTCAGCCCGGCCAGCACCAATGCGAGGCTTTCATGACGTTGCCAGTGTTTGGTACTTCCGCTCCATCCAAATGATGCCAGGCCATAAAACATTTTCCTGAATTTGGTTCTGGCCCTGTCCCGTACCGTAGCCAGGTCAGGCAATAAACCTGTGTACCAGAATAATAATGAAACTGTGAAATAAGTGGATACCGCAAACACATCCCACAACAAAGCCGAATTAAAGTTAGGCCAAAGAGGGCCGCGGGAGTTTGGATAAGGGAATACGTAAAAACAATCCCATACCCGTCCCATATGCCATAAGGGGAATTGCGCAGCGCACATAACTGCAAAAATCGTCATTGCTTCTGCGGCCCTATTTACGCCGGTTCTCCAGCCTTGCCTGAACAGCAACAGAATTGCTGAAATCAGCGTTCCCGCATGACCAATACCGATCCACCATACAAAATTGGTAATATCCCATCCCCAGCCAATTGTGTGATTGATATTCCACTGGCCAATGCCGTATGCAACTTCCCTGTATACAGAATAGACTCCAAAAAGCAACAGACAAATGGCAATAGAAAAGCCAATCCACCAAAGTTTCCCAGGCATAGTCTCGATGGGGCTTATAATATCTTCAGTAACCTGGTGATAATTTTTATCCCCGTCTACCAAAGACTCCCTCAATTGCGATTCGTATTTTAATAATGACATATGCTATTTAGCTTTTAGCTACAGATTGAATATTGTTCTTTAAATACATGTTCTCTTGTCTTAACCCTCTTCTTCCAAATGTAAGTTTCCCACAGCCCTGTCAGTATTTCTCACCTTTACAAGATAATTTACATTGCTGAGCACATGTAACTCTTCAAGTACATAGTATTTACGCTCCTTCTGCTCGCGCATTCTAAACTGGGAAATTTTGCTGTCTTTATCATTAACATTGCCAAACATAATTGCATGGGTAGGACATGCCTGCATGCATGCCGTTTTCACTTCTAAATCTTTAAGTGGACGATCCTCCTTTTTGGCATTGAGTTTTCCTTCCTGCAGCCGTTGTACACAAAAAGTGCATTTTTCCATCACCCCTCTTGAACGAACGGTCACATCCGGATTTAATACCATCCTGGTTAAGTCTTCATTTAATTCTGAAGTTGCGTCAGAAATAATTCCCCGCTGGTTATCAGGAAAAGCATCGGCTCCATTATAGTCGGCCCAGTTAAAACGACGCACTTTATAAGGACAGTTATTTGCACAATATTTTGTGCCAATACACCGGTTATATATCATCATGTTAAGACCTTCCATGCTATGATTGGTTGCAGATACCGGGCATACGTTTTCACATGGCGCATTATCACAATGCTGACAAAGCATGGGTTGAAAAACAATATCCGGGTTTTGCGGATCACCGGTAAAATACCGGTCAATACGAAGCCATTGCATATCATGAAACAATGATACTTCATGCTTGCCAACTGTTGAAATATTATTCTCTGCCACACAAGCTACCGTACAGGCAGAACAACCAATGCAGGTATTAAGATCAATGCTCATTCCCCATTTAATTCCAGGCTGGTCGAAGGGTTTATATAAGGTTGCATCTCTCACAAAATTTTCCCCGTACTTCTTTGCTTCCTCATTGGCCTCATCGTTTACTTCACCGGGTTTAGAGATAAAACTTGCCAGGGTCGTTTCTTTTACTACCGGCCTTCCTTCAGTGATATTGTGCACCTGTGTTTGTGCTATAGGAAATGTGTTTCCGGTTTTTTCGATCGTTACCGGGCCGGAATAAGTAACCGTTGTTCCATTGTAAGCGGCAAGAGGATATACATTTATGCCAACCCCATTTGCTGCAGGTCCTATGAATTCTGCTGTCCGGTCTTTATTGCTGCTTTGCCTGCCATAACCCACAGCCATCGCAATTACATTAGGGTGGGTTCCGGGAATGATAAGTATGGGAAGTTCTATTGTTTTACCATTTGCCGTAATTTTAATTACAGGTTTTTGAACGCGCACTTCATACTTATCAGAATCCCGCTTATTGTGAATATCTATTTCAAATAATGATTTTCCCATTTGGGGAGATATCATGGCATAATTATCCCAGGTTGCTTTTGAAATCGGGTCGCTCACTTCCTGCAGCCAGGCATTATTAGCACGGCTACCCGTTCCTAATGAAACTTTCTCATACAGTACCATTTCAATATCTCCCCCTTTTAGATTATTAATCTTTGATGCAGCATCAGCAATATTTCCATTGAAAGTAACCCCGCTCTTTGCAACCACCACGGGTACCGGCTTTGATTTTTTTGTGGGAAGAGAGTCCGTTGAAGCCGGAGTTTCAGGAGTTGTTATTGATGCATTTTCAAGCACACCATCCTGCAGGAATTTTTCGAAATTTGCAAGCCCTCCCAATTTTGTGATCCAGTAATTCCTGAAGTAGGCTTCATATTCATTTGGATTGCCGCTTAACTTCAAAAGAGAAGTTTCAAACTGGCGTGTTTTAAATAAAGGATGAATAAGAGGCTGAATCACGCTCAGGTAACCTGCCTGGGGCTCCGCATCACCCCAGCATTCAAGCCAGTGATGCGAAGGAATTATATATTTGCAAAACTCCGTGGTTTCATCCTTTTTTTCACTGAACGAAATGGTTAGCGGGCATTTTTTTATTCCCGTAATAAATTTATCCGAAGCAAAAAAACTATAAGCAGGATTGGCCCCATATACCATCAATGCCCCAATTTTTCCGGCATTCATATCTTCGGTGAGGGTAACCATTTCTGCGTCCAGCCCCTGCCGGTAGTTAACCGGGGTGTTCCAGTCAATAGTTTTGCCGACTGCTCCTATAGCTTCATTTATTGCATTTACGATTATCTGAATATTCGGATCGTTGCTTCCGCATATAACAAGGCCGCTCCCTTTATTTGCAGAAAGATCTGCCGCAGCCTTTTTTACTCCTTCTGCCACTTTACCGGTAAGATTGGATGAAGTGCCACCGCCTAAAGCTCCCAATAAAGCCAGCGCTATGGCCCCTGTTTCTGAGGGTTTATGCAGGTAACGGTCATCGGCGTTGGCGCCACTTATACTGTAATGACTTTCAAACTGAATATGCCTGCTCATGGCCGGCTTTTCTTCCTGTATCCTCCTGTTTTCGGCATATTGCTTAGCAAAAACAACAGGGCTCAGCCAGGTTGCTAAAAAATCTGCCCCCAGGCTTACGATCACTTTCGCATTTTCAAAATGATAGGCGGGTATTGCTGTTTTTCCATAGGAGGCCTGGTTTGCCATTATCAGCCCACTGTAAGAAACAGCATCATACTGCACGTGGCGGCTTCCGGGATATTTTGCAAGAAATTCCGAAATAATTTGCCTCGTGGTGGGGGAGGTAATAGACGAAGTCAATAATACAAAAGGCTTTCCGACGTTTGCTGCCATATCCGCGGCAATCATTCTATCAATTACTTCAAAGGTTGCCTCTTTTCCCGCAGCCTGAGGATATCGAAGACGGCTTGTATCATAAAGATCCAAAACAGAAGACTGGCATTGAGCACTGGTTCCACCATCTGTAAGCGAGGAAAGATCATTTCCCTCTATTTTAATGGGCCTGCCTTCTCTTTGTTTTACAACAACAGGTACAACATCCCCGTCATTTATATAGGTAGATGCATAATAATTTGAAACTCCCGGAATGATATCGTCGGGCTTATGTAGAAAGGGAATGCTTTTACGAACCGGCATTTCGCAGCTTGCAGCAAGGGCAGCGGCGGCTGTGCTGAATCCCATGTACTTAAGGAAGTCTCTACGGGGTGTTTTGGCATTAAACATACTTTCGTCAGCCAGCTCTTCAAACGGAAGTTCTTCTTTGAATTCATTTTTTAATGCCTTCCTTTCTACTTCGCTTTGATGTAGCTCTTCAAAATTTTGCCAATACTTTTTTTCCATAACAATTTAATGTGCTGATTAGCCAATTAGCTAATTAGCCAATTTTTTAAATTCCAGGTAATACACTGTACATCACTTTATCAATTCGGATCGTTCTTACCCATTCTTATCCATTATCCAGCTTTCCAGGCAGCGCATTAGCTAATTTGGCTAATGGGCTAATTAGCTCATTAATAATGACACTTCTGGCATTCCGTTCCACCAATTTTTTCAACCGTGACACTATCGTATTTATGATTCTTTATATCGTCATGAAATTTTTCGTAAATATTATAAAATTTGTTGCCATGCCCCTTGTCATCATTAAACTGAACGTTTGTTGTACGATGGCAATTGACACACCATCCCATGCTCAAGTCGGCAAATTGTTTAACCTCGTCCATTTTCTGAATTTCACCATGACAGGTTTGACATTGAACCCGGCCAACTTTTACGTGTTGGGAATGATTGAAATAAGCCAGGTCGGGCAGGTTATGAATCTTTACCCATTCAATTGCCTTACCACCCTTGTCGTAAGTTTTGCTGGCAGGATTCCAGCCGGCATACTGATATAGCTTTTCAATTTCTGCATTGGGATTTACAGAGGACCCGTCTTCATGAGTAAGCGGTTTGCCAGCGTAATCTTTCACCGCCATGTGACAATTCATGCAAACATTCACCGATGGAATACCTGAGTGCTTACTATCCTGGGCGCTGCCATGGCAATACAGGCAGCTTATCTGGTTATCACCTGAATGTACTTTATGAGAAAAATAGATGGGTTGCACTGGTTGATAGCCTTGCTGACGGCCTAAACCCATTGCTCCTTCCACAAGAAAATAGCCCCCAAATAAAAACAAAACAATTACTCCCAATAATAAATAGGCTTTATTGCGATAAAACGGAACAGGTGCGGGAGATTTTATGCCTTCCTTTTCATCAGTGAGTTTCTTAAGATTACTATTTACCTGTACAAGGGTTAAACCTATAATCGCTAAAATTAAAGTAAGCAGGCCGTATAAGATTGAATTGTCCGTTTCACCAGTACCTTGCCCCACAGGGCTTTCAGGAGTCCCCCCGGGCTTTTCGTACTTATCTGCCCAGTCAAGAATAGCATCAATCTCCTCTTTTTTTAAATCAAATGAGGTCATCACCACGTTGCCAAATTCTGCTTTCATCTTTATGGCATAAGGATCAGAAAGGACCATGGAGGCCGTATTAGGTATCCATTTATATACCCAGTCTTTCGATGGTTCCCTTTCTCTTGCACCTTTTAGCGCGGGACCTACATAACTTTCCAATGGTTTATGGCAACTTGCGCAGTTGGCTTTAAACAAAGTTTCACCATCTGCTGCGAACAAAAATTCCGGAGAACAAATTAAAGCAAGAAAAAAAAGGAATGTAATAGTTCCGGTAAAAAGCCTGGTGAGTTGATTCATACACTTATTACGTGTCTTGATAATGGAAAATTTCTTAATACGGCAAAAATAAGGCAGTATGTTGACAATGTGTTAACATTTTTAACTTTTTTTTACCCTTGCCCAGCCTGCATTTCAGAGCTTTTTTATACCTGGCATTTTTGATTCATTCAATACCATCAATAAAATGATGGGAGCAGAATTTTGAAAATACATAAATAATTTTAATAACAAAAAATGCATCTTTGGCAGATGCTAATCAGGCTGAAACAACATTGGAAAGCAAAGAATAGAGAGCTTCTTTTAATTGCACGCATTTTGCAATTACCGGAATTACCACTGCCTGGCTCAGTAAAAAAGTTTTGATTGGCTCCGGTTAGATATATGGAATATTTCGGTGGACATCAAAAATAATAGTTTTAATTTTTAGGTACCAGGTAATCATTCTGATAGCTGGTTACTGCCGGGGGACGTTTCATTTTTGCTGGGTACAGGAAGAAAATTTTAAGAAGAATTGGAATTATAAAACAATCAATGTTCAAGGGTCACTTGCCAATCAAAAAAAGTTTCGGGGAAATGATATGAAACAACCAGTAAAACATATTGCAATATTTGCCTCAGGGGCCGGAAGCAATGCACAAAAAATAATTGACCATTTTAAAAATTCAACACGGGCAAAGGTTGGCCTGATCGTTTGCAACAAACCCGACGCCGGAGTATTAAAAATTGCAGCAAATGAAAACATCCCGGTTTTGATGATCGAGAAAAAATTGTTCAATGATTCCGGGTATCTTAAAGACCTGAAGGGCCATCATATCGATTTTATTGTACTTGCAGGGTTTTTATGGAAGATTCCATCGATGCTAATAAATGCATACCAGGGCAAAATTGTAAACGTGCATCCGGCATTATTACCTTCTTATGGAGGGAAAGGCATGTATGGGAATGCGGTACACGCTGCTGTTCTCCTGGCAAAAGAAAAAGAAAGTGGAATCACCATTCATCATGTAGATGACAAATATGACCACGGAGAAATAATTTTTCAAAGGGCATGCCGGGTTAATGAAAATGAGACCGTAGAGAGCCTTGCTCAAAAGATACACGCCCTTGAGCATAATTATTATCCAAAACAAATTGAAAAATTATTGGATAAAATTTAATTTTTTTTGCCGTTTTCCCCACCCAAATTTCTTATAAGGTTACCAACTATAATCCAAAATCAGCGTTAAAAAAGAAGCGCCCTGTATTTTCCTAAAATGAATGGCGTAATATTACCCATTTTATCAATTTTGAAAAAAAAGCTACTAAAAAATTTTCTCCTGATTTCATCATTCCAGGCACTTTATATTGCAAAAGTTACCGGGCAGATTATAATTTCGGGAACTGTATATGATTCCTCTAAATTATATGTAGTACCGGGCGTTAATGTTGCCAGCACATCGGGTGTTCTCACAACGACAGATTCGCTGGGGGCTTATCACATTAATGTTACACAAAATGATTCCCTGAGTTTTTTTTATGGGGGAAAATCAACGGTAAAATTCCCTGTAAAAACGATCGCTAATTATACAGGCTTTGACATCTCCCTGAGAATAAGAATCAGGAGCAAATATAAATTGCTGCAGGGAGTTACTGTTTTTGCAGACAATTATCGCCGTGACTCCATGCAAAACAGGATGGATTATGCGAAAATTTTCAATCTTCAAAATCCAACGCTTCGTTCTACCTCTTCTCCGGGCGAGCCTGCCGGATTAGATCTTGATGAGCTTATTAATATGTTCCATTTCAGAAAAAACAAACAAAATCTCGCTTTTCAACAAAGGGTGGTTGAAGATGAGCAGGATCGTTATGTAGATTACCGCTTTAACTCTAAATTAATACACAGAATTACCGGCCTGGGTGGCGACACGCTGGCCAAATATAAAAAGTTATACAGGCCTTCCTATGCCTTTATTGTGTCCAGTACCCTGGCCCGGTTTTATGAATATATTTTGAATACCTCTTATGTTTTCAAAAGAGAGGAAGGCCTTCCATAAACTATTTTTACCAACAAATACTATACTTTTAATTCGGATTTTCCTGACTTTCCAGGTCAGGGAATTTTCCTTCTCAGTTATAACTTTTGTTTTAATTTTTTCTTGTTTCGAAAAATTAAAAAATTACCAGGTGAGAACGGCGAAGGAAAATTTTTAGATTTTGCGCAACAGCTCATTTGTTATAAAAGTTTCCTTTTTTATGAAAAAACTGGTGCCCTTCTTTTTGTAACGATGATGTTCGTTAAGGGATAGTATATTAAAAGCAAAATATGATGCTGCCAGTGAAAAAAATGCTTTGTATCCTGATACTGCCCCTGCAGCTTTTTGCGCAATTCTCCAAAGAGGAAATAAAGCGCTGGCAGCAGGAAGCTGAGCGGGTAACCATTATTCGCGATAATTGGGGAATTCCGCACATTTATGGTAAGAGCGATGCAGATGCCGTATTCGGGTTGATATATGCTCAATGCGAAGATGATTTCAAAAGGGTTGAAATGAATTACGTTGAAAAGCTGGGCAGGATGGCAGAAGTAAAAGGTGAATCATCATTATATGCCGATCTGCTTATAAGGATGATCATTGATTCGGCAGATGCGGTTACAGATTATAAAAAAAGCCCGCCATGGTTACATAAATTACTGGATGCTTTTGCAGATGGGTTAAATTATTATCTCTATAAAAATCCAGGCAATAAACCGGTATTGTTAAATCGTTTCAAACCATGGTATCCATTATTATGGACCGACGGAAGCATAGGCGCCATCAGTACAGGAGGTGTTTCAGAAGACGAATTGAAAAGTTTTTATACGGGCACCAGTATTGCCGTGGAAGAAAAAGAAGCCGGTAAAGAAGAAATGCTAACGGGCTCCAATGGTTTTGCTTTTTCTCCACTGATAACTATATCTCATCATTCAATTTTATACATTAACCCGCATGTAACATTTTATTTCCGCCCGGAAGTACACATGGTGAGTGAAGAAGGTTTGAATGTGTATGGCGCGGTAACATGGGGGCAGTTTTTCATTTACCAGGGATTTAATTCGCATTGTGGATGGATGCACACTTCAAGCTCTGTGGATGTGGCAGACATGTACGCCGAAAAAGTTTCGAAGAAAAAAAATTCATGGGTGTATGAATATAACAACGCACAGAAACCAGTAAAAGAAAAACAGATTTCGCTTCATTACTTAAGCGGCAATATAGCTCAATCCAAAACCATTACTGCTTTTTTTACGCATCATGGCCCGGTAATGGCAAAGCGCAATGGTCAATGGATAAGTGTAAAATCTCATAACAGGTCGATGCAGGGATTGATACAAAGCTGGGAAAGAACTAAAGCGAAAACCTTTGCTGAATATAAAACGGTAATGAACCTCCTTGCTAATACGTCTAACAATACGGTATATGCAGATACAGAGGGTAATATTGCATACTGGCATGGCAATTTTATTCCAATGAGAGATACAAAATATAACTGGGCGAAACCTGTTGATGGAAGCATTAAAGCAACAGAGTGGAAAGGATTGCATACGGTTAATGAAAGCGTGCATATTTATAATCCGCCCAATGGCTGGATTCAGAATTGTAATTCCACTCCTTTTACTGCGGCAGGAATGTATAGCCCTAAAAAAGAGAATTATCCAACCTACATGGCACCAGACGGAGAAAATTTTCGTGGCATTAATGCCGTGCGTGTATTAAGCAAAGAAAAATCGTATACTATTGATAAAGTGATTGCCGCCGGTTATGATACCTATCTTGCTGCCTTTGAAGTTTTAATACCTGCATTGGTAAATGCCTTTGAAAAAAATATTACAACTAACGATACCCTGTATGCGCAATTAATTGAACCCATCACCTTATTAAAAAACTGGGATCTGCGATGTGGAGAAAATTCCATCGCTACTACCCTGGCTGTTGAATGGGGGCAAAGATTATTACCCCAAATGATACGAGGCAATGACGAAGATGATTACCAATATATCGACCAGGTAACAAAAACCAGGGATTTTGCTGCGGCAGCTTCATCGAAAGGTTTGATAGAACCTTTAATAGCCGTAATGAATGATTTAAAAAATAAAGCCGGCGACTGGAAAGTACCGTGGGGAACTATCAATAGATTCCAGAGAATTTCCGGAGATATTGATCAGCCATATAATGACGGGCAGCCGGGTATGCCCGTCGGGTTCGCTTCTTCTATATGGGGTACGCTTCCTTCCTATAGCAGCCGCTATTATCCGGGTACCCGAAAAAGATATGGCGTAAATGGCAATAGCTTTATATGCGCCGT
>Ga0068860_100007542_pt1 | contig 10883 bp, 11 predicted proteins | sample KBSSwiS32_FD_66597 | JGI IMG/M metagenome (GOLD analysis project Ga0068860, IMG submission 66597) | Switchgrass rhizosphere microbial communities from Kellogg Biological Station, Michigan, USA - KBS Switchgrass S3-2 | ecosystem: Host-associated > Plants > Roots > Rhizosphere > Soil ...
ATCGGTCGGCGGGCGATCGGATTACAGCTTTTCCGAGATCGCCTTCGCCTGGGTGAAGAGGTAGAGGTACTCGCGGCCGCCCGCCTTCGAGTCCGTGCCGGACATGTTGAAGCCGCCGAACGGATGGACGCCCACGAGCGCGCCGGTGCACTTGCGGTTCAGGTAGAGATTGCCGCAGAAGAGCTCTCGCTTGCCGCGGGCGAGCCGCTCCCGGTCGCGGGAGTAGAGGGATCCGGTCAATCCGTACTCGGTGTCGTTCGCGACCGCGATCCCCTCGTCGAAGCTCTTCACGGTCAGGACCGCCAGCACCGGTCCGAAGATCTCCTCCCGCGCCAGCCGGGCGCCGCGGGCGACCCCGTCGACGACCGTGGGCATGACGAAGAAACCCTCCGCCGGCCCGGCCTCACCTCCGGCGACGACCTTGCCTTCCTTCCGGCCGAGCTCGACGTACTCCAGGATCTTCTTCTGGGCGCTGGCGTTGATGACGGCGCCGACCGCGTTGTCCGGATCGCGGACGTCCCCGACCGTCAGCGTCCGTGTCTTCGCGACGACCTTCTCGAGCAGCTCGTCGTGGACCTTCTCGTGAACGATCAGGCGCGAGCACGCCGAGCACTTCTGCCCCTGGAATCCGAACGCGGCCGCGACGACTCCGTTCGCGGCCTCCTCGAGGTCCGCGGTCTCGTCGACGAGGATGAAGTCCTTGCCGCCCATCTCCAGGATCGCGCGCTTGATCCAGAGCTGACCGTTCACGACGCGGCCCGCCTTCTCGCTGATCTCGAGTCCCACGTCGCGCGATCCGGTGAAGGCGATCATGCGGGTCTTCGGGTGTTCGACGAGCGTGTTGCCGGCGGTCGAGCCCGGACCCGTCAGGAAGTTCAGCACTCCGTCCGGGATTCCCGCTTCCTCGCAGGCCTCCAGGAACATCGTCGCGATCGCGGCCGCGTCCGACGACGGCTTCAGGACCACGGTATTGCCCGTGACGATCGCCGCGGTCGTCATCCCGGTCAGGATCGCGAGCGGAAAGTTCCACGGCGGGATGACCGCGCAGACGCCGAGGGGAATGAACTCCAGCTCGTTCTTCTCACCGGGAAACGGCGTCAGCGGCTGCGGCTGCGCGAGCCGCTCCATCTCCCGGGCGTAGTACTCGGCGAAGTCGATGGCCTCGGCGGTGTCGCCGTCGGCCTCGGACCACGACTTCGACTCCTCGAGGACCATCATCGCGGAGAACTCGTGCTTGCGCCTCCGGATGATCGAGGCGATCCGCAGCAGGAGCGCGGAACGCTCCTCCGGAGGAACCCGCGACCACGTCGAGAACGCGGCCGCGGCGGATTCGACGGCCCGCTCCGCGTCCTCTTTCGTTCCCTGGGGGAAGCGTCCGATGACCTGCTTGCGGTCGCACGGGTTGACGGACTCGAAGTGCTTCGACGCGCCGACACTCTTGCCGCCGATGCGGTTCTTTCCCTCGATCGGAAGGCGCGCTTCGACCTTCGTCAGCGCCGCGCGGAAGGCGTTGCGGTTCGACTCGAGAGAGAAATCCGTCAGCGGCTCGTTGCGAAATTCGGGGAGCAAGCAGTCACCTCCGGGCAGGGCAATCTATCAAACACCCGCCTTCATTCGACGGCTTCCACGGTGGTGACGGACTGGTTCGCTCCTTCCGCGAAAATCGACGCCTTCCACCGGTTCTCGGTCTCTCGGCGCAGCGTGACGAGCCGTCGCGCGCGGACGCCGAACGTGTTCCTCTCGGTCGTGTCGAAGCGCACCTTGAAGACGAACCGCTTCACCTCGGTATGCATGCGAATCTCCTCGGAAACGGGAACTCCGTCGCGGTCGATCGCGATGCGCGCCGTCCGCGTGACCCGGAAGCCCCTCTCCTGATCGATACCTCCGGGCGCGCGCAGGGAGACCTCCAGCACCCGGACCGCGCGTCCCTCGGACGTAGCCGCTGTTTCGGAGGTGACGTTCGCCCCCGCCAGATCTTCCAGGAGCTTTTCCGCGGTACGCACGAGGTCGAGCACGTGCAGCGCATCGAGGTCGCGGACCGCGTCGCCCGGACCCCGGGCGTCGCGGCGCCCCGCCTGCTCCCGCGCCGCCTGCGTCAGGACCGCGTCGTCGTAGACCAGGCGCAGCGCCTGGCCGCTCCCGCCGTCCTCGGCGCCGATCGTGGCGCGGCCCTGGCGCGTTCTCTTCTGGCCGTCGTCGTCGAACTGCCCCTTGCTCTCCTGGGTGATCCGCGCTTTGAGCGGCTCGCGCGCGCGCAGCTTCTCGAGTGCCGCCCGGAGGTCGTCCAGGCCTCCGCCTCGAGCGGCCGAGGCCGCGAGAAACAGGACGCCGGCGATCGCGACTGCCCGTCTCAAGCGGCCTGGTTCTGTCGCGTCCGCCGGGAGGCCAGCAGGTACAGGACGAATCCGAAAGCGATGAATCCGAGGCCGCCGCCCGCCAGGAGAAGGACCCGGAAGAGTTTGCGGGTCTCCTCCGCCGGGGGAATGCACGCCAGGACGATCGCGAGAGCCGTCATCAGGAATCCCGACACGTTCACGATGATGTTCCCGGCGCTGCCGCCCGGGATCGGGATCGAGCCCTCCCCGTGGGTCTCCCGGCGCAGCGCGATGCAGGACGCGAACATGTAGAGGTAGGGGATGAAGGCGAGGATCGTCGAGAGGTCGACGAAGAAGAGGTATGCGTTCTGCACGCCGGTCCCGACCGTGGCGAGGACCGTGAGCACCACCGAGATGGCTCCCTGGGCCAGCAGGGCGACCACGGGAGTGTTCCAGCGCGGGTGGATCCGGGAGAAGGACGGCGGAAGATATCGGTCGATGCCGGCCACGAAGAGGAGCCGGCCGCTGCCGGCGAACCAGGCCGCCAGCGCTCCCAGTCCCGCGATCAACATCAGGAGCGCCGTCGGAGAGCCCAGGACCTCCAGCCCCACCCGCGCGCCGGCCTTGGTGACCGCCTGGTTGATCCCGGTGACGACCGAGGTCTCGGACGTCGGCAGCGCGACCAGCAGAGCGAGCGTTCCGACGACGTAGACGAACCCGATCGCCGCGGCGGAGATGAAGATGGCGCGCGGCAGCGTCTTGCGCGGCTCCACGATCTCCTCCGAGACGACCGGCGCGAGCTCGAATCCGGCGAACGCGAAGCAGAGCTTGGAAAAAACGAGGATCAGCCCGAGCTGCGAGAAGCGGGGAACCATGTCGGCCAGCCGGATCGGGTTGGCCGGCCCGAAGCGGACGAGGACCAGGACCGCGATCAGGATCAGAAAGACGATGGGGAGCCAGTTGCCGACGCCGCCGACGTTCTGGACCCACTTTCCGGCCTGCCAGCCGATCACGCTCGCGTAGATGGCGATCAGGAGGAGCGCCAGCGAGCCCGTGACGTTGAAGGCGGCGCTCTGCTCCAGGTGCGCGTAGCGGGTGCCGAAGATGTACAGGCCCATCGCGGCCGTCGCGACCGCCAGTCCCGGGAAGTAGAAGACGTTGCTCATCCAGTACGACCACCCGGTGACGAAGCCGTGCGCGTCGCCGAAGGCGCGCTTCGACCACGCGTACATGCCGCCCTCCTGCGGAAACGACGACGAGAGCGCCGTGATGCAGAGGGCGTTCGGCACGAAGAAGAAGATGCCGGCCGCGATCCACAGCCCGATGGAGGACGGACCCGACGCCGCCGCGAACGCCATCCATCGCGGTGAGAGAATCGCGGCAACGTTCATGAGGACCAGGTCCCGAGTGCGGAGCTGCCGGCGGAGCCCTTCCACCCGGGCATCATAGAAAATCCCGCTCGATGAACTTGAAAGGCGAGGGCCCCGAGAAGTTCGGCGCGATCCGCTCTTTCTTCTATCGGATCGGGGCGGAGCCCTCGATCGCGCCGATGCACCGGCGGATCGCCTCGGAGGTCCCGATCGCGAAGGGGCGGCTGCTCGACGTCGGCTGCGGCCCGGGGAAGCTCGACCGGCTGATTGCGGCGGCGCGTCCGGACGTCTCGATCGTGGGGCTCGACTCCTCCGAGCCGATGATCGCGTCGGCGAGAAAGCGCTCGGCCGCGCCGAACCTGGAGTTCCGGCTCGGGTCGATCGAGGAGGCCGGGTTCGCCGGGGAGTTCGACTTCGCGCTCTCCGTTCTTTCGTTCCACCACTGGGAGGAGCCGCTCGCGGGCCTGCGGGCCGTGCGGCGCGCTCTCGCGGACGGCGGGAAGCTCTGGATCTACGAGATGGACCCGGAAGCACCGGCGGACGCGATCCGACGCGACCGCGGTCCGGTGTGGGGCTTTCTGACACTGCCCGTGAAGCTGCAGCGTTCCATGGCCCGCCACCACGGCTTCACCGCGGCCGAGGTCGAGGAGGTCGTGCGGCCTCTCGTCGCGGAGAGCGGGTTCGCGGCGCTCGGCGTGACCCGGGCCGGCTCGACCCTCCGGATGGAGTTCTCGGCTTGAATCGCCGGTCCGGAAACGACATACGTTCGGGTGAGGACAAACGGGTGACTCTCGTCGACGCGATCGGTGGAACTCCGCTCCTGGCGCTCGACCGTGTCGCCAGCGGCATCCCGGGTCTGCGGCTGTTCGGCAAGGCGGAGCACCTGAACCCCGGCGGGAGCGTCAAAGATCGGCCGGCGCGCGCGATGATCCTCGACGGGATCGAGCGCGGGCTCCTCACTCCGGGCAAGACGATTCTCGAGGCGACGTCCGGGAACACGGGCATCGCCGACGCGATGATCGGGCGCGCTCTCGGATTTCCTGTCGCGATCTGCCTTCCCGCGAACGCCTCTCCCGAGCGGCGGGGGATCCTGGCGGCGTACGGCGCGGAGCTCTTCCTGACCGACCCTCTCGAGGGAACGGACGGCGCGATCCGCAAGGCGCGGGCGCTCGCCGCCGAGAGGCCCGACCTCTATTTCTACCCGGACCAGTACTCCAACGACGCCAACTGGAGGGCGCACTACGAGACCACCGGCCCGGAAATCCTGGCCCAGACGGGCGGGAAGCTGACCCACTTCGTCACGGGCCTCGGGACGTCCGGGACCTTCATGGGGATCACCCGCTTCTTCCGGGAGCGGGCCCCCGCGATCCACTGCATCTCCGTCGAGCCCGACGCGCCGTTTCACGGCCTCGAGGGGATGAAGCACATGGCGTCCGCGATGGTTCCGAAGATCTACGACCCGACGCTCGCCGAGTCGCGCCTCGAGATCTCGACCGAGGACGCCTACGCGATGTGCCGCCGCCTCGCCCGCGAGGAGGGAGTCTTCGTCGGTCCCTCCGCGGGCGCCAACGTGACGGCCGCGCTCTCGGTCGCGAGCCGGACGGAGATGCCCGCGACGATCGTCACCGTGCTGTGCGACGGCGGCGGTCGCTATCTGTCCGAGAACTTCTGGACCGCCGCGTGATCGCGATCCCGGAAGCGCTTCTCGAAGAGATCCGGGCGCACGCCCGCGACACGTATCCCGAGGAGTGCTGCGGCGGGCTGCTCGGCGACCGGGGCGAGCCCGCGCGGGTTTCGCGGATCGAGAGGATCGACAACGTCCGGGACGTGAACCGCGCCCGCCGCTACGAGGTGTCGCCGCAGGACTACCTCCGGCTGGAACGCCTGGCCGCCGAAAACGGAGTGGAGCTCCTGGGCTTCTACCATTCGCATCCGGACCACCCCGCGGTCCCGTCGGCCTACGACCGGGACCACGCGTTCCCCTTTTTCCACTATCTTGTGTGCGCGGTCGCCTCCGGCCGTCCCGGCGAAATCACCGCCTGGGTTCTTTCGGAGGACCGCGGAGAGTTCGACCGGGAGGAAATCGTCCCGGAGTAGCGGGAGACGAGAATGCCGAAGATTCTGCTGCCCACGCCGTTGCGGCCCTTCGCCGACGGAGCGGCCACGATCGACGTCGGAGGCTCGACCGTGGGCGACGCGCTGTCGGAGCTGGTGAACCGCCATCCCCAGCTGCGCAAGCATCTCTACGACGACGCCGGGAAGCTGCGGTCGTTCGTCAACCTCTACCGGAACGACGAGGACGTCCGCTACCTCGAACGCGAGGGAACGACGCTCTCCGCGGCCGACTCGCTCTCGATCGTGCCGTCGATCGCGGGCGGCGCGTCGTCTCCGGCGACGGCGCCTGCCGCGGCCGCGTCCGTGACGCTCTCGAACGAGGAGATCCGCCGCTACTCGCGCCACCTGATCATGCCGGAGGTCGGCATCGAGGGTCAGAAGAAGCTGAAGAACGCGCGCGTGCTCGCGATCGGCGCGGGCGGACTCGGCTCGCCGCTCGCCGTCTACCTGGCGGCCGCCGGAGTCGGGACGATCGGGATCGTGGATTTCGACGTCGTGGACGACTCGAACCTGCAGCGCCAGATCCTCTACGGCAAGAAGGATGTCGGCCGTCCGAAGCTGCAGGCCGCGGCCGAGCGGCTGCGGGACATGAACCCGAACGTCCAGGTGATTCCCTACGAGACCCACCTCGACAGCTCGAATGCTCTCGAGATCTTCCGGGAGTACGACGTCGTCGCGGACGGCACCGACAACTTCCCGACGCGCTACCTGGTCAACGACGCGTGTGTCCTGACCGGAAAGCCCAACGTGTACGCCTCGATCTTCCGGTTCGAGGGGCAGGCCTCGATCTTCTGGGCGGAGAAGGGGCCGTGCTACCGGTGCCTCTACTCCGAGCCGCCGCCGCCGGGTCTCGTGCCGTCGTGCGCGGAGGGGGGCGTTCTCGGAATCCTGCCCGGACTGCTCGGGGTCATCCAGGCGACCGAGACGATCAAGCTCATCCTCGAGTCGGGAGAGCCGCTCATCGGCCGCCTCCTCCTCGTGGACGCGCTCTCGATGCGGTTCCGCGAGCTCAAGCTGCGAAAGAATCCGGAGTGCGTGGTCTGTGGGCCGAACCCCACGGTCACGGAGCTCATCGACTATCAGCAATTCTGCGGAATCCCGCAGGCGGAGGCGTTGAATCCCGTGAGCGGCATACCCGAAATTTCGGTGCAGGACCTGAAGGCCATGCGCGACCGCGGCGAGGACTTCGTGCTCGTGGACGTCCGCGAGCCGCACGAGTTCGCAATCTGCTCGTTCCCGGAGTCCGTGAAGATCCCGTTGGGCACGCTGCCGCAGAACCTGAACAAGCTGTCGACGGCGGACGAGATCGTGGTCCACTGCAAGATGGGGGGACGGAGCGCCAAGGCAGTGCAGTTCCTCCGCGATGCCGGTTTCCGGAAAGTCCGCAACCTCGCGGGCGGCATCGACCGATGGGCCGCCGAGGTCGAACCGAAAATGCCGAGGTATTGAGATGAACCGACGACTCGGAATCATCGTCCTCGTGGTCGGGCTCGCGGGATTCGTCCTCGCGACCACCCAGCGGGGCGGCTACGACACTGTCGAAGGAGCGATCAAGACCGCCGTCTCGAGCTCCGAAAGGAAGAAGAAGGACGCGTGGGACACCATCCGCTGGCTGTCGCTCGGGGCGGCGGTGGTCGGCTTGGTCCTCGTGGTCCTGCCCGGGAAGAAGGACTGACCGCGGCTATCCGGCGGTGACCCCGCTCCCCGCCGGTTCCTCGAGGAGCCGGTCGACCTTCGCCGCGAGAATGAAATCGTTCTCGTGAAGCCCGCCGATCTTGTGAGTCCAGAGCGTCAGCTCCACCTTGTTCCAGTGGATCTCGAAGTCGGGGTGGTGTCCTTCGGCCTCGGCGAGCTCCGCGACGCGGTTGACGAACTCCATCGCGGCCCGGAAATCCTGGAACTCGAAGCGGCGGACGAGACGGGTCGCGTTCTCGAGGAGCGCCCAGGCCGGGACGGCCTCGGCCAGCCGGCGCGCCTCCTCTTCCGAGAGCGGGGGAATCCCGCCCCGGCAGGGCACGCAGCTCTTCTCGGTCAGGCCGTGGGAATTCACGCTCGCTTCTCTACCGGTCGATCGTGGCCATGAGCTTCGGGTTATAGCGCGGCCCCGCGACCTTTTCCGGAGCAAGGGCCCGGTCGAGCTCGCCGATCTCTGCCGCGGTCAGGACGAGGAATGCCGCCGCGACGTTTTCCTCCAGGTACTTCCGCCGCTTCGTTCCCGGGATGGGCACGACGTCGTCTCCCCGCGCGAGGAGCCATGCCAGCGCGACCTGGGCCGGCCTCGCGTCTTTCCTTCGCGCGATCTCCAGAACGACTCCGGCGGCCCGGACGTTCGCGTCGAAGTTCTCGCCCGAGAAGCGGGGATCGCCGCGCCGGAAATCCCCCTCGGGATATTCCTCCGCGCGATGGACGCCTCCGGCGAGAAACCCACGGCCGAGGGGAGCGAACGGAACGAGGCCGATCCCGAGCTCCCGGAGGAGCGGGATGATTCCCGATTCGAGGTTCCGCTCCCACAGAGAGTACTCACTCTGGAGCGCCGAGATGGGATGGACCGCGTGCGCACGGCGGATCGTGCTCTCTCCGGCCTCGGACAGGCCGAGATAGCGCACCTTGCCCTCGCGCACCAGCTCGGCCATCGCTCCCACGACGTCCTCGATGGGTACGTTCGGGTCCACGCGGTGCTGGTAGAAGAGATCGACGTAATCCGTGCCGAGCCGGCGGAGCGACCCTTCGAGCGCCTCGCGCACGTGACCCGGCCGGCTGTCGATGCCGCTCTGCTTCCCGTCGACGATGCGGAACCCGAACTTCGTCGCGACGACGACGTCCTTGCGCCGCGGCCCGAGCGCCCGGCCGACCAGCTCCTCGTTGACGAACGGTCCGTAGACCTCGGCCGTGTCGAAGAACGTGACGCCGAGGTCGAGGGCCCGGTGGATGGTTGCGAGCGACTCCTTCTCGTCCGCGGCCCCGTACGCCTGGCTCATCCCCATGCAGCCGAGGCCGAGAGCCGAGACCTCGAGACCCTGCCGTCCGAGACGGCGTTTCGGAAGCTCCGCCATGAGGGCCGGAGTCTATCGCCAGGGGGGTTCGTTCCTGGTTCGCGGCGCGCGAAGTCTCCCGAAGTCGCGGCGCGAGGAGTCTCCCGAGGTAATCGAGGGAGGAGCCTCGCGCCGCGGGAGGCGGAGCGAAGCGGCGGACCAGGCGCTCGGTCGAGGCTCGCTCGCCGAGCCGAGCGCCGTTGGCGAAGCCAGGTCCGTCGCGAGCGAAGCCGACGTGCTGGCTGGGAGGCAGGGACTCGAACCCCGATTCACTGGTCCAGAGCCAGTTGTCCTACCATTGAACGACCTCCCAGTCGTTCGAAAGAACGCGGGATTATACCGGGAGATCACTGCCGCAAATCCCGCGCCGGGAGCCTCGAGCGATCAGCGAATCCCGCGGAACCGGACGAGCGTACACTCGGGTCGGACATGATCCCGGAAGTCTTCGAGTGCCCGCGCTGCGAGCGCCAGTTCGTCATCGACGGAATCCCGGACGACGGCAGCGAAGAGGTCCACTGTCCGCAGTGCAGCCGTTTTCTCGGGGTGCGCGACATCGCATTCGTTCTGCGCACCGAGGTGGACGAGCTGATCGAGCGGTTGTCGTTCGAGAAGGACCGGCTCGAAAAGGACGAGGCGGTGTACGGCCTGACCGACTGCGACCCCGAGATGAAGTTCTACGGCCGCGAGGTGTCCCGAGTGATCGGGGTTCTCCGGGGGGCGCTCAAAGACCTGCACCGCCTTCGTGAGGATTACCGGGTCAAGGAGTAGCCGGCGACCCGGAGCGGATCCGCTCCACGAAATTCCGCAACCGCCGCAGCGCAGTCTCTTTCCCCAGCAGAGCGACCACGTCGAAGAGCGGCGCGCCCACCGTCACGCCGGTCAGCGCCAGCCGTGTGGGGTGGATGAGCCGCGACGCCGAGATCTTCATGTGCGCGGCGAGTTCGCGCAGCGCCGCGTCGAGGTCGTGCGCCGTCCACGACTCGACCGCTTCGTACTTCGAGATCAGCCGCTCGATCTCGAGAGCCGTCTCCGGGCGGACGTTCTTCCGCATTCCGTCGGCGTCGTAATCCCCGGGATCCGCGGCGTAGGTCGACAGCGCCCGGCCCATCTCGATCGCGGTGCGGCTGCGGGTGCGGTGCAGCTCGACGGCCGCGAGCGCGGCGTCGCCGCCCGGCAGCCCCGCCGGTGCGTGGGGCTTCGCCCGCTCCAGGATCTCCGTCGCCGGCAGGCGGGCCATGTACTGCGAATTCATCCAGAGGAGCTTCTCGGGGTCGAAGACCGACGGCGATGCGCCGATCCGATCCATCGAGAACTCGCGCTCCATCTCCTCGCGCGTCAGGATCTCGCGGTCGTCTCCGGGAGACCAGCCGAGGAGCGCGAGGAAATTGACCAGCGCCTCCGGGAAGATCCCCTGGTCGCGCCACTCCTCGACCGCCGCCGCGCCGTAGCGTTTCGAGAGCTTCTTCTTGTCGGTGCCCAGGATCATCCCGAGGTGCGCGAAGGCCGGCACTTCCGCGCCGAGAGCCCGGAAGAGAGCCACGTGCTTGGGCGTGTTCGCGAGGTGGTCGTCGCCCCGGAGGACGTGCGTGATCCGCATGTCGGCGTCGTCCACGCAGACCGAGAAGTGGTAGAGCGGGTGCCCGTCCGAGCGCAGGAGGATGAAGTCGTCGAGCGCCTCGGCCGGGAACTCGACGCGGCCGCGGATGAGGTCGTCCACGGCGATCGTCTCGTCCGGCATCTTCAGGCGGACCACGAACTTCTCGCCGGCGCGGGCGCGGCGGTCGCTCTCGTCCGGCGCGATCTCGCGCCCCGCGCCGGAATAGCGGTAGGAGCGTCCCTCCGCCTCCGCCCGCCGGCGCTCGGCCGCGAGCTCGTCCGGGGTCTCGAAGGCGCGGTAGGCCTTTCCCTCCGCGAGGAGCCGGTCGGCCGCCGCGCGATACAGGTCATAGCGGTCGGACTGCCGGTAGGGGCCCTCGTCGTGCTCGAGGCCCAGCCACTCGAGCGCCGACAGGATCTGGCCGATGAGGTCGTCGCGCGAGCGCTCGACGTCG
>Ga0068860_100007544_pt1 | contig 10882 bp, 6 predicted proteins | sample KBSSwiS32_FD_66597 | JGI IMG/M metagenome (GOLD analysis project Ga0068860, IMG submission 66597) | Switchgrass rhizosphere microbial communities from Kellogg Biological Station, Michigan, USA - KBS Switchgrass S3-2 | ecosystem: Host-associated > Plants > Roots > Rhizosphere > Soil ...
CCATAAGACCTGCATTTTCATCACCTGCCTTTACCAGGAGTTTTGATCCTTCCCGGGGCAACGTTTTTAACCACTTGATTGAATTCTTATAACTGCAATGCTCACTCCACATGACAGAATATGCGCTCAGTTCAGTAAAATTGGGAATGCGTCCGAGTATGTGAACAATTTTTTCAAACTCTTCTTGCTTAAGACCGAGTTTTTCTGCAGTTTCAAATGTAATTTCCATAATTATTATAAGCGCAAACTTACAATCTCTTAAACTTTATAAGTGAAAACAGGTGTAATTATTTTAACTAACTTCCCACAATTAAATATAACTGATTGAGTTATTTACTATTCATTTTTTACCTCGTTTTTTTTTGCTGGCTTATTAGCCGTCTCAATTTTTTTAAAGAAGCAGGAATTGAAAAGCGGATACTTATCTGCCTTTTTTTGGTCAGGGTCATTGCAGGTCTGGCGAATGGGTACATAAATACTCATTACTACACAAATACTGATGTTGCAAACTTTCAACAGAAGAGCCTGGATGAATATTACCTGCTTTTTCATAATACGTCAGAATATTTTACTAACATTTTTCGCAGTTCACATAATAACAGCTATTCAGGTTTCCTGGAAAGCTCAGATTCTTACTGGAATGATACGAGGAGCAATTTAATCGTGAAAATACTTTCAGTATTTAATATTTTCAGCCTAAAGAATTTTTACATCAACACCCTTTTTTTTAACTTTCCTATTTTCTTTGGAACCGTTGGCCTTTACAAAGTTTTTATAAAGATTTTTCCTTCTTATTCATTTGTTTTAATAACCTGTATTTTTCTTCTGCCTTCCGTTATTTATTTCAGCAGTGCCATTCACCGGGATGGACTTATTTTCTTATCTCTTTCTATGGTGATATATTATTTATTTTTAATGTTAAAAGAAAAAAAAATTTCCTGGCAAAGGACATTAATGGCCGTCATTTTCTTATTCCTGATATTGATTCTTCGCAATTTTGTTTTTATAACCCTGGTGCCTGCGCTTATAGCCTGGATAATCGCAGAACAAAAACCAAAATATGCCTTCCTAATTTTTACGGGAATTTATTTTTTTACTGGAATATTGTTTTTTTGCTCGGGTTTTCTATCGCCCAAATTTGATCTTCCCGCTCATGTTTCAAGCCGCCAGCTTGCATTTATTGAAATTGCAAAGGGAGGAGCATCCGCTATAAATATCAATCCACTCTACCCAAATTTTCGAAGCTTTTTAAATAATGCCCCACAGGCTCTTAATCATAGCCTGATGCGTCCATATATTACTGAATATCTTAATTTCTTTTATATCCCGGCCGCCTGGGAAATTTTCCTCTACGAAATCATGTTTCTCCTGTTCATTTTTTTCCGAAAAAAAGAAATAAGCATCAGCCCTGTAATTTATTTCTCGGTTTTTTTTAGCATGAGTATGTTCCTCGTTATTGGATATACCATTCCAATAATAGGCGCCATCGTCAGGTACAGAAGCATTTATTTTCCATTATTATTAATCCCTGTAATATGTTACACGGATTTCAGGAAGATTAAAAAATTCATTAATATAACATAAATATATAATATTAAGATTTATCCCCATTTATTTTAATTTTAACCACATTTTCTAAAAAAACTTTGTTTTTTTAAAGTATAAGCCCTTTTTTTGCAATCTAAACTTAAATAAATGCAATCTTTACGACTTAACGCACTTTACACTCTACTTTCAAATTCCGGAACAGATCAGGCTCCGGTATCTAAAAAAATCACTGCAATTTTCGGAGAAAATGTCTTTACACTACAGAAAGCCAGGGAATTTTTAAGCGATGAGGCTTATAAAAGTTTGAAATCCTCAATAAAAAGCCAAAGCAAAATCGATCGGAAAATGGGTGACCAGATTGCTTCAGGTCTAAAAACATGGGCTGAAGCTAAAAATGTAACCCATTTTACCCACTGGTTTCAACCGCTGACAGGGGCAACTGCAGAAAAACATGACTCATTTTTTACTTTAAAAAGTGATGGCACGGCTCTCGAAGAATTTGATGGAGCTGCACTTATCCAGCAGGAACCCGATGCATCATCTTTTCCCAGTGGCGGCATAAGAACAACTTTTGAAGCACGCGGATACACAGCCTGGGATCCTTCCTCTCCCCCTTTTATTATTGAAATAGGCCAGGGAAAAACATTGTGTATCCCCACAATATTTGTGTCTTATACGGGTGAATCGCTCGATGCCAAGACGCCGTTGTTAAAAGCACTTGTCGCCCTTGACAAGGCAGCCATTGATGTGTGCCAGTATTTCGACAAAAATATAACTGCGGTAACTCCCACCCTTGGCTGGGAGCAGGAATATTTTGTCGTTGACGCAGGTCTTGCCAATGCCCGTCCCGATATTGTTATGACAGGACGAACTGTATTTGGACATGCACCGGCAAAAGGCCAACAACTTGAGGATCACTACTTTGGTTCCATCCCGGAAAGAATCTATGCTTTCATGAGAGACTATGAAGAAGAGGCTTACAAACTGGCCATTCCCCTTCGCACAAGACATAATGAAGTGGCTCCTTCCCAATTTGAATGCGCTCCCATTTTTGAAGAAGTAAACCTGGCAGTAGACCATAACATCCTTTTAATGGACGTAATGACCCGTGTGGCAAAGACACATAATCTTATGGTGTTACTCCATGAAAAACCATTTGCAGGAATTAACGGAAGTGGTAAACATAACAACTGGAGCATGGCTACCAATACAGGAGTGAACCTCCTGGCACCGGGGAAAACGCCCAAAACAAACTTAATGTTTCTTGCATTTTTTGTAAACACCATTAAAGCTGTTCATGATCATGCTGATATTTTAAGAGCTTCGATCGCTTCTTCGGGTAATGACCACAGGTTGGGTGCGAATGAGGCTCCCCCTGCTATTATTTCAATATTTATAGGGAAATATTTAACCGATGTATTAAACCAGATTGAAAAAAGGGTGGGTGATAAATTCGATGAGCAGGATGAGGCAATTCTAAAACTGGATATTCATAAGAGTATTCCTGAACTGATGCTGGATAATACTGACAGGAACCGAACATCGCCATTCGCATTTACCGGAAATAAATTTGAATTTCGGGCAGTAGGCTCCGCTGCCAACTGTGCACAGGCTATGACCGTTTTAAATACCATTTTGGGGGAAACGCTTTCCCAGTTTAAAGTAGATGTTGATTCACTTATTGATGGTGGTGAAAAGAAAGAAGTAGCCATTATGCAGATTATCCAGAAATATATTGTGGAAAGTAAGTCGGTTTTATTTGAAGGCAATAACTATAGTGAAGAGTGGGAAAAAGAAGCTGAAAAAAGGGGATTGCCGAATGTTAAAACTACTCCTCTTGCGTTGGATGCTTTTGTAACTGATAAGGCAAAAAAGGTTTTTGAACATCACAACATTTATACACATAGCGAACTTGAAGCCAGGCATGAAATACAACTGGAAGCCTACATTAAAAAGGTGCAGATCGAAGCGAGGGTGATTGGGGATCTTGCCACTACCTATATCCTGCCGGCATCTATAAAATACCAAAATGTTTTAATTCAAAACATACAGGGATTAAAAGACATTGGGATGGCAGAAAGTGGTTATGTAAATCAAAAGCTAATCGTTGAAAAGATTTCTGAACATATCGGTAAGATCAGCAGCGGAGTCGAAGGCATGATCAATGCAAGAAAGGTCGCTAACGAAATTACGGGCACCCGCGACAGGGCGATTGCCTATTGCGATACCGTTAAAAGCTTTTTCGATGATATAAGGTATCACGTAGATAAGTTAGAACTCCTTGTAGACGATGAGTTCTGGGAATTACCTAAATACAGGGAAATGCTTTTCCTGAGATAAAAAAATTGCAAGTGCCAGATGAAACCCTGTTAAAGCAGGGTTTTTTTATTCACTTTGAACCTAAATTCTGGAATATCATTTATCTTTCTATAAAATAAAAAAAGTATGAAAAAGCTACTGGCAGTTGTAATCTCTCTGTATTTTCTTATTTCAAATACGGTTGCCCAGGTGAAAAGAGAAACCAATCCTTCTCAAACCACCCAAAGCAATGCGGTGAAAAAAAATAAGAAGAAAGAGATGAATAAAGAACTAAACCTTACCAAAGAGCAGCAGGCGCAAATGAAGGAATTTAAGAAGTCCATGAAGCAAAAAAAAGAGGATATCAATAATGACAAAACTCTCACTGATGCCCAAAAGAAGGATAAACTGAAGGAACTTCATAAGGAGAAAAAAGAAAAAACGAATGCTATTTTAACCCCCGAACAAAGGGAAAAAATGAAGGAACAAAAAAAGAATTCGAAGAAGTAGCGATGTATCAAAACGAAAGTCGAAATTGGACGGTTAAGATGCTGATTTTTAGCTCATACCCGCCCAATTTCGTTCAAATGCCCCCGCTGGTTCTATGTGCCTGTGTCGCCCAAACAGATCGTCAACTCGGCTTGGGTGAACCTTAGAACCGTAGGTGACCTCTATAGGGGAAGTTTCCTGCTTCGATGTCGTCCTGGAAGTCCAGCCGCCCGGTGACACCGCCGAAAACACCGTCGCCACTGCCTTCTACAATAGGATGTTGACAACGTCCAATGATTTCAGCGCCTAAAGGGGAGCCGTTTGCGGCGCAACCCTCGTACTTAGCCTCGAATTTGTAACCCGTCCAGAACGTACCAGTCTCTCCTTTGTATGTGCCAACGAAGTGTTCTCTCCCTTTTTCCCGGTAGGTCCCGCTCGGTGAGCATTCGAATTCATCGACGAATACGTAAAGACAACCTTCAATATCCCCGGTCATTCTAACGGCATAGGTGGCACCCTGATCAGCGTTACATTCACCGGTTTCGGCAAAAAAGCCAACCCCCGATATCTGTGTCGCTCCCTCTACATCAGATGCCTGTTCAATATTTGCAGCAACGGAGGCGTCGGAAGTTGTAGCGACGGGGGAGGCGGTTTTTTTGCAACCGGTAAAAACAATTAACGATGCTGCAATAATAAGCAGCATTAATTTTAGTTGAATCTTCATAAACGTTTAATTTAAATTGTTATAAAAGGTGCGTTTTTTGTAGACGATGAAATTCGCTGCGGTGTTTAAAACCTTCCTGACAACATTATGAATATCACATACTACATCATATACCAGGTGGGTCATTTTTTGCCGGGCAAATGACTGCAGTGTAAAGCGAGGGGACAAGAAATAAAATTCCAATTGCTGTAAAACAGGATACGTGTTTCTCATAAAACACATTTTTGGTTTAGACCAACTACAGTTTGACCGCGGTTGCAATCTCATATTTCGCTGCAGTCTAAAAATATGAAATACACTTTATGATGTCAAGTTTTTATAGCAAGTAATTCAGTAATTATTTGATTAACTGTAAAATATCAATTAGCCTTTATTTATTAACGTGATATTGGATGGTGGTACATTCTTAAGGGGTGGTAGGCTGAATGGAGAGCATTGCACATTCAAAAAATATAAAAGGCCAGGTCCATTTGTTGGTGATCTGGCCTTTCTAACCACTTAAAAAACAGAAATTCAACTTATCTTTTCCCTGATTCTGTTTAACTAAATTTTTCTTTTAGGCTGATGTTCTGATTTCTTAAGTTGTTTTTAATCGTTTTTTTATTTCTGTATTGAAGAGGTTGCCTCATTTCTAAAAACAACCACACCGTCAAAAACATCAACTAATACGGGGTGGGATTTATCTATACTTCCCTCCAGCAATTTTTTGCTTAACAGGTTTACAATTTGTTTTTGTATGAGGCGCTTTAGAGGTCGGGCACCAAATTGCGGATCAAACCCGTTCTCAGCCAGGTAGTCTATTGCATACTCGCTAAACTCAAGTATCACACCATTTTTCAGCAGCTGATTTTTAAGGTCATTGAGCTGTATTTTTATGATGTTCCTGATTTCTTTACGCATCAAGGGCTGGAACATAATCACTTCATCTATCCTGTTAAGGAATTCGGGACGTATCGTTTGCCGTAATAGTTCAAGAACCTCCCGCCGGGTATTTTCCACTACCTCCTCTTTATTCTCTTCAGTAACATTATCAAAGTTTGACTGGATGATATGGCTACCGATGTTGCTTGTCATGATTATAATGGTATTCTTAAAATTCGCAACCCTTCCTTTGTTGTCTGTCAGCCTTCCGTCATCAAGAACCTGCAAAAGGATATTGAATACATCGGGATGTGCCTTTTCAATTTCGTCCAGCAGAACAACACTGTAAGGCTTGCGTCTTACCGCTTCAGTTAACTGCCCGCCTTCATCATAACCCACATAACCCGGGGGCGCCCCTATGAGCCTGCTCACTGAATGTTTTTCCTGGTACTCACTCATATCGATACGGGTCATCATGGCATCATCGTCAAAAAGATATTCGGCCAGCGCTTTGGCAAGTTCTGTTTTACCCACACCCGTAGTTCCTAAAAATATAAACGATCCCAGTGGCTTTTTAGGATCATGGAGACCCGCACTGCTCCTGCGTATGGCATCTGCAACAGCTTCAATAGCCTCATCCTGGCCTATCACACGTTTGTGTAGCTCGTTTTCAAGATTGAGCAATTTATCTTTTTCGCTCTGCATCATTTTATTTACAGGAATACCCGTTGCCTTCGCCACGCTTTGGGCTATATCTTCTGCGTCCACCTCTTCTTTGAGTAGTCTTTTTTCACTTATGTCATCAAGCTGCCCGGTATACTCACTAATTATTTTTTCCTGGTTTTGGATCTTACCATACCGTATTTCTGCAACCATTCCATAATCACCCTCACGCTCTGACTTTTCAGCGGCCATCTTAAGACGTTCGATTTCGGCTTTTGCATTCTGTACTTTTTCAACAATTTCCTTTTCCTGTTGCCATTTGGCTTTGAAGGTATCCCTCTCCACAGAAAGGTTGGAGATTTCTGTATTCAACTCTTTTAGTTTTGCTTCGTCTTTCTCTCTTTTAATAGCTTCTCTTTCAATTTCAAGTTGCCTGATCGCCCTTTCAAGCTTATCAAGTTCCTCGGGCATTGAGTTCATTTCAAGCCTGAGTTTTGCTGCACTCTCGTCAATAAGATCGATGGCTTTATCAGGCAGAAAACGATCGGTAATATAACGATGCGATAATTCCACGGCAGCAATGATGGCTTCATCTTTTATCCTAACGTGGTGGTGTGTCTCATACCTGTCTTTTAATCCTCTCAAAATTGAAATGGCATCTTCCACACTGGGTTCATCAATCATTATTTTTTGAAATCTTCTTTCAAGCGCCTTATCTTTTTCAAAAAACTTCTGGTACTCTGTTAAAGTGGTAGCTCCTATGGCTCTCAGTTCTCCTCTCGCCAGGGCAGGCTTGAGAATATTGGCTGCATCCATTGCGCCTTCTCCCCCTCCTGCACCTACCAGCGTATGAATCTCATCAATAAATAAAATGATTTCGCCATCGCTGCCCGCCACTTCTTTTACCACTGATTTTAATCTTTCTTCAAACTCACCTTTATATTTTGCCCCGGCAATTAACTGACCCATATCAAGGGCAAAGATTATTTTGGATCTCAAATTCTCAGGAACATCCCCATTTACGATTCTATGAGCCAAACCCTCTGCTATGGCTGTTTTACCCACACCAGGCTCACCCACCAAAATAGGGTTGTTCTTGGTTCTTCTTGACAAAATATGCAGGGTTCTCCTTATCTCCTCATCCCGGCCGATAACAGGATCCAATTTATTACTCCTGGCAAGTTCATTAAGGTTTTTAGCATATTTAGTTAATGCATTAAACTGGGTTTCGGATGTTTGAGAAGAAACGGTAGAGCCCTTTTTAAGTTCTTTTATAGCCGTAATTAAATTCTTTTCCGAAAGGCCGGCGTCCTTTAAAATTTTGCCGGCATTATCATTTCCCTGCACAATTGCCAACAATAAATGCTCAACACTTATATATTCATCATTAAATTTTTTTAGAGTGGCCGCAGCACGGAGCATAACATTGTTTAGATCCCGGCTGATTACCTGCGCAGGTTCACCCTCTCCCATTTTAGGAAGCTTCTGTAAACTCTCATCAATTTTACTTTCAACAAAATTTACGTTTACATTATTTTTTTTAAGCAAATAATCTACAGGACTATCCTCGTCTGAAAGCAATGCTTTAAGTAAGTGCTCCACTTCTATATTGGGATTCTTTTCATTAAAAGCAAACTGTTGGGCTTTTTGAAAAATTTCCTGTGATTTTATCGTTAAATTATTTGGATTCATATAAGAATACTTTTAAAAATTTAAATAAATCCACAAATAGTACTCCAATAAAATACCCCCGGATATTATGTCCTGGAAATAGGGTAAACCTGCCGCAAATGCAGTATTATAGCCATTTTACTGTTATTATTACAGTCTTTTTTACACAGGTTGGTGAGTAAAGAGGAGAATGGCGGGAGCTAATTGACCCAACGGGTTGAATATTTAGAATCGCAACAGGCTAAAACCAGGTGAAAGATGCATTATTCCGAACCGCTGCTGATCACTCAGTGTTTTATATAATTTATGTAAAAAAGTTGGAAAAACAATATTATTCTGATTTAACCAGCACCAGTTTACTTCTGTCCGATTTATAAACCTGCTCGTAAAATTTAACCAGTTCATTAAATTCTTTTGGAGGAAAACGACCGCCGTATTGTTCCATAAGCCGGTAATAAATGATTGTATCGTCTAATATTTTTACCGACGACATATACTTACCGAATTTGGTCTCCAGTGAAATATTTTTCGGCATACTTTCCGGTCTGTATCCCTTTGGGACTTTTATTTCAACTGAATCAATATCCCTGTAGGGATCTCTGATTATATAATCGCATTGCCTGGCTGTATCAGCTAAAAGTTTCTCCGTAGCTACGCCAAATATATCGGGAATAATAAATAAACGCTTACCCGTAATTATGGCATAATTATTTAACCGGATTTGCAGGTATTCATCCATTGAAGGAACAACACCTTTGTGTTCTTTGTAATCATTCTTTATAACTTCATACATTGGGAGATTAAACATTTGATTTAAATATTTTTCTCTTTCTTTCATTGTTGCATCATACATTAGAGAATGCGGCAACTCCTGTTGAAGGCCCGTGTAAGTGCTGGTTATTTCTGCACTAAGGTTGCCCTGCTCATCTGCAATTGCTTTTACCTTTCTTATCTTGAGATTATCAGTAGCTGTAAAAACAGGGGTGTATACTACATGTCCGCCCGTTTCATCAATAAGCAGGGCCTTCCTGTTCCCTGTAAAGCTGCCCATATAACCTGGAGATCCAGTTTGGCTAGTGCATTCAAGCCATACGGTATCTTTATTAAGGGGAACACAGCAAATCACGTGGTTGAATTGTGAAAAAGAGAAATCCTCAATAAACGGACGGAGAGATTTGCCTGCAGAAATTTCAACATACTTTCCTGTAATACCTGCTTCCTTTAGCAAGGCAATCATATAATTTGAAAGTGCTTTGCAATCGCCGTACTTTTTTTCTGCAACATAAGCTGCTTCAAAAGGCTGCCATCCACCGATGCCAAGCTGAACACTTATGTACCTGGTATTCGTTTGAAGAAAGTCATATAAAATAAATATTTTTTCCCTGTTTCCTTTAATGTTGTCAGTAAGTTCGTGCACTTTCCTTTTTATCCCATCGGGTAAAACATCCCTGCCTTTTAACAACTGATATATGAATTTTCCATAACCTTCCCATGTTGACATATCGCCGCTATACCCCTGCACTTCAAACGTGGAAGGGGCAAAAAATACAGTGGGAGTGATTTCAGTAAACGAGGGAGCGGACGCTTCATATTTTTTTGCGGGAATATTTTTTATCTCCCACACGTAGGTCTTTAGACCGCCCCTTTGAGTAATAACAGGATCTCCTTTAAAGTTTAACGGTTTATATCTAACTATGTACTCGGCGGGCGCAATTACAGTAAACTTACTGTTTTGAACAGACATATAGGGATTTTTCTGTGGCATCCATATTGGAAAATCCTTTGTGCCATTAACATCATCCTCTTCTTCGTATTCCACCGTATAAGGGTAATCCGTGGAGTAAAATTCATTTTCCTTATACCTTGCGTCCGACAATAAACTGAACCCGTCGTAAGAGCTATAATCCTTCCATTCACTTTTTTTTGTATGCTTTACTTGTTTGCCCATTTTATTAAACAGTTTCCCCGAAACCGAGTTGATGCTGCAGAATTTATCATAAGAGGTTTTGTAAGCTGCATAGTGACTGGCAGCCGGATTTAAAATAGTATAGACATGACGTTCATATAAAGTGTATTTAGCCGGTGACTTTATGGTTAAGATATATTCTTCATCCCGCTTTACAACGTCGGCTCCTTTTTGTAAAGAATCCGGTATAAAAAGCGCATTATGCTCCTGGGCTTTTATAAAACCGCAAAAAAAGACAGAACAAAGAAGAACAAAAAATTTCATGGTTATTTTATCTTTTTGAATACAATTTGCTCTGTTTCTTTTTTTACAACAAGGGCGTAGAAATCGCGAAGAAATTGATAATCTTCATTTACATAGGTAGCCTTACTCAAAAGTAATTTGCATCTGAACTGGATATATTCCTTATCAGAAGAGATCAAATACTCGAACATCCCGTCATTTCCATTAAGATTCACCCTCACTGACTTAGGCAGTTCATCAACTTTATATCCCTTAGGCACTTCCATGGTGAAATTATAAATATCATGAATCGTATACGGCATTTCTACGGGGTAAAATCGGTCAGCAGCTACGAATGGATTCTTTGTTATTGCCTCACTCAACATAGGATTCAGATATACAATATCATCATTTTCGAAGGATTTAAATTTTAAATCAAA
>Ga0068860_100007550_pt1 | contig 10878 bp, 7 predicted proteins | sample KBSSwiS32_FD_66597 | JGI IMG/M metagenome (GOLD analysis project Ga0068860, IMG submission 66597) | Switchgrass rhizosphere microbial communities from Kellogg Biological Station, Michigan, USA - KBS Switchgrass S3-2 | ecosystem: Host-associated > Plants > Roots > Rhizosphere > Soil ...
ATATGCACAGATCGCGAAACAGTTTTTTGTGGGCCTTGGTGGCATTTATACAAAGCAGGACCAATCAAGGGATGTGCAATATATTAATGTTGATGAGCTAAACCCGGTAACTGTACTGCCGTCCCACACCGAAAGATTACAGGAATTTGCTGCCTTTATAGCGCCTGTATACCAAATCAGTAATCATGTAAGCGTGGGTGCCACCATTAAATCTATATGGCAACAATTTAATAACCCCAACTTAATGGCTCTAGAATTTGATAATGGTACTCCATATAATATCTTTATGGATGACACAATTAAGAAACAAAATATCGACGTTGATCTCTCTCTTAGTTATAAAATAAATAGCTCTCTCCAGGCAGGTGTTTCTGTGATGAATGTTGCCGGAACAAAATTATATGCAGATATGTTTGTACCCGATTCGGCCAATCAATCGTATGTGAACCAACGAGCCTATGGAGTTGGGCTGTGTTATAAAAGAGGCAGGCTCAATGTAGGGGTTGATGCATTATTCACAGACAAGGAATTTTATGATGCTTCCCTCGGGCTAAACTATGTGCCGTTTAATAATGGACTGATTGCTGCAGGATATGCCTTCAAACAAGAAAGCTTTTCTGTTTCTTTTAGACTAAAGCATTTCAAAATTGCTTATATCAATGACAATAACCTTGTGATAAACGATGTAAAAGTTTCAAAAAGTAAACTCTTCAACGGAAAGATATATTCGGGTTTTGTGTTTGATTTTTGATTTATTATATCCGGCTGAAACAGGTCATAAAAAATTCTTTTCCCGCGATTAAAATCGAATTTTTTATTTGAGGGAATTAATAATAACAGTGCTATCAGGTATCAGCTTTCAGCTATCAGCTTTCAGCTATCAGCTTTCAGCTTTTTGCTCTTACAACAATCCTCTCCAAAGGCTTAACGTATTATCTTTACCACATGTTCCCCAAAGCAATACTGCTACCTTTATTGATTGCCTGCACTTTTTATTCCCATAGCCAGAAACTAGAGATTTTTAAACCCGATTCTGTAAGAAAAGAGATAGAAGCGAAACAAATTACCACATCACTCCACATTGACGGATTAATGAATGAACCTGAATGGAAACTTGCCAAACCATCTCCACGTTTCATTCAAATTGAACCATACCAGGGCCAACCTCCCAACCAGGAAACTGAGGTAAAAGTTTTGTACAACCGGCAATATTTATACTTTGGCATTTTCGCCCGTGATTCATTGGGCAAAAAGGCGATCAGGGCCACCGATTTTAAACGTGACTTTGATTTCAAGACACATGACCTCGTAAGCCTTGCATTCGATTGCTTTAATGACGGGAGAAATGCCATGTCGTTTGTAACCGACCCGTACGGAGTGCAACGTGATTTGTTATCGTTTGATGACCTTTATTATGATGAGGACTGGAACGGCCTTTGGCGTGTAAGGACCAGCCGGGCCGATTCTGGCTGGACCGCAGAAATAGCTATTCCCTGGCAAACATTACGCTATCCAAAAAATGTTGATTCTGTTCAGCAATGGGGAGTTAGCATTTATCGTAACCGGCGTTTAACGAACGAGATCACTTCTTTTTCTCCTTTCCCCCGTGTATTTAGTTCTCTTCGTATGAATTATGCCGGGATATTAAAGAATTTAAAGCCGCCGCCACCTAAAACAAATATCCGGTTTCAGCCTTATGTGCTCGGTTCTTACGACCATTATAAAGGATTTGATACGTTAGTAAAACCCCGGGAAACAAATTTTAAAACCGGCGGAGATATTAAATGGGCCATTAACACCAATTCAGTTTTAGACCTTACTGCAAATACTGATTTTGCCCAGGCGGATGCAGACCAGGAAATAAATAATGTTACAAGGTTTTCCGTTTTTTTTCCTGAAAAAAGACAGTTCTTTTTAGAGAATGCTTCCCTCTTTGGGGTGGGCATAGCCCAAAGTGTAGATGGCTCAGGCGGGCAAATGCGTGTACAACCTTTTTTTAGCCGAAGCATCGGGCTCGATAGTGCAGGTACACCCATACCGATAGACGCAGGTGCCAGATTTGTACACCGCTCTTCAAAAATTAATTATGGTGCCATACTAATGCGGCAACGTAAAGAAGACAATAGTCCTGCCACCAATTTTTTTGTAGGACGCTTTTCCGGAAACCTGGGCAGCAACAACCGCATTGGCGGATTGGTAACGATAAAGGATCAACCCGGTGGTACCAACATCGTAAGCACGATCGATGGTTTTTTTCGCCTGGGTGAATCCCATTCATTGAATGCTTTATTGATGCATTCCACCAACAGCCGTGGGGGTACAAATGGATTTGCCGGCTTTGCCCAGTATTATTATTCAACCAATCGTATGAAAGCATGGCTCACACAATCTGTCGTAACAAAAGATTTTGATCCGCAAATGGGATTTGTTTCACGTAAAGATGTAATAGGAACTACACCTGGAATGAACTGGTATTACCGTGGAAAGAAATTACCCTTCAAAAAAATACTCCGGGCTTTTGAACCCGGCTTTCTGCCTGAATTTTACTGGCAGGCATCCACGGGGAAATTTATCGAACGCACTTACACTTTCTTTCCCGTCTGGTTCAATTTTCAGAACGGTGCTTATTTCGGGTATGGAATTGTTCCTTCTTTTCAGCGGCTTACAGAGGCTTTTGAACCCCTGGGCGTAAGTATCCAACCGGGTACCTATAATTTTACCAATCAGCAGATCTGGGTAAGTACTGACCCTTCGCAGATTGTAAATCTCATAGGTATTTATAGTTGGGGCGATTTTTTTAACGGTAAACTCAACTCCGGGGACTGGAAATTACAGATTGCTCCCATTCCGCAGGTATCTATAACGGCCAGGTTTAACCGCAATCATTTCATGCATGTGGGCGAACCCAAAACTACCACTACTATTGACCTGTACGGAATAGAAGGGCGGTTCGCCTTAAACCCACGGCTCCAGTTGATTGGGTTTTACCAGGAAAATTCAGCGAATAATGAATCAAATTATAACGTGCGACTGGCCTGGGAGTATGAGCCGCTATCTTATATTTACCTGGTCCTTAATCATTCCGGCTTTACCAACCTGCAGGCAAAAACACAAACCGAAGACCATGTAATTGCAAAAATCAGTTACCTGAAACAGTTTTGATCCAAAAGGTTTACTCAAACAGAAAATTGCCAATAATGACTTACTAAACGATGCGTGTCAAAGGATACTTTTTCCCTTATATGAATAGCGTCTAACCTTAACAGTTAGTTATTCGACAGGCTGGCTGATCTGATTGAATGTGAGGCCTTTTCGAAGAGTAAGTAGAATAACCTTTCTTTATGGCAAGTGTCTTAACTTATTATTTATAAAAAAAATTTATTTCTAACTGCCAATGGGGTAATTTTAAGAAAATCCTAATAATATTATTATGCGAAATATATTAATCGGTTTGCTTTTTTCTCTAATCTCAACTATGGTTACAGCGCAGGCTGGTAAACTCTTTAACGGCAAAGACCTGGCGGGATGGACTGTCCACGGAACTGAAAAATGGTATGTGGAAAATGGTGAACTTATCTGTGAAAGCGGCCCCGACAAAGAATACGGCTACCTGTCAACCAACAAAAATTATAAAAATTTTATTCTAGAACTCGAGTTTAAGCAGGAAGCTAATGGAAATAGCGGTGTATTTATTCGCTCGGGAATCGAAGGAACAAAGATTAGTGGCTGGCAGGTGGAAGTAGCACCTGCCAACCTTCACACGGGTGGTATTTACGAATCGTACGGAAGAGAGTGGCTGATAAAACCTAAACCTGAAGATGAGAAAATTCTGAAACAAGGCAGCTGGAATAAGATGAAGATAAAAGTAGTTGGAGATGAAGTAACAACCTGGCTGAATGGCCACCAGATGGTGTATTTAAAAGATGCGCAAATTGGAAAAGGGGAAGGATTTATTGCTTTACAAATACATAGTGGCGGGGGAATAAAAGTGAGATGGAGGAATTTTAAAATTATGGAATTAAAATAAGAAAGAAGGAATAGTAAGCTATTCCAAAACACCTTACCGCTAAACGAACAGGAACCTTAGTTAATTTTATTATTTATCTTGTTTAAATAAACTATGTTTCATGTCTAAAAAAGGGGTAAAGAAAAGAATAAAAGAATTAGAGAAGAGGGTAAAAGAATTAGAAAAAGCAAAGGAAAAGGAAATCGAACAAGATTTAAATAGTGCTTATCGCAAGATTCTCCCATTCTTCAGTGATAATGATGATGGTGATGTTGAAGTAAACATAAGTCTGAAAAGAAGAAAAGTTAAAGAAAATAGTTGATTTGGTGCCAGAAGTAACCACCTAAAATATCAAGTCAGTATACACGGTCGCTTCATATTATTTACTACGTGTCCTCAGCAATCATACCGGCTGACTTTCGTCGGATTAAAAAACAATGATTTTTGGTAGATTTGAATTAATTGAAACAGGGATAGAGAAGATATCCTTCGACTGTATAAGGGTAACACGATTGGATTTTACCCGGTTACACTACATACCATGAGCGACAAAGAATATTTTTCTCATTTATATGAAATAGCGGCTAACCTTAACCGTGAGTTTTCCTTGCCTGCAGCGCTAAGGGTTTCTTTGGAGAAAACAGTGCAGTTACTCAATCTTGAAACAGGATGGATATGGCTGGTACAGGCCGACGTAAAAAGTGTGTACCTCGCTGCCTCATATAACCTACCTCCTGCCCTCAGCAATCACCCTGAGCGGCTTTCAGGCTGGTGCTATTGCATTGAAAAATATTTATCCAATGATCTTGCCAAAGCAAGGAACATCAGTGAGATTGCCTGCAGCCGCCTCAAAAATATTAAATCGGGCACGAGAGATTTGAAGTTTCATGCAACCATTCCAATTACCACCAATGGGCAAAAAGTAGGGCTTATTAATTTAGTAAGTAAAGAAACGCAACAATTAAATGAACAGCAACTGTCCCTGCTCAATACCATCTCGGAACTAATTGGTATCGCCATCCGGCGTACGCGGGTGCAGGATGCCTATCATTTAAAACCTTCCGGCAGGGAAAGTGCTTTTGATGAAGTAATAGAGCGGGTGCTGCAAACAAGAATAGATGGTCTTGTAACGGACCTTCATGATGCCGATGCCTTGCTGAAGCAGGGGAAAATACCTGGTGCTATAAAGCTTATACAACAATCATTACAACTTGCCCAGGAATTACAGCAACAGCTGTCGCTCATAACCGGTGAAACAAAAGAAAGCAACAAGGACACCCACACCCGCCCACGCTTCCATTACCCGACATCACCATTGACCCCGAGAGAGCTGGAAGTTCTTACCTTAATAAGAAAAGGATTAAGCAATAAACAAATTGCTGAACAACTTTTTTTGGCAGAACGTACTATTAAGTTTCACATTACTTCCATCCTATCAAAACTATTGGCGGGTAACCGCACAGAAGCTATTAATAATGCTATTCAGCGGGGGATTCTTAATAGCTGATGATGATTGGGTGAATTGTGAATGTGAATAGGTAGTAGTTAAAAGTCGCCGGCGAAAATAACATCGTACGTCCCACATCCGTCAACCCATACCATAGTACAGGTCACATTCTGGCCTTTAGTCCGTTTTTATTAATGGTTTAGTAACTGACCTTTGCATTATTAAAACAGACACTTATCATGACAAATAAAAAAACGGCCCTAATAACCGGGGCATCAAAAGGCCTGGGGTATGCATTGGCAGAATATCTCGCTCATAATGGCTGGAACTTATTAATCAATGCACGAAATGCCAAACAATTACTTGAAGCAAAAAAACATCTCGAGCCATTCACAAAGGTGATTGCAATAGCCGGGGATGTACGCGATGAGATACACCTGCTTCAGCTGGCGGAAGCTTTGCAAACCAGTCATTGGCAATTAGATCTTTTAGTTAATAATGCCTCGGCCCTGGGCAAATCCCCTATGCCGCAATTGCTCGATCATCCGGTGGATGACCTCCATATAATTTTTCATACAAATATGATTGCTCCCATTTCATTGTTACAGAAAGTACAACCTCATCTTTCTCCCAATGCCACGATCATTAATGTGAGTAGCGATGCAGGAGCAGAAGCCTATGAAAACTGGGGCCCTTATGGTGGCAGCAAAGCAGGGCTCGATCATATGACAGCCATTCTCGCAAAAGAATATCCCCAATATCATTCGTATGCATTTGACCCGGGAGACATGCGTACAGATATGCACCAGGCAGCTTTCCCTGGCCAGGATATCAGCGACAGGCCATTGCCAACAGAAAAGGCCATACCTGCTATCATTCGCCTTATTGAAAACGAATTACCCAGCGGCCGATACACCGCTGCAACATTACTTAAAGAACAATTAATATGAGTGTAATAACACCGTCTATCATACAATTTGATTTACCTCAACAGTTAGCCTGCGCCCAACCAACTGAGGAGCGACACATACAAAGAGATGAGGTTCGCTTATTGGTAACAAACGGGGCAGGCGACATCGAGCATACCACGTTCAATCACTTAACTACTTTTTTGCAAAAGGGCGACGTGCTCGTAGTGAATACATCAGCCACAATACCCGCCGCGTTATCCGTTTCATTACCTGGGGACAAACAAGGCAGGATGCATATAAGCACAAAATTAAATAATAGAGAATGGCTGGCAGAGATCAGGGAAATAACGGGTAACAAAACGAAACGCTGGCACCAGGGTGAAAAAGGAATGATTTTTCAACTGCCCTTGGGCTCTTCAGGTATATTGAAAAATAAATTTTATAAAAATGATCAATGGCTTCATTTATGGGTGACTGAATTCAATATTCATGAGCCTATGCAAAAATATTTATCGGCGAATGCACGTCCCATCCAATATGAGAAACTGGATCGGCAATATCCCTTATCTTATTATCAGACATTCTTTTCTTTTCATCCCGGAAGTTCGGAAATGCCTTCGGCGGGAAGGGGATTTACTGCAGGTTTAATTGAAAGGTTGTTAAAAAAAGGAGCGAGCCTGGCTCCTGTAGTTTTACATACCGGTGTATCCAGCCTGGAGGAAAATGAAACGCCTTACCCTGAATACATGGAAGTTGACCCGGTTACTGCATCCATCATTAATACAGCTAAAAACCAGGGCGGGCGCATCATAGCGGTTGGCACTACTGCTATACGGGCCATTGAAACAGCAGTAAATAAGGAAGGCATGGTAGTACCCTATCATGGAAATACCGAATTGTTTATTGATGAAAGCTATACCATGAAAGTTATTGATGGACTCCTGACTGGTTTTCATGAGCCAAGAGCATCGCATTTAAATATATTGCAATCAGTCGGCGGTTTCGACCACGTAGACAAAGCCTATAAAGAAGCGATAAAAGCCGGATACTATTGGCACCAGTTTGGAGATCTACATTTGATATTACCTTAGGAGGTTAATTCTTAACATTGTTTCCGGGTATTCACACACCGTCCTACGGAACGGATAAAATCATCATTAAATAGCTACCCATATATCATCCCTAAAGGGGTGAGCAAAAAATCATAAATGACTGGAATTTTGGAATTCAAATTGCAAGATCCTACAAAGAACGCCATAAAATTAATCAGGCATTGTTAATTAAATCGCTCTAATGATACAGGTATTCAATCACCCATATAGTTCGGAATAACGATTGTAAACGTTGTTCCTACATTAATCTGCGATTCTATTTTTACTGTGCCCGCTAACTTTTCAACGGCTTCCTTCACAATATAAAGACCAATACCGGAGCCGCCGGAGGATTTATTTGCCCTGTAAAACATTGTAAAAATATGATCAAGATGCTTTTCATCGATCCCCTGGCCATTATCTGAAACCTCCAGTTCTGCCTGCTTATTTGTTGCCCTTACAACGATCTTTAAGAAAGGATGTTCCTGCTCCCTATTATGATACCTTAAAGCATTGGATATTAAATTACTGATCACCATATTCAGCCTTGTCTTGTCGGTTACAAATATTCCCTGCTGATCTATCTCAACGATCCTTTTTATATTTTCGGAGTTATCATAAAAAATATGATCCTGCAAAGCACTATATATGAACTCATTGAAATCAACAGGTTCGTAATTTAATTCTAATCTTTTATTTCTTGCGAAATCAAGTGTATCAGTTATTAAAGAATCCAACCTGAACAATGTCCTTGTTTGCATATTGAGATACTCGTTTCTTTTGGCAGCATCTTTTTCCTCCTTTATAATTTCAACAAGGGTAAGAACAGAAGTTATAGGAGACCTCAGATCATGTGAAGTTCTGTATACTAAACTGTCAAGTTCAGCATTAAGTTTGGTTAATTGATCATTTGCTTCATTAATGGTATTATTCTTACGAATCAGTTCATCGTTTATCTGTGCTAATTTGTCATTTACTATTTCAAGCCTGGAAAAGGTCCAGAAAAATTGCTTTGAAAGGGCCACTGCCTGTGAAACAATAAAAATAAAGAGACCCGCATATACAAGGTGTACACTTTCGATGATAAGGCTTGTATAGAGCAAATCGTTTATAAAAGTGATGAAGAGGAGGATAAATCCTATCAAAAAGTAAACACTGCCTGGCCTTTTATTTTTTACTGCCCTCGTATACACCAGTAATCCATAGAATGCAGTCAAAAACATATAGACCTGAAAAGCGCGTAAAGAGTAACGAAAGATAAAAGGCGACGTAAATATGGCTATTAATACAAATGGTACACTGATTATTAAAATATAACGAAGTATCCTTTTTGAAAATTCGTTGGGAAATAATTCATAAGAGAAAAGTGAAAGAACCGGAACGGCTAAATAAAAAGATACGAACTCAACATGCCTTATGAAATGCCAGCTCCAATGGGTAACATAGCTAATTGCCAGTTCATCCATTATCAACGGCCGGATAGCAAGTAACATACAAAACACGCTGAAATATAAAGGTGATAATCTTCTTCTGAAAAAAAAGTAGATGACAAAATAAAATATGCCCATGAGGAAAAAGCTACCGGCTATAAAGAAATTCAAGGATACATTTCTAATCCAAAAAGAATGTATTTGTTCCTGCGTCCCTAACTTAATAAAATCCCACAGTCCCCCCGCATTGTAAGTAAAATTTGAAACCTGGATAACAATTGTTAACTCACTATTTTCAGGCTTAACGGGAATTATCACAGGCACGAAAGCCGGTATAGTAGAGGCTTTACTCGTGCCAACCTCTCCTACCCGTAGAATTTGCTTTCCATTCACAAATAACTTATAGGCAGAACTAACGGTTAAGAATTTAAGATCAAGCTTTTCGTTTGATGGCGGGCATAATATTTTCAATTTGTAGGTGGCATATCCAAAACCAGGTTCGAATAATCCTATCCCCGGAATGAGACTGTTCCAAAAGCCAGGTACTTTACCATATATTGAAGGCTCAATTTTCGCTGAGTCAAATGATGCAGGAGTATATAAAGATTTCCAATAAAATTCCCACTCTCCATTTAAATCAGCTATACCGTTTGTTGTCCAATTCCAATTCCGCAGATCAAGAATCCCCTTTTTCGCCTGTATCTGGCAAAAAGAGGTATTACAAACAATAATGAGTGACAGAAGATAAGCGATTTTTTTTATGCTTATGATACTGAACACCTGTATTGATTTTCTGCTTTGCTCCATGAATTCTTCCTTTATAATTTCGCGCGAATGCCGAATACGTTTGTTAATAGAAAACAATCATATTTATAAACATTCATGTTTTCAATAATAAGGGAATTTGTAAAGATTCAGGATTTCTATGTATAAGTTTTGGTAACTATTAAACAATGTAAACGTAGAAATGTTTTACAGCAAATGCAAATTTTATTTACTTTTTAAGTACCTAAACCCCATTAAATGAAATTTTACGGATTGATTTTTAGCAAGTTAAATATTTTTTCCCGGCTGATAATTTTTTAGGTACTATTATTTACTACTAATCTTGAAATTCTTTAAAGGGCGTTGCAAAAAATCAATCTTTACTTTACCAGGTGTGAGATCTGTTCCTGATTGAAAATGTAACTCCGGTTTTTTTACCACTCATCCAGTATTGTGTTTTTTTACTTACTTAGTTTTCCAACTTTTATTAGAGTTTTTATATCTCCATTCCGGAATATGAGAATGCTGGTGTAAAAGAGGCGAATAATTCCAGCTTTATCGGATCGGTAGGAATGCTTATAGCTAATGTTGTTGTTTTGCAAGTACATGAGAATATTATGACCTGTAGTTGAAAAAGCAATTAATTATGAACTTTAAAACATTCCATCATGTTCCGTAATTACCTATTGATCGCTCTTCGCAATTTCAAGCGCCAGAAACTCTTTTCATTGCTGAATATTTTTGGACTGGCCCTTGGACTCGCCAGCGCTATCCTTATCTTTTTGTATGTAAGTGATGAATTACGGTACGACACCATGCAGCCGGATTATAAAAATACATACCGTATCGGCTTCACCTATACAAGTCCGGAAGGTCAGCGTTTTGACAATACGGTTTCTCCCGGTTTTTTCGTCCGCTACCTTAAGGACAATCGGAGTGAAATAGTGAATGCTACCCGTGTTGACTATATAGGTTATCCCACGTCACTCCATTATAAAGCAACCGATAAGATCGTGCTTACCGAAGAAATACGCTGGGCTGAGCCTGATTTTTATAAAGTGCTTTCTTTTAATTTACTGAGGGGCAATAAGGAAAAAATGTTTGATAATTTTTACACGATCGTATTAAGTGAAACCGGCGCCCGGAGAATATTCGGCAAAGAAGATCCTATGGGGAAAACTATTTCTATAAAACATTTTTGGGCTACGCATGACCGTGAAATTGACGT
>Ga0068860_100007551_pt1 | contig 10877 bp, 10 predicted proteins | sample KBSSwiS32_FD_66597 | JGI IMG/M metagenome (GOLD analysis project Ga0068860, IMG submission 66597) | Switchgrass rhizosphere microbial communities from Kellogg Biological Station, Michigan, USA - KBS Switchgrass S3-2 | ecosystem: Host-associated > Plants > Roots > Rhizosphere > Soil ...
TGTCCTGGGAGAATAAGAAGATTTTGCATATTCCTTTTTTACAAAAGGCACGGTTTCACGACCTGTACTTTTGATACTAACGTATGGCATTAAACGCTGTTGGTCATTTGAAGACAACCCCCATATTTTACTAATATCTTCCGCCTTATAAAATCTCCCTCCCTTTGAAAGATAGTTTTGAATGGTTATTATTGTTTTTTCTCTTACACCCAATTTTTTCCAATCTTCAGAAGAAATAGTATTTGGATCAAAATAAAAAACCGGCGCTTTTGTGTGTTCATATTTTTTGTACCCGGCCCGGGAATCATCATCAGAGAGCTCGCCCTCAAAATTCCCGGAATAATTTTTAATTTTTGAAGAATCCCCTGTTTCAATATCAAGGCGGGCAATTTCACTTTCAAATTGCTTATGACTATATTGTTTTTGCTTTATAAAAAAAGGGAAGGCAAAAGAACCCAGGATACAAAAAAATACAATGGAAAGAATCAAAATGATACCGGCCCTTTCTTTGCCGGTAAAAATAAAATAGTCTCTTAGAAAGTGTTTCCACATTTGCAATATTTGTAGTAAAATACTTAAATAACCGGATTAAACAAATCAAAGAGATATAAACAGGGAAAAATTCTATAGATTTTATATTTAGAATTCAAGCTTCAATCCATCCCATGCCAGCTGCCTGTTGGGAGGAAGCTCATTATTTATTTCCTCATGGGTTCCGAGCTGGTGACTTATATGCGTAAAGTAAGCATTGGGTATTTTCATCTCATCTACAAGATCAACCGCCTCTTGTAAACTAAAGTGGGAAATGTGTTCCTTCTTACGGAGTGCATTTAAGACAATTGTGTCGGCCCCTTTAATTTTTTCTTTTTCATTATTATCAATCCTGTTGGCATCTGTTATATACACAAAGTTCCCAAACCTGAAACCAAGTACAGGCATTTGCAAATGATACACAAGTATAGGCGTTATAGGAATATCACCTACCATAAAAGGTTCATCCGTAATAGTAAGCATATTAAGACTTGGAATACCCGGATATTTCTTATCAGCAAAGGCATAAACAAACTCTCTTTTCACCGCTTCCCGGGTAAGAGCATTAGCGTAAACATCCATGGGTTTTTTCTGAAAAAAATTAAACGCTTTTACATCATCCAGCCCCGCGATATGGTCTTTATGAGGATGGGTAAAAATTACCGAATCCAGCTTTCTTACGTTTTCTCTCAGCATTTGTGTACGAAAATCAGGGGTAGTATCAACCACCACGGTTGTAGTCTTACTCTGCACCATAATACTGCTTCGCAAACGCTTGTCCTTTTCACTTTGCGATGAACAAACATAGCAGGTGCAGCCTATCATTGGTACACCTCCGCTTGTTCCGGTACCAAGAAGAGTGATTTTTAAAGGGGGATAGCTCACCTATCAAAGCTAAAAAATATAAAGAGAATTTTTGAGAAAGAAGTTTTTTTACTTCTTTAGTAATTCGTTTTGATGAAGTATTTCATCGTACATTTTTTGAGAATCTTTTGTAAGCATATCATAATTGATCTTTATAGATGGGATAAGATCCATTAATGTATTGATCCTTCCTTCCGGGTTTAAAAACTTATTGAGAACGACCACCTTTTTGTCTTCAAGTATGCAGTATCCGCTTTGGAAGGAGCCACGTTCATATCGAACTATATATCCGCATTCATCAAGAATATTTTCCAACTTTTTCAAAGTAGCCTGGTTATACTTCATACATGCAAACCCGGTAAGGGCCTAAGGTTTTTAATACAGGCAAAATTACATGAATTAAACGGGTTTATTGACCCCACTCATTTGAACCTTGAACCCGATAGCCATCGGGTTTGAACTTTGAACTTGCACTAGGTCACCTTCGTCGACATGCGGATAACGGGGATAATCATTTCTTCAAGGCTTACGCCGCCATGCTGAAATGTATTGCGATAATAATTTGCAAAATGATTATAGTTATTAGGATAACATAAATACCCGTCCTGCCTGGCAAAAATAAATGATGAATTGATATTCGGTACGGGCAAGCCTGCCTGTCGCGGGTCACGAAATGACAATACTTCCTTTGGATCGTAATTAAGATTACGGCCATGCTTGTAGCGCAGGTTAGCCGTAGTTTGCTTGTCGCCAACTACTTTATGCGGGGTATTTACTCTTACACTTCCATGATCGGTCGCAACAATGAGGTTTAATTTCTTATCGGCAACTTTCTTTAAGGCCTGGTGCAGCGGCGAATGCTCAAACCATGAAGCGGTAAGGCTGCGATAGCTAACCTCATCTGCCGCAAGCTCTTTAAGCACTTCCATTTCTGTGCGGGCATGACTAAGCATATCCACAAAATTGTAAACAATTATGTTGATATCATTGCTCAACAGGTTGTGCATACTATCCACCAGTTTTTGGGCATCCTGGTGATTGGTTATTTTTGTGTATGAATATTTAATATCTTCTTTACGAAGCCGCTTTAGCTGCGCTTTAAAAAAATCCTGTTCAAATAAGTTTTTACCTCCTTCCTCATCATCGTTTTTCCATTCAACCGGGAATTGTTTTTCAATTTCTACGGGGAGCAACCCTGCAAAAATAGCGTTGCGGCTATATTGAGTAGCGGTTGGCAAAATGGAGTAAAAAGTTTCTTCTTCATGTATACGAAAATTCTCTGAAAATATCGGCTGAATTGCCTTCCATTGATCGAACCTTAGATTATCAATCAATAAAAAAAAAGTAGGCGTTCCTTTTTCAACATGTGGAAATACTTTAAACTTCATCAAATTATGGCTCATGATAGGCGCCTGTGCAGCAGGGTTGGTAACCCAGTTAGAATAGTTTTTTGAAATGAATTTAAAAAATTCGGTGTTCGCCTCATTTTTTTGTGATTGAAAAACTTCCCGCATTTCAGGGCTGTCGCTTTTTTTCATTTCAAGTTCCCAATACACCAGTTTTTTATAAATTTCCATCCACTCGTTATAGTCGGGATTGTTGTTAAGAGACATGAACAAATCTCTGAACTGCTGCTGGTATGCAGAAGTTGTTTTCTCCGCAACCAGTCTCCTGTTATCTATTATTTTTTTCAGTGAAAGCCAAACCTGGTTTGGATTCACGGGCTTTATTAAATAATCAGTTATTTGCGAGCCTATGGCTTCGTCCATTAAATTTTCGGTTTCATTTTTTGTAATAAGAACAATAGGAATCTGTGTTTTTATTGCTTTTATCTTTTGCAATGTTTCGAGCCCTGTAATGCCTGGCATACTTTCATCAAGCAAAACAACATCTACTTCATTTTCCTTTACATAATCAATTGCATCAAAGCCGTTGCTAAGCGACTTAACTTCATAACCTTTATTTTCCAAAAACATGATCTGAGACCTGAGGCTTTCCATCTCATCATCTACCCATAAAATTTTTGCTGCGTTCATCTGTGGTTTTTAGTTTCCGGCAATGGAAATTATCAATAATTGAAAACAGACCTTACAAAATAATTAACGGTTCTTTGAAGGGCCGGTTTGTACAAATGTAATTTATTCCCTTTCCAAAAATTACCTTTGCCTGGTCTCACAGGCATTTTAACAATTTTGCAGTAAATGGCATATAGAAAAATAATCAATGATCCTGTATATGGTTTTATAACCATCGAAGATGAACTGATTTATACCATCATATCGCATTCCTGTTACCAGCGCATGCGCCGCATTCACCAAATGGCCATGGCACAACTTGTATATCCGGGAGCCGTGCATACAAGACTACATCATTCATTAGGAGCTTATCATTTAATGTGCAATGCTATAAACGAATTAAAGGGTAAGGGATTCTCTATTTCAAAAGAGGAAGAACAAGCTGCAAAAATCGCCATTCTTTTACACGACATTGGTCATGGTCCTTATTCTCATGCGCTTGAGAATACTTTAATAGAGAATATTACCCATGAAGAATTATCCCTGCTTTTGATGAAAAAAATGAATAAGGAGTTCGAGGGTAAAATACAGATGGCTATTGATATTTTTAATGATGTATATCCAAAAAAATTTCTCCATCAGCTGGTAAGCGGGCAGCTGGATCTTGATCGGATGGATTATTTAATCCGCGATAGCTTTTTCACCGGGGTAAGCGAAGGAGTAATTGGTTACGATCGTATTATTAAAATGCTCACAGTACATAACGGGGAATTAATGGTTGAGGAAAAGGGAATTTATTCCATAGAAAAATTTTTGGTGTCGAGAAGGCTGATGTACTGGCAGGTTTACTTACATAAAACTGTTTTATGCGCAGAAAAAATGCTGATTAATATCATTAAAAGAGCGCGGATTCTCGATGCGCAGGCGTCTTCCCCGGAACTTAATATTTTCTTACATACTGAATGCAATATTGAAGAAATTGAAAAGTACCTTGATGATTTTTGCACACTTGATGATTATGATGTGCTTGCCGCAATTAAACAGTGGGCAAATCACCCTGATAAAATTTTATCCACTCTTTGCAAAAGCATTCTTAACCGCAGGCTTCTTAAAGTTAAATATTCAGGGAAAGTAATTTCCCGCCAGCTTTTTAAAGAAAAAACAGAATTGGTGAAAAATTACCTGGGGGTTAACGACGAGGAGGCCGGGTACCTTGTTTTCACCGGTGAAACCGGCAACAAAACATACAGTACCCAGGATGAGCATATAAATATTCTCTTTAAAGACGGGGAAATAAAAGATATTTCAGAAGTTGATAATGCACTTATAAATCAAACATTATTCGGCACGGTAAAAAAATTTTACATTTGTTTTTGGAATATGGAACAAGTTATGCCTTAACTTTTAAAATAGATCGATCACCTGTTATTGATAGATTAAAAAAAAATGGAATTTACTGCAACACAAATATGTTCACTGATAAACGGACAAATTGAAGGTGAACCTGATGTTATTGTTTCGTCTTTTGGAAAACTCGAGGAAGCACAGGCAGGCCAACTCGCTTTTCTCGCGAATCCAAAATATGAGGAGTTTCTATATTCTACAAAAGCATCTGTGATTATAATTAATAACTCCCAGCAGGTCGATGGGAAAGTAGACGCAACTCTCATTCGGGTCCCTGATGCTTATTCCGCTTTTGCTATTATTTTAAGTGCTCATGCTAAAATGGCCGCGGCAAATCTTACGGGAATTCAACAACCCGTCTATATTTCTACAACTGCCCGGATGGGTGAAAATATTTTTATTGGAGCTTTTACATACATAGGAGATAATGTGAGAATCGGAAATAATGTAAAACTTTATCCACAGGTATATATCGGCAATAATGCTTTTATTGACGATGATTCTATTTTATTTCCAGGGGTTAAAATTCTACATGATTGTACGATAGGGAAGAATGTTACCATACATGCGGGCTCCGTTATTGGCAGCGATGGATTTGGCTTTGCGCCTCAACAGGATGGCAGTTTTAAAAAGGTACCGCAAATTGGCAATGTTATAGTGGAAGATAACGTTGAAATAGGAGCCAATGCGACCATTGACCGGGCTACAATAGGCTCTACTTTAATAAAATCAGGCGCAAAGCTGGATAATCTTATTCAAATCGCACACAATGTTGAAGTAGGAAATAATACCGTTATAGCGGCCCAGGCCGGAATAAGCGGCAGTACTAAGATTGGGAATAATGTGATGATAGGCGGCCAGGCCGGCATTGTGGGGCATTTGCACATTGCGGATGGAAGTAAAATCAATGCGCAGAGCGGTGTAAGCAAATCGATTAAAATTCCAAATACTGCAGTTACCGGTTCCCCGGCGTTCGATTATGCTCATGCCCTCCGCAGCCAGATATTAAGCCGCAACTTACCTGATCTTGAAAAAAGAATTAAAGAACTTGAACAAATCCTCGAGCGCCTTATAAATGAAAAGGTAGCAGACTAAGGAACTTCTATAAATAACCTTTCAGAATTTACCCGTTGAGTTGCCACCTTTAAAACCAATAGTTTTCATACTTTCGTACTTATGGAGCCATTGAATTCTAAAGAGGGATATTTCCAACATACTATAAAAGAAGAAGTAATTATTTCAGGTGCCGGGATTCACACCGGGCAATCTGTAACTATGCTCGTTAAGCCTGCTGAGCCTAATACAGGAATCAATTTTCAAAGAACAGACCTTCCCGGAAAACCAATTGTAAAAGCAGATGTTGATAATGTAATTGAAACAAACCGCAGCACCACGATCGAACACAATGGTGCAAGGGTTGGAACTATTGAACATATGATGGCTGCTTTAACCGGAATGCAGATTGATAATGTACTTGTAGAGATTGACGGTGAGGAAGTTCCCATACTGGATGGCAGTTCACAGCTTTTCATTGAGCACCTTTCCAAAGCAGGTGTAAAAAAGCAGGATGCTGTAAAGGTCTACTATAATATTCAGCACAATATCAGTTTTGTTGATGATGAAAAGAAGGTAGAGATGGTGGCTTTGCCTTACGACGGATATCGTATTAATACCCTGATCGATTTTAATTCTCCGGTTCTGGGTACCCAGCATGCTGATTTGCGCAATATTGCAAATTTTAAAAAAGAAATTGCCCCCAGCCGAACCTTTTGCTTTTTTCATGAGCTGGAACTCCTTATTGCTAATGACCTCATAAAAGGAGGTGATATTAATAATGCAATAGTAGTGGTTGATAAACCGGTAACAAAGGACCAGGTAGAACGCATATCAAAAATATTCCACAAAGAAGATGTAAAAGTGAGTGAGGCAGGAATTCTCAACAATCTTACCCTTCGTTTTCCCAATGAGCCTGCCCGGCATAAATTACTGGATGTCGTGGGCGACCTGGCTCTTGTGGGCTATCCATTTAAGGCGCATGTTATTGCAAACAGGCCGGGTCATTCTTCTAATATAAAATTTGCTAAAAAAATCAAAGAACATATTAGAAAGTATAAGCACCGGCAGGATATTCCAAAGTACGATCCCAATCTGCCACCCCTTCTCGATATACAGCAAATCGAGAAAACATTGCCGCACAGGTACCCGTTTTTAATGGTCGATAAAATAATTGAACTCACAGATACCCATGTAGTGGCCATAAAAAATGTTACCTATAATGAGCCCTTTTTCCAGGGCCATTTTCCCGGCAACTCAGTTATGCCGGGCGTATTGCTTGCTGAAGCCCTCGCCCAGGCCGGCGGATTTATAGCAATTCCAAGAAACACAGAAGATAAATATGACACCTATTTTCTTAAAATTGATAATTGTAAATTCAAACAAAAAGTAGTCCCCGGAGATACACTCATTTTAAAAATGGAGCTGATGCACCCGATTCGCAGGGGCATCTGCGAAATGCGTGGTACCGTGTATGTTGGCGATAAAGTAGTTACCGAAGCCATATTAATTGCCCAAATAGTAAAAAGACCCAAAGCCTGATTATGATTAGTTCTCTGGCACATATTCATCCGGCTGCGCAGATAGGAAAAAATGTGACAATTGATCCGTTTGCAGTTGTGAATGAGGGAGTGGTAATTGGTGAAGGCACGCATATCATGTCTCATGTGGTTGTTATGAGAAATACCATCATTGGCAATTTTTGTAATGTTTTCCCCAGTGCGGTATTGGGTGCTATACCACAGGATCTGAAATTTGACGGTGAAGAAACTTTTGTTGAAATAGGCAACAACACTACTATAAGGGAGTTTGTTACCGTTAACAGGGGTACAAAGGATAAGTGGAAGACGGTTGTTGGCAGCAATTGCCTGTTAATGGCTTACTGCCATATAGCCCACGATTGCATTTTAGGGGATAACGTAATCATTGCTAATTCAGTTCAGCTTGCGGGTCACGTGGAAATAGGCAATTATGCAATTATAGGCGGCATGGCTGCTGCCATTCAATTCTCAAAAATAGGGGCACACTGCTATATTGCCGGCGGCACAGAAATAATAAAAGATGTGCCTCCTTTTATTAAGGCAGGCCGCTCACCGCTGAGCTATGTAGGAGTAAACTCTGTTGGTTTACAGCGCAGAGGTTTTACTTCAGAAAAAATAAACAGCATCCTCGAAATTTACCGGAATATTTATGCCAGGGGATTAAATACTACCCAGGCAACCGAATTTATTGAAAAAGAATTGCCCGAAACCGAAGAAAAAACAGAAATTATTAAATTTATCAGGGAAAGCAAGCGAGGCATTTTAAAGGTATCTGCCAAAGAAATTTCTGATGAAAATTGAGCTTACCAACCTGGGTAAACGCTATAACAGGGAATGGATTTTCCGCAACCTCAGTTTTCAGTTTGATATAAATAAACATTATGCCATAACCGGCCCCAACGGTTCCGGAAAATCCACCTTACTTCAAATTATAGCAGGTTCAGCTATGTACACCGAAGGGGAAATAACGTATCATCACCTAGACAAAACAATTGAGCCGGAAAAAATCTTTAAAAAAATTTCTTTCGCAGCCCCTTATCTTGATCTCGTGGAGGAAATGACACTCTATGAGTTTCTCAGTTTTCACGGTAAAATGAAAAACTGGATTGATCTTTTTGATACAAAAAAAATTGTTTTTTTACTGGACCTCGAAAAATCTGCGCATAAGCAACTCCGTTATTTCAGCAGTGGAATGAAACAAAGAGTTAAGCTTGCCCAGGCAATTTTTAGCGATGTGCCCGTCGTATTGCTTGATGAACCAACCACGAATCTTGATGAAGAGGGGATACAATTGTATAAAACATTAATTGAAAATTATTGTGAAAACCGGCTTGTCATCATCAGCAGCAATGATAAAGAGGAATATTCTTTTTGCGGGGAATGTATTGATATGATGAACTATAAATAATCACGGGTGAAATGACAACTCAAAAAATTACCTGCTGCTTGCAATCAATAAATTTAAGTCGGTAAATTTCAAATCAAAGCGTTCGCTGAGGTGAAAATTAGTGAGTGCCCCTTTGAACAAATAGATACCGGCCCGGATATTTATTTTATACCACACAAGGTTTTCAAATCCGCCATCATCTGCCATTTCGAGCATCAGGGGCATTAATACATTACTTATAGACTGGGACGCTGTACGTGCAAAACCACTGGGGATATTAGGAACACAATAATGAATCACATCGTATTTCCTGAAAACAGGGGTTTTATGGGAAGTAACAGAAGAAGTTTCAAAGCAGCCGCCGTGATCGATACTTACATCAACTATCACGCTTCCCGGGCGCATTTTACTCACCATCTCTTCCGTAACAACAACAGGTGTGCGTCCTCCTGAAGAAGACAGGGCGCCCACTGCCACATCACAGGTTTTTAGCTGTTTAGATAAAATTCCGGGTTCTATAACGGAGGTGTATAAACGCACCCCTATATTATTTTGAAGCCTTTTTAAGCGATAAATGCTGTTGTCAAAAACTTTTACGCTTGCTCCCATTGCCAGGGCTGTTCTCGCTGCCTGCTCACCTACTATCCCTGCGCCTATAATAATAACTTTTGTTGGTGGAATGCCTGAGATACCGCCAACCAAAACACCCTTTCCATTGTTGGCATTGCTGAGGTACTGCCCGGCTATAAGCATAACTGCGCTTCCAGCTATTTCACTCATACTACGCACAATGGGGTTATGACCGCTATCGTCTTTTAAATTTTCAAAACTGAGTGCAGTAATTTTTTTATCAATCATTTTTTCCAGTATCTCCTTTTTCATTACAGAAAGATGGATAGGAGATATGATAAACTGGTGATGCCTTAGCAATTCAAGTTCATCTTCGCCTACCGGTGCGCTTTTTACAACTATATCACATTCAAAAACATGCTTTTTACTGCTTACTATTTTGGCGCCGGATTCACTGTAATCCCTGTCAGAATAACTGGCACCTTCTCCGGCTTTGCTTTCCATGACAACTTTATGGCCATTTGCAACCAATACACTCACTGCTTCAGGAGTAAGCGATATCCTGTTTTCCTGGAAGGAGGTTTCTTTCGGTATTCCTATGAATAATTCGACCCCCCTCGGTTTTACATCCAGGGTTTCTTCAAGAGTTTCGTAAGTAAATGAGGGAGAAACAAAAGGTTTCGACGTTGCCATGAATTTATATTACAATGAAAAGTATTATAAAAATAATTTTTTATTGGGGAAGTTGAACAATCAATTTTCGTCTGTCAGCAGAAACAGTTTGCATGGAAGAATAAACTGTTGCAAATGGAAAGAGTACCATCGCCTTTTCAGGCCATTCAACCATGCACAATTTGCTGCTTATTAAACAATCTTCAACTCCCGCTTCAATGGCTTCATCTATATTCTTAATTCTATACATATCTATATGATAAATGCTGCCCGTTTTTTCGAAGTAGTATTCATGGATGATTGCATATGTAGGGCTGGTAACAATTTCCCTAACGCCCAATTGCCTGCAAACGGCATTTATAAATGTAGTCTTTCCCGAGCCTAATTCTCCGGAAAATGCAAATACTTTATACTGCCGGGTAAATGAAACAAATTCTTTTGCCGCAATTTCAATATTATTAAGGTCGAAAATAAATTCCATTGCCGGCGCTTTTTTTGGTAAAAATAGTGCTAAGGATGAAAAGCTATTTAAAAATGAAATTTATGTCTACAAGTTGCAATTGGCCAGGCGACCAACTGAAGTTGGCTAATCTGCGTACCTGGCGGGATAGCTGAGGCTCGTAGTTGGCGGTTGCCTGACCGCCAACTCTAAAAGCTATATTTTTAAAAACTATATTTAATAGGCACGGGAGAGAAAATCAAAAAGTATCATTCTCAGGATTTGAAATATTTCACAACCACCTTAATTTTTCGTCAGTATTTTTAACCAGGATGATAAGGAGACTCCGTCTTAAAATTCTATTTTTTTCAGTGCAGCAATATTTATTAATTGAATGGAAA
>Ga0068860_100007553_pt1 | contig 10877 bp, 12 predicted proteins | sample KBSSwiS32_FD_66597 | JGI IMG/M metagenome (GOLD analysis project Ga0068860, IMG submission 66597) | Switchgrass rhizosphere microbial communities from Kellogg Biological Station, Michigan, USA - KBS Switchgrass S3-2 | ecosystem: Host-associated > Plants > Roots > Rhizosphere > Soil ...
GAAGCGAACGCACAGGAGACACTCGATCTCTACCAGGAGTATTCGAAACTGACCGACGTGCGCAAACAGCAGGGGTTCGCCAGCGACTTCGACGTGGCGCAGATCAAGTCGCGTACCGCCACCGCAGAGGACGCACTCTATGCTGCACAGGCGGGGCGGGCGCAGACGATCCGCGCGATCGAAGTCGTCACCAGCCGTTACCCGGCCGGCAGGTTTGACGTGCGACGCTCTTTTCCCGGACAACCGAGGGCTGTGCCCGCCGGTTTGCCTGCGCAAATCCTCGAACGCCGGCCGGACCTCATCGCCAGCGAGCGCCGCTTCGCCGCCGCTTTTCACCGCGTCAATGAGGCGCGCACCGCGCGGTTGCCGCGCTTTGTGCTAAGCGCCACCAGCGGGCTTGGAAGCGCGGCACTCGACGGGGTCGGCACGCTCGACGCTCTCGTCTGGAGTTTGGCCGGTGGGATCACGCAACCGATTTTCTTTGGCGGTGAACTCAAGGCGGCGCAAGATCTCCGCACTGCCGAGCAAAAAGCCGCCGCCGCAAGTTACGTGGGCTCCGCGTTGCGCGCGTTCGAAGACGTCGAAGATGCTCTTGCCGGCGATTACTATCTGCGTAAACGCGAAGGCGCCCTGGCCGACGCGGTTTCGAGCAGTGCCGATTCGATCAAGTTCGGCAGGGAGCAGCTCGACCAAGGCCAGATCGATATGTTCACGGTCTTGCGTCTCACCGGGGAAAACCTCGCCGCGAAAGTCCAATACACGCAAGTCCGCGCTTCCCGCCTCCGCGAACGGGTGAACTTGTATCTGGCGTTAGGCGGTGATTTCGAGGGAACCGGCGCACCAAAATGAGCTCTTCGAAAATTTGATAAGAACATCAGTTCATGCGGACGATTACCAACGACTATCACGATGCGCAGATTTTGAATCTCGGGTCCGACAGCGAACGTGGGCCGTATCTGGTCACGCAGACCGGCGTCGCACCGAGGGGTCCTATTCCGAAGACACGTATGTTCGTACTCCGTCCGGATGGTTTCTGGGTCGATTTCAATGCCTACGCGTCCAAGGGCAAACCTGAAGCCATGGATGAAATTGTCTTCTCCACCACAACGCAAATCATGGAGACATTTGGGAAATTGTTCGGTCCGCCTCGAGTTCTCGATCTACCGATCGATGAGGAGGGACTCAAAGCGTGGATTGCACGCCAGGAGCACGGCAATCCTCTGGAAGCAGCTCGCGCTTGGGCCAAAGAATACAAGATGCGTCATCGAAAAGATCGCGGTCGTTAGGCCGTCGTTCAAAAGCGCCGGAGATTGCGGCAATGAATGCACCATCTCTCGCCCGGGTGATTCCAGCTGTCGGTTGGCTGCGCGCCTACGACCGAAGCTGGTTGCGCAGCGATGTTTTCGCCGGCATTACCCTCGCCGCATACCTCCTTCCCGCCGGTTTGGGAGATGCCTCCCTTGCCAATCTACCGCCCGAGGCCGGGCTTTACGCTTGTCTGTTTGGTGGAGTCGTCTTCTGGTTGTTTTGTAGTTCGCGCTACACAGTTGTCACTGTCACTTCGGCCATTTCATTGCTCACCGGCGCATCACTAGGCGAGATCGCCGGTGGCGATACAAGCCGCTTTGGCGCACTCGCTGCGGGAACCGCTTTGCTTGTCGCGTTGATCGCGTTCATCGCGTGGCTGGTGAAAGCAGGCGTCATTGTAAATTTCATTTCCGAAAGTGTAATGACCGGCTTCAAATGCGGCGTTGCTCTCTTTCTCGCCAGCACGCAACTGCCGAAGCTTTTCGGTCTTCACGGCGCACATGGAGATTTTTGGGAGAATAGTGGCCATTTTCTCAAGCATCTGCACGAAACGAATCCAGCATCGCTGCTTGTTGGAGGAACCGCACTCGCTGTGTTGATCCTGGGAAAGATTTTCCTGAAAAACAAACCGGTATCGCTCTTCGTGGTGGTGGGTGGTATCGTGGCCGCTTCTGCGCTTTCGTTAGGCGAACGTGGCGTAAAGCTGCTCGGTAACGTTCCTCAGGGGTTGCCTCCGATCGGCCTGCCCGCGGTCTACTGGCACGATTTGAATGAACTGCTTCCGCTGGCGTTTGCGTGCTTTCTGCTCGGCGCAGTGGAAACCGCTGCGATCGGGCGAATGTTCACGGCGAAACACGGCGGACGGTTTGATGCCAATCAGGAGTTTCTGGCGCTTGCGGCTTCAAATTTAGGCGCAGGACTCGGGCGCGGATTTCCAATCAGCGGCGGCATGTCGCAATCGCTGGTCAACGAAGGCGCCGGTGCACGCACACCACTTTCTGGCGCACTCGCTGCAGGAATCATTTTAGTTGTCGTCCTTTTCTTCTCGCATCTGTTAAGCGCGTTGCCCCAGCCCGTATTAGCAGCCGTGGTGCTGGTCGCAGTCGCAGGTTTGTTCAAACTCTCAACCCTTAAGAAATTGTGGCGCAGTGACCGTCCGGAATTCGTGGTAGCAATGGCTGCCATCCTCGGGGTACTCAGCTCCGGCCTGCTTCGCGGCGTGATGATCGGCGCAATCATTTCGCTAGTGCAGCTGTTGCGAACAGCGTCCAGGCCGCACGTCGCTTTTCTCGGACGTATTCCAGGAAGTCGTCGCTTCTCGGATCGCCAACGGCATCCGGATAACGAACTTATTTCCGGTGCCCTGATTTTTCGGCCCGAATCAGGTCTCGTGTACTTCAACGTGGATCATGTCTGCGAATCGATTCTGAAGCGCGTGCATGCTGAACCGACGCCGCCCAAGCTGGTTGTGCTCGATCTTTCCGCCGCGCCGCGCCTCGACTTGCAAAGCGCTCACGCTATTGCCGGCATGGCCGATGAATTGATCGCTCAAGGTATCCGTTTGCAAGCGGTCGAACCGCGTTCCTCGGTCCGCGACCGTTTGCGCGACGAAGGCGTGGATGGAAAACTAGGCGGCATCAACCGCTTTAGCAGTGTCGCAGACGCTGTGGACGATTTTCAGAAAAGCCGCGATCAATGATGAGAACCTAACACTTCGATGATCGCACAGTTTGTAATTGCCTCGGGCCTGGTTGCGATAACGGTGATGATTCACGCCGCTGGCCTCAGCCTGGTGTTGAGCCACGTGTTGCATTACAGGGTGCAACCGGATACCCGCTTCTGGCCAATCACGTGGCTGCTCGTTCGCATTGCATGGTGGCTCATTCTTATGCACACAGCCGAGATTGCCGTCTGGGCGCTGTTTTTCTGGGGGCAGAAATGTCTGCCGGACGCGGAGTCATCTTTCTATTTTTCCGGTGTGACTTACGCGACGCTCGGTTACGGCGACCTCCTCTTGCCGAAAGAATGGCGGATGTTCGGACCGCTTGAGGCACTCACCGGCAGTTTAATGGTCGGGCTATCCATAGCATTTTTCTTTGCTGTGCTGAGCAGAAAATTTTTGCAACGCGTCCCAAGCAATACCCAAAGCTGACTGGGTGAATCCATTTAGCTATCGAGCTTTCTATTGATGAATCGCGAGAAACACGAAAAGAAGCAGTGGGTTGAACCTGTCGCGGCTCTCCTGATGGCGCTGGCGACACTTGGTACAGCCTGGTGCTCATTTGAGTCAGCTGCATGGACGCGAAAGAGCAATCGGTTGATGAACGAGTTTAACGCCTTGGAGCGCAAGGCGGGTTTGCTGACAATGCAAGGCATGCAGCACGCAACGATTCACACTGGCATGTTCATGCAGTTGCTTGCTGCGCAACAGGCCGGCAACGAGAAACTCGTCAGCTTTTACGTCGAAAGATTTCCTCCGGACGTGCGCAAGGCTTACGACGCATGGCTGGCGGAAAAGCCTTTTGAAAATCCAAACGCCGATCCGCATCCTTTTGTGCCCAACCTTTACGAGATGCGCGGGAGCCGTGAAGCCGCCGAAGCGTCTGCCAAAGCTGCCAACAGCCAGCGGGAGGCCGGCAGTGCCGGGAGTATTTCCGGTCAATACCTCGCGAATACTGTTCTGTTCGCCACAGTGCTTTTCTTCGCCAATGCGTCGGCAAAGTTCGAACAGCGGCGGGTGCGTGTAGTCGCGTTCATCTTCGCTGTTGCCGTGTTCCTGTTTGCGGTCCTGCGGACAGCAGTGCTTCCGCGTTGAACTGACAAGCGATCTCCCGTCACGCCGCCGGCTCGCGATTAGACTGCTCCCGCTTCGGCCTCGTACGATCAACGTCCAATGGTGTTGCGCCGTAGTGGCATACAAGTTCACACAAAACGTGTGTGAAACAGTTCCAGTCTTGGCGCGAATAAGGAACGCATCAGCACCTATCTCAGCGAAGCCATCGAGGAGGAGCGTCAGTAATTGCCGCATGGTTAAATTAGTCTGCGTTTTGAATTTTCCCGTTGTCGTTCCCGCAGCCGCTGCCTAGCTTCGCGACATGAAAACTTCAACGATCAGCAGTGTGACCTCCGCTCTGATAGCGGCCGCTGCTTGTGTCTCCGTTTACGCGGGCGATTCGCCCGAGGAAAAAGCGTTCGTCGATAGTTACAAGAAAGCGTTTGAAGCCAAAGATACTGCTGCATTGCAATCGTTTCTCTACACGCAAGGTTCCGACCCAGGCATCCTCGAGATTTACAAAACGATGCAATCGGCCGACGCCGGTGAAAAAATTTCCAAGATCGAACTTATCGATTTTACTGCGGAGGAGATGGAAAAGGTGGCAATGCCAAAAGATTCACCAACGGGCGGCAAGGTGTGCTTCCCGCTCAAGCCGAGCAAAAGACTAATGATCACCATCGATAAAAAAGCGGCGCAAGGTATGTCGTCGACCACGAGCGGAAATTTCATAGCCGAGAAGGACGGCAAATTTGTGATCCCAGTGCCCGGGCCGTGTAAGTAATAGCGAACGCCGCTTTGACTTTCGGAACAACGACTCTTGTTCGGGAACTGTCCGATAAGTATAAACGTTTTCCAAAAGTAGATTATGTCTATTTCTATTGGCGAAATCATCGTCTGGTTGATTATCGGGGCGCTGGCCGGAACGCTTGCCGGCCGCCTCATCACTTTCACCAAGCGGGGCTTCGGATTTTGGGTCAACACGGGAGTCGGCATGCTCGGTGCACTGGTGGGAGGATTCCTATTCCGGCTGTTTCACATCGACCTGGGTCTTGGCGAGATCAAGATCACGTTTGAGGACCTCATCTCTGCGTTCGCCGGTTCGTTGTTGTGCATCATTGTCTGGCGACTGATCCGCAAGGATGCGAGACCCAAGAAGGAGCACAAATCCGGCGGATAAAGTATTGTCTCAAAGCGGCTTCGAAATTCATTCCCGCCACGCGACGCGCAGCAACGGGAATCTGTTTAGGATGCCGCTAGCAGCGTGATCGAGACGCATGAGCAAGCGGGCGAGTCCTCAACGTACGCAACATTCGGTTCAACCCTGACAACAACCGGTGAGCGCAATGTACAATGATGGCTTTTAATAATTGTCTCGGCCACTGTGCCCGAGAATGGACAATCTGGCCGGATGGCGGACGGGAGCCAAAATCAAATTCCCGGTTTAATAAGGAATAAAACGATGAATGATGAACAAGGTCAAGCGATCAGAAATGAACTCAAACGCATCGCAGGGGAGTTAAACCTCTCGGATGAACAAAAGACAAAACTTCACGAGCGGATGGCTTTTGCGGCCGGCAGGCTGTTTGAGTACAAGAAGTCCCATCCGGACGTTACCCGGCAGGACGTGATCAATGCGCTGAAATCTCACCGAACAGAGCTGCGCGAGGGATTGGAGCGCTTTCTTACCCCGGAACAGTTAAAGAAATGGGATGCCGAAGTGGCCAAAGCGAAAGAGTTTCTCGGTCAACCGACGGCGTGAACCCGTGACGATGGAAAGTGCAAAGTGGCTGGCGCGAAGCTTTCGCGCCGGCTACATTGCCGCAAGACTCGCAACAAGCGGAAGGATTGATAGAAATGCTCCACCAAAGCCACGAAGAAGAACGAGCCCCAGGGGTGGATGAAAGTATGGCGAGGGTTGTTCGGATTATCGTTGAGCAATATGACGGGGATGTGAAGGCGTTTGTCGAATCGAACCGTTACAGAATAGAGGCGAATCGGAGGACTAAGGCCGCGTCAGACCATGGCGACGAGGCGGCGTTGCGTAAATGCCCGCCCACGACAAAGATTATCGGGAGAATTTCGCGCGTTCATTATTCCTGACGGGAAAAATAACGCAGGAGGCCGCGCACGCCCTGAGCCCGCGAATAAAAGAGCTCCGAGCCGCCAGCGGAGATCCGATAACCCTTTACATCGACAGCCCCGGGGGATCATCTGCGGTAGCTGAGGGCATCCGTTTTCTAATTAAGGCCCCGGATCAGGACGGAAGAAGATGCCGATTAATTACGGTCGCGATAGGGACGGCAGCGAGCGCGGCAGCGGATTTGTTGGCGCTGGGTGATTATGCCATCGCGGAACCTCAAGCTGACATTCGTTACCACGGATCCAGACAGGCGTTCGAGCAACTGCTGACCTTTGAGGGGGCAACCTCGGTCGCGGCCAATCTGCAGGAAGCCAACGAAAGACTTGCGCTTCGCCTGGCGCGTTCTTCGTTCCGAAGGATTATCTGGCGCGTGGTCCAGTTGGAGGATGCGATTGAGAAATTTCGGGATGGACCGGAAGGGCTGGAAGAACTGGTCGAGGCTTTGACGGCCAAATTCACACCGCAAAATGCGATGCTGCTGAGAGAGGCGATTGCAAAGCAAAAATCACTGCAAGAGGTCCAAACCGCGGCTGATAATTACTTGAAGAAACGCAAGAACGTCGCGCAGTGGCCAACCAAGCAGTTGGAGCCCGAGCTGGTGCGGGCCCTCGTGGATTACAGAAGCAGACTGCATAAGGAAGATGATTGGCTGTTGAGCCGCACAGGAATGCGCGAAGTGGCGAGCGACTTCAGTCTCATTCATGATTACGCTTCGCAAACAAAGGACCTGGATGCTCAGCTGGAGGTTTATGGCAGCCTGTTTCTGACCCAGGCGCAAAGCGCCGAATTCAAAAGCAAAAGCGAAGAAGAACACAAAGTTTATCTCGAGAGCCATGCGGCGGACAAGCTGGAGGTCCTATGGTATTTCGTGGTTTCATTGTGTCGTCTGCTGCAAACGAAAGATTACCAACTAACACCGGAAGAGGCGTATTGGCTCGGGGTGGTTGACGAGGTCACTGGATCCGGCCTGCAAAGCGACAGGGAGATGATTGAAATGATCCTTTCGACGGAGTCGGCAACGCGGAAGCCATGAATGACTTGAACATGAGAACCATGGGGGCATTTAAGCGGGAATCGACGTTCTGGCGTGTCGTCGTGATGCCGCGTTGTTATGCCGATGCGTTGGCGCAATCAATCGGCATTGAGCCGCGAAATTGAATTCTGCGCTTTTTCCTATTTCACACGGCCATAGCCGAATTGTAACCGCTCCTTTTCTTTAGCTATCTCCGCCTTGAGTTTGCACGCCCGCCTGTACACGAGGGAATAATAGATGAGCACGGCAGCCGCAATAATGCCGAACAGCCAAACGAGCGGCCATCCGGGAAACAACTGTTTTCCGTTCGCGGCGAGCAGCAAAGCAGTAACTAGAAAGATCAAGAAACCGATGATCATCGCTGCATAAGTCTTGGGTGCTCGCGCGGCGAGCCCGCGAGTTGCTAATTGATATTCCGATTCGAGTTGTCGCAGCTCATCGGATTTCTTTATCGGTGGGTCGGAACTCTCGGCATCGACTGGCACCACAAATTCCGCGCCGCAATCGGGATTCCAGCATTTGACAGCTCCGGCACCAAGTTCTTTCCCGCAATCCGGGCAGTATTTCATACGTGAACTCAACTCTTGGAATCTCAGAGACTCCTTTTAGGAATAATCGCTAGGCAACGCGAGCAAAATTCCCCACTCTGTCCGGAGAGCTGAGTACGACCAACGTCCAATATTCGTGCGAGGTGGTGGCGTCCAAGCTTAAACGCAACTCCTTCGGGCATGACGTGGTTTATCGAAATGGTGCAATCGATTTTCGCGGGTCTCAATTCTGTCCTCGCCGTCGGCCGGTCAGCAACGGTAAACAAACTTCAAGGAGAACACTTATGATTAATAATAATAAATCAGTTGCCCTTACTCTTGCGGTATTCGTCTCATTTCTCGTGGTGACGCCGGCGCGCGCCTCTGAGATGGACGAATTGAAAGCCACCGTCCAAGCCATGCAAAAAAACATGGAAGAAATGCAGAAGAAGATCGCACATTTGGAGCAGGAGAATCGTCAGTACAAACATCAGGCGAGCGTTTCCAGAGCTGCCCCGCCAGCCAACACAACCGTAACTACAGACACGAGTTCTAGTTCGGTACCTCCGGCTCCTGGTACTCAGGTAGTCACAATCGCGCCAACGGCAGTGACGATTCAAGGACGCCCCAGCCAGATCAGGGACCGTCCCGCGCTGGACGATCAGCAGGAACCCGCTCCCAGGCCTAACGATTTAACTCTAGATCCGAAGTACCGCGGCTTCGTTCCGATTCCGAACACGCCGGTCTTGATCAAGTTCAATGCAAAGCCGCGGGTCGATTTCACTGATGATCCGCAAAATACTGGAAATCCGGACCGTTTCGTGACCGCGCAGATTCCGGTCGAAGGGGACTTCTTCAAAGGCGGCGGCAATCAATTCAACGTGAACGCCAAGGGCTCGCAATTAAGCCTCGACGTGCGCGCGCCTGAGCTCCCGGGAAGTCCGCGGTTCTACTATCAAAATGACTTTTTCGGCAGCGGCGGAGGAGAACTTCCGTTCCGGGTTCGGCAGCTTTATGGGCAAATTTTCAATGTCGTGCTTGGGCAGACATTTAGCGTTTTCGAAGATCCCGATGCGTGGCCGGACACTGTGGACTACGAAGGACCGAATTCCGCAATTTTCGCGCGGCGTCCGCTAGTCCGGTACCAATGGCAGGTAGCTAAAAACTGGCAGTTCAATTTCGGCCTGGAAAAACCGGCGTCGGAAGTCGATACGTCGATTGATCCAGACGCCCAACAGGTTCAGCATGCTCCTGACGGCGGTCTGAACGTTCGCTGGGAAGACTCGAAATATGGTCACGTCCAGCTCGGCGCAATCTTCCGCGATATCGGCGTCAAAGGGCCGGTCGTGGGAAATCAAAACACATTTGGGTGGGGCGTGAACCTGTCCAGTTCCCTTAACGTGTTCGAGCGTCAGGCAACGTCGGAAATAGTTGCGTTAGCGACTGACAAGGACGTTGTCGCGGGAGTGCAGCGAGATGTTAAGCCGGTTTTTGATTCAGTTCAGACACAAGTGACCTATGGCCACGGTTTGTTTCGTTATTTCAATGACGACTTTCAGAACAACGACGCGGCGTTCAACAGTTCAGGAGACCTGACAGCCATTCCCGCCTTTGGAGCGATGATCGGCTACACACACCAGTGGAACGATTACCTGCGTTCAACGGCAAGCTACGGATATGTCCATTTGGACAATCAATTCTCACAAGAACCTAGTGCGTACCACCAGACGCACTACGCGAGCCTCAATCTCGTGTGGAAAGCACGAAAACGTCTCAGCATTGGCTTTGAAGCATTGTATGGACATAAAGAGGAAAAGAGTGGCGCCGATGGAGATGCTTTCCGTCTTCAAATCGGCGCGCTCTATTCGATCTTTGATTAAGAAATGAAGTAAACCGCAAACCGAACCAGAAAGTAATCATGACCGCCGCCATTATGAGACCAAAGTCTCATATATGATCTGCGCGCTGTGACCGAGATTTCGTAAACCCGAAGGGGAAATTAATCATGGACATGCCGGGCTTCCTCAAGAAAAACGTCAGCCTCTTTAAGGACTTCAGCGCTGACCGCATCAAGGATTTGGTGGATGGCTCGGTTATCAAATCCTTTGAGGCGAACGAGGCAATCGCTTATCAAGGCGCCGAAGCTACTCGGTTTGCTGTTATACTGAGCGGGACAGTAGCGGCTTCAGCGGTGTCGGATGGAAAGCGCGAACCATTGGGCCAACTGAAGGCCGGCGAGACGTTCGGAGAACAAGCGTTGATGACAGGCGACCCGTCCATCGCCGATTTCATAGCAGAGTCGCACTGCGAGATCTTGCTCATTCCCGTTTCGCTTTTTCAATCGATCATTGTTGCCGAGCCGAAAGCAGTCCGCCAGATCTCGCGCACAATTGCTGATCGGACGAAAACGATCATGGCCGATCCAACGAAAGCGAAAGCTGCGTTCCAGCAGGATAACGATCCCTACGGACTCAACCTACAGGGCGAGAGACCCGAGAAAATTTTAGTAATTAATGTGGGTTCGTCGTCGCTGAAGTATTCCTTCTATGATACGACGGATGAATCGCGGCAAGCGAAAGGGCTTGTTGAACGCATTGGCCTCGATGGCACTCGGCTGAAGCATCGCGGCGCGAAAGGCGAAGCGAAACGGGATCTGGAAAAAGGAGATCATGCGGCCGCCTTCAAAGCCATGATTGCGGAGCTCACTTCAAAGGAAACGGGAGTCATCAAGAACACAGCTGAAGTGAGCGTCGTTGCGCACCGGGTTGTTCATGGCGGCGAAAAATTCACGGAAGCCACGCTGCTCACTGATGAACTCGTTGCGGAAATGGAAAAACTCAATCCGCTCGCGCCGCTGCACAATCCGGTGATTATCGCGGGCATTCGCGAGATGCGGAAACTGTTCCCTGCTGTGCCTCATGTGGGCGTCTTCGATACCGCGTTTCACCACACGTTGCCGCCATACGCATTTCTGTACGGACTGCCGTACGAGTTCTACGAAAAGAAAGCTGTGCGCCGTTACGGGTTTCACGGCACATCTCACAATTACGTCGCGCTTCGGGCTGCGGAATTCCTGAAGCGGAGGCCTAACGA